>Ga0326514_10000138_pt1 | contig 44547 bp, 37 predicted proteins | sample 3_2548_0518_D_FD_203653 | JGI IMG/M metagenome (GOLD analysis project Ga0326514, IMG submission 203653) | Bovine rumen microbial communities from UC Davis, California, United States - 3_2548_0518 | ecosystem: Host-associated > Mammals > Digestive system > Stomach > Rumen | place: USA... | reverse complement strand
TACAAGAGGGCGACCATAGCATTTATGAAGCAGTGCATGGAGTACCTTCGAGTTCCGTGTGGTCTGGGGAAATACCTGTCGCCTCTGTCAGAATATAAAATGCCGGATGTGAGGAAGATTTATGAGGCTTCATGAACAAAAAGATGATTTTGCCGATCTTATTGAAATTACAGCTCACTGGATCGGAATTCCCGCAGCAGCCGTGAAGAGGGACTACTTCATTGTTCAAGGCGATCGCTCCGATCATGGTGATGTTTATCGTCACTGCGGTTGAGACGGTCGGCGACATCTCCGGTGTCTGCGAGGGCGGCATGGGCCGCGAGCCTTCTGATAAGGAGCTTTCCGGCGGAATAGTATGCGATGGACTTGGTTCTTCCTTTGCGGCTCTGTTCGGTGTTCTTCCGAACACTTCTTTCAGCCAGAATGTCGGACTGGTTGCCATGAACAAGGTTGTCAACCTCTTCACGATCGCGATCGGAGGCATCTTCCTGGTCCTCTGCGGACTGTTCCCGAAGCTGGCCGCTCTCATGAGCATCATGCCTAACAGTGTACTTGGCGGGGCGGCAGTGCTGATGTTTGCTTCCATCATCGTATCCGGAATGCAGCTGGTCACGAAGGATCCGCTGACTCCCCGCAACGTATCGATCGTTGCAACGGCACTCGGCGTCGGCTACGGTCTCGGAGCAACATCCGGAGTGCTGGCAAAGTGCCCGCAGTGGATTCAGCTCATCTTCGGTGAGTCGGGAATCGTATCCGCATGCGCGATCGCGCTGGTCATGAATATCCTGATCCCGGCTGACAAGCCACACACCCCTCCGGCAGCGGAGACCCCGGACAACCCGATGGAACCGCTGATCGAGGAAGAGAAGAAGTGAAGGAGTATCCGTTCACCATTCACAATTGAAAACAAGCTTGTCCATCCTCTCGAATGCCTCGCGGATTCGGGAGGTCGGGGACGCCAGGTTCAGCCGGATCGAGGTGGGAGCCTCGAAGGAGGCACCGTCCTGCCAGCCAACTCCGACGTCCCAGCCGCGCTTCAGGAGCTCGTGCTGAGTTTTGCCGTGAGCGGCCAGCCACTCGGTGCAGTCGAGCAGCATCATGTAAGTGCCCTGGGTGCGGAAGGTGGTCACGCCCTCAAACTTGTTTCCGACGTAGGAGGCGGCCAGGTTCACGTTCTCCGACAGCACAAAAAGCAGCTGGCTCAGCCAACTATTGCCCTCCTCGGAGTAGGCGCCGATCAGCGCGTGCTCGGAGAACACGTTCATCGAGTTGTAGATGAGCCTGGCGCTCACGCCCTGGATACGCTCGCGCAGATATTTGTTGTAAATTACGCTGTAGCTGCCGACCAGCCCTGCGAGGTTGAAAGTCTTGGACGGTGCATAGAAAGCCGCCGTATGCTCGTGTGCCCACGAGGACACCGACTGAGCAGGGGTATAGACGCTGCCATTCATCATCAGGTCCGACCAGATCTCGTCAGAGATGACGTAGACATCGTTCTTCTCGTACACCTCCATCGCCTTCGCGATCTCCTCGCGCGTCCACACGCGCCCGCACGGGTTGTGCGGATTGCAGAAGACGGCGACATGGATGTGGTTCTCCCTGATCTTCCGGTCCATGTCCTCATAGTCCATGCGCCAGACGCCCTCCTCATCCCGCTTCAGCGGGCTGTAGACCAGGCGGTAGCCGTTCTTTGACAAAGAATTCCGGAAGCCGATGTAGACCGGGCTGTGCAGAAGCACCCCGTCACCTGGTTCGGCAAACACCCTCATGGCGGAAATGACACCCCCCAGAACTCCATTTTCATAGCCGATGTCGGCACGCTGGACGTCACTTTCACCCTTGCGGGTCTTGTGCCACCACTTGATCGCCTCGTAGTATTCCTCGGAAGGGGAGAAGTAGCCGAATGCCGGATGGGAAGCACGCTTTATGATGGCGTCGGTGATGGAGGAGGCGGTCGGGAAGTTCATGTCCGCGATCCACATGGGGATAAAGTCATAGCCGTCCTTCGGAGGGTCCGGGGCGAAGCCGGGCACCTGCCCAATGCCATCCACGGCGATCGCATCGTGACCGTGGCGGTCGATCAAAGTCTCAAAATCATACTTCTGCATATCTGTTATTCCTTTCTCCGGAAAGCCGGAAAAATCCCGAAATCATTTTTTGCAAGATCATTTTACAATAATTTTGTATCCTGCGGAAGTCCGGAATATCTTCAGCATGTTTGATGAAGTTTGAGAGGAGAGAGCCATTTTCCGGAACATCATGCTATACTAAAGGATAGTGACGCGGGATGGCGCCGGGAGGTGCCTGCCGTGCAAGCATGAAGCTGTAAACAATCGCCTTCAGACGGAGGAATGCAAGATGAAGAGAACGAAGATTGTCTGTACGATGGGACCGAGCACGGATAACAAGGATGTGCTGGGAGCGATGATCGACGCCGGCATGGATGTTGCGCGGTTCAACTTTTCACATGGAAGCTATGAGGAACATAAGCAGAGGATGGACCTGCTGAAAGTGGTCCGCGCGGAGAAAAAGAAACCGATCGCGATCCTGCTTGATACCAAGGGACCGGAGATCCGTACCAGGACTCTGAAGGGCGGGCAGAAGGTGACGCTTGAGGACGGACAGAAGTTCACCCTGACGACCAGGGACGTGGATGGAACGAATGAGGTCGTTTCCGTCACGTACGAACGTCTGCCGCAGGACCTGAAGAAGGGTGACACTGTTCTGATCGATGATGGCCTGATCCAGATGACGGTCGAGGAGACGACGAATACGGATGTCATCTGCCATGTCGAGAACGGCGGTCTGCTTGGCGAGAGAAAGGGCATCAATCTGCCGAATGTCGAGATCCATCTTCCGGGCATTACGGAGAAGGATAAGGAAGATATCATCTTCGGAATCGGACAGGGAATCGACTTCATCGCAGCGTCATTTGTGAGAAATGCAGACAACATCCGCGAGATCCGTGAGCTGCTGAAAGAGCAGAACGCGGAGGATGTCCATATCATCGCGAAGGTTGAGAGCCAGGAAGGCATCCGGAATATCGATGAGATCATCCGGACTGCCGACGGCGTCATGGTTGCCCGGGGCGATATGGGTGTCGAGATTCCGGCATGGGAGGTCCCGCATGTCCAGAGGATGATCATCGAGAAGGTCAATGCGGCTTACAAGCCGGTCATCGTCGCGACTCAGATGCTGGATTCCATGATCCGCAATCCGCGTCCGACCCGCGCTGAGGTTACGGATGTTGCGACCGCAATCCTTCAGTCTACCGATGCAATCATGCTTTCGGGCGAGACCGCAGCCGGCAAGTATCCGGTCGAGGCGGTCAGGATGATGACCCATATTGCCGAGTCCACGGAACCGTTCTACGAATACCAGATTCCGGATTTCCAGAAGCTGGAAGGAAAGCACAGTGTCTCAAGCGCAGTCGGTGTCGGAGCCGTACGTACTGCGGCGAATGTCGATGCGAAAGCGCTGGTCATCCCTACGATGTCAGGATTCTCCGCGAGGCTCATTTCCAACTTCAGACCAAAGCAGCCGATCTACGCAGTCTCCCCGAACGACCGAGCGCTGCGCCAGATGCAGCTCGACTGGGGCGTCGTTCCGGTCCGCGGCTATCAGGAAGATTCTCCGGAGAACATCGTCTCACATGCTATGTACATGGTCGGACGCGAGAAACTTGTGAATCCGGGCGACCTGGTCGTCGTCACAGCCGGCGATCCTGCGAACAATGAGGTCACGGGCGAAGGCAACATGACCAATATGATGTATGTAATTGAGGCGAAGTAAAGGATCATACTTCATAATAAATTTTCAGGGGGATTGGCTATGCTGAAGAAGTATAAGTATGACGGGTCAGAGAAGTTCGATATCGCCAAAGTCTCCACGGATGAGACATCGGAGGAACAGGACCGCGGGAAGGCAGAAGCCCGCATGGCTGAGAATTTCAGGAAGATCACGGAGCTTCAGGAAAGGCTCTATGCCGATAAGAAGGAAGGCGTGATCTTCCTCTTCCAGGCGATGGATGCTGCAGGGAAAGATGGAACGATCGCGGCTGTCCTGACCTGCCTGTCCCCGCATGGGGTGAAGGAGTCGGCCTTCAAGTCGCCGTCTTCCGATGAGCTTGCCCACGACTTTCTCTGGAGGATCGCGAAGGAGGTCCCGAAGAAGGGGGAGATCGCGATCTTCAACCGCTCCCAGTATGAGGAAGTGCTGATCTACAAGGTAAAGAAGCTCTGGGAGTCTCAGGCGAGGGCAGAGCGGATCAAAGAAGAGGATATCCTGAAGAATCGCTATCAGGACATCGTGAATTTCGAGGAGTACCTCTGGCACAACAGCGTCCGCACCGTGAAGATCTTCCTGAATGTCTCGAAGAAGGAGCAGGCGAAGCGCTTCCTCTCCCGTATCGAGGAACCGGAGAAGAACTGGAAGTTTTCCGCATCTGATTTCGAGGAGCGCAAGTACTGGGATGCCTATCAGGAAGCATTCGAGGACGCCATCAACAAGACGGCGACGAAGGACTGCCCGTGGTATGTCGTTCCGGCAGACCACAAGTGGTATATGCGCATGGTCGTGAGCGAGATCATCCTTGATACCTTAAAGGAAATGGATCCCCACTACCCTACGGTTACGAAGGAGCGGCTTGCGGAATTCGATGGCTACCGCCAGAAGCTGCAGGCAGAGCTGGACCAGTAAGTATATAAGTGCCAGGGATTCCCCTGATCCGCATACCGTTTAAATGGTATTCGGCTCAGGGGAGTCTCTGGCACTTTTGTAATCCATATAGGTGCCAGGTACCCTGCGGAGCTGTTTGCCATTTAAATGGGGCTCAGCTCCGCAGGGTACCTGGCACTTTTGGCTTCAGCTAAGTCTCATCTTCCGGATCAGGCACGCCGTCATAAAGTTGACCCGGTCCTCCTCCGTATCCAGCTCACACCCCAGAAGCCCCCTGATATTGTTCATCCGGTAATTGATCGTATTCCGGTGAATGAACATGACCTGCGCCACCTTCTGGATGCTGCCCCCATACCGTAAGTAGTTCTCCAGCGTCTCTACATAGTCGGAATTGTGCTCCTTGTCATACTTGATCAGCGGCCCCAGGTATTCTTTCTCGAAGTCGAGCAGAATCTGCTTGTCCGCGACGGAGTAAAAGATGCGGTAGATCCCCATCCGGTCAAAGATCACAAGGTCCGGGCGGGAATCACGGCATGGCTGGGAATCACGGTCCGATGGAGATCCGGGAGCAGGCGCATTGCCATTTCCGGAAGGAGCGGAAGCTTTCTCAGCCTTCATCGCCTCCGCCATGTGGGCGGCCGCCACAGCCCTCTGGTAGGAGCGATAGAGGTCCCGGATGCCCAGGCACTGGCTCCCGACCCCGATCACAAAGCCGATGTCCGGCAGTCTTTTTCCGATATTGTCGCGATATTCATCGATGATCGCACGAACCTGATCACGCCGCACCGCATTCATGATGACGACGAAGGCGCCGTCATAGTAGAAGAAATGTCCGTTGTGGGTCAGGTTCGTCAGCGCGAGCTGAAGCCGGTACGACAGGCGCTTGCGCTCGACGGTGTCCATCTCGCCGAGACCGGGACGGTGGAGGACGACTGCCTGGAAAGTCCCTCCGACGTCGAAGTGCGGCAGCAGGACTTTGCTGTATTTTTCGTATTCGTCAGGCGTCTCGATCGCCTCGATGAAGGCGGTGGAGATCTGCTCGTCCGTGGAGCCCTGCAGAAAGATCCGGATACTGAGGTCCTTGATCATCTCCGCGATCTCCACGTCCCAGGGAACCGTGAGGAGCGGGAGCGAATTCTCGTCCGCATACTTTTTGACGCTTCCGGGGATGCGCCTGATGTAATATCCGGTGTTGATGATGAGACCGCTGGCCTGCTGCTTGACAAGCTCTTTCATCAGCGTCATAAGCTTTTCCTCGGACAAAAAACCAAGTCCGGTGGTGACAGCCATTTCCTTTCCTGAGAAGCGCTGGACGATCGTGACATCCTCGAGCATGAGGATCCAGCTGATCGAGTTCGACCAGCCATTCTTGCCCGCGACCAGCTTCATGCGGTAACGGGTCTTCGAGACCAGCTGCATGTCTTCTACGGTAAATCCCATCTTTTCATCCTTTCGCTGCTGCCGGGCAAGGCAGCACTTCGGTTTCTGCTTTGCAAATGGCATAAATCTGCACACTGCCTGACCTGTATGAATACCAGTATGCAAAAAGGGCCGCCAGTGGCGGGCTTTTAATATAATATAATAGATTTGTGCTCCCAGCACAAGAAAAATTGTTATTTTCATAACGAAAGCACGTTGAAGGTGTTTCATAATGCAGGTACTATGTAGATGCAAAGGGGAGAAGTCAAAAAGCAAAAAGGAGGCTGATTTATATGACGATCTTCACACCTTATATGAATGCAGACCTTTATCAGCATACACCGGATTGGCAGAGGATTGAGCGCTACGAATATTGCAGCCAGATGAACTCTCTGGAAAAGAAGCAGAGCGCTCTCAGCAAGTTCATGGGACTGTTCACAAAGAACAATATCGGAAAAGCTGCCTGATGATAGAGATCTCGTCTAACTTCTAATCATAGTGTCAATGCAAAAGGACCGCCGCCGGCGGTCCTTTTTTTGCGTGGTAATTACTTTTTGTGGAGCATTGTGTATCCGAAGCCGTTGCAGATCGCGTCTACCGGCTTTCTCTCTTCGCAGAGACCACAGTGGTCAGCGCTCTCTGCTTTGTAATCCGGGATGTCCCGGTGACTGAAGATCGAGTAGATCGGCAGCCCGGCGATTCCGGTCGCCAGGGAGAAGAGGGCGGAGACGCCGCTGATGGTCGCGCCATAGTAGCGGAGGGACTCGATCGCCTGAGCGGCATTGGCACCGGTCGTGATCGCGGAGAAGAGCAGAAGGACATTCTTGTCCTTGATCCACGGGATCAGGCTTTCACGGAAGATCAGCTGGCCTTCGGAAGAATATTCCGGCGGGATGACGTAGATGGACTTGTGAGCATTCTTGCAGAGGACACCGGCCTGGACAAGCTCATCTGCCAGGTAGCCTGCGATGATCTCGGTTCCCTCGAGAGCGATGATGGTGTCGACCGGAGTCGAGAAGTAGTGGACAGACGCGAGCGCCTTCGCGGCTGCATGCGCCTCGGCCGCACGGAACTTCAGCGGCGTCAGATCGAGGTAATAATTGACGTGAGCGTGCGGGGTGATGAAGTGGCCCGGGACCGCTCTCAGGATGACGTCCGGATACTGGCCGGACTGGATCTTTACATAATTCTGCATAGAGTACCTCCTCTCATATCCTAGGGATATTTTCTTCTGAAGCTATTGTGCGCAGTGCTCCGGAGTTCCGGAGACATCATGTACATTAAGTATAGCACGTTTAGACAAGAGAGGGGCAGGAGTTATCATCTGAAAACCCCGGAAATAATGCTTTTTGAGTGATGTTTTGTGGTAATCTTAACATATATACGCTGCTTTCGGGCGGTGAACTGAGGCTTTCGAAAACTGCCGCACATCCGAAGGGAAAGCTGCCACGGACGGAAGGGTAGCGGGATAGCTGCCTCAAAAGAGAAGAATATTAGTCAGGAAGGAGTCTATAAGATGAATTACACGATAGAAAGTAAAGAAGGTCTGAAGCTTGTCGTCTCTGACTTTGGTGCCGAGATGCAGAGCATGACCTATGGCGGGATCGAGTACCTTTGGCAGGGCGATCCGAAGTACTGGACCAAGCATGCCCCGGTCCTCTTCCCATACGTCGGCCGCCTCTATCAGGGCAAGTACAAAATCGGTGACCATGAGTACGAGCTCGGCTGCCACGGTTTTGCCTCCAAGGTCAGTTTCGAGGCTGAGCAGACCGCAAGTGACGTCCTGACCTTCACTCTAAGGGACAATGAAGAGACGCTGGCGCAATATCCATTTCACTTTCAGTTCCAGGTCATCTACAAAGTGACCGGTCAGACCGTCTCGATCACCTACCGCGTCAGTAATACGGCAGGAACCGGCGCCTCCGGCGCAAATGACCCTGCGCAGGCTATCGAGTCCCTCACGAATGGTACCCTGTACTTCGCGGTTGGCGGTCATCCGGCTTTCAATGTCCCGCTGAAGGCGGACATCCCCTTTGACCACTATTATCTGATGTTCAAGGAAAAGGCTTCTCCAGATCAGGTCATCACGGACGATTCCGTCCTGATCACAGGCGAGCAGAGACGCTTCTTACTGGAGGACGAGCGGGCGCTGAACCTTCATCATGACCTTTTTGACAACGATGCGATTACCTTGACTCATGTCTGCGATACGGTCACTCTTCAGACCGACGACGACAGCAGAGCAGTGACTGTCCATTTCCCGCAGCTTCCATACTTCGGAATCTGGCATAAGAATAAGTCCGATGCCCCATATGTCTGCATCGAGCCTTGGACCTGCCTTCCAGGCAGGGAGGGTGTCATCGAAGACCTCCGCTATCGCAACGACATGATCCGTCTGCCGAAGGGCGGGAGCTGGGAGACAGAGTGGACGATTTCCGTCAGGTAAGTTAAGATAACGACATGGCAAATTCTACTTATAAGAAAACTTCAGATATCGTTAAAAAGTACGACTTCAACTTCCGCAAGCGTTTCGGGCAGAATTTCCTGACGGACGAAGGCGTGCTGGAGCAGATCGTGGAGGCTTCCGGGATCACGAAGGATGACCTTGTGATCGAGATCGGCCCCGGCATCGGGACCCTGACCCGGTACCTCTGCGAGGCTGCCGGCCAGGTCGCCGCGATCGAGATCGACCGCGACCTCGTGAAGATCCTGCAGGATACCCTCAAGGACTTTTCAAATGTCCGTGTGGTCGAGGGTGACGTCCTCAAGGTTGATCTGCTGGACCTGGCGGCCAGGTACGGAGTTCAGGTGCCGGCGCAGACTGCTGGTGAGTCAGCTGAAAAAGCTGGTTCCGACAAGACTGTGGCTCTGGACTTCACCTACGACGGCCCAGCCCTCCATAACCTCAAAGTCGTCGCGAACCTTCCATACTACATCACGACCCCGATCCTCATGGGACTCTTCGAGAAGGGAATTCCTGCCAGGAAGATCACAGTCATGGTGCAGAAAGAGGTCGCCGAGCGCATGACAGCATCTTGCGGAAGCCGTGACTACGGCTCCCTTTCCCTTGCAGTCCAGTACTACAGCAAGCCGAAGATCGAGACAATTGTTCCTGCATCCAGCTTCATGCCGGCTCCCAAGGTCGACAGCGCAGTTGTCTCCATGGATGTCTATGAGCAGAAGCCGGTCCAGGTCAAGGACGAGGCGTTGCTGAAGGCAATCGTACGCGCGACTTTCAGCCAGAGGCGCAAGACGCTTTCCAACTCGCTTGGGAACGCTCCGCAGGTCCCTGCAACGCGAGACCAGGTGGCGGCAGCGCTCGAGCAGATGGGGCTTTCCGCCTCGATCCGAGGCGAGAAGCTGACGCTGGCCCAGTTCGCAGAGCTGGCAGACCGGATCGCGGAACTCTGAGCTGCCTTATATTGTTGTAGTCTTCACCGCCAGCCGGAGTCTTTGGCTACGGAAATCAAGAAAGTCGAGTTTTCCCCGCCGCCGGCGAAGAGGATTGGCTGGGGAAATCACAAAACTCGGGAAATAAGAACAAAGAAACCAGGTACACAAACATGTCCACAAAAACAGAATTCAGATATCCGTCTTCAGACGGCATCACACAGATCAGGGCCGTGACATGGGTCCCGGATGAGGGCATAAAGCCCACCGGTCTCCTTCAGATCGTCCACGGCATGCAGGAATTCATCGACCGCTACGACGCCTTCGCCACCTTCATGACGGAGCATGGCTATATCGTCTTCGGCAACGATATGCTGGGGCATGGCGGCTCCATCCGGAACGGCGATGAGCGCTACTGGGGCTACTTTGGACGCGGCCTTGCGCCGGGAGATAACGGCTCCGGTGTAAGTCAGGTAGCTTCCGAAGCCGGTACCGAAAAAGAATCAGACACTGCTGAAGCCGGTACCGAAAAAGAATCAGATACTGCTGAAGCCGGTACCGACAAAGAATCAGACACTGCTGAAGCCAGGGACGAGGACGCTTCAACGATCCGCGGGACTGCTATGAAAACCGCTTATTCTGGCACTCCTCTTCAGGATGTAAAGACCGGCGGCCACCGGTTTCTCGTCCAGGACGTCCGGAACCTGCAGAATATCATGATCGACAAATATCCGGGGCTTCCCTGCTACATGCTGGGCCACAGCATGGGATCCTTCCTTGCAAGAGAATTCCTGTGCCTTCATGGGAGAAGCCTGGAAGGCGCCGTCATCTCCGGAACCGCCTACCATCCGCCCTTCGAGACTGCGCTTGGCAAGCTGATCGCCACCATCCAGGGACAGACCAAAGGCTGGTTCTTCAGAAGCCCGCTTCTCAACAAGCTTTCTGTCGGCAACCTCAATAAGGAATTTCAGCCGGAGCGCACACCATGCGACTGGCTGACCAGGGACGAGAGCATCGTCGATAAGTATGTGGCAGACAAGAGAACCCAGTTCAAGTTCACCTGCAACGCCTACTATGCTCTCTTTGACTGCCTCGGCTATCTGACGAAGGCTGAAAACCTTCGCCATATGCCCAAAGACCTGCCTGTTCTGCTGATCGCGGGCGAGCAGGATCCGGTAGGAGCCGACGGAGACGGCCCGAAGCGGGTCGCCGCCCAGCTTCAGCGGATCGGCTGCCGGAAAGTCGCGGTCAAGCTGTATCCCCAGGACCGCCATGAAGTCCTGAACGAACTGAACAGGCAGGAAGTATGGAACGACGTACGGACATTTCTGGAGAAGGCAGCTCCGGCGGAGGAATAAAAAGCTGGAGAAGGCAGCTCCGGCGGAGGAATAAAAAGCTGGAGAAGGCAGCTCCGGCGGAGGAATAAAAAGCTGGAGAAGGCGGCTCCGGCGGAGGAATAAAAAGCCGGTGAAGGCAGCTCCGGCGGCTGAATAAAAAGCCGGAGAATTAAGAATCAAGAGGAGGAGAATTCCCGATGCTGAATAAGATATTCGACATGGACAACCCGGTCATGAGGTTCATGGCAAAAACATTTGACATGATGATCCTCAACTTTCTGTTCATTCTGTGCAGCATCCCGATCTTCACGATCGGGGCGTCACTTTCAGCGCTTCACTATTGCTGCCTGAAGATGAAGGAGCCGGATGAGGGCTATATGTACAAGAACTTCTTTCATTCCTTCAAGGTGAACTTCAAACAGGGGCTTGGGCTGGGCATCCCGATGCTCTTTCTGGGACTCGTCCTTTACCTGGAGTACCGGGCAACCAGCGCACTTGACGCCTCATCCGTCCGTATGGTCCGCATCATGATCCTGGTCGCGGCAGTCATCTGGTACATGGTGCTCTGCTGGCTGTTCGCCCTTCAGTCACGGTTCGTCAATACAGTCGGGCAGACTTATAAGAACGCGATGCTGCTCACATTTGCGAAAGCACCAAGATCCGCAGCCATGGTGCTCATCGTGGCAGCAGAACTCATCATCATCGTCCGGTCACCTGCAGTCGTCCAGTCCTACTCGCTGCTCTGGCTGATCATGTTCGGATTCTCGGTTCAGGTCCTCATCAACACGCAGCTCCAGTACCCGGTCATCAAGGAACTGATGCCCGGGGAGGCTCAGGAAAATGAACCGGTCGCCGACAGTCAGTTCACGGTAGATGAAACAGCGGACGTCTCCGAGCTTGGATACACGCCGCTTCCGAAGGAAGAAGAGGAAAGCAGCCCGAAGGAGCAGGAAAGCAGCCCGGAGCAGCAGGCGGCAGAAGACGAAAAAAATATTGCGGATCACTGAAGAAAGGAAAGGCGGACACTCAGGTGCCCGCTTTTTTTGTATTTTTTTGGTAAAACACTGCCTCCGGAACGTCAACTGATTCTGTCAAGCGATTGACAGTGTTTTCTCTTGATGTGTATAATCACCGTGTATGTCTTGGCGCAGAAGACGTGCATACAGATCAGATCTGCGCAGATAAGGGGCGTCTGACGAGAAAAGCGCTCCGGGAGGATAAATCATATGTTATACGATAAGGTAAACACGGACCTTAACTTTGTGGACCGCGAGCATGAGGTAGGCGAGTTCTGGAAGAAGAATGATATCTTCGGAAAGAGCATGAAGACCCGCGAAGGTGCGCCATACTACACCTTCTACGATGGCCCGCCGACCGCCAACGGCAAGCCGCATATCGGCCATGTCCTGACCCGTGTCATCAAGGATATGATCCCGAGATACCACGTCATGAAGGGTGAATATGTACCGAGAAAGGCAGGCTGGGATACGCACGGACTCCCTGTCGAACTCGGCGTCGAGAAGGAACTTGGCCTGAACGGCAAGGACCAGATCGAGAAGTACGGCATGGAGCCTTTCATCAGGAAGTGCAAGGAAAGTGTCTGGAAATACAAAGGCATGTGGGAGGATTTCTCCGATACCGTCGGATTCTGGGCGGACATGAAGAATCCTTACGTTACTTATTACGATGACTACATCGAGTCCGAATGGTGGGCTCTCAAGGAGATCAGCAAGAAAGGACTTCTGTACAAGGGCTTCAAGGTCGTTCCTTACTGTCCACGCTGCGGCACCCCGCTTTCCGCCCAGGAAGTAGCCCAGGGCTACAAGCTGGTCAAGGAGAGATCCGCTGTCGTCCGCTTCAAGTCCAAGGATGAGGACAACCTCTACTACCTGGCATGGACGACCACCCCGTGGACCCTTCCTTCCAACGTCGCACTCTGCGTCAACCCGGATGAGACCTACATCAAGGTCAAGGCAGCAGACGGCTACAATTACATCATCGCCCAGGCTCTGGCTGACAAGGTCCTCGGCAAGCTGGCAGACAAGTCCACCGCGGCCCAGGTCTCAAAGGCTTATCATGATGCAAGATGTGCAGGCACTGAGGATTCCTTCGATGAGGATTCCTATGATAGAAATGGAGTTCCGGTCGGAACCGCTTACGAAGTCCTTGAGACTTATGCCGGGACCGATCTTGAGCGCCGTGAGTATGAGCCGCTCTATGCATGTGCAGGAGAGAAGGCGGCAAAGCAGTTCAAGAAGGGCTTCTACATCGTCTGCGATACTTACGTAACCATGACTGATGGTACCGGAATCGTCCATATCGCTCCGGCATTCGGTGAAGACGATGCCAAAGTCGGCAGAAAGTACGACCTTCCGTTCGTACAGTTCGTCGACGGAGCAGGCAAGCTGACCGAGGAGACTCCGTACGCAGGGATCTTCGTCAAGAAGGCTGACCCGATGGTCCTGAAAGACCTCGACAAGGACGGCACCCTCTATGATGCTCCGAAGTTCGAGCACCAGTACCCGCACTGCTGGAGATGTGATACTCCGCTGATCTACTATGCAAGAGAGTCCTGGTTCATCAAGATGACTGCCGTAAAGCAGCAGCTGATCGAGAACAACAATACCGTCAACTGGATTCCGCCTGCGATCGGCAAGGGAAGATTCGGAGACTGGCTGGAGAATGTTCAGGACTGGGGCATTTCCAGAAACCGTTACTGGGGCACTCCGCTTCCGGTCTGGGAATGCCCGGACTGCGGCGAGAAGGTCACCATCGGATCCAGAGCCGAGCTGAAAGAGCTGTCCGGACGTGATGACGCCCTGACCGTAGAGCTGCACAGACCTTATATCGATGACTTCGTATGCACCTGCCCGAAGTGCGGCAAGAAGCATATGAAGAGAGTTCCGGAAGTACTCGACTGCTGGTTCGATAGCGGCGCTATGCCATTTGCGCAGCATCATTATCCGTTCGAGAACCAGGAAACCTTTAAGAAACAGTTCCCGGCGGCATTCATTTCCGAAGCTGTCGACCAGACCAGAGGCTGGTTCTACTCCCTGATGGCGGAGTCCACCATCCTGTTCGGCCAGTCGCCGTACAGGAATGTCATCGTTCTTGGTCTTGTCCTTGATAAGGATGGCCAGAAGATGTCGAAGAGCAAGGGCAATGCGGTCGATCCGTTCTCCGCCCTTGAGAAGCATGGCGCGGACGCGATCCGCTGGTACTTCTACAGTAACTCTGCTCCGTGGCTGCCGAACCGTTTCCACGACAAGGCAGTTCAGGAAGGCCAGAGAAAGTTCCTCGGAACCCTGTGGAACACCTATGCTTTCTATGTTCTGTACGCGAACATTGACAACTTCAACCCGGCGGACCATGCCTCGGAGTACGCAAAGATGGAGAAGGAAGGCCTCCCGGTCATGGACCGCTGGCTCATTTCCAGAATGAATACCATGATCCGCGACGTCGACAAGGATCTTGCCGCTTACAAGATTCCTGAGACCGCAAGAGCGCTGGAAGGCTTCGTCGACGACATGAGCAACTGGTATGTCCGCCGCTGCAGAGACCGCTTCTGGGCACATGGCATGGAGCCGGACAAGGTTGCCGCTTACATGACCCTCTACAACGCACTGAAGAACCTCTGCCTCGCAGCAGCTCCGATGATCCCGTTCATGACGGAGGAGATCTACCAGAATATCGTCCGCAGAGTCGAGAAGGATGCATGTGAGTCCATTCACCTTTGCTGTTTCCCGAAGGCAGACGAGGCAAAGATCGACGCGGAACTTGAGGCGAGAATGGGCGAAGCCCTGAACATCGTCGTCTGTGGCCGCGCGGCCAGAAATGACGCCAATATCAAGAACCGCCAGCCGATCGGACAGATGTTCGTCAAGGCTGAGGAGGCTCTGCCGCAGTACTATGCGGACATCATCACCGATGAGTTGAATGTGAAGAAGATCACCTTCACCGATGATGTAAGAGATTTCACAAGCTACAGCTTCAAGCCGCAGCTGAGAACCGTGGGACCGAAGTACGGAAAACTTCTTGGAGGAATCAGGAAGTATCTGTCAGAGGTTGACGGCAACAGCGCGATGGACGAGCTTAAGAAGAACGGATCGATCACCTTCGATGTAAATGGAAGCGCGGTAACTCTTACCGAGGACGACCTGCTCATCGAGACTGCCCAGGTTGAGGGATTTGTCAGCCAGCAGCAGGGCGATCTGACCGTAGTACTTGACACCAACCTGACACCGGAGCTTGTCGAGGAAGGTTTTGTGCGCGAGCTGGTATCCAAGATCCAGACCATGCGTAAGGAAGCCGGATTCGAGGTTCAGGACCATATTGACCTGTTTGAGACGGGCAATGAGAAACTTGAAGACATCATGCAGAAGTTCGAGGACGCGCTGAAGAAGGAAGTGCTCGCAGAGAGCGTTACCTACGGAAGTGCAGATGGTTATGTCAAGGAATGGACTGTCAACGGTGAAAAGGTCACTCTTGGCGTCCGCAAAATCTGAGGGGGAACGTATGGATAAACACTTCGACAAAGAACGATTCAAGGAAACCGTCAAGGACAATGTCAGAACGCTGTTCCGCAAGACCCTGAAAGAAGCCAGCCAGCAGCAGCTCTTTCAGGCTGTTTCCTACGCCGTAAAGGATGTCATCATCGACAACTGGATGGCCACCCAGCAGGCTATGGACGAACAGGATCCGAAGATTCTTTACTACATGTCCATGGAGTTTCTGATGGGCCGCGCACTCGGCAACAACCTGATCAACCTGACCGCTTACAAGCAGGTTAAGCAGGCTCTCGAGGAGATGGGAATCAATCTGGACGCCATCGAGGACCAGGAACCGGATGCGGCTCTTGGAAATGGAGGCCTCGGCCGTCTTGCTGCCTGCTTCCTTGATTCTCTTGCCACACTGGGCTATCCCGCATACGGCTGCGGCATCCGCTACCGTTACGGTATGTTCAAGCAGAAGATCGAGGACGGCTACCAGGTCGAGGTTCCGGATGACTGGCTGAGGAACGGCAACCCGTTTGAGCTCAAGAGACCGGAATATGCCAAGATCGTCAAGTTCGGCGGATATGTCAGAGTCGAGTTCGACCAGGCTGCCGGAAGAAACAAATTTCTCCAGGAGAATTATCAGTCTGTCTGCGCGATCCCGTATGATATCCCGGTCGTGGGATATAACAACAACATGGTCAACACCCTCCGTGTATGGGATGCGGAAGCAGTCAACGATTTCCAGCTGGATTCCTTCGACAAGGGCGATTACCAGAAGGCTGTTGAGCAGGAGAACCTGGCAAGAAATATCGTCGAGGTCCTGTACCCGAACGATAACCACTATGCCGGCAAGGAGCTGAGGCTGAAGCAGCAGTACTTCTTCATCTCCGCATCCGTCCAGGAAGCAGTCGAAAAGTATAAGAGAAAGCACGGCGACATCCACAAGCTTTACGAGAAGGTTACCTTCCAGATGAATGATACGCATCCGACCGTAGCTGTCGCAGAGCTGATGAGGATCCTTCTGGATGAGGAAGGACTCGAGTGGGATGAGGCATGGGACATCACCACAAAGACCGTTGCCTACACCAACCATACCATCATGGCTGAGGCGCTTGAGAAGTGGCCGATCGAGCTCTTCTCCAGACTTCTTCCGCGTGTCTATCAGATCGTCGAGGAGATCAACAGAAGATTCCTGCTTGAGGTCCAGAAGCAGTATCCGGGCAATCAGGACAAGGCCGCAAAGATGGCGATCATCTACGACGGACAGGTCCGCATGGCGAACCTTGCGATCGTGGCAGGTTACTCCGTCAATGGTGTTGCAAAGCTTCATACCGAGATCCTGAAGAAGCAGACCCTGAAAGACTTCTACGAGATGATGCCGTGGAAGTTCAACAATAAGACCAACGGTATCACCCAGAGAAGATTCCTGCTTCACGGCAACCAGCTTCTGGCTGACTGGGTCACCGACCATATCGGAGACGAGTGGGTCACTGACCTGCCGGAGATCTCCAAGATGAAGCTCTATGCTGACGACCCGAAGGCTCAGCAGGAGTTCATGAACATCAAGTATCAGAACAAGCTGCGTCTTGCAAAGTACATCAAGGAGCATAACGGCATCGACGTCGATCCGAGATCCATCTTTGATGTCCAGGTCAAGAGACTGCATGAGTACAAGAGACAGCTCATGAACATCCTTGATGTCATGTACATCTACAGAGAGCTGAAGGAGCATCCGGAGAGACCGTTCTATCCGATCACCTTTATCTTCGGCGCAAAGGCAGCTGCAGGCTACCGGCGTGCCAAGATGACCATCAAGCTGATCAATTCCGTGGCAGACGTCATCAACAATGACCAGTCGATCGGCGGAAAGATCAAGGTTGTCTTCATCGAGGACTACAGAGTCTCCAACGCGGAGCTGATCTTCGCGGCAGCGGATATCTCCGAGCAGATTTCCACCGCTTCCAAGGAAGCTTCCGGTACCTCCAACATGAAGCTTATGCTGAATGGTGCCCTGACTCTGGGAACCATGGACGGCGCGAATGTCGAGATCGTAAATGAGGTTGGCGAGGACAATGCCTTCATCTTCGGACTGTCCTCCGAGGAAGTCATTAATCATGAGAACAATCATGACTATGATCCGAGCTACTACTTCAACAATGATCCGGATATCCGCACCACTCTGATGGAGCTGATCAACGGCAGATACAGCAAGGGCGACATGGAACTTTTCCGCGAGTTGTATGATTCTCTGCTGACAACCAAGTATGGCACGGCAGACCAGTACTTCATCCTTGCAGACTTCAAGTCTTACGATGCTGCAAAGAGGAAGGCGGTCGCGGCTTATCAGGATCAGGCTGCATGGGCGAAGTCCGCGATCATCAATATGGCTTCTTCCGGCAAGTTCTCTTCCGACAGGACCATCCAGGAGTATGTTGACGATATCTGGAAGCTGGAGCCGATCAAGGTGGCAGTGGATCCGGAGACGTTTGAGTAAGTGATTTAGTAAGTGGCTTAGGCCTTCAAGCATGAGGGACCCCGAAATCTGTTTGTCTGCTGTCGCTTTACGGCCCCAATCATTCAGAAGTGCAAAAAAGGACGCCGGCGGATGCCGGCGTCCTTTTCGATACTAAAAACATGAAAAAAGCCCGCCAGTGGCGGGCTTTTGTATTGCTTAAATTTGTTCGCTGTGCTATCAGGCGATCAGCCCTGAGCCGGTGCTCCAACCGGGCAGACCTCTGCGCAGGTTCCGCACTCTACGCAAGCATCAGCGTCGATAACGTACTTGCCGTCTCCCTCAGAGATAGCTCCAACCGGACATTCTCCAGCGCAGGTTCCGCAAGCAACACAATCATCACTAATTACATATGCCATGATAAAAATCCTCCTTATTAATGTAAGCGTTATATTCTGTCTCCGGACAACCGTCCGGGGATTCTTTTCTGTATCATAGTACAGGGCAAATAGTTTAGACAAGCATAACTTTAGGTAGACAGCCTGTAAATAACCTTTCCATGATAAAGCACCCGCCTGCTTCGCAGGCGGCCTCCCCACCTCGCATCTTTCCTTGCACTTTATCAAATTGCGCAAAATATATATTGCGCCTTACCCTTCTTCATATTATAATTCTCAGTGCAGAAAATTTCTGTATCTATAGATTTCATATCGGATGTGTGGTAATATCCGTGTACACAAAAGGAGGTCACAACATGGCTGAAGAGATGAACGCTACAAAGACTGCAGAGGCGTCTGAGAAAAAGACCCCTGTTAAGATTACAAAGGATATGACGATCGGAGAGATCATCAATGTTGATGTGAACCTTGCCGGTGTCCTGATGGGCGGCGGCATGTACTGCATCGGATGCCCGTCTTCCATCGGTGAGTCTCTTGAGGAGGCTGCCATGGTCCATGGCATCGATCCGGATCTGCTCCTTGAGCGTCTGAATGCTTACCTGGCTGCGCAGGCAGAGTAAGATGAAAGATCGACTCCGCATGGATCTGCGGAGATGAATGTAGCCGGAAGGGATGTCCGGCTGCATTGCAGCTGGCGCCGATGAAAAGCCGTCAGCGGATGACCGGGAACCGGTCACAGCGAGGGGGCCCGGGCATAGATCCGGGCTGTCTCGGTTTAGAGAGGACTGCCATATCCAGTTTTGGGGAGTTTCATGAAGATAGAGAAGATTAATGACAATCAGATACGCTGTACCCTGACACAGGAGGACCTGAAGTCGAGGGATATCCGCATCTCCGAACTTACTTACGGAAGCGGGAAAGCGAGAAGCCTTTTTCAGGAGATGATGAAGGAGGCATTCCGCGATTTCGGCTTTGTGGCAGACAATTCGCCTCTCATGGTGGAGGCGATGCCGGGACCGGGAGGGACCCTGACACTCGTTGTGACGAAAGTGCGCGACCCGGAAGAGATCGACTCGAGGTTTGCACATTTCACTTCGGAACCGTCCGGTGATGATTACAACTTCACCAGTCTGGCAAAAGACCTGGTCGGAGCGGATGAGGTCCTGAACCTTCTGACCGGCAACGGCAATAAGGATCAGGCTGACGGAGAAGAGGATGGCGAAGAATCTGATTCCGGGAAGCCGAAGCCCAAAAAGAGTGTGGCCCTTGTCCGCAGAAAGGCTGTAAAAAAGCAGGGATCCGGCAAGGAAAGTGCGTTGAACACGATGACGGATGAAGAACTGTTCGGCTACACGCGCTTTTATATGTTCCACACGCTGGAGAGCGTGATTGATGCATCCAAAAACATCGGCCGCGATTATCAGGGGCACAACACCCTTTTCCGCAACCCGGATGACGGAGAATATTATCTCCTGATCCGCAAGGAAGACACAGACCCGGAACGGTTCAACCAGATCTGCAACGAGCTGTCCGAATACGGGCTGCCTATGGATTTTGTGAACGGGACAGATGAGTTTTTCCACGAGCACATGAAAGTGATCGTCGGGCAGCTTGCGGTCCAGCAGCTCAGATGCCTTTGATTTATGTAACATTTCGGAAGCAAGAGAGGAGAGGAAGACGAGATTGTCTTACCTCTCTTTTTTTTATAGAATAATTCGGTCAGGTCTACGAACAAACGCTTATTTCATGCTGGTTCCGCGGAGTTTTCTCCACTTATTTATACAAAAAGCGAAAGACATTTCCGAACATATGACGAATCGGAATGTTCTCAGGAAAATGTTACAAGCAAGCTCTTGTTACTTCCGGACCTGGTTTTATAATGAAGACATGCTGATGGATGTGGCATGGATCCTTTGGAGCTCCAGCACGTCGGGTGGCCATTCGGCGGACCCGTATTTCTTTTCTTTATCAGATCTTTTTACACGTCCCCACGCATAACTTATCAACCAGGCCTCTGGCCCTGCAGGGAGATCTCCCGTGAGACCACAGGCTTCACGGCCGGCATATATGATACATCACACAGCTTCATATGCACCTCGCCGGCAGGAAAGGAGGGAGTTTGTAATGCAGCGTAGTTACCCGGAGATCTACAGAAGCCAGGGAAATCAGGAGGGTTCCTTTCGAAAAGAGCTTCGCAACTTCAGACTGGATGGCGGCAGGATCAGCATCCAGGGCAAAGAAGCAGAGCCATGGCAGGCGGCGGAGACGTATTTCCGCGAACCATCCGGCTATATGATGGACTTTATCCCGAATTCAGAAAACCGGATCATTCACATCGATTTTGTCCGTATCGGCAAAGAAAAAGACGGTGAAGAGCCAGATGACTTCCTGAAAGAGCCGGATGGAAGATATATCGGCTGGTGTGGCTGAAAAAAGAGGCCGGAAAGCAATACATATCTGATCAGGTACCGGAAAATTCCCCCAAGTCTTAGTACTTTCTTAAGAATGTTTGCTGTCGACGGACCTCTGAAAGGTTGATATACTTACGGTTGTAGGAACTTGTCCTGAAAGAATGCCTGTCAGTCAGGCGAAAGTACCCGTTTGTCCGGACCATAGATACAGAACTGTCAGATAAGGATAAAAGCCGGGTGTATGAGGAGCTTATGCAGGAGAACAAGGAACACAGCCGTAAGAATAAAAGCACAGGACCGCTCGGAAAACTGCTGGCAGCGGTTCTTATTGTTTTGCTCCTGGCCGGAGCCGGAGTGCTGATCGTAAAGAATACCCCGACCAACCGGCAGATGCCAAAGGAGGACTACTTCGGGGAGAGGCAGGAGGATGAAGCAGCTTTGATCCTCGGAGGGGAGATCCGGAAAGAGCGGGCGATCGAAAAAGACGGCGCTCTTTATCTGCCCTATAATATTGTGAAAGACAGCCTGAATCCGCGCTTTTACTGGGACGCTGATATTGCAAAGATGCTCTTTACAACTGCGGAGCAGGAGTTTGAGATACCGGTCAACTCCGCTTCCTACAGCGTGATCGACGGAGTCACGACCGATGACCCGGTCAGCGAAGGCAGCTATGAGAAGATCATCGTACTTCGCCCGGATGATGAAAGGATCACAGGCGACAACAGCACCGGACTTTATGTGAATGCAGATTTTCTGGCCGGCTATACGCAGGTTGCCTGCAGCTGGCAGAAAGATGAAAGCAGGAAGACAGCAGGCCATGTGGTGATCACAAACTTCGTTGAGAATCCGATGGAAGTCCTGAAGGCAGAAGCCCGCAAGGAAGCCGCAGTCCGCTATGAAGCAGGCATCAAGAGCCCGATCCTGACTACCCTGGAAAAGGGAGAGGATGCGGAGGTACTTGAGCAGCTTGGAAAGTGGCAGAAAGTCCTGACAGAGGATGGTTTTATCGGATATGTGAAGACGAATCGTATGTCTGAAGCATATACAGATGAGACCTTTGCCACGCAGAAGGCAGTGGAATATCCGTCCATCACGATGGATGAGCCCGTGAACCTGGTCTGGCATCAGATTGCGGATGAGAACGGCAACGATTACCTGACGGATGCAATCAAAAACATGACAGGAGTCAATGTGATCTCGCCGACCTGGTTCTCACTTGAGGATAATGACGGCAATATCAAGTCGGTTGGCTCGAAGAAGTATGTAAAGCAGGCAAAAAAGAAAGGGCTGCAGGTCTGGGGGCTTGTGTCGGATTTCTCCAGCGAGATGGACACGTCTGCCGTGCTTGCATCCACTTCAGCCAGAAGAAACTGTATCGGCCAGCTGGTCAAGGAGGCAGAGAACCTTGGACTTGACGGGATCAACCTTGATTTCGAATACATGGAAGAAGCGGACGCGGCAGCCTATGTCCAGTTTGTCCGCGAGCTTTCGATCGAATGCAGGAGAAGTTCCCTGGTTTTCTCAGTCGATATCAAGCCGCCCTACGACTTCAATAAGTGGATGAACAGAAAGGAGATCGCGACCGTTGCCGACTATCTGATCAATATGGGCTACGACGAGCATTATGTCGGTTCGGAAGCAGGCTCCGTAGCTTCTCTTTCCTATGAGGAGAATGCGGTCAAAGAGACACTGGCCCAGGGAGTTCCGGCTGAGAAGCTGGTCTCTGCAATTCCTTTCTATACAAGGATCTGGTACACATCGGAAGACAGCGACGGAACGGTCAGTACCAACAGCGAAGTTCTTTCCATGGGCGGAGCAGAGCAGACACTCGAAAGCTGGCATGTGACCCCGAAGTGGGATATGGATGCTTTCCAGCATCTGGCAGACTGGAAGACGGACGATGGTGTCCGCTGCAGAATCTGGATGGAAGATGAGGACTCGATCTCAGCCAAAGCGAGACTGGTCCCAAGGTATGGCCTTGCCGGCATCGCAGTCTGGAAACTGGGATTCGAAGACTCCGGTATCTGGGATGTGGTCTCGGATAATATCAGTCTGGACCAGGAAGCGGCAGAAGAGGCACAGAAAAAAGCGGAAAGCGAGCATGCCGCAGAGCCTCAGGTGCCGGATGAGACGGAAGCGTCCGGAAGCGCCGGAAGCACTGAGACGGAAACATAAGGCAATCTTGCCCTATGGACTTTGCAAAAGGATGGTATAATCTTCCCCGTAAAGGAGAAGATTATGCCATTTTTGTATACCAAGCATGCAAAAAGGCCGCCGGTGGCGGGTTTTTTGTATCCCCAATTAATAAACTACTGCGGGTCGGACGCCTATCCTTTCCACATGCCTGGCCACAAGCGCAGGCTGGGGTCTTTTCAGGACCCTTTTTCTTTTGATATCACAGAGATCGACGGTTTCGACAACCTTCATCACGCGGAAGGCATCCTGCTGGAGGCAGAGAAGCGGGCTGCCAGGCTCTACGGAGCAGAAGAGACCCACTTTCTGGTAAATGGCTCTACGGCGGGCATTCTCAGCGCCATCGGTGCAGTCACGAATTATGGCGGCTCGATCCTCATGGCAAGAAACAGCCACAAGGCGGCTTACCATGCGGTATACACCGGCGGCCTCAATGTGAAGTATCTGCTTCCGGGGGGAGAAGCCGCAAAGCCGGTCTTTGAGAATGACGGCCGGATCCGCCCTCAGGATGTAAAAGCTGCTCTTGAGGAAGATGCTCTTCTGCATCCGGATGGAGGCAGGGTCCAGGCAGTCTACATCACCTCCCCGACCTATGATGGAGTGGTTTCGGATGTCAGGGCAATTGCCGGTATCGTCCATGAATATGGGATCCCGTTGATCGTGGACGAGGCGCACGGCGCACATTTCGGAATGTCGGAGATCTTTCCGGAATCGTCGGTTAAGCTGGGAGCGGACCTGGTCATCCACAGCGTACACAAGACTCTGCCGTCCCTGACGCAGACGGCGCTGATCCATGTGCAGGGCAGCCTGGTGGACAGAAGGCGGCTGAAGGAGATGCTGGACATCTATCAGACGAGCAGCCCAAGCTATGTCCTTATGGCAAGCATCGACAACTGCATCCGGATCCTGAGCCAGCAGGGAAAGGAGCTTTTTGAGAAATATTCTCAGATGCTGCGGGGCTTCTACGATTCGGTCCGGGACCTTCGCCGGGTCCATTTGATCAGGACCGATGATCCTTCCAAGATCCTGGTCGTGCCGGGGGAAGGGATGAGCGCGAGGGAACTCTATGATATTCTCCGGGAGAAGTATGGCCTTCAGCCGGAGATGCTTTCGAGAAGCTATGTCCTCATGCTGAGCTCTGTCGGGGATGATCAGGAAGGATTTGACCGGCTCAGCGCCGCGCTTCATGAGATCGACGCGGGAAGCGGAAGCCGTGTGGAGCCCCGAAGCGGGCAGCCTGCGGAAGCTGAAAAAACCGGGGAGTCCGGGCAAAGCAGAAAAAGTGACGCTCCCGGTAGCCGGATGACGCTTCCGGAATCCAGCTGTACGATCATGGAAGCGCAGGATGCAGAGCAGGAGAAGGTTTCCTTCGGGGAGGCGGCCGGAAGAGTTTCCGGGGAGTATCTTTACCTCTATCCGCCGGGAATCCCGCTCATCACTCCGGGTGAAGTGATCACGAAGAAGCTGATAGAAGAGGTAGGCGAACTGAAGTCTGAGGGTTACTCTGTGGAAGGCGCGGATGACTTTACGCTCTCAAGGATCTGGGTATTGAAAAAGCAGGAAAAGAGACGGTTATCGACATGAGACACTTATTTTATCTGATCGGAAAGAGCGCTACCGGCAAAGATACGATCTACGAAGAGCTTCTGAAGGATGACTCCCTTCGACTTTCCCCGCTTGTTCCCTATACGACAAGACCGATCCGGGCAGGGGAAGTGGATGGGCAGGAGTACCATTTTACAGATGAGGCCGGCTATGAGAAACTTCAGCGCGAGGGAAAGGTGATCGAAGCCAGAACCTACCAGACGGTTCTGGGACCCTGGACCTACTTTACGGTTGACGATGGAAGCCTGAGTTCAGATGAGTGTCAGGCAGGAGACAGAGCTTCCGCAGCAGATAGCCCGAAGGCAGCCAGCGGTCCGGAAGGCGGATGCGCTCCGGTGGGAGACATTCTTGGCATCGGAACCCTGGAGTCTTATGTGAAGCTGCGTGACTACTATGGGAAAGACCGCGTCATCCCCCTCTATATCGAAGTAGATGATGGGCTCCGCCTTGAGCGGGCGCTCAAGAGGGAACGCAAGCCAGGCAATCACAAGTATGAGGAGATGTGCAGGCGCTTTCTGGCGGACCAGGCAGATTTCTCCGAGGAGAAACTGGAGGCAGCCGGAATTGTCAGACGCTTCAATAATGATGAAGATCGAAGCATCTGCATAGGAGAAGTTTCAGACTATATCAAGGCGGCAGGCCTGTGATTGTATTGCGCTCCGGATTTCGATATAATGGGATAGATTAAATTGCCGGAGTCTGCATTTGCAGGACCCGGACTGCCTGGGAGGTTAGAAGAATGCCGGGTTTTCGCGATATTATCGGACATGAGAGCACCAAAGACCATCTGAAGACTGCCATCGCATCAGGCCATGTCAGCCATGCATATCTGCTGACAGGGGATAAGGGCATGGGAAAGAAGACCCTCGCACTCGCCTTTGCGAAAGCGCTTCAGTGCGAAAATCTGCAGGAAAAGCTGAGCGAAGGAAGTCTTCCTCCATCCAAGATCGACTCCTGCGGCGAATGCAGAAGCTGCAGGCAGGAGGAGACAAACAACCAGCCGGATATCATCACCTGGCGCTACAAGAAGGAAGCCTCGATCTCGGTCGATGACGTCCGTGACCTGGTGAGCGATATTCAGATCAAGCCATATGCTTCACGCTACAAGGTCTATATCCTTCCGGATGTCCAGAAGATGACCAGGGAAGCCCAGAACGCTCTGCTGAAGACACTGGAGGAGCCACCGGAATACGCGGTCCTGATTCTTCTGACCACAAGCAGGGATGCCATGATCGAGACGATTCTGTCGAGATGCATCGTCCTTCCGCTGCGTCCGGTAAAAGACGGGCAGGTCAGGAAGTACCTGATGGAAAGACACGGAATCCCGGACTTTCAGGCAGAAGTCGGAGCAGCATTTGCCCAGGGGAATATCGGAAGGGCGAAAGATCTTGCGACCTCGCCGGACTTCCAGACGATGCTGGAGAGGACCATCCAGATCCTGACCCATATCAGGGAGTGGAAAGTGGCAGATATCCTGCTTCTGATCCGGGACCTGAACGCGAAGAAAGATGAGATCTACGATGTGCTGGATCTCTTTACCATCTGGTACCGGGATGTCCTCTACTTCAAGGCGACAAGTGATGCGGATGGAATCATTTTCAGAGAGCATGTTGTGCAGGTGAGGGAGGCCGCCCAGAAGAGTTCTTATGACGGTGTCCAGACCATCATCGATGCGATCCGGACGGCAAAGACCAGGCTTCACGCGAACGTCAGCTTCGATCTGACGATGGAGCTGCTTTTGCTTACGATGAAGGAAAATTGACTGCGGGTGCCCCAATGAGGCGGGCTGCGGTGAAGGAAAATTGATTGCGGGTGCCTCAATGAGGGCGGGCTGCGCGGCAGCGAAGCGATTCGTAATCAGATGACAGTTACAATTACAGAAAGGATCTACATGGTTAATATCATAGGCGTGCGCTTTCGAAACGCCGGAAAAGTATACTATTTTGCGGTTGGCCCATTTGAGCTCCGGGTCGGCGACCACGTGATCGTTGAGACTGCACGGGGGCCGGAATACGGCATCGTAGCGACCCGTTCCAGAAATGTCTCAGACGATATGGTTGCCCAGCCGCTTCGCTCGGTCATCCGTACCGCTACGGAGGAAGACGAAGAGAAGAGGGAGGAGCTGAAGGCGAAAGAGAAGGAAGCCCTCCGGATCTGCAGGGAGAAGATCCATAAGCATAATCTGGAGATGAAGCTTGTCGACGCGGAGTATGCGTTTGATGAGAACCGTATTCTCTTCTACTTTACCGCTGACGGCAGGATCGACTTCCGTGATCTGGTCAAGGATCTTGCGTCTGTGTTCCACACCCGCATTGAGCTTCGCCAGATCGGTGTCCGCGATGAGACCAGGATGCTGGGCGGACTGGGCATCTGCGGAAGAGAACTTTGCTGTGCGACTTACCTGAATGGTTTTGCCCCGGTCTCCATCAAGATGGCCAAGGAGCAGAATCTTTCGCTCAATCCGGGCAAGATCTCCGGAATCTGCGGCCGCCTGATGTGCTGCCTCAAGAACGAGGAAGATACTTACGAATTCCTGAACCAGAAGATGCCGAAGCTGGGCGCAGGCGCAGCCACCGCCGACGGAAGGGTAGGAAAGGTCATCGAAGTCAATGTGCTTCGCCAGCGGGTACGCGTACTCTTTGAGGAGGGCGACAGCAAAGAAGCTGAGACATTTCACGTAGATGAGCTGACCTTCACTCCGAGAAAGCGGAGAGATGAGAATGGCCAGCAGGGCCAGCAGCGCCAGGGGCGCCAGAATGATAAAGGCGACAGAAGAGATAAGGGCGACAGCCGCCAGGGACGCCAGAATGACAGGGGCGACAGAGCTGTCAGTGAAGTGCAGACTGCTGACAGAAACGATATGGAAAAGAAAGCTGCAGATGCCTCCCTTCTGACAGAGGAAGAAGTGACAGAGAAAGCTGCAGAAGCTGCCATTCTGACGGTGGCAGAAGCGAAAGAGAAAGCTGTAGAAGTTGTCGCTCTGACAGCGGCAGAAGGGATAGAGAAAGCAGCGGCTGCCTCTCTGACAGCGGCAGAAGGGGGAGAGGCTCCGGCATTGGGTGATCTGTCCGGAGAAAGCGGTCTGGCAGAAAGATCTGCAGAAAGCACGGCAGAAAGATCTTCAGAAAGACCGGCAGAAGGCCTTGCAGAAAGCTCTGCAGTTCCGGAAAACAACCAGGATGCACCAGCAGGAAAAGCCATTGATGAGAATGCTCCTGAGAACGAGGAAGGACGCAGAAGGCGTCCGCGCAGGAGAAAAAGAGAAAACCGCATTGATGAGCAGGGGGCTTCCGGATCGTCAGAACGCGAGGAAGGCGGAAGAGACGGGAATCCACATCGCGAGAATCGGGATGGCTCCCGCAGACCGGACCGCGAGCGCAAGGGGAGGCCGCGTCAGGAAGACCGCAGCCAGAACCGGGAAGGCAGAGGCCAGGATACAAAGAATCCGGAGGGCAGAAGCCAGAATACGAAGAATCCGGAACGCAGAAGCCCGGATAGTCAGAGCGGAAAGAACAGAAGCGAACGCAGAAGCCCGTATAGCCAGGGCGGAAAGGACAGAAGCGAAGGCAGAGATCCGGACAGCCAGGTTGGGAAAGACAGAAGTGAAGGCAGAAGAAGAGACGGAAGACCGGACCGGAACCAGGAAGGGTTTCGCCAGAAACCGGGCCGGAAGGGCGGAGAAGGTTTTCGCCAGAACCGCAGAAATCAGGAAGACGGTGAAGGCAGACCGGAAGGCCGGGAAGGCAGACCGGAAAGCGGTGAAGGCAGACCGGAAGGCCGGGAAGGCAGACCGGAAAGCCGGCGCCAGCGGGGCGGGCGGAGAGAAAGACCTGACCGCCAGAGGGACTTTGAACGCAGAGAGCGCCCGGAGCGCGGTGAGCGTGCGGAGCGCGGAGAACGTCCGGAGCGCGGAGAAGGAAGTGAGCGCCCGGTGAAGAGAACGAACGAGATGGCAATCTATGCAAAGAAGTCCTGATCAGGAAAGATTTGTCCTTCACCCGGGCGAGCGCCTGGATGATCTGCAGCGGGATGGCGCGAAGCTGATCCAGAATCCGGAACTTTTCTGCTTCGGGATGGACGCGGTGCTGCTGACCGCATTTGCGGAAGGAAACCTCAAACCGGAAAGCCGCGTCCTGGATCTCTGCAGCGGGAACGGTGTCATATCGATTCTTATGAATGCGAGATATCATGACCGGGTGGACAGGGAACCGATGACAGATGGAAAACCGACGCCTGGAAAACCGGTGCCAGGCACCTATGCAGGCGACGGAGAGAGCGTGCCAGGCACCTATGCAGGCGACGGAGAAGGCGTGCCAGGCACCGGTATCGACCCGGCCCGGCAACCCTATCCGGACTTCACCGGCCTTGAGATCAATTCGATATGCGTCGATATGGCAAAAAGAAGCACCTCCGGCAACGGAGAATCCGACCATGTACACTTCCTGCAGGGGAATCTGAAGAAGATCAGGGATCTGGTTCCGGCGGCAGGTTTTGACCTGGTCACCGTAAACCCACCCTACATGATCGGAGGACATGGGCTGACTGGGGCTAATGAAGCACTGACGATCGCAAGGCATGAGGTCGCCTGCACGATCGACGATGTCTGTGCGGCAGCGGAATACGCTGCAAAGCCGCAGGGAAGAGTGTGTATGGTACACCGGCCGTTCCGGCTCGCGGACATCTTCCGCAGCATGAACAGGCACCATCTCGAACCCAAAAGGATGCGGATGGTCCAGCCCATGGCGGACAAGGAGCCCAACATGGTCCTGATCGAAGCAGTCCGGGGAGGCAGACCAAGGCTGGCAGTGGAACGGCCGCTTGTCATTTACGAAAGACAGGGTGTCTACACGGAAGAAGTGCGGAAGCTATACGGATAAGCAAGTATCACATATCCCCTTTTTGCTGACAGGAATGGAAGGAAAAGGGGCTTTTTGTATGGAGAGAGACATGGCGGGAACATTGTACCTGGTGGCGACACCGATCGGGAATCTGGAAGACATGACGCCGAGGGCGGTCCGCACTCTGAATGAGGTGGATGTGATCGCGGCGGAGGATACCCGCGGGAGCATCAAGCTGCTCAACCACTTCGACATCCACACGCCCATGACCAGCTATCACGAGTACAACAAGCTGAGTAAGGCGCATGTGCTGGTGGAGCGGCTGCTGGCGGGGGAGAGTGTCGCGGTCATCACGGACGCGGGGACACCCGGAATCTCGGATCCGGGGGAAGATCTGGTCCGTATGGCTCTCGCAAATGGAATTACCGTCTCTCCCGTACCGGGTGCCTGCGCCGCGGTGAATGCGCTCGTCAGCTCCGGAAAGGCGACAAGAAGATTCTGCTTTGAGGCATTTCTGCCAATGGAGAAGAAAGAGAGGGCGGAGATTCTTGAGGAGCTGAAGACCGAGACAAGAACAATTGTCATGTATGAAGCACCGCACAGGCTGGTCCGGACTCTGCAGGAGCTGTTCGATGCGCTCGGAGACCGGGAAATCACGCTTTGCCGCGAGCTCACCAAGAAGCATGAGACGATTGAGGAGACCACGATCGCGGGGGCGCTGAGGAAGTTTGGAGTCAGGGTGGAGGATGCCCACGCACAAACCAAAGCCGGCAGCCAGACGGAAACAGCGAAGACGAAGGAAGACGATGCTTTTGACAAGACAGAGACCGCCCCTCGCGGAGAATACGTTCTCGTCATCGCAGGCCGTGACCGCAAAGAACTCCAGAAAGAGAAGCAGGCAGCTCTCAGTGAGAGCATGACGATCGAAGAGCACTTCCGGAAGTACCTCGATCAGGGCATGGACCGCAAAGAAGCCATGAAAGCGGTCGCGAAAGACCGCGGGATCAGCAAAAGAGATGTGTACCAGCAGCTGATGACCTGAGCGATTGCGGAGAACATGAAATTCATACTTTTGCAGTAGAAGATTCCCCGTCAGGGCGTTCGCCCTTCCGGTACTGCCTCGGCGTCATCCCGTATCTCGCCTTGAAGGACCGGTTGAAGTAAGAAAGATTTGAAAACCCGGCATCTGTGCTGATCTGCAGCACACTGTCGTCCGTCAGCGTCAGCATGCGGGCCGCCATGGACAGCCTATAGCGGTCCAGCCAGGCAATGAAGCTGACTCCCATGCTTTCCTTAAAGAATTTCATAAAATGTGATTCGCTGTAGCCGGCCAGCTGTGCAGCGTCCCCGACGGAGATCGGCTCAGCGTAGTGATCCTCGACATACTTGACGATCGTCTTGATCTTGTCGAGTCTGCCCGACCTGATCTGGCCGGGCTTTTTTACGGTCCTCGAGACAATCAGGTAAAAAAGTCTCAGCAGGTTCCCGCGGACCGCAATCTGATAACCTTCCGGTTTCAGGCTGCAGAGAAGGTCGGTCTCCTCTATGATCAGTCTCGCATTGTCATGCCAGCGCTCCTTCGACGTAAAGTGGAGAACCTCCGGCGCATAATCCCCCTTCAGAAAAGTCTCAATCAGAGAGCTTGTCATCTCCGGCTGCCTTGCAAGCAGAAGAGAAGTTGCGAAAATGATATTTTCGTACTCCATTCGTACCGGAACCCCATCCTTCTTTGCAGGCATTATGGAATGAAGATGCCCCGGCAGGACCAGTACAAAATCACCCTCCTTGCAGAAAAGAGGCGCCATATCCAGATAGATGATTCCCTGTCCTTTCTTAACCACGATGATTTCCGCCGTATCATGCCAGTGGAGCGGTACGGAAGGAAAGTCCTGCGGAATGGTACACGGGTAGGTAATGTAGGGAAAATCGGCACTTGTATGCTTTTTTGTCTCATGGAAACCCTGGTACTGAGAGATATTCACAAAAAGCTCCTTCCTTTCTCTGCTCCTTATCTTTACACACACCAATTTCAAGGCACAGGCAGAAAACCGCAAAGCGTCATCAGGCTTTTGACTCCGCAGCAGACAGATTGTCAGCTATTTTGACTATAAAGTTTCGTGAATTTCCGATAATGATAGGATTGTACCATTTTTTAACTGATTTGAACAGGATAAGGAGCAGAAAAACAGATATGATGTCGGTGTAAGCAAGGGGAGAAGCAAAAGAACATCAGCAGGGGACACGGAACAGCTCCGGGACCTGCAGAAGAATAAAACGTAACGGAATAAACAAAACAGAAACAGAAACGCAAAAAATGCCTTACGGAAAGACAGCACAGAGAGGAGAAAATCATGGAGATACTTGAAGAGAGACTTACCAAAGTGATGGGTAAGGGCATCAAAGAAGCGGCCAATGCTGAGATCTACAAGGGACTTCTTGCAATCACCCAGGCGGAGGCAGCGAAAAAACTCCCTTTCGAGGGAAGCAAAAAGAAGAAAGTTTACTATCTGTCTGCGGAATTCTTAATTGGTAAACTTCTTTCCAACAACCTGATCAACCTTGGCCTCTTCGATGAGACCAGAGAGCTTCTGGAGAAGAACGGCAAGGACCTCACCCAGATCGAGGAGATCGAGGAAGAGCCGTCTCTTGGAAATGGCGGCCTCGGAAGACTTGCTTCCTGCTTCCTTGATTCCATCGCCACACTGAATCTGAACGGATGCGGCGTCGGCCTCAACTACCATCTGGGCCTTTTCCGCCAGGATTTCGTAGACCTGCAGCAGAAGGCTCAGCCGAACCCGTGGCTGAATAAGTCCGGCTGGGAAGTCAGGACCGGCAAAGGCTATGATGTCACCATGGGAGGAAAGACCTATCATTCCACCCTATATGATCTGTACGTGACCGGTTATGAAAGCGAGACCATCCCGCTTCATCTGTTTGACCTCGATACCGTAGATGAGTCCATCGTCAAGGACGGAATCAGCTTCGACAAGAAGGATATCGACAAGAACCTGACCCTCTTCCTGTATCCGGATGACTCCGATGATGACGGAAGAAAGCTCCGTATCTATCAGCAGTACTTCATGGTCAGCAACGGAGCCCAGATGATCCTCGACGAATGCGTATCCCGCGGGTCCAACCTGCATGACCTTCCGGACTATGCAGTCTTCCAGATCAATGATACCCATCCGTCCATGATCATCCCGGAGATGATCAGACTTCTCGAGGAGAGAGGAATCGATGAGGACGAGGCAGTTGAGATCGTATCAAAGTGCGCTGCATACACCAACCACACCATCCTGGCAGAAGCTCTGGAGAAGTGGCCGATCAGCTACCTCAAGGAGATCGTTCCGCAGCTTGTCCCGATCATCGAGATACTGGATGACCGTGTAAGAAGAAAGTTCGACGATCCGTCCGTAACCATCATCGACAAGAACGACACCGTCCACATGGCTCACATGGACATTCATTTCGGCAAGTCCGTAAATGGTGTCGCGAAGCTCCATACCGAGATCCTTAAGGATACCGAGCTGAACAACTTCTACAAGATCTATCCGGATAAGTTCAACAACAAGACCAACGGAATCACCTTCAGAAGATGGCTCCTGTCCTGCGATCCGGAACTCGGCAAGTACATCGCCTCCAAGATCGGCCCGGATTTCATCCGCGAGTCCGAGAAGCTGGAAGAGTTCGCCAAGTACGCTGACGACGACCAGGTTCTGGAAGATCTGATGAAGATCAAGGCAGACAACAAGGTCAAGCTCGCAAAGTACCTCCTGAACGTCAAGGGAATCGAGATCGATCCGGATTCCATCTTTGACATTCAGGCTAAGAGACTTCACGAATACAAGAGACAGCAGATGAACCTGCTCTGGTGCATCCATCACTTCCTGGATCTCCGCAGAAAGGTCCGGAATGCAGGAGAGAACAAGACAGAAGCCCTGAAGGATGAGCCGAAGGTCACTGTCATGTTCGCAGCAAAGGCTGCACCGGCATACATCATCGCCCAGGATATCATCCACGCGATCCTCTGCCTGCAGCACATCATCGAGCAGGACCCGGTGATCTCCAAAGTGTTCCGTGTGGTCATGGTAGACAACTACAACATCACCGTGGCTGAGAAACTGATCCCCGCATGTGACATTTCCGAACAGATCTCCCTTGCATCCAAGGAAGCATCCGGAACCGGAAACATGAAGTACATGCTGAACGGCGCAGTCACCCTCGGAACCGAGGATGGCGCAAATGTTGAGATCCACCAGCTTGTCGGCGATGAGAATATCTACATCTTCGGAATGAGAAGCCCGGAGGTCATTGACCACTACGCAAAGGCAGATTATCATTCCCGCGACTACTACAACAATGATCCGGTCCTTCGCGAGGCAGTTGACTACCTTACTTCCGGCGACATGATGGACTGCGGCAGCTCCGAGCGCCTGAATCGTCTCAAGAACGAGCTTCTGAACAAAGACTGGTTCATGACCTTCCCGGATTTCGAGGAATACTCAAAGGTCAGGGAGCAGGCATACAGAGACTACGCCGACAGAAAGGCATGGGAGAAGAAGTGCCTGATCAACATCGCAAAGGCAGGCTACTTCTCATCCGACAGAACCATCAAGGAGTACAACAGAGACATCTGGCAGGTACAGTAACAAACAGAACCTCAAAGCCGGCGGCTGGCCCGCCGGCAAAGCAAAGCCCGGCGGCTGGCCCGCCGGAAATAAACTGGCAAGCGTTCACGGCTGCCCGCAGGAAACTATTCAGCCGACTGCGGAGCAGATTGGTCCCAATACCTGGGTCTTTGATCTGACAGTGGCGCTGACGCAAATGGTTCTGGCGACGCTTCCGGCAAGACCGGTAGTGACAAGGCGGTAGGTGCTGGAAGGTTAAGAGGAGAGGTTAGCGCAAGCGAAGCTTTGAATTGAAGATACGGAAAGAAGGATCTCAGGGAAACCTGGGATCTTTTTTAGTCAGGAAGTGCCGCCAATGTCTGTGCTGCGAAGCAAGCCCTCCTGAAACATGGGAAGGCGCTTATATGGGTTAGTGAATCAGGAACTGATACATGTATTATTGATCTCTTCTATTACTTTCAGCTGGTCTTCAGAAAGCCCTTCGATCAGTTTCTCTTTCTCTTCTCTTGTCAGGTGTTTGATCCTGTATTCGCGGCCCATCGCCTCTTCTTTGCTTTCAAAGTGTTCAAAATAAGCGAGTCGGACCGGTCTGTGACTCTTGGTGTAACGAGCGCCTTTGCCGGAGGCATGGGCTTTCAGCCTCTTTTCAAGGTCGTTCGTCCAGCCGGTATAGAGGGTACCGTCGCCACATCTCAGCATGTAAGTGTAATTCATGAATCTGTTTGCTTTCATATGATATTTTAGATCGGCAAATAGAAATTCTGCCGAATCACGATCAATGGTCTCCTTTTGTATGCGGTAATCCCTGTTACCATGGTTGTTAGCACTCCACAGTATACAGGTAAATCCACGTTGCTACAAATGTGAGGTCACTTCATATTATCTATCTGCTTTCACATGGTCAATCTTCCAGCGGACCGTGTAACATAACGCGCTGAAATCTGTTATAGTAATAAAAAGCATCCAAAGTACAGGTGAGACGCATCTGAGTATGAGGAGGAACATGTGATGGAGTGTGTTATGAGCAAGCCTTTCTTTGAGGGCGGGACTGTCTTCAAAAAGGTTTTTAAGGTATTTCTGGCAGGATTTTTCCTTGCCCTTGCGCTGCTTCTTGCCGGCGCCTCATGGAGCGGCCGGACAGCCGGACTTTTCGGAATCAAGGCGGAAGCAGCCAGCCTGTCAAAGAAAAAGCTCGTCATGGTAAAGGGTATGGAGACTCAGCTTACGGTCAAGGACGCAAAACAGGCTGTCGTCTGGAGCTCAACCAACAAAAAGATCGCGACGGTAACATCGGATGGCGTCGTTACAGCAAGAAGACGCGGAAGCTGCAGGATCATCGCGAAAGTCGGCGCAAGAAAACTCAGATGCAAAGTGAATGTCCGGTACGCAGCGGGACCGGTGAACACAAAAAATACGGTGAAGGGAATTGACATTTCTGCATGGCAGGGCAGGGTCAACTTCAGGAAGATCAGAAAATCCGGTGTGGACTTTGTCATCATCCGGATCGGACACGGAAACCAGGTCGACAGCTACTTCGCCTCCAACTACAGGAGAGCGAAAAAGGCAGGTCTCAAGGTTGGCGGCTACTGGTACAGCACGGCCATGAACAAGAGTCAGGCGGTCAGACAGAGAAAGCTCTGCATGAAAAAGATCCGCGGAAAGACATTTGAGTTCCCGATCTTCATCGATATCGAGCATCTGCCGCAGCTGATGAGGGGCCCGGACCTCACGTCCATGGTCATAAAGGACTTCTGCACCGCAGTAAAGAGAAATGGCAAGATTCCTGGCTTCTATACTTCCCGCGGGTTTATCGGCCGGTACGTCTCTTCATCTGTGGCACGTGACCATGGGTACTTCCAGTGGATCGCCGAATACGGTACCCGGAACAACTATGGCCATTCCTATAACATGTGGCAGCATGGAGCCGGCAATGTGAGCGGAGTGAACACCCTCTGCGACCTGGACTTCTACTTCCCGGATGAGCAGAATAGTGTAGGCTGACATGGAGGAACTTTTTTATGCTGTATTCCGCAATAGGAACTTGACAAAAGGGCGTCTTAGTGCAATTATAACGGCAAACGAACATAGTGTATGAGTAGCCAAAGGAGGCTTTCAGACGGAAGAAGTCTGAAGGTCTCCATTTTTTTTAGCTATCTCAAGGTTCGCAGGACAAAGACAGAGGAGGAAAGATTATGAAGAAGAGATTGTTGGCAATGGTTCTTGCAGCAGCTATGGCGATGCCCATGACAGCATTTGCGGACGGACGGACACTGGATGACATCAAGGCAGACGGCAAGATCATCATGGCGACCAATGCCGAGTTCGAACCTTTCGAGTACAAGGATGATGACAAGATCGTCGGCATCGATGCTGAGATCGCGGCCAAGATTGCCGAGGCACTCGGCGTGGACCTGGAGATCAGTGATATCGCTTTTGAGTCCACGATCCCGGCTCTGCAGGCAGGCAAGGCAGACTTTATCGCTGCCGGAATGACGGTCACGGAAGACAGAAAGAAAAATGTAGACTTTACAGATCCTTACTTCAATGCATCCCAGGCTATCCTGGTTGCCAAGGATTCCGATATCGCAAAGCCGGAAGACCTGGAAGGCAAGACCGTCGGCGTACAGACCGGAACGACCGGTGACATGTACTGCACCGATGAGGACGGAACATCCGAGGTCAAGGTCGGTGAGGTCAAGAGATATGAGAAGGGCATGGATGCAGCCTCTGATCTGATGGCAGGCAGAATCGATGCAGTTGTCATCGATAACTTTGTCGCCCAGAAGCTGGCTGACAAGAATCCGGACAAGCTTGTCAAGCTGGATGATGCTCTGACCGAGGAGGAGTACGCAATCGCACTTCCGAAGGATTCCGAACTGACGGAAAAGTTCAACGAGGTCCTCAAGGATCTGACTGACAGCGGCGAACTCGACGCAATCGAGACCAAGTACCTTGGCGATGGAACGGAGACAGAAGCCGAGACTGAGGCAGCCACCGAAGCTGAGTGACATATCGTAAAAGTGCCTGAAGCAGTGCACGGCTTTTTAAAGCGGTGCGACGCTTCAGGCATTCTTATCAGCAGCCGGAAAGAGAGGATTCCGAATGGGTTCTTTATCATCACGTTTGTATGATGCGTTCATCTACAAAAGCAGATGGCACTATATAACAGATGGCCTGGGGATGACGATCATCATCACGATCGGAGCGCTGATCCTGGGCCTGGTCCTGGGAGCTTTGTCCGCCATCGTCAAGGTCGCTGCCAAAAATACAAAGAAGGGTGTGGGACTGTGCATCGCCGATATTGTCGTCACAGTCTATCTGACTGTGATCAGAGGTACCCCTACGGTCGTCCAGCTGATGATTATGTATTTCGTGATCTGGAAGTCAGGAACCTCGCTTCAGGTCGCGATCACCGCATTCGGGATCAACTCCGGTGCATACCTGGCTGAGGTCATGCGGTCCGGGATCCAGTCTGTCGACCGCGGTCAGACGGAAGCCGGAAGATCGCTTGGCTTAAGCTACTGGCAGACGATGAGGAAGATCATTCTCCCCCAGGCCTTCAAGAATGTGGCTCCGGCTATCTTTAATGAGTTTATCACCCTGCTGAAGGAAACTTCCGTATCCGGCTATGTCGGAATCCAGGAGCTGACCAAAGGAGGCGACATCATTCGCTCTCTGACCTATGATGCGATGCCGCCGCTTCTTATGGTAGCCCTGATCTATCTGGTCATCGTGATCGGACTGACCCGGATCCTGGCTCTGATCGAAAGGAGGATGGCACAAAGTGATCTCCGTTAAAGACTTGCACAAATCCTTCCATAACGCAGCCGGCGATGTGGAAGTGCTGAAGGGAATCAGTACTGAGATCAAAGATGGTGAAAAAGTAGTCATCATCGGCCCCTCAGGATCCGGCAAAAGCACATTTCTGAGATGCATGAACCTGCTCGAAGAGCCGACTTCGGGATCGATCGAGTTTGACGGGCAGCCGATCGCCGGACCGGATGCAAAGAACGTCAGCATCGACCGGATCCGGGCCCAGATGGGCATGGTTTTCCAGCAGTTCAACCTCTTCCCGCACATGACGGTGGAGGAGAACATCACCATGGCGCCGGTCATGATCAGGAAGCAGAATAAGAGCGATGCGATCGCAAGGGCTCATGAGCTTCTGAAGATGGTTGGGCTCGAGGAGAAGGCGGGCGCATATCCGAGACAGCTGTCCGGAGGGCAGCAGCAGAGGGTCGCGATCGTCCGCGCTCTTGCCATGGACCCGAAGATGATGCTTTTCGACGAGCCGACTTCCGCCCTCGACCCGGAGATGGTCGGGGAAGTTCTGCGCGTCATGGAAGCGCTCGCTGACAAGGGCATGACCATGGCGGTCGTCACTCATGAAATGAATTTCGCCAGGCATGTTGCCAACCGCATACTGTTCGTGGATGACGGACAGATTCTCGAGGAAAACACGCCGGATGCCTTTTTTGACAACCCGCAGAATCCGAGAGCCCAGGACTTTCTGAGCAAGATCATCAATACTTGACATTCCTGTCTGATACAAGACAGAATAAATAATCAGGACAGACAGAAGAGAGGGAGAAGAGATGGCATTTCAGCTTAGAAAGTATTATCCGCCGGATTTTTCGGAGGAAGTGTTTCAGAAGGCACCTGAGGCAGTACTGAAGCCGGTGGAGAAGGACGGTGTTGCCCCGGAAAACTACCATTCCATGAGTATCTTTCCGGAGTATTTCAAGGTCGGCGGCCAGTGGCTGCTTGCGGAGGAGAGCCGCATGGACTGTGTTCCGGTCTACGCGGACGGAAAGATCCAGATCGTCGAGCCCAGACGCCTGAAAGCAGGCAACCTGGTCGTCTGCGGAAGGACGGAGGACGCCAGTGAGGGCATCTTTGTCTATCCGGACGGTTTCCGGGAGACCGAGAATGAGAAGGACCGCTTCCTCTTCCGCCAGGGCAGGTCCAGGGAAACCGCCTTCTCCAAGGATTACGATGACATCTATGATCTTCTTCGCTATGAGAAGGACCATGGCTATGTCGTATGGGTCATGGGGCCGGCCTTCGCATTCGACAGTGACTCGCGAAAAGCATTTTCCGAACTGATCGCGGGCGGCTATGTGGACGCGGTCATGGCAGGCAATGCACTTGCAACGCACGACCTTGAAGGCGCATACCTTCATACTGCACTGGGCCAGAACATCTATACGCAGGAAAATGTGCCTAACGGTCACTACAATCATCTGGATACGATCAACCGCGTACGTCACTATGGGAGCATCGCGTCTTTCATCGAACATGAGCACATCGATAACGGCATCATCTACAGCTGCGAGAAGTACCATGTGCCGTACGTCCTGGCAGGCTCCATCCGCGATGACGGGCCGCTGCCGCCGGTGATCGGCAATGTGTACGAGGCGCAGGATGCCATGAGAAACCAGGTCCGCAAAGCGACGACGGTGATCTGCATGGCAACCATGCTGCACACGATCGCGACCGGCAACATGACGCCGTCCTACCGCGTTCTTCCGGACGGAACGGTGCGCCAGGTCTACTTCTACTGCGTGGATATCGCAGAGTTCACGGTCAACAAACTGGCAGACCGCGGGAGCCTGGCTGCGCACGGAATCGTCACGAACGTCCAGGACTTCATCGTGAATATCGCAAGAGGGCTGGGGCTGGAGTGACATATCGAAAGACAATCCCTGAAGATTTGAAAAGTGCCAGGTACCACAAGTGAGTGGTACCTGGCACCTTTTGGCTTTGAATTCAGCTTCGCGCAAGCTCGCAAAACAGGTCGGCCGCCCGCTCCGGGATTCCTGACCGGTCCGGCATGAATATCCGCACCAGTCTGAATATAGGTCTCATGTTGCAGGATATCCTTTGAGAACGGGTATCGCTGAAGATGCGGCATATGACTGCAGAGTATGGACAGCATCCATACGCAGCCGTCATATCAGGTATATTCACTGAGGATTTTCTTCAGCGCTGCTTTGGAGGAAGTGTGGGTGCGGACAACCTGAGTCTGTCCTCCTGCAGAATCAAGTGCGGCTTTTACCATCTTGTGGGAGACAGTGTGGGTAAAAAGGATCATCAGGTCCGGACATCCGATCCTGCCGGAAAGGTCTGCCTGATATTTGCAGAAAACCTTCGCCCTGCATCCATGCTCCTTGCACATGTTCTTATAATCTCTTTCCATACATTCATTTCCGCCGATTATCACAACACTCATCTTACTTCCTCCTCTTTTCCAAGACGATTTCCTGAGAACCTGAAACCAAGATTCCTACTATGTTAGCGAGGACTAACAACCTATTGTTAGAATATCCTAACTTATATGCGCATGTCAATGTCTTACGGATAACTATTCTGTTATCAGTAAATATTTCTCAATAAGCCGGAATATTCTTGAAATATTACAAGACGTTTGATATACAGAAAGTATTTTCAATTTGTACCGGGATATCGTTTTTTTGGAAAAAAGTCTGGCATCCGGTACGACAGATAAAGGGAGGATTAGGTCATGAATGAAAAATTCTGTGGATTTCTCTGGGGAGTACTTTTCGGAACAGCAGGTATCACTCTGCTTTCAAGCAAGGACGCAAAGAAGGCTTACACTCATGTAACGGCAGCAGTTCTTCGCGGCAAGGATGATGTTGTGAAGAAGGCTACGATCCTCAGGGAGAACTGCGAGGATATCTATGCCGATGCAAACGATATCAATGAGAAGCGTGCGGAAGCTGAGGAAGCAAAGATCATCGCCGATGCCAGAAGGATCGTTGAGGAAGCGGACAGCAAAAAGGCTGCAGATGAGGCTTAAGGCGAGAAGGCGTATCAGATATGAAGTGTAGAATCCTGCATGAGTCCAATCACAGGATGCGTCTGCATATCATGCGCTGCCGCATGACTCTGGGGCAGGCGGATATCCTGGAATACTACCTGAAAGACAAGGATTTCGTCCAGAGCGTCAAGGTATATGACCGGACAGGGGATGTAGTCGTAAAGTACGCAGGAAAAAGCCAGCGGGACCGGATCGTGGCGGCGATGGCTTCATTTTCCTATGAGGATAAGAAAGCGATTGCGCTGGTCCCGGACCATACCGGAAGGGCTTTGAGCCGTCAGTACGAAGACAAACTCTGGCTGACGGTCCTGGGAAAGGGCTTCCGGACGCTTTTCTTCCCGAGACCGCTTGAGATCGCCTGGACCATCGCCCAGTCGGTCCGCTACATTTATCGCGGAGTGAAGTGCCTGCTTCATGGCAGGATCGAAGTCCCGGTCCTTGATGCGTCCGCAATTACTGCATCCATGCTCAGGGGCGACTTCCGTACGGCAGGTTCCGTCATGTTCCTGCTCGGTATCGGCGATCTGCTGGAGGAGTGGACCAGGCGCAAGTCCATCGATGATCTGGCAAGATCCATGGCTCTCAAGGTCGACCGCGTCTGGCTGAAGACAGAAGGGGAGGATGTACAGGTCCCAATCGGAAATGTCAAGGCGGGAGATCATGTCGTCGTCCGTACTTCGGAAGTGGTACCGCTTGACGGGAAGGTCATCGAGGGAGATGCCATGGTCAACCAGTCTTCGATGACGGGTGAACCGGTTCCGGTAGAGAAGCATGTTGGCGGCGTAGTCTTCGCTGGGACGGTCGTCGAGAGTGGGGAGTGCGTGATCGAGGTCACAAAGGAGTCCGGATTCGGCAAGTACGACCAGATCGTCCGCATGATCGAGGACTCCGAGAGACTGAAATCCGCTACGGAGGCAAAGGCTTATCACATGGCGGACAGGCTGGTACCTTATTCCCTGATCGGAACAGGGGTCAGTTATCTGATTACAAGGAACCTGAACCGGGCACTGTCCTTTTTGATGGTGGATTTCTCCTGCGCCTTGAAGCTTTCCATGCCGCTGGCGGTTCTGTCAGCGATCAGGGAAGCCGGAGACAATGATATCTCCATCAAGGGCGGCAAGTTCATGGAAGCCGTGGCAGACGCGGATACCATCGTCTTTGACAAGACAGGCACCCTGACCCATGCGACTCCAAGATTGGAAAAGATCTATACCTTTGATGGCACGGATGAGATGTACGCACTGAAAGTTGCGGCATGCCTGGAGGAACATTTCCCCCACTCTGTGGCGAACGCAGTCGTCGAGGAAGCGAAGAGACGTGGGATCGAGCACCGGGAGATGCACAGCAAGGTCCAGTATGTGGTCGCGCATGGAATCGCCAGCCTGATCGGTGACAAGAAGGTCATCATCGGAAGCCACCACTTCGTCTTCGAGGATGAAGGGGCGACGGTAGACGAAGCCGAGAGAGAAAAATTTGACTCCATTCCGGATCAGTATTCGCTTCTTTACATGGCATACGATGGAAGAGTCAAGGCAGTTCTTTGCATAGCAGATCCGGTCCGCGAGGAGGCGCCGGCTGTCATCGATGCCCTGCATGAACTGGGAATCAGCAAGATCTGCATGATGACAGGGGACAGCGCACGGACGGCAAGGGCGGTCGCAAAGCAGCTGAAGCTGGATGAATTCCACGCGGAAGTGCTGCCGGAGGACAAGGCAGGCTTCATCAGGAAAGAACATGAAGCGGGCCGCAAGGTCATCATGATCGGAGACGGCATTAACGATACGCCGGCTCTCTCCGAGGCAGATGCAGGTGTCGCGATCTCAGCCGGAGCGGCGATCGCCCGGGAAGTCGCCGACATCACCATCAAGGCAGATGACCTGTGGAGGATCGTTACCCTGAGAAGTCTGTCGATGGCTTTGATGAGAAGAATTAACCGGAATTACCGGACCATCATCTCCTTCAATATGCTGCTGATCGCTTTGGGGGTCGCAGGAGTTCTGGCACCTGCGACATCAGCAATGCTCCATAACGGCTCCACGATCCTGATCGGGCTGAACTCCATGACCGATCTGGAGAAAGATGATCAGAAGAAGGCAGAACAGCACATCTGATATTGTAAAAGCCCCGTTTTGATGACGGGGCTTTTGTTTTGCAGATTGATGCTTCCCTGAAAACCATGATTGCGGGATGGATATTTGCATCCTGTGGCTTTCGTGATAAAATGCGTTATAGTTTGCAACAATAATGTAATAAGGTCCCGTTATCAGGATCTATCACGGAAGGAGACCAGCTATGAAAAGTCAAGCATAATCTGAGGCAAAATCACTTTTTCGTTTGCTGTGGCAAAAAGGGTAACCTTAACAAGGCTCCCGGTAGGGTGCTTTTCAAAGTCTACTATGATCCCGGGTCAGAACTTACTCGAGATTGAATGCCACATCGTCAGTCAGCATCTTGTGGATGATGCGGACGAGCTTGCCGGCACAATGCCCAAGGGCATTGTAGTGGGTCCGGCCTTCGGCCATCTTGGCGTCGTAATAAGCCTTGAAGGTCGCGTTATTCTTCACTACGTTGTGCGCTGCATTCATTAAGGCGTAACGCAGGGTTCTGGAACCTCGTTTGGACATTCGGGTATGGCTTGCATTGAAATTACCCGACTGATAAACGGAGGGATCCAATCCCGCGAAAGCCAGCAGCTGCTTAGGTTTGGCGAAGCGGTGGATGTCGCCGATCTCGCCAAGGATCATCCCGCCATTGATATAGCCAATGCCGGGGATGGTCATGATGACGGAATCCAGGCCGAGCATGATATCGGTCATCCGAGATTCCACATCAATGATCTGCCTGTCCAGTAACTCGATCTGCTCGACAGACTGGGTTACCTGTAAGGATAGGGCTTTGTCGCTGGAGCCGACAGACTTCTGTGCCAGAACTCTTAATTCTCTTGCCTGCTCTTTGCTGAAGTGTCCGTGGGAAGAAACTTCGAGCAGATGCGTGAGATGGGTCAGGTGCATGGAAGCCACCAGTTCAGGCGTCGGGGCCTCTTTCAGAAGGGCGTAAACGGTCTTCTGATGTAAACCGGATTTGAAGAAGTACTGCAGCTCGGGGAATACCCGGTCGACATAAGCAGTGAGCTGGATCTTGGTACGGGTCCGCTCTTTGACAAGCTTCATCCGGAAACGGCCAAGGTTCTTAAGATGCATGCAGTCGAGATCTTCCTGAGAGAAGAACCGGTGCGGCTGCGTCATAAGAGTTCTGGCGATTATCAACGTATCAACCCTGTCCGTTTTGGTCTTCCTGATGTTGTTCTTGCGCATCGTGGAAGTCTGGATCGGATTGATGACGCAGACCTGGTAGCGTCGTGCAACGAGGAATTCAACCAGGTTATCACCGTAGTGTGCCGTCGATTCAAGACCAATGATGAGGCTGCTGCGATCGAAGGAATCGATTGCGGAGAGCAGCTTACAGAAGCCATCATTGTCATTTGTAAATTTGAACGGCTTGACGAGTACTTCACCTTCGGCTGAAACGACCGAGGCAAAGTGATTGAGTTTGGCAATGTCGATGCCAACGTAGTACATAATGGATACCTCCTTTCAGGTTCCGAGATACTGTGGCATCCACCAGCGATTATCATCGTAGACTTGATTGAAATAAGTACTCAGGAGCAGGCTCCGGCACATCCAGCTGATAAACAATTCAGATAAAGGTAGCGGCAATACACTCCTATCAAGTAGTCAAGCTACAGGGAATTATTAAAAGTCCCACAGTATCTGAATGTATTGAACCACAGCATAGAAACGAAAGGAAAATGATGATATCGCTTCTGAAATCATCATACAAGGAGTGTTATGGCAGTCGATCA
>Ga0326514_10000137_pt1 | contig 44656 bp, 65 predicted proteins | sample 3_2548_0518_D_FD_203653 | JGI IMG/M metagenome (GOLD analysis project Ga0326514, IMG submission 203653) | Bovine rumen microbial communities from UC Davis, California, United States - 3_2548_0518 | ecosystem: Host-associated > Mammals > Digestive system > Stomach > Rumen | place: USA... | reverse complement strand
TGAAAGGATCATATGGATTGTCTATTGTTGATAACACAAATTCACCCATGATTTCTCCTTTCTTTTTATTCATTTGAGATCTTTGATACAGATGATGTAGATATGCCAAGTCTCTCTGCTATCTCTTTGTTTGTGTATTGTCCTGAATCTTTCATTTGTTTAATTAAGCTCTTTTGTGTTGCTGTGAGTTCAAAGTTTCCTTTAGGTGTTGCTCTTTGTTTGAATTTGTCTTGATCTGTATTGTTTAAAATGTCTCTTAGTTTGGTAGGAGATATTGCATTGGCTTGTATTGCTTCCCATTCCTTATCTGTAATGTTTATAGACTCTTTCTTAGCACCAATAGTTGCTCGTGCTTGCTCTAAAGCCCTTGCTTTCTCTCTTTGTTTATGTTCATAATCCCAATCCATAGATCTATTCTTAAACTTCTCACTATAGATGTGATTAGCCATAACCTGAGCTTGTCTTTCTTTTGGTGCATTAGATCTAGCTATTCTTAATTTAGAATTAAGGCTATCTATTTCATCTTTGTATGTAGCCTTAGCAGATGGGGAAGCAGACTCAAATGTCATGTTTCTTGATTCTTTTCTTGCTTCTTTTGCTAATCCTTTAAGATCATTAGCATATGTAGCATAAAGAACCTCTTTTTCATTATCTTTATCTCTTACAAGTTTAAATGCATCATCCACATAGTCCATTTGTGTAACTGTTTCTTGTCTGTACTTAGTTTTTCCAGTGTCTCTAAATACTCTTTTGCCTGCTGCATATAGTTGTTTCTCTTCTGGTGTCATCTTAGAAGGATCTTTGATTTCTTTTTGGTCCTTTACTTTCTTTCCTGTGTCTACATAGATCTTTTCACCTTCATAGTAACGCTTCTTCTCATCAGGTGTCATATCAGAGACTCGTTTTTCTTTTCTCTGATTAATGTAGATTTCAGAACTAGCTCTTGAAAGAATAGTTGATGCTCCTTTAGCAGCACCTTTTTCAGTTACACCTTGGTATTTCTTTTTCAAATATAATATGTCATTATCTGCTTCGCTCTTCTTGTAATCAAGATGATGCTTTTCAGAATCAATAACAACCATTGAATGCTTAACAGCTTTAGCAATTTCAGAATTAGTTGCACCTCCAACTGTCATATCAGTAATCAAATTTGTAACTTTACCCATTTCTGTTTGTTTGGTTTGGGATTTAATTACTGGAGCATCATCAGGTAATCGATATAATGCCTTATGATCAAAATTCTCAAGCTCTTTTAAAGGAGGAGAATATTTAATCTTTATGTTATTAGTGTTAAGAGGTATAACAAGAGCTGTGTCACCATCAAAATCAGCTCCTGACAGTATCTCTGCATTGTGAGCATTAATTCCAACAGCATCTTTTGCATTCTTACCAATTGTCTTTTCAGCAGCTTTTACTTTGTTATTAACAGTAAGAACTGGGATTTCAAACACACCACCATGAGGATATCTGATAAGTGCAACTTGTTCTCCATCTTTATAGTTTGGAGCATAGATTTCATTATTTTTAAGCTCAGGTATTGGTAATATAACATGGAATGCTGAATCTTTAAATCCTTTTGCTGATAATGTAGAAGCATTTGAATCACATTGATTTGCAAAGTCATCCAAAAGCTTTTGTTTAATGACAGGATTGGTAAGTTGTCTAATACTTTCAAGTTCAGCTTTCTTATCAATGATTGAATAGTCAAGCTGTCTCTTTATAAGCTGTGCATCTTGTTTTGACAAAAACTGAGAAGCAAGATTTCTACTCCAGTTATCCCAATCACCTTCGTCTGACAATTTATTAATGGGCGATAACACTCTTTCACCTTTTTCATTAATATAATAATGCTGACCACCACGAGTAACAACCCCATCTCTTTCTGAAGGTGTTTTGATCGTAGCACCAAAAGGATTATCAGGATCATCTTTCATCATTTTATAAACAGCTGAATCTTTCGAATTCTCTGGAAATACTTTTGCTCCTCTATTCTTGTTTGTGTTGTATATAATATCGTATCCTTCAGGAATGTCGTCAGTATAAACAGCCATTCCTTTCATGTAGTATTTATCATCAACAGCAATTCGTACTTGAGAATATAATGGTCCATCAAGAGATACTTCATCTACACCTCTTCTAAGTTCAATAACACCATCTTTATCTTTGCCACCTTCATCACCATATCTGATGTAGACTTTCTTTGAGTCATAGCTTGCTGGATACTCAGGAGTCCAGAATGTCTTTCCTTCATCAGGAGTGAATTCTTTAATAGATCCAATCTCATACTTAGACTTCTGAATATCAGACCATGTCATTCCAGGTTTTGCTAAAACTTTAATAGTTGTTTCATGATCTGTGCCTGCTTGAGGAACTGTAACCCAAGTGTATGTATAACCCTTTTCTTCAAGCATCTTAATAGCTGCTTTCTTTACATGTTCTGATACACCCAAATATAATTCTGTATCAGATCCAACATCTATTACTCCACTTGGTGTATTAGCTATCTTATCTGCTAAAAAGTCAGCAGTGTTTTGATACTTCATAGCTTTATCAGAAGCAACTGGATCAATTAGAGTTCTTACATAAGATTCTTTAGAAGGATCTCCAAACATAATTCTAGCAACTTCTGATGCATTATGATTATTCTCTTCATATAGCTTTAATGCTTCATTAATTTCTGCAATCTTCTTTTGATTCTTCTCAATTGTTAATTTAGTTCTAACATCACTGGCTGTTGCATGCTCTCCAATCAAAAGCTTAGCAATTTCGCCGTCACCTAATCCTTGAGATCTTAATTTGTTAACAGCTGTCTGGAAATTATCTTGATGCTGATAAGGGTTTTCTCCACTTCCCCAACTGTATCGGCCTGAGCCTCTTCCTGGAGGATTGTCAAGATGACCAACCCCTTCATGCATAATATAATTGTCCATCATGAAGCCTCCTTGAATTTCTCGATCATCTTATCGAACTTTCTTATTCTTTCCATCGTAGGAAGAATATTATTAGCCTTCGGGTTTCCTATCAACTGATCTCCATTCTGATAGATTCTAAGTTCAAACTCAATTTCTCCAGGCTTAAACTCATACTCTAAACAAAACAGTGCTGCATAAATCTCAAGCTGTTCCAAATGAGCTGGTGTTGTACCAGATTTGTAATCATGAATTCGAAGTAAAGACTTCTTATCATCAAATATAATAGAGTCTGCTGTTCCGAACACATTCTCAGAATAGACAAGTGGCTGTTCAACTTTCATTCTGTATCCAATACCATCTGCAACATATGGGATTAGATTAGCCATAATTGTATCAAGGTTAATAACTGATCTTGGAATACCATCTTCTAACAAATGATATAATACAAGATGTGTATCTCTGCTTGATAACTTTATTCTATTCTCGATTAGTCCAGCAGCAAGTTCATGAAGTGATGTTCCCATCATTTGAGCGAATGATCTTTTCCACGCAAGTTCCAAATCTTCTTCATCATAGTTAAGCCAAGAATATTTACTCGCTCCTAAAAATGCGTGGCTTCCTTTTGGTATGTCTCTTGAGTGATCGTTCCAAAGCATCCAAAACCTCCTCTTTGTTTTCTGGAAATATAATTGCTGAAAATGACATTTCATTCATCAATTCAACGTATCCATCTTGATTAGGTCTATGCTTCGCCTTTTTGTGTTTCTTCACTTCTAGAGTTGCCCAACGATCTTTGTAAAGAATAGTAAGGTCAGGAATTCCTTGGATATATGTTGGATCGTTCTTTAAAACAAAGCATCCAGGGAGCCTTTCCTTAATCTCTTTCTTAAGATCTTTTTGAAAATCGCTTTCAGATTTCATAAGCTTCTCCAAAAAATATAATGGTGGGGCAAAGTGCGACGCACTCATCATTCATTCCCCTCCATATAGTAGTGTTTTTTCTTGCGAATGCTATTTTAGACCAAAAGATTTCTCATTAAAGTTCTTTTTCCTTGACAAAGCTGCTCTTATTGCTAAATCAATAGGAGACTTAGATCTAAATTGATAATAATAAAGATCTATAAATTTTGTGTTCATCCTATCAATCCTTCCGCAAGCTTGTTCTGTCATTCTGTAAGAATAGTTTTGTGAATAGAATATAATGGTATCAGTTGTTGTACAGTTCCATCCTTCGCATCCTGCCGAATACTGAACAAGATAAACCCATTTGTTAGAGTTTGGCAATTCTTGATGGACTTTACCATTCCACTCAGCATACTTTACTCGTAAACCATTACATAAATCTCTTAAAAGTTCAAGCTCATAATCAAAGTTATAGAATATAATTACTCGTTTCCTTTCTTCTATAATCTTTGAAGCTTCAACTATTCTGCTTGGATCTGAGTTTACAACCTTACGCATAAGATAGAATAGTTTTCCTGTTTCTTCAATTGGTCTGTTTTCATAAATGTCCCATCTTCCTACATAAACTGTTTTAAAATCTTTTTCATTGTAGTCGCATATTACAGGAATATAATGCCTGGTAGTTACTCTTTCATCTTTCATTGTAACTAAGATACTATTTCTTAGTTTAACAAGTCGTCCCTCACCAATGTAGCGTTCAATCTTAGGATATTTAGAGAATCTTGAGAACACCACATGATTTCTATTAAACTCTGTCTTGTTTTTAAAGAATCCATTGGCAACGAATACCGGAATGTAATCGCTCCACTTATCTCCTGGCGTAGCCGACAATAAGATCCATCTGTTTTTCCTAGCAATATTTAAGAAAGCTTTAACCCAGGCACCTGATCCAACAACTCGTTGTTCGTCAAATATAAAGAATGCACCAGTAACCTCCTTATACTTTTTAATGTTGTTCCAAGAGTCAACTGTAAGTTTTATGTTACCAATATTCTCGTTCTTAAAAATTTTAAAAGGAGCACACTCGTCTTCCCATTCCTTAGATTCTCTTTTCTTAGCTGTGGTTATGATATACAAATCTCTTGGCATTTTTGGAAGTTTAAAAGTTTTCTCATTGATACCAGGATCACCCTGGCATACCTTAATATAATAGTATGCCAGAGCAGTCCTAGACTTCCCAGAGCCAACAGATCCACAAAGGATAGAACCATTATGAAGTTTTTCAATGGCCTCTATCTGATAGTCTCTGAGGTGAACCATTTCATTCTCCTATCTTAAAATATAATTAGTCTTCTGTAAACGGTAACGGTTCTTCTGAATCTGCATCAGGAATAGCACCATACTTCTCTTCCAGTGCGTCTTCCTGAATCGTAACATAGATGCTCTTTAAATATGCAGCAATGCCGGCCGGACGATTGTGCATCTCAGGATACTGATAAGGTCTGACAATAAGATCAACATTCTTGATCCTTGCCCAATCAAGCTGATTAATTGTGCTCTCGTCAAGTCTCGTCTTTCCACGAGAAGTAATAAGTACTGCAATAGGCGGAACCTTGCCATACTTAACCTTAACAGGAAGCCAAGCCTGTCTAGGCATATCTTCTTCACCGGGACGAGGCTTTAAGTACTTAACATTCCATCCGTCCTCTTTAAGATTCTCTGCAAGCTCTTCATCAAGAAGAAGACCAAAGTTTCTATTGCCCTCTTCGTTAAAGTCGCTCTTCTTACCAGAAAAATTTCTAAATATAATTCCAGCACCCTCAACAGTAATCTCGCCAACCTTTTTCTCGTTATTCATTTTTATTTTCCTCCTTAAGCTGCTACTGGTTTATTCATGAAATCATCGGATACTATTGTTTCAAAAGGAATCTCGTCTTTGTTTGTATCGGGAATCTGCATGAAACTTGGTGTATCACTTACGAAATCATTAAAGTCACCAAATTTATCAATTGTCTCTATCGCTGTATTTGCAAGGTTATTAAAATATGATAAGTCAACCTTATCCTCAAGTCCTAAGATCTTAACTTGTTCAGCTTCAAGCCACCTGTAAACTTCTTTACCATTAGGTTTCTTAGTTCCAGTGGCAGCATAATACTTACCATCCTTTTCTCTGACAAGTACTCCACCACCAACTCCATCTACTACAGGTACAAAAGATCCGACCTTGCCAACAAATTCATAGTTATGTTCATCAACATCTTTAAGATTCTCATTAAAATCCAAATATAATGCTGTTGTAACTGACTTAGTTTCACAGTAATCACTAAATGTGACAGGCTCATGAGAGAATAGTGTCTTAAACACATAAGGAATCTGGAACTGAGCTCCAGTAGCAGTCCAATGACCATCTGATTTATCTTTTGCAATGTATACTGCCTCATTAACAAGGCAAATCTTTTCATAAGTCGCTTCGTGCTCAAATTCAAATCCATATTTATTAGCATACTTCATGCAGAAGTCCTTAATATAATCGTCCATATTAGCAATCTTAATAGAATCAGTCTTAATGTGTACAACAGTATAACCTTTCTTCTGGACTTCATGCTTTAAGTTAATCATAAACAGAGCACCATACTTAGCGACAATATTATCAACATTCCTAGGATCTCTTAACTTATTATTAAAGGTTGCACTAGTCAAACCATAGATAGAATTAATAGCTGTCTTTAGAGCATTCGCTAATTTCTTAGCATCTTTCTTATCTTTAAGATACGGCTTTAACTTACCACCAAGTAATTTCCCAGCCTTTTCAAAGTCACCTCGTTTAATAGCAACTCTGGCTTCAACAAGTTCTTCAAATACTTTAGTATACCTTTCTCCAAATACTTTTAATCTAATAGCAGAATGTGGATGCATAGATGCAACATCCAAAAGTCCAACATTTGTATAAATCCCAGGTTCAGCATAAACATACCCACCTTCTCCAGGATCTTCCCCTAAATATAATGACTTACCAGCAACAATCTTTGTTCCTTCATTATACAACTTCTTATCAATTCCAGTTTTACTAAATGTGTATCCAGGAAAAATTGTTGACAGATCAGTATAGATAAATTCATCTTGTGGATTCTTATCATTTCCAACAATTAGTTTAGTAGTACACTGATTAGTGGTATCATTAACAGTGAGTCCAGAAATATCAGCAAGTATTTCTCTTGCAAGCCAATCAGCCTCATTAGCATCCCAAGTCTTTTCTGTTGCAATAACATCATTAGCACAATAATCAGCAACAAGTTCCCACTTATCCTTTGGCACTGGTTTATCCCAGGGAATACCCATTTCCTGATGATGGATTCCAAGTTTAATCTCCCATTTTTTAAGACCCATCTTGTTCCCAGCAGATAAGAAATCATAAACATCAGAATATGATAACTTATATGCTTCTAAGAACTTAGCATTTCTTCCCTGATCTCCTATTAACCTTTGAGATAATTCATAAAGCTGATAGTTATTATACCCCATAATTCTTGCATACAAAATATGATTATCATATGCTCTATTATTATACCCAACCAGTTTATGATGACACAAATCTTCAATGTCTGCAGGAGTAGGATTTATCATCTTCACAACTTCATGACCTTCTCCCTTAACTTTCCAACAAACAATGAAAAGATTTTCATAAACCTCACAGTCAAATATAATAATGTCATCATTATCATATCTTCCCTTATCATCCGAAGCTTCATCTGATGCAAAGTGAATCTTATTAATTAAGTTTAAGCAATAAGAAGCATTATGTGTAGAATTATTAGCAAAAGCCTGAATATCAGGTCTTAAATCTGTAACATCAAAGTGTAAACCGCTCTTATAAGCATCTTCTGTAACCTTATAAATATAATCCATACATGTTTTGGTAGCGTGAGGTTCAATCTCTTTCCTTAATGCTTTACCAATTAATGCTCGTAAATGTTTATCATTTTTCACAGCATATTCATCTAACACTTTTTCTCCTTTCGTTGGTAGTCCTGATGATATTACAGCTATCTCCTTGTCATTGCATTTTGTAAGTTTCCTTCGTAAAGAAGCCTTCCCTCTAAATGTTTTGATTTCGATATCTTTGTCATACAAGCTCCTAAGCTTTGATACATCTCCGTTATAAATATAATAAAGGTGGACTCCCGATCCAGACTTCGAATACTCTCCGTATGTCTCAGGCCATTTTCCTGCTGCAACAAGATTTTTCTTTCCATCCTTATTACCTTCTTCATCCTTAATATCAAAATCAATACAAATTAGATTTTCAGGTGGCTTTACATAGTGAACTTCTTTTGTATCTATTTCTTTTAATGTACTTGTACATAATGCCCATGTTGTAACAGGTTTTGAAATACCACCAACTTCTTCTGCATATTGAGCTGGTGAATCCAAATATAACTCATCAAACTTTGATCTTGTATTTTTGAACTTAAGCCAATCTGGAATTTCTTCTTCGACTTTCATTTCAAATTTAACACTGGCATATTCAAACTTTTCTTTCTTAAATCCTTCAAAAATATTTCTTTGACTTTTTCCGTCTATCCATTTAATTTCATAAAAGTTTTTATAGTATTCCCTTAACTGTTCTCCAAAATCAATTCTTTTTAAAATATAAGTTATACCAGACTCTTCACAATATGCCTTATACCACTTATAAGCTAAATCTCTTGACACTATCTTATTATCCAAAAACAAATCAAAATTATCGCTTATAAAATTTCTTAAATCGTTTGTCTTTCTGATCATTTCTCTCGGTTCATAATCAATATAATATTCTTTACCTAATTCTTCATATACACTCTTACAGTGGTATGCAATGGCCCCAAGCTCGTATTTAAGATCTGAAACGCATTTTCTGTATTCTCTGACAGGAAGTTTATTTCCGGTTGGGTAGACATCGAGAAGTCTCCTAGTGATACCGAGCTTGGTATCATGGAGATCAACTAGTTCATTTGTTGCCATGAATAAGATTGCATTGGCTCTAATTGGATACTGGGACTTGTTCTTCTCATTAATAAACACCTCTTTGTGGGATATAATTTCATTTATAACAGGAGAGTCAATCTTTTTTAAACTCCCATCGTCTTGGATTGCTACAAGTGGATTATCTTTAAAAGCTGATGTTGCAAATGTACTTTGTTTATTTGCAAGTTCTGCAGCAACAAATATACCATAATACCCTTCAAAGAGATCCTTAATTAGATCAAGAACAGTTGATTTTCCAGTACCAGGATCACCATATAATACTACAAACTTCTCATTCTTTTTGCTATCCCCATTAAATACGGACCCAATTGCCCATTCAATCTTTTTTCTATCATCTGGAGAATATAATGTATTCATTAACTTCTCATATGCGTTAATTGATCCTTTTTCCATCTTGTATGGTAAAGTTTTTGTAACATACATATCTGGTGTAATATCATCTCCTTGAAAAGTGATATTACTATCAAGAGGTTTTAGGTTATGGTTTGGCGGCAGTTTTGAAAACCAATTAGAAAATTCAAGATAGTTTTTTGTAGATGAATCATCCATAGTACTAACTATTATTTTCCTACCTTTTTCATCTCTAATATTACCATAACCATCTTCTTTACCAATTTCGTCAAGTTTTAAATATAATCTTTTATCGATTATGTCATAAACTTCTGACTCATTAGTTATCCAATACCCTGTATCAGTATTTAATATTGCATAAAATTTTCCTCCTTTTTTCATTAAATCTTTTCCAGTAATATTGTAGGTAGGATAAATCATGACAACTTCATCTTTTTTTCCTTCTTTATCTTTAATTTCTATTACTTTTGTCATGATTTTTAGAAAACTTTTCATACTTTTTGTACTTACCTCCTTCCTACCAAAATTTTATGAAAAATATACATTCGAAAAAATCCTTACAAAATTACATTACAAAATGATTTTTAAGTTTATTTCTATATTTGTATTTTTTTATTATATATAAAATATATAAAAAATAATGTAAGAATGTAATGGAATGTCCTCAAACCCAGTAAATTCCTAAGAAACGACCCCTTACAAAATCCTTACATTTTTGAAAATCCTTACAAAATTTTGTAAGGATTTTGACGAATGTCCTAAAAATGTCAAATATATTTTACATTTTAAAAACCAAAAAATGTAAGGATTTTTAAAATTACTCCAAATCTCCAGTCGATTTTATATTAAATTGTTTCATAAAAATATTCATTTGTTTAAAAATTTCTAAATTTTTATACCCAATTTTTGCTTCTTTTAATGGAAAAAGTGATCCTCTTCCATCATCTTTATACTCTCTTTTTAACCATCTATGTAAAATATAGTTTACATTTTCTTCATCAAAAGATGAATCATCATACTTATCAAGTCCCAAATTACACAAAAATAACCAAAAAATCCTGTCAAAATGGTCTTCCATATCAGATTTATCGTAACCAATCCACTCTCTTCCAACCCTTACAGCAAAAGAATATAACATTTCAAGTACACTGCAAGGGTTTTTAAAGTCACCATCCTTAAGACCTATGTCTCTAAAGAAGTAATATCTGTTATATACCCCGTCCATAGCCCTGTTTTCATCAAAAGGAGCTACCATAGACCACTCAAATGGTACTAAGTGTAAGTGTAAAAGGAGCTTATAATACCCCTTTTTATTAAATTTAAGGTCACGAAGCATCCAGTCCATGTATTCTTCCCATAACTTAGATCCTTCCATAATATAACCTCTTAACTTTCCCACTCCTCGTTAATTCCTACATATGATTCGGCCGCTTCATGGGTAGATCCATAGCTCTTAAAGTACTTTGTAATGACAAATAAAGTATCATACTCATATGATAATACATAAAGCTCTTCTTCATCATTATTCCTAAAATCGTACTTATCAAGACAATCCCCCACAAAACGCTCAGGATCCTCTATAACACTCGATCCGTCATCGTCGGTCACTACATCGTCCCCTGCCCAAAAAAGCCACTCAGAGGTCTCAAAATGGCTAGGAACGCTATCTAAATCATCCTTAGATATAATTTTAGGTTTTTTACCCTTATTCTTTTTATGATACTCGTCATTTTCAATAGCTTCTTGGATTCCCAAATCGTATGTATTATCCACTTCATCAAATGGAGTATCACTCGCATCTTCAAATTCATCTTCATCAGAATCTGTAGGATGCATATTTTCAGCCATCTCATCTTCAGATACTTTAAGAGGCGGTTTGTCCCAATTTTTAAGGAGTTTTTCGCGGATTTCCTCCTCATTATTTGTTTTATCATCAAAAATCTCTACAGATTCATCATCAACTTCAATCTTTTCTCCGATGCCTTCTTTTTTATTTAACAAAATATAAGTTAAAGTACTACCAACTACTCCTCCAACAAGTACTCCAAGTAGGAAAATTATAGGTTTATTATTCATGTTGTCTCCTTTCAAAAAATAAAAGGGGGCCTATAGTAGCACCCCCCCCCTCTCCTTTAAATATAACTTACTCTTCTGCAACAGGTTCTACGTTTTCATTTAGATCCTCTTCATTTACATTTTCCACAACAGTCTCCTTATGGAATCTATTATACAAAGGGGATTCCGGACGGACTAAATCAATCTTTAGATAGTCCCACAAATCATCCATACAAGTCTGGCAAAGCTCCAACCTTGCCTTTGGATAAATAACTCCGTCCTTTTCAACCTTGACGATGGTCATGCAATTACCCTCACCATTCTTCTTAGTAAAGGCATACGGTTTGTACTGCTTTCCACATGCGTCACAAATAAATGCTCTCATTTCTTTTCTCCTTTCAGATTATCAAGATTTATTTTATTTAAAGCTATAGAAATCGCTTTAGACAACCTTACATACTGATCACCATGGTACATAATTGCTTTACCAATGTAGAACAAAGAAGACACAAGGAGTAAATATAATCCTCCCTGGATGTTACCTTTAAATATTAGTATTATACCGCCTACAAATAACAAAACATAAGCGATAAATCCAAATATTCCACCTAGCATATTACCTCCTATCTAGAAAAATAATGATCCCCGACCTGGTAAAGGCCTTTTTGGGTTACAGGCTTTCTAGCAAAATATAATGAATCTTCATCCACCTTTTTGCCAGATATTTCAAGACTGACGGCTTTTTTGACGTTTTCGCTAATGAGAGTGTCCGCGTTCTCATCAATTTTACGTGCTGTCGAAAATTGCCCAGGTTGAAATATAACATCATGAATGTTATTTGGAAATTTGGGTGACTTAACACGGTTTAAAATAACATCCACGACGAGCCTCATACCCAAAAGACCTTGATTACCAGCTTCGAGGTAAGCCACACTTTCTAATAGATTTATCTCTTCTTTAGTGTATTTTGATGTTTCATTGTTAGTGTTTGCAAGGATAGTACTTTTGGTTGAAACGTTGTTGTTTGCGTGAGTTTTTATTTTTTGTCTGTCTAATGCTTTTATAGTTTCAGCATAACAGACAAGTTCACTAACAAATCTTTTTTCATCAAACTCTTCACCCTCTAGATTAGAAAGGGGCTCAAATATAACTACAGGTTTTGGTATCTTACAACTTTCATACGAGTAAACTGGCAGAGTCCCTACAACTATTAGTAGGATTATGTACGAAAGCCCTGTTAAGATACCAACCTGATAGTTACGCATAATACCCTCCATAATATAACCAAGGATAATCAAATTCGTCTCTTGGAGATCCTTCTATAAACCCTTTTAGTGGTGAGAAACATCCCCAGGAAGGAGTGGGACACAGTTAAAGCACAAAAGGATCGAAGGCTCATATCCGTTTACAAAAGCTCTCTTTCTCTCATCAGATCCATTAAACATACCAAAATCAACGAACTGATCGCCATGTCCTTCAAACCAGCCAACTCTAGAACCAATCTCTGTAACAGGGATTCCAAGCATAGAATATACATCATTTAAAAGAAGCACTCCTCTTTCTTTAAATAAATCATTTGCTCTAAACTCCATCCCCTTAAGGAATGATAAATTAACGGTAGGAGACTTAGACCACTGATCATTTGACTCATCAAAGAACTTTGCATAGATGGGAATGCCATTTGGATCATAAGAATCAACCGTAATCTCTTCCTTCTTTACTTTTCCTTTCCCATCATCAGTTTCAATAATAGAAGTTTCGGACTTAACACCAGTATAAAACCTTCTATCAGCTTCATCACCAAGCTCTTCTCTTACTCTTTTCCTATAATTATTTAAAGTATCAGATAAAGCCGCAGCAATAGAGCACATGGTTGCATAACGAATACTTAAAATCTTATAGGATGCAAGGAAACATGACAATGATGCCACACCAAATATAATAGTTGGTGCATAAATTTTTAAAAGCTCTTTCCCAGTCTGACAAGAAACAATGAACTTATCCTTCTTTGCATCTTCTAATGAATACTCAACTTCCCCGTCATCAGTTTCAATTACTCCATCTTCTTCAGCTTTTTTAACTTCTGAAATTTTTTCATTATGACTATCGACAATTCCTTCAAGCTTTGTAGTTGCCTTGCAAGCCATAACTATCGTTGTGACAAAGCCTACTGCCCCAAGTGCTAAAAATATAACAGGTGAGTTTTCTTTTAAGCTAAGCTTTGTCTTATACATCATACCTTTAAAGCTCATTTTATCTCCTTTCTTTACTTTGTTTCAAGTTTAAAGCTCTTTAAATTGTAAAACGTAAAAATATAAGTGGTGGTTATTACCTTATTTTCTGCAACTATTTCAATTGAATGCGGGTCTAACCTCTTATACTTTTTTACTCCCCATGTTGGGAAAATATCACGAAATGCTTTAAAGATTGCTTCACCATCCATTTTAGTCTCCTAAATATACAGCCTCAGGAACGTCAATAAGGTATCCATTTCTGACATGCCTGATACCAATGTCTTCTTCATGAGTCCAACCGTAGTTGTTATCGGTATACTTTCCAGGCTGATCAATAAGATCAAGTAGCCTGGCTACAGAAACAGAATCATACTCACGAATATAATCCCTCATCTGTCTTACAATCTTTTTAGCATCATCTTCGTAGCGTAAAACAATATGCCTATAATCAACAGGCTCATTTCTGTCATCTCTATCTGGTTCTCTCCTACTTTTAGATGACTTATAGTATGATGAATATGATGTTCTATCTCTATAGTCCCTATCATCTCTTCTAGAATATCTATCAGACGACCCGCCATAGAACATCCTCTCGATTGCTGATAACACACCGTCCTTAATACCAGGAATGATAAGATCAAAGACAATATAAGATCCTACATCCTTCATGTCATCTGAAAAGAAACTCTTTTTAAACTTTGTCCCAACAGTTTCCTTTGCAAGAGCATTCTTTGATACAATAGGCTTTACTTTTTCCTCTTTGTTTTCGTTCTTAAGTCTTGTCTCATAGGAATTGTCTAAACTAGATTTCTCCATTTCAACTGCCATAAATACTCCTTTCGAAAAAAAAATAGGGCCTGTGTTAGCACCCTATAGTTTTTATATCAAATATCACACTTCGGTGATGGTCACCATATCATCGGTCGCATCAACTAAAACCGAATCATCTTCGAACTTTCTGTTCTTGACCATATATACTACTCCACCGATCACTGCTACTACTGCTGTTGCTCCGATAAGCCTCACAGCGTTCTTCTTCGTGAAAACCTTCTTAAAGAAACCTTTCACTTTGCTCTCCTTTGCTTCTTCCTTTAACTCCTTAAGAAGCATGTCTTTTGCTGCCTGAGAAACCTCTTCGTTGTTCTCGATTGCCTCGATCACGATCTCTCTTACCTTCTCCATCTCTTCTGTTGTTACTGCTGCCATTTCTTCTTCTCCTTTCTCGTTGTTTGTGTTGAACTGATCTTTAATCTGTTCTGCTACCTTCTTCTGCATGTCTCTAACTTCCTTCTTGCTCATTTTATTACTCCTTTCTAAATTAATAACAAATTAATAGTTACCTCTCTATAATAGGAGTAATTTTTTTTGCGAATTAATAGATCCCAAGAAGGTAAACCATCTGACCCGCTGTATCCGTATTTAAATGAGCTTCCTTTTTCTTATTCTCTTTGTCATCAAAATACGTAAAATGGCTCTCATAACCGTGACCATTAAACTTAATCTTAATGTTATTGAAAATATAATCCTTTCCTGACTTATACATGTTTCCTCCTTCCCATGTATGAGAATCCCTCGACATAAAGTCTACGCCCAATCCACGATTCTCTATCCCACATTTTTTGTTTAATCAAACGGAAGTTCTTTTTCTGGATGGTTCTTTAAAAGCCACTTTGAAAATGTACGTCTCACACTTTCATAATGAGCAAAGTCAGACACATACTTCTCAATTAAATCATATGGCATCATGGTCTCTCTTTCCAAATACTCAGAATATAAGCTTAAAGTATTTGGATCAGCGAAATCGGCCACCTTCCTTAAAGAACGGATCTACTTCATAGTCAAGACCAATAACTGGAATGGTCCCCGTTCTATCCCAGGCGGTTGATACCACAATAGGAAGATTCCCCTGAATTAGATCAGTGTCATGCCAACCAATATCATGAGCAATTGGCTTAATATAATCGTACTTAATACCAATAAGCTCATATAGATCAGCAACAGTTACCCATTGCTCAGATCTAACTCTTTCAGATAACTCATTAATGGCACGCTTAATTTCATCATGAGAAGACCTAAAGTAAGTATCAAGATAAATATCCTTACACAAAATGTCTCCATGATTTGTGGAGTAAATATGAGACTCGTCCGGAATATCCATACCCTCAACATGCTTATTTGCTACAGCTTCTTGTATTTCTTTAGCCTTCTTAGGAACAATCTCCTCGATCTTTTCCTTATAGTCTGTTAAAGCCCTTGATGAGATCTCATATGCTGCTGACAAGGCTGCGATCCGTCTAGCGCTAACTTTGTTAGATGAAATCGCACACACAATAGATAAACCCCCAAATATAATTGGAGGAAGCACTGCGGGCACCACTTCTTTTGCAGTAGACTTAATAATCTCCTTCTTCTCATCGTTAAACTTCTCCTCGTTGCCATCACACTTACTTTCAAGATCCTCAATCTGCTCTCTGTGATGATTCATTGCAGCTTCAACCTTAGGTCCTGCCTTATACGCCGCGATAGCTGCTGCCACAGTACACGCGCAGGCAATACCTGTTAAAATTACAGGCGAATTCTTGTCTGCAAATTTTAAAATGTCGTCAAATACCTTTCCTAGTTTCATTTCCTCTCTTCTCCTTTCGAAAAAATATAAAAGGCACTATTACCTTCCATATAGTCACGATTTTTCTTGCGAACCAAAATTCATCTCAATTGGTTTATTTTTATCAATAGCATATTTAGGATCTGACGTGTAATAGCATCCTCTTTGATAATTGTCCTGGTCGTATCTACAAAATCTGTTTTTCTTACCGTCTTTAGTTATAGAACACGGCGCTTTTCCGTTACATTTATACACTATCATAACTCATCTCCAAAAAGAATATAATAATATTTGGTTTCTTCATTTTCCCAAGACGAAGCTTTGTAGTCAACTTTTATAGCGTATCCACCATCTCCTTCCATCATATAAGGTGATGTGTATGTAAATATGTCACCATCCTCTTCTTTATAAGATTCTTTAAAATCCCATATGTTTCTTAATGCAACACCAAATGCTTTGTCTATATCTTCAAATACTCCTAAGCAAAATAATCCTCCATCTGGACTATGATCTTCTATTACAATATACTTATTCATTAACTTTCTCCTTTTCTTTTGTTAATGCTTTATCAAACGACTCTCTTGTTGTAAAACCCTGTACATAGAAAATATACCCATTGTCTAAAAACAGAGCCATATCTCCTGAATCAAATCTCGCATCGTGTAATCTTTTATCAACTATGTTTAGCCACTTTTTTGCATTTTCAACTCGCTCAAGTCTCTTATTCATTTTTTCACCCAGTCTTTCTTTGTAGTGGGTTTAGGACCAGAATAATTTACAGGTATGTGCGAGTACTCATTAATAGGATAATTTAAACACGTGTTACACGGCTCGTCTTTTTCATCTACATTCTTATGATCACATGATTTGCAGTACTTATCAAAATATACTTCCTTTGTCTTTGATATGTCGCTCATTTTTTCTAACCTCCTTAAAGATATAGCTATTACTAGCATCAATAGCAGGATAAATAAAACATAAATCCCACCTGTAACTGTAAAACAAACGCCCATCACTCCCCCTTATCAAATATCTTATCAACAGGCCAAACTTCCGGTGTATCCTGAAGATGACACATCGTGCCTAAAATACCTTTGTCGTTATAAAATATACAATCTTCACATTTAGTCTCACATTCACAGTGTTTCTTTAAAACCCTTACTGCATATTCCAGTTCTAAAATATAATCACTCATTTTTCCTCACTTTCTAACAAGTGTAATAATCAAATTCAAATCACTTGCTACACATACTACGGCAATAATCATTTTGGTTTCTTCCGACATAATGTTTGGGTCATAGTGAAATAGAAAGCCATTTATAATGCACCATATAAACAGTGTGAACATTTATTCTCCTTTTCTTCCTTATCAACTATCTCAACGCCATATCCCTTATGTGTCTCACTCCATACCAACTCATCATCCGTTTCAAGCAAAGTCATAACTGCTTTTGCAACTTTTACTTTAACCGGATAAATCTTTACTGTTTTGCCATCATCAACATATATAGTCATCCATTTTCCTCGCTCTCCCTCGCAAGTAGTGCCGCTATTTCTTCTCTGTCTATTTCCTCACTTTCCAAAGCATCTAATCGACCGTTATGTTCCATTGCTTCAAATTCTCCAGGATAAATCTCCCCGCTCCACTTGCTGTTAGCCCTGCAACATCCGTCACAGGCATCAGAGTTCCATGAATCGGTGTTATGCTTACAGTTATCGCAGGATTCCTCGCTTTCCTGTGACTCAACCATCTTCGTACCACAATAAGCACAAAACCTTCTGCTTGTGTCAAGATGCTCTATCTCATTGCATTCGGAGCAATACATATCTGTTGGAGATAACACTATCCAATGCCCTGCCTTTGGCTCTTGCTCTAATTCTTCCAACAAATTAGCGGTATCTCTGCATAAATCAGATACAATAATGTGGCCTGTAAATGTTCTATCATTTTCATGCTCTTTAGCACATTTTCTTAATGCATTTATGTATTTCTCGTAATCTGTCATTTGTTCCTTACCTCGCTTTCTTCCTTGTACTTGTTAAGAATATTTAAAATTTCATCTGCGGTGAAGAAACAACAGCCATCACTTCTTATGGTTTTTACGTTTTTGTCTTTTGCAATAATATCTGCTCTTATCTTGTCAAGAATAACTACCGTATCAGGCTCTTGCTTCGGTGTGACGGATGGCAAATGTTTAACCGCATTTTCGCATTCAAAATACGGGGCATACTTTTTTAACCATTTCCGTCTTGCGTCCATAATATCAATAACAGGCATATCCGGATAAAGATTCTTTATGCTTTCAAGAACCGCCTGCCTACTTATGCAATCCTCTTTCTCTAATGCAAGTGGACTTATAGACTCAAGGTATTCTGTCAAAGTCATACTAGCTTCTTCTGCTTCTTTAGTCAACTGCTCTGTTCTTTCCTTGATCTTATATATCATGTACATCCATAGTTTGCTTCGTTCTTCGTCTGTCAGATTTTCAAAAATATTATTTGCCATTTCTTTCCTCACTTTCAGAAACCCTTCTCCCTCATTTTGCCCGTTTATATAATTCTAACAACATATTCTCCACATCATGACATTTGTCTTTGTCGGCATGTTCAGTTATATAACCTAAAAGAATAAGATATAACTGATATGTGGTGAGACACTGAGTACCATTATCCTCACTTTCCCGCATATCAGCTCCGCAACACGAACAAAATGAATCAAGTCGTCCGCTGGGCATCCGTTTGTGCATGAGACATTCAGAGCATTTCCAATATCCGCCGGGTGTTTTGTCAGAGACTAATATCCAATGCCCCCGTGGTCTGATAGGCTGAACAGGTGATAAACTAGATAAAACAATTCTTATTCTATTTACCCATTCGGCATTAGTGCGGTTTGATTCATACTCCGCAAACATAGAGAATGCATCTATTGCCGCCTGTCTGCTGATAGCATCCTCACCTATTTTCTTCTCAACTAAAATATACTCTCTTGGTTTACATTTTTCAGGATGATCCCCTATGTTTGATTTTAGTCTAAAATATTCTATAATTAGATCGTATGCTTTTGTGGCTTCTGATAAAGGGATGTCAAATAATTTATGAATGGACATGATAAGTTTTGCTCTAGATTCATCTTTATCCTCCATCTCGCACTGTCTGCTTATACAATCCTCACAAGGTTCTTCTATTGAATTTTTAACCGCATTTTTAAGTTCTTCAACTTCACAATTAAGAAGAGATCCAATTTCTTTGTTATTACATATATCATATAAGTATTCAGAAATATCTATTGTTACTTTCATTTTCTTCTCCTTTTATAATATCTTGAATGTGTCCACGAGTACTTATCAACCGTTTTTAATGTCTTTTTAAAAAAGTTTATTAATTCTTTAGTAGCTCTAATCTCAACACAGGCTGTTATATACTCAGTGTCATTATCTTGTATCGGTAACGTCGGCATCTTTATCCTCCTGTAATTTAAATTGTGTTGAATAATTTGTCCCACAATACTCACATTTACCATGCCCATATTTTAATTCAACTCTACCACCACATTTTGGACAAGACATCGGATACACCTCCGTAATAACACATTTTAAACGATAAAGTTTATGATTAATTTGTATGCTGTGTATATATCCATCAAACTTAGAATCATCCTCTGACGTCATCTTTATCCTCCATCTCGCAAAGGAAGGCAATATTACAAGCCATGTGTTTTAAATGCTTAATACCAGATTCTTCATCGACTGAGTTAGGATCATCTAAATATTTTAAAGTATGTCTTAACAAAGCATCACGATATCTTTCTGCTTCAACATTTTTCCAGTTATTAGGATCATGATACTTCTTATTCCCATACTCTCTAACTTCAGCAATATCCCAGATGATCTGTCTGGGGACTAAAGTGATTTTTGGCTTTCCGTTATCAGCTTTTGCTTCTTGGTTGTTTTCGCTCATACCTATTCTCCTAAATTAATATGCTCAGTTTCATTATTATGCACGTTATTGTTACATATAATGTAAGCTTCTTTACTACTTAAATCCTGAACAATCGGACACCAATCAGGCCTATCCTTTTCTCTGTCTTTAGCAAGATAGTTAAACACACTCTCCGAGTTATGAAGCACGCACTTCTGGCATCTCATAGCAGGACAAGGTGTAGAGCAACCTTTTTCTGGATATTCAATATTTGCCATCACCATAATCGTAATCCTCCAAATCCCCATTTGTATAAGCATCCGCATCAGGAATCCTATCACCGTACTCAGCTTTTCCACTTGTCGCCTCAGCAACCACTCTCCCACCAGAATTTAAAATATCTTTAAATATTGGAGATGACATAATGCCAGTTACAAGGACTGATGCAAACCACGGGTCATCAGTATATGCCGTTGCTGTAGGCTGCTTCTTATCGTTTTCAATCTTTATTGCATATTTAGGTGTGATCATTATTTTCCTCCTTTTTTAAATCCACTTTAAATCTAACAGTATCCATATTTTCTATCATGTCGTAGTCAACTCCCTCGTTAAATGAAAAGGCCCAAGTCCGTGCACCAGACTCAAGCCTTTCCACTCTAATTGTTCCAACACATCTATTACTTACTTTGTTTTTGATTATGAAACACACAATCAAAAAGACAAAAAGTATTAGATTTAAGAGAATGAGGAAGATGAGCACAGAATATAATACCCATACTTTATCCATCATTTCCTCCTTTTCTTCCCCTTGCAGATGTACAAGTTATTTTCCTTCATTGCCTCGGCAAAAACATCATTGTAGTAATCGGTAACCTTATAGAAGTCCTCTCTTGATACGCTGCCTACTTCATCCATATTGATTTTATCCATCCTGGGCATTACAAACGTATCCTTCTTAGGATTAAAGGGTCTAAAAGGAGCAGACTTTCTGCCAAAGATCATGCCAAGAAGAAAGACACCGGATAAGATAAGGATACTTGAAAACGTGTCATCCTTTTCTTCTTTCTTCTCTTCTACAGGTACCGGAGGTTTGTACCCAATGGAATACCCCTTAACAGTTGTATCTCCATCGTCTTCATAATCCCCAATGTAGTCAATCTTTAAACAGATCTCATCTTCTTTGGGCTCATCATATTTGCTACTAGACCGTTTAATAGTATCAAGAATGTAGTTACGTAAAGTGTCAATACTAAATCCATTTTCAATAACTTCGTTTAAAACCTGTGTAAAATGCTCATCACACTTGTTCTTGTAAATATAAAAGAAAAGCTTTTCCATATTACGCCTCCTTTTTATTCCCATCGATAAGCTCAGCACAAAGCTCGGTAACCATGTCAAGGACCTTTGTTGCATGTTGAGATACCTTCTCTTTTTCAGACGGCTGCGCGTGGGAAACCATATTCATGAGTTCCTCGTTGATAAGCTGATTCTTCTTAAAGATCTCCATTGTGTTCATTTTTTGTTTCTCCTTTCTTATTTAAATTATTTGATGACTCCAGTTCTATATTCTTCGGTGGTCCACCATTTACCAGCTTCATCACCTTCAAATATACAAATTTTTGTTCCTTCTTCGTCTATGGAATCGTAAATCTCCTTTATGTTTCTATCGGAGTACTTGTTCCAGTTTTTAAGGTAATTTGTTTCATAATCAATCGCTTTTTTAAGATTTGTCTTTCTTACAATCCCCTCATGAACAAGCTCTTTTTCTCTCTCCTTAACAGTCTTGGTCCAGGGCGTCTGGTTGTACTTAAGACACCATTTCTTGTTTTCTTTCTTGGCCTCCTTAAACTCCTTTAACTTTTTCTCTACGTAAGCTGGATACCATTTATCCCATGTTTCGTATTTATTACACATCTCATCGAGTCTATTCTCCCTGTAGACCTTGTCGTGATAAGCGTAATCATTTAAAATATCGACTGTCTTCTCATCCAATGTATCACAAAATATAAATCCAGTTCCAGAACCAATTTTACATACTTTTCCTTCATATTCTTTTAAAAATTCATTTAAAATCATAGTTATCTCCTTCTTAAAAGTTTACAATTCCATTTGCATAAGATACTATTGGCAAAATAATAGTAAAGAGAATAAAGAATAATATAACTAAAAGCATCACCCCTTTCCTTACAACATCTTTCATGTCTTATCCTTCTCTTTCTCCTTAAGATATCTCTTAACCTTTGCGTTTCTTAAGGAAATATCCTTAAAGTAATTAAAGCCGGTTTCCTTTGTGTGGTTCGTCTTATTGTTTCTTCCCTTCTTAGCCATTTCTTCTCCTTTCTTACTTTGACAACTCTTCTAACCTAACACATATATTAAAAAGCTCATCGCTAAGCTCTTTAACCTGTTTCTTTAAAATATCAATTTCTTTACTTTTGTTCTTACTCCCAAGCTTTCGTCCCCTTTTTATTGACTTACTTTTTCTTAAATCAAAGTCAACAAGATCCTCTTCTTGTATACCGTAAATTGGTCTTTTTGTCCCACACGATAAATCGGTAGCTGATAAATATCCGTTTCTTATGTATTTTAAAACGGTTTGATGCGTTACTTTTAAAAAACTAGCAGCTTCTTGGCATGAATACATTTTGCCATAAAATTTACTATTAGCCATTTATTTCTCCTTTAATTTAATATTGAAATGATCTAAAGCTGTTGTTAAACATGCATAACAAACATCACCGAAACCTTTTATAGTTGAAATATCATGTAGAGAAAAATTAATTAAATCTTTAACATAGACTATCTCTTTTTCTCTTGTAAGAATGTGAGAAAGTTTTGTCATTGTTAAATGTCTAAATATAGTATCTCCAGTTTCTTGTTTGGCTTTAAAAAGCATGTCATGAACTCTCATGTCCAAAATATACTCATTTGATTCACAAGACTCAGTAGAGGTGCTTTCATTATTAAGGTCATCAAATAATTCAAAAATCCTTTCTATCGAATTGCATTCAATATCTATTGTTCTAAAACCAATAGGATGAAGCCTTAATCTTACACTTTCTCCATTATCCCCATCAACTATAGTAAAAGAAGAAACTTTGCAAGGAACATTAATAACAGATCCAGGTACTATTTTTGGAAACATTTTAATCATTGTTTGCTTTTTATTTTCATCCATAATTTACCTCCAGAATAAATATACTACAAAACCTATAAGAATTAGTACAAACAAAATTGCAATACAAGAAAGGATAGTTAAAATTAATCTAAGCATTTATTAACCATCTCCCCCGTTTGAAAATTTTGAAGTTCTGCTATTGCGCTATCAAGATCTGCTTCAATAGATATAAGTTCCTTCTTTGATTCATAGTACAACTTTCTATAGTTTTCTGTACAATCAAAAGCTTTCTTCCTTAAATTAGAATACGTTTCAACCTTTCTTTTTAAGAATGACAATCTATCTTCTATCATCTCTTATTTTTCCTCCATTTTTTCTGTTTTGCTCTTTTTACATTTTCTATATTAAAATCGTCAATCTCGGTTCTTAACTTTTTAAGTCTCCTCTTCTCCGCCAAATCTTTCTCGTAGTTCTTCTCGTATTTTATAAACTCTGCGCAAGTCTTTCTACAAATATACCCATTTCTCCTAGCGCAGTCTTTTGTACATGGACAGTTCATTATTACTCCTTCTCCATTACCTCTTTAAATATGTAATGGTTAGTTTTATCTTTATTACCAAATGTAGGAATGGCATAAAGTATGTTTGAAATAGAAGTATTTGAAAACACATCTTTAAATATAAATGCTACATCATATGGATCATTTTTAAAAGCACCGCAACCAAATGCTCCAAGGATGGCAATTGAAACACCTTCCATTTCAAGAATATCTTTGATAAACTTAATCCTTTCAACAAGTGCGTCGTGAACTTGTGCTTCTCCTCTATGATTTGTCTTACACATATTAACGTCAGGGGCAGCTACTGTTAAAATATCACATTCTGCGAGCATCGGGTTTGTAAACATAACTTTTGGGATGTACATTGCCCTATTTACAAACAATCCACCGTTTACTCTATTTGCATTAACATCATACCAGTCACTATTTCTATTTAAAATATTATAAAGAGTAGAATCACCGCAAATGGTTTCTTCTTGTGCATGGCATCCTGTCAAATATCCACCTCCAGGAGTTAAGAAGTTAGCAAAATTTAAAGCACAGATCTTAACTGTATCAGCAATTAATCTGCATTTAATAATAGCCTCTGTTGTTGTATAGTCCTTAACACATACATTAGGCTTATGATCATTATGACAAAATCTCGTATCGATTTTAAAAAGTCTTTCATCATAAAAATTAATGTTATCAGATGAATAATTAATATGATTATGGAATAATTCATCCATCTCTAAGATATGTTTTACAATACTATAATCCATAATAACCTCCTTAAAAAAAATAAAAAGGGCCTGTGTTAGCACCCTGTTTTATTTTACTTATCCCAATCAGTGTCCAAAATTACTGGAACACCTCCTTTTACCTTTTTTCCTATCAATACATTCACTACAAATACTGCAATTCCTGCTGCTACTCCAGCTACAATATATAATTTATCTTTCATAGCTTTTCTCCTTTCTACTTAAACCACTGTGTCGGATTAAATATCCTAAACTCTCGTCCGGGTTTTGATCTAAGTGATCCCTTCTCTTCAAATTCTAAGATAAGTGATAACATATAAACTGAACCCATAATAGATAATACTCCACATCCAATTTTTGTACCTAAATCCCAAAATCTGTCTGTCCATGTTTTCTCTGCTTTTAACTTCTCGATAACCGCATTCTTCTCATTCTTCTCTTCTTCAATTCGTCTTCTCTCTTTCTTGTCCTCTTCGTCTGCTCTCTGTGCTTGTAACTCCGTGTAAGCGTGTGTCAAATCCTTAATAATCTGTGCCTCTGTCTGTCTCTCCTTAGACCCTGTAACCTGATTGTTAAGCTCTGTTATTGCATCACTAATTGCTTCTAAATACTCATTTTCCATTTCTTTCTCCTTTCTTAAACTAAAAATTAATAAACCTCTCTATATTAGTCACACTTTTTTATGCGAATATAATTCCGGTGTAATATTAACGTGTACGTTAACTTCTGTCTTAGACCTTCTTACTTCTCCTGTAACGACTGCTGTAAGTATTGCTCCAAGTCCGATAAGTACCACTTTTTCAGGATTATCTCCCATCCATGTAAATACTTTGTCCTTAACTTCCTTAAACTTCTCAACTGTCTTTCCTGCTGCCTTAACTCCTTCATAAGTATTACTTAAATCTTCTTTAGATTTCTTTAAACTTTCAAACATTTTTATCTCCTCTCAAGAATATACTAATCACCAATACATTCTGCTTTTATTTCGTACATAAGATCTCCCAAACTTTTATCATTAGAAGTATACACTGGCCATTCTCTTTCATTAGATTCATATTTATGAATTAGAAACTCTATAAAATCTCTTTCTCCTTTTCTTTTTCCTAAATATAAACCAATAGTAAAACCTGCAATAATTAACGAACCAACTACTATTTTCTTTTTGTTGTTTTTAAGTGACTCAAACATTTTTATCTCCTCTCAAGAAAAAAAAAGAGCCTGTGTTAGCGCCCTTTTTGTGTGTTCAACCAATTGAAAACCATTTACCATCTTTCCCAACTCCAGCTATAAGTATGCCAAAGCTGTCTCTTTCGAACACTCTCGTAGAATATCCGTGTTCTCTTACAAAGTCTCTTGTCTCAGGATTCCAATGTGAGCCAACAAACAAATTGTCCCATAAAAGTCTAACAATTTCTCCTGTCTCATCGTCAACCGTATCATCAAAGAACATAAGTCCTCCGTCATCTATTGTTGCTTCATGTGTTTCCCAATACTTGTCCATCTTTTCAATTAATTCTTCCATTTCTCTCTCCTTAATATACTCATAATACTCATCTTCAGTACTAAATAACATGTACTGTCCATCAACATAACCCATGTATCCACTACTTGTTACGTAGCCTTTCATCTTCAACTCCTTTCTTGTATCCAATCTTTGCTGCCCATAAAGCCACAGCTATAATTCCAACAAGTTCCAAAATATCCGCTACTTCATTTCTTTCTTTCATGTTAGTTCTCCTTTCTTAATAGATTTTTTCTGCAATCACTGATCTCAATTCAACAATTTTTTCCTGAATCTCAAATAATCTTGTAGATTCCTCGTTCATGTCTCTTTCTGCAAACCAAACTTTCATTGATTCCAATTCACTCCATTTGTCTTCTAAATCATCTGACCATTTTTCCATTTCTTCTTTGTTCATTTCCTTTTTCTCCTTTCTTAAACTTTTTAAAAACTCTATGTTTTCTTTTGCCTTTCTTTTGTGCTCCTCAAGATCTTCCTTCGTCTTTGCATCTTCTTTTGCCGATTCTTCAATATCTTTAAGTATCTCTTTTGCCTTATCTTCATCTGTCTCTTTCATAAACTCTTCGATCTTCTCACATCTGATAAGTCCTCTTTTTCTCGCTTCCTTAAAAGCTTCTAAATCCTTGTGTCTCTTTTCCTTAAAATCCTCAACACTTTCATTAATCTCGTCAAGTTTCTTCTTACCTTTAAAATACTCCTTAAAACAATATCCTGCTGCCACGAAACATAAAACCATTTCTGTTGCTACTACTGCCATAACGATTTTTTCCTTTTCCATAACTTTTCTCCTTTCTTTAAACAAATATACTACAAATTAATAAACCTCTCTATTATAGTATCGATTTTTTATGCGAACAAAAAATTTAAGAGCTGTGTTAGCCTCTTAAATTTGTTTTTATACTACATCCAATAGTTTACATATAACCACAAAAATATCGTAATTACTGATTGAATCATTGTCATAATTGTCTCCGCGCTTTCGTAAATATCCGTTCCATCTTTCTTAGACTCGTTTGTCGATAAACTCACGTGTACGTTCTTTACTCCGTGCTTCTTAACCAAACTAAAACACTTTACTACTCTTGTAACTGCTCCTAAAACAAATACAAAAAACAATAAATCAACTACAAATACCATCTTTTCCATAACTTTTCTCCTTTCTTTATTCTCCTGTTTTAATGACTGCCATATAACTAAAACTCTGTAACCTCTTTGCCGTTTCCTCGTCTGTCCAAATATCATATGTTGTAATACCTGTCTTTTCAAATCTAACATTACTGAATTTCATTACTACTTCTGCTCTGTCACTATCTTTCTTATTCTCAATAACTAACAAATACTTATTCATTTTCTTATCTCCTTTCATTTTTAAAATATACTACAAATTAAACTTCATTCTATATAGTAGCAATTTTTTCTGCGAATTAAAAATTGGAAAAAATTTTTACTACTGTTTTTCCTTGCGACCCTACCCAACCTCCGTTTAATAAAAAGAGAATAGACAGGGATCGAACCTGCACTCTGTCTTTCAACTGTTTTACCAATTAAACTACTATTCTCTCTACTATACAAGTAATTTTTCTTGCGAATTTAAAAGTGAGGGCCTGCATGAATGCAAGCAAACACACAAGCCCTCTATGCAAAGAAAGGAGAAAGGAAATGGCTAATTAAACACGAATCCTTCCCTGAATTCTGTTACCTAAGTTATCTAAAATATAACCGCCATATGAATCCTCGATGTCATCATACGTCCATTCACCGACATTAACTTTATATGCAAGTTCCTCAATTCTAGATAATCTAGGACCAGTATAAAGCGTACCATATGTTTTAGATTTAATAATTTCTTCAATTCTAGATCTATAATCTCCAGTGTAAGATGTTAGTTCCATAAGTTCATGTTCGACACGAGATATGACTGGACCTGTATATGAGTGCCCGTAAAAGACATGCATTAAGATTTGTTCGACACGGCTTACAACAGGACCAGAATATACTCTGCCATTCTCGTAAGTCTCTAAAATTTCTTCGATCCGACTTAGTATAGGATTTGTCATAATGACCTCCTTTAAGCCTCATACGGCTCTCCAGTGATCTCCTCAAACTCTTCTGCTGTGATCCATCCCTTGACAACCGCATCATGCACCATTTTCTTTGTCCACATATCGCTATCATACCAGTCTTTTACTTTCTGAAATTTCTTGCTGTGCATGGTTTATTCCTCCTCCAAGTCGATGTCAGTCATCATGGCGATGTACTCTGCTTTTGCATCTGCCTGTTCTGAAGCATAGATTGCATAATCGGTACGGGGAAGAGCTGCTTCATCATAATCCCATACCATGCGCTTTTCGCCTGTTACTTCGTCCTCTTTTTCGATATACTGGATGTTCTTGTGTAAATAAACATATCCAGGTGAATATGCACTCGGCGGTGCCCAATCAAGGTCTACCTCATGTGGTTCTCTACTTCCTTCACTGTGATACCATTCAAGTGTAATCATTTTTTCACTCCTTTCATTTTATCTTTGTTATTTCACCATCTGTATCTATCTTTATCAGTATTCTTTCACCGTAGTCATAATGTGTTCTGCCATCTTCTCCTACATAGGATTCAAGAAATTCTCTTGGTACAATTATTGGTTCTTTAAGATGTACCCGTACCATTTCACCATTTGCGTTTTGTCTATATAGTTTGGCTTTCATGTATTCTCCTTTTATACAAAATACCTGTTGGTAAGGATTTGCACCTTACATGATAGGTGTACTTCACTTCCTATCGACTTGCACCGCGCTCTTGTGTCTTCTCCATCCATTTATTTGGGGGAACGTCTGTGTCTACCTATTCCACCACAACAGATATTTGTTTACGGTAAGACCATTAGGCGGGAACCAGTTATATGTGCGTTATTATTAAACGACCATCCACTATTAGTGAAAAATAAACCATATGTTACATTATTACAGCTCCCGCCGCCGTGAAGTGGATTATTAGAATTACTAGTAGACCACTCATAATCACATACATATGTGCTATCACTTCCATTCAGTGCCGACGGATACATAAACCAGTCATATCCGTTTACGGAAGGAATGCTATATCCAGATATATAACCACTTGATGTTGGTCTTGTTGTAACAAGTACACCACCAGTAGAATCTGAAAATTCGGCAGGGTTTATAATTGAGTATACAGACGTATAATTATAGCGAATACCATCAATCCAATAAAATTCATTTGCCCATAAATTCTCAATATTTCTATACTGTACTCCTGCTCCATATGTAGTTCTTGCTGATTGCATAGTACCAGTATGATATGGCATGGAATCAGATAGTCCATTATTTTTATTCTCATCTCCTCCATATCCAATCATTGTTTGGCTATCCCAATTAGCAAATTCTACAAGATATAACATCTGAATTGTGATATGTGTAGGATAATCATACTGCCATATCTTACTTCCTAAATTATGTATTCCTGCTCTTGATGTTGATATATTTGTTTTTGTAGGCGCAACCCCAGTCTTACTCTTATAATCACTCGCACAATGATATCTACCAACATACACCACATCACGTTCCCCCGCACCATCACCTCTATCCATATGCGCGGGAGATACCTTAAATCCAGTAACAGGCTTATCTGCAATAAAGACTTTAAGACCAGTAGTCCCGCTTGCGTATTCCAGTTTGTACCAAAACTTCGGAATAGCAACAACCGTCCCTGCATCTGCATTCTCCGACTTCTTCATTTCACACCACGGATATAAATCGTCGAACGGCGAACTCGGTGTACCGCTCATTCCTGCATAATACGGATTCGGTGCAGAAAAGTTCTTTGCATCTTCAAGTCTTGCAAATGATGTAGCCGCAGAACCATCCCATGCTACGCCATAGACTTTAGGCTCTGAATACATAATCTGTACGGCTTTACCGTTATATCCAACATAGGACTTCTTTGGTTTCTTGGAGGTACTATTTGAATCTCCTACATATAATTTGCTCATTTCATACCTCCTTTATGCCTTGTAGCCGTAGAACTGTAATCTATCAACTCGCGGTAACGGTCGTGACGCATCACTATTATTTCTCTGTTTCATTGTCAGTCTAACAAACTTGCAAGATTTAGAATTGCTGATATTATGGTAATTGTCATTATCAAGGCTTGTTCCACTTTCTATGCTTTCAAACTGCACACCGTCAGTCGAAATAGATAAGTCATACTCTGTAACAGCCATTGTTGAAAGTAACTGGAAATACATCCCCTTTATAACAACCAGGTGTTCAAATTCATACTGAATCCACCCGCTTGAACTCACAGCCCCAACAGCAACATTGGTAGATGCTCTCCATTGGTCGCCATCTTTGAATGCATTAAACGCCTTTGATGCTTCTTGATTGTTGTATACGCTTGATGCGCTAGCCACACCACTCGGAGTAGTATCGCTAGTCATTGTCGGCACAAGTGCTTCAATCTCATGTTCCTGTTCCCAAATCAACTTCGCTTCCCCATTCTCATCCCCTATGTATACTTTTACACAAGAGGGGGCAAATTGAAGTGTGTATATATTGCTTGCATCGGGTGTGTCTGATACTTCGGTATCGGATGAGATGCAGAAAGCCGGGGCGACGCCATAGTTACCGAAGTACGCGTAGTGGCTGTCGAGCGTGCCGCCCGTGTCGACAAGCCGCACGTAGTGCGAGTAGGAAGCGTGCGGCGTGCGCAGCCACCAGTCCCACGGCGAGGTCGCGGAAGTGTAGTCTCCTTTTGCCGCATCATTCATGAGGTTCTTCTTCCGGCCGTTATTCCCTCCGGATGAATAGTAGGAATATACAGATCCCTCGGCGATCGAGCTTTCGTTGGCAAGGCCGACCTCTGTCGTTGAAGTCAAAAACACTTTGCTTTCAACTGTTTCACTTCCACCACCATCTATTGTGGATAAAACGGTAGTCTTTGATACGGTTAAAAGTTCTTTTTTTAGCTTATCCGAAAAATTGGTAAGAAATCCAGCTTCCGAAGAATAAGGATTTATAGCAGTTCCACTGCTCGCCCATACATAACTTTCACTAGGTTCTTGGTCTGCTGAATGTTGTGCTTCATACCAACTATTCTTATCGCTATTCAACCATTGAAGAATGTTGGAATATTTGTATCTGTTATTCCCATATTGCTTTCTGCTATTATCAGAATTACTTGGCTCTTTCGCATCAAAGCATTTAAGCGTCAAAATATCCCTACTCTGCAAAGTAGTAGAACCACTAGGATCGCCAGTATGCCCATGCTCTAATACTTGCCAAATAATCACATCATTATTGTATTTTGTGTTAGGGTCTTTTACAAGTGCTCCAACTGGTAACTGTGAGAGTTTCATAAAATCCCCTCCTTATTCTTCGATTACGAACAACAGACAGTTGGTTGCAAGAGTGCTACCTTCTCCGGGATCGGTCGTTGTGGTCTGAATGTTGTTCGGCTTTACAACCGTCTTTCCATTCGTCGAATCATCTGTGACAGTTGAGTTTTGAAATTGCAGTTTTGATCTCTGCGTCATTTCGTTGCCGGAGTTATCAACGATCGTGTGACCACCACCGCCTCCACTTTGTGCAATTCTTTGTAATTGTGTTACAATCGCCTGCCCAGTTTCATCAAGAAGTATTGGTTTTGTTACAACATTAGCCATTTTATACCTCCTCATATGTTAAAACAACCTGGCCATTTGCATCTACAGAAAGGCCCACCATGTTATCTATCTTATTCTTATAAGAATCAGTAAAGTCGTTTGTTGATAATCCTTTACCTGTAACTTTGTCAACTTTATTTTCCATCGCATCTGCTAAGGCTTTTCCTTTACTCCCTTCATAAGCCGTACCAGCAGTTTCACCAAGAGCAAGAGAGGGATTAACAGATACGTATGTTGTTCCACCCCAGCGATACTCTTTATTGGTATCAACAGAAATATAAATCTTTGACTCTTCAGGAGTGATGGGTTTGGTGTATAGTTCATCTTCATAAAACGTGTCGTTTAAGTTATTGTAATACCCTTCAACGACATCATCAACATAAGATGGTAACTGACTTGCAGGAACACGTCCTAAAGAATCAAGAGTTGCAACACCAGAATTTGCGCCTTTTTCGCTACTTGATATCTTCCCGTTAATAAGTGACCTTACCTCAGTATCGTCGTAAACTGTATCAGTAAAAAGAGCATTTTGCGGAACATCTGTTAAAACGGTGTGACCTGAGACAGTATCTGCATTTTCAGCAGCATCAACTTTTCCATCGTCATCAGTATCATATACCGATTTTAACATATCGCCAGTTCCAGAGCCGCCAGCTGAATGAATCGTTCCATCCTGATCGATGGTAATAGTTGTTCCGTCAGGCTTCACTCGGCCTAGTTCAGAAGTTGTGGCGACTCTTCTTGCAACTGTGTCTTTTACATCGTACACGTCATTTGGTGATAATCTAATTTGTGAAACATCAGCCATAGTTCACCTCCGAAATTACTTGGGGAGGAGAATATAACATCCCCTCCCCAAAAGTAGTTAGAATTTGATCACGTAGTAGCAGGTGTAACCGTGATCGTAGCCGCAGTACCACTAAACGTAGGATCGGTAACAACTAAAGACCCAATGGACGAAACAACAGTCGTGTTATCACCCTTGGTGGGAAGCGTACCGGGATCGAACGAGAGCACCTCGTTAGTAACAGACATGCTAGGAAGTGTGCCAACAGCGGTGATAGAGTTAACGGTAGCCGTCTGAGCGTTCGTCGCTTCAACAACAGTACCGGAAACACTACCAGCAGGCGTGTAAGAAGCCTCACCCTCGTCAGCAAAGCCCATCGCACCGATAGCGGAGAGATCGCCAAACTCCTGCCAAGCAGAGCCGTTCCAGATAAATTCCTTGGAACCGTAGTTAGCGATGTTTCCGGTCTCAGCAGTAACAGACTCACCGTTAATCGTAATCGGGTTTGTGGTTGCGCCGTCAGTAAGCTCGGTCGTGGTTACACCAAGGTAATCGGTATACGACTCAAGTTCAGCAATAGCAGCACGCGCCGCAGCATCCTTGATGTCATAAACCTGATCACCAACGGTAATTTGTTTGATGTCAGCCATTTTTAATTCCTCCTATGGTTGGTTTGATTGGTTTACAGTTACTATAAATAAACTAACGCCGGCTTGTTAGTTTACTTAATAAGAGATAATATTTCATCGTTAACTGATGCTTTAACTCTATCGTTAACATCAGACGGAACATCTGCATTAACAGAAAATCCATTAACTTTTTCAGAATTATCAACAACACCAAGACCATCTTTATCGTATGTGTTCTTAGTCATATCACCACAAGCACCCTTATCGATTGTAGTTCCATCAGAAAATGTCACAATTAAGTGTCCATCAATAATAGAAATATCAGAAATGTTCCCACCTCCGACATTTTTCTTCTTAACCTTCTTAGTGCCGTTTGACGTCTCTATGATAAGATAGTCATCGTCGGAAGGATTTGTTACTTCCGGATAATCAATGATCTTACTCATTTATACTGTACCTCCCGTATTTTTGTAATATCTTTTATAGTGTCATTAATGTCCTATCTCTATATTTAGATACCGGTGTTTATGGTGTCTCACTAACAAGCATAGGAGATATAACTTCATCATGTATTATTAAAATCATACATTTTAATGTTGTAGAACCACTTACCCCAATTTCATATGATTCTCCTGTACCAGTAGAAGACTTATAGAAATGTGCTAATACCAAACCAGTGGGACCAGAATAAAAATCATTAAAAGGGGCACCAGAAGAATAAGTTAATTTTCGTGCATTGGTTAAAGAAGCTGCAATAGCGATAATATAATAACAATTAGTATAACAAGTATAAGTATTAGATGATGATAATGTTATAGAATAATAACCTATAGCAGGAGCACCAGAAATATCTAAAGCCGCATTAACTGTCCAGCTATTTGAATAATATGCCGACGGAAAAGTTACACTATAATAATAATTATTGCTTTTATTTAATGGCATATCAAATGAACTTTGAGCTTTTGTAGTAATACTTCCACTAGCACCATTTGGATAAGATGCACTTGAGAATGTATATCCACTTAATACCTGAGAAGGTGTTGCATTCCCAGTTGCTGATGAACCTTGTGGAGTAACAGTCCAATCATTTGCATAGTATCCAGCGGAGTATGTCTTTGCTGAAGTTATGGTTTCACTTGAAGGAATAACAGCAGTTTCTTCGGTCCTGCTCGTTGTATTTTGTGTTGGAATATAAATGGTTTTAGCGTATCCTGTTTCACTTGCTGTGGTTGACATTTGTAAAGATGAAATATCAACTCGCCAGCAATAAGCAGTATTATCTAAGTATTGATGAGCGCTTTGTATGGTTCTAGAATTTGCAAGAGTTACAGTAGCGTCATAACTTTTAGGTAAACTAGTATAAGTTCCAGTTGATCCTCCTTGTGGTGATGTACAATACGCTGGAACTATAGCTGCAATTTTAAAGCCAAAGAATGCATGAGATGAACTATCAGTATGCCAATAAATATAAATATATTGCTGCCCATGCGTAGGTACTACACAATCAACCCAAGTAGAATTACCACCAACTCTTGCATATACATAGCTCGATCCATTATGACCTATAACATCAACATAATCATACGAAATAGATTCGGATTTTGAATATGGTTCAAAAATTACTCTTATACCACGACAATCAAGCGACGTTAACGATACTGCCCCAACAGAAACACTTGATAAATATTTTCCACTATCTGGTGTAATGGTTTGACTTGATGAACTAGGTGTTACGCTCTTTGTCTGTGTCTGAATAGCCCCAACAGAAACACTTGATAATCCATCATACCCGGAATCTGGTGCAACTGTCTGAGCACTTGTCGAAGGCGATACAGACTTAGACTGAAGATTAGGATCTCCTTTAAAAGGGGTAACTGTATCTGCACCATCCTTTATGTAACCATATTTTCCGTTACTATCAACACCAAATCTAAACGGTGCATAAGTTTTAATTCCACCACTTGTAACAGGATTCGTGCTATTTGCAGTAGGTGCAGAATCAAAAGTCAAAGTATTCTGCTTATTTTGAAGAGCACTATAAATACCACCTGATTTAACAGGATTATCACTGTTTGCTATAGGAATATTATCAAAAGTCAAAGTATTCTGCTTATTTTGAAGAGCATTATATACTCCACCAGATTCAACCGGGTTTGTTGATCCAGAAGAAGGATTAGAATCAATAGTTAAAGTATTTTGTTTATTCTGAAGAGCACTATAAATACCACTTGATTTAACAGGATTATCACTATTTGCTATAGGAATATTATCAAAAGTTAATACATCCTGTTTATTTTGAATCACATTATAAATGCCACTTGATTTAACAGGATTTGAAGACGTTCTAGTTACTACATCATCAATAGACGTTTCTGGATTGTACTTAATATCCCATTTTCCGTTTGAATTTTTTATTACAGAGTTTCCACCACTAACTGGCGTTCCCGATCCAATAGCAAAATCACTAGTTGTTGTATAAGCATCTGTTATAGTATACATCCAACCAGTTTGAACATCTGCAATTGAAGGAAGCTCTGAAAACACAAGTGAACAAATATAAGAAATCCCGCTACCGATAGACTGATAATATCCTTTTGCTTCATTTGCTTTTTCAGATGCAGTCGTTGCAGAACTTGCTGCATTTGTAGCTGCAGTAGATGCAGTCGTTGCAGAACTTGCCGCATTTGTAGCTTGTGTCTCAGCAATATTTTTATAATTTAAAGCGTCACTACTTGCCGAGCTAGCGGTACTTGCATAATTAGATGCACTAGTTGCCGCGTTTGATGCTATAGATTCAGAACTTGCCGCATTTGTTGCACTAGTATGTGCAGAAGCAGCAGAATCAGCGGCATTTGTTGCTGCCGTATCAGCATCATGTAAATGTTCTCTAATATATGCAGCATCAGTCGAAGCTGAGGTTGCATTTGTTTCAGCTGAAGCAGCAGCATTTAAAGCACTATTCATATAACTTTGAGCATCTGTTTTTGAAGATTCTGCTAATGTTGCGGCTGAAGAAGCAGAAGATGCAGAACTAGCAGCATTTAATTCACTTGTGCTTGCGTTTGTTGCTGCAGTATTTGCTTCGGCTGCTTTTGTTGTGGCTGTAGTTGCTGCCTGACTAGCAGTAGTGGCAGATGTTGCTGCTTCTTGTGCCTTAGCTGTTGCTGAATCCTGTGCTGTTTGTGCTGCGGATTTAGCGGTAGAGGATTCAGTATTCATAGCATTTAAAGCATTAACAATGGATCCTCTAACCTCTTCTCCGTAGACAGCAGCCTGAATTTGTGCAATATAATCATCTATTGCTGCCATTTATTTACCCTCCGTTTTATCCTCCGTTTTATCTTTAGGAGGCGTCGATTCATTTATTAGATCAATTACCCTATTATTTAAAATATCAATTTCAGCATTCTGAATATTTGAAGTTACTTTTGAAATAATAAAAAGCAGCACATCAATTGGTATTTGTCTCTCCCCAGCAACTTGCATTATGTAATTTTCAATATCACTTACTGTTTTGTTGTATATAACAAAAGTAGGGTATTTATTTTCGTTCATTTTATTTATACCTCCTTTACCATGGATCAGAATAATCTACAAGAATTCCATTTACAAATTCCAAATATCTAGAATTTCCGTCTGAGTTTTGCATCCATAAAGTTCCTGTTGTTTTGGCAACATGACTATTTATTTGTAATGTATCGGTTTCTATGTCTATTCTACCATTATCAAAAAAACCATCTCCGGATTTAATAAGTAAATAATCATTCCCAACTAACTCTAAATTTGAGGTATTAACTGTTATTGTTTTTGTATTACCTTGCATCCATATTTCATTATTTCCTTTACTATCTCTAAGTACTATTTGTCCTAAATGATCATTGTCACATGTTGCTCTTAATTCTATAGCATTTCCAGAACGTAATACAATATCATAATATTGTTCAGAAGAATCGCCACTTAGTGTACTTATAACTATATCGCTCGGTTTATCGTCATCGATTCCTGCAGACATATTGCCTATAAGCCTCCAATCTGATGAACCCTGAAATTTGTAATAAAATTTTAAATTTCCACTAGATAAATCCATTTTTCTATCTACATAACGACTTCTTTTGGTATTATAATAACTACCAAATAAAGATAAAGTGCCATCGTTTTTAATTTCAATATTTGGAGCTGATAAATTAAATGCATTATTTGTTAAGTCAATTTCCACAGTTCCATTTGATGATGATATTTTTCCAGTTCCAATATAAGAAGCATTTATGTAAAGATATCCGTTAGATAAATATATACCCTGTGTCTGGCCATTATTTGTAAGTTTATTAAATACTGCTTGCTGGTTTAAAGAACTATCATAAGTTGTGATTTTTTCATCAAAATATGAACTAAGAGTAGTATTTTGATTAACTTTAGTACCTGTAGGAGATAATATAAATTCCCCTGTCTCCATATTCCAATAGTTGCCCCATTCAGGTTTTCCTAAAGTGCCAGCTAAAATTCTATCAGCAACTATTGAACCATCCATTGTAAGGGCAAGACCAAGCTCAGATTTATTCTTATAATATGCAAGCCCATTCATATTCCATTTCCAATATCTATTTGATGCTGTAACATCTTTTATATCAGAAATATACAAAGCATCTGAATGGTATTTGCCATCTAGATCTTCTTCTGTTGTGATTGTAATAAATCCATTAGTCTTCATGTTTAAAAGATCCATAGATTCTTCTTTTGCCTGTCTTAAAACAGAAGACGTTGTAGGAAGTTCATCAATTTTCTTAATGATCTGAGCATTTGTATCTCTTACAGAAGCAGAAATCCCAGTTGATTTAACTTTTTCTCCAAGTGTATACTTAGTATCTTCTGGCTTATCAAGTGGAATGTCAATTTTAAGTATTGGAAATATACGATCCATTCCATGAGGTTTTGAGATACATCTAATTCTATCAAGTAACCAAATAGCTTCTGTATGAATATCCATACTATGAAGATCTACAGCTGATAATTCAAGAGACATATCTTCAAACTGAGCATCTGATAGATAATCTCTTGCTTTTGATAATAATATACTTGGAGTCTTAACATCGTTCCAATGCACAACTGTTTCGATCCATCCATAATTTTCAACGGCTTCAGGAGACGAAACATATATACTTCCACCATTTACAGATTCAACAGTCAGATACTCTTCAAGTGCATCATAAGTTGGTTCCATATCAAGTTCTGTAACATTACATCCTAAAGGAACTATGGCTGTAACGAGTTCAGAAGCATCAAAGTTTTTTGAAAACTCAATTAAGTTCTTACCAAACTCAATTGTCTGAGTATTAGTGCTTGGATAATCTTGAAGATAATCTAAATATCTTACACCGTTTTCCTTTCTAATTCTTAAATGACCACCAAGTCTATCAAGAAGTTTGTCTTTTATTGCTTCGTATGTAGATTCAAAGTTTGTGTAACGATATAAGCTATCGTTAGGATCTGTAACAGTTACAATACCAACTGTAAACCTTTTAGATTCCTCGCATTTAGAATTATGAATACTTATTAAATTAGTAAGAAATGTAGTAGGAGTAATGTCATGATACTCATTAGGAGGTTGAGTCGTGTCATTTAAATAGCCAAGCTCTCCTTCGCAAGTAATCTCTCTGTTTTTCCAAAAGTCTTCTTTTTCTTCTATAACCCTTCCAGACCAAATCTCTTCGTAAACAACTTTGTTATAAGTATCATTAAAATTCTTTCTTTTTACAACTATTTCACTTGTAAGTCTATGTATGTTTTGATACCCAACGTTATTCGGAGGGATCTTAAATGTTAAAGTCCCAGCCGCATTATCGCTAAGTTTAAGCTTCGGTTCAAGTACTTTCAAATTTTCATCAGGAGAAGGGCCATGATGAATACAGACCCCATCGCAAAAGATCGAATACATCACAGCCCTCCCTTCTGAAATTTAATTGAAAGAGTTCCCGTCCCAGAAGGCACTGAGTAATACAATTTACAATTAGGACCATAGATCACAAAATCATAAACTGAGGTGGTTCCGGGAAGAACATCTTTTTCTATATTAAGACCAAGATTTGGATTTATAAGTTGTAAATGAACAGGGACATTATTTGTGGTTGTTACTATAAATGTAGGCGAAAAAGGAGCATTTCCTGCTGTTTCATCAGTAAATGTTGCATACTGAACCTGAGTTGAAACAGGTAAACTACCATATAGCCCAGAAGATATTACACCATCAACAAAAGAAAATGAATTCCACTCCCATCTAGTATCAATTGAATCCCTATAAAACCATTTGTAAGGTCCTACGTCATAATTTATAGTTAAAGAGCTCCTAGGATTTGTTGCTGAATCACCAGGAGCCCAATCTTCAATAGAAAACCTTCCTTCATAATACCATTCTGGGGCATCTTCTAAATATGCCTTTAACCTCTTTCCGTGAATGTAATTTGCGATTTGAGAATATAAAACGTCTAAATCTCTATTATACTCATCCCCGTCAAGAGAATTAAGTACATAAAATTCAAATGTACCCGTTCTGTTTTCGTACAAAGGATACCCTGTAAGGGCCTCGCTAAAGTCAAGCTTTGACGAAGCCCCAGGAATATCCACATAGTTTGTTTTTACAGGAGGCTGTTTAAAAATCGGACGAGTCTTTGGGACTATCTTCCAATCATCCCAGGTATTCTTATCGCCAAAAGTTATTGAATGATACATTACGACATCCCCCTTTCGTGATAAGCCGCCATCTGTCCAAGTGCGTTGTCCATCGAAGGAGCAATAGCACCAACAAGCGATCCTGTATCCATAACAACACGCAAATTAGAAACAACACGAGATAAAGATGCTAAATCTGATCGAAGAGACTCAATAGATTCAACAACCTGCGTGTTTTCACTAGAAGAATTAGATATAAGTGATCCCATAAGATCAGTCATAGACTCTTTACTAAAGTCGCCAAATGAAATATCCGAAACAAGACCCATTGTTTTATAAGTACCAAACATGTCATCTATTTCGTTTGCTCCGGCATTTACTTCAGACATGTCCATAATAGGCTTAACAGTAGGACTAAATATATCAAGATCGATGTTCTCTGCAATAGAATCTGTAAGACCATCTGTTACATTTATTCCTAACTCTTCGCCAACACTATAAGAATCCGAAATATACGAAGACAACGCATTAATAAAACCAACGCCAGCAAACTTACCAACTTCACCCATCTTTCTTGAAGGTGAATGTTCATCGAGAGCTTGTCTTGCGGCTTCATAAGCTGCTTGTCCTAAAGCATAACCAGCATTTCTAGCATCATTAACTCTAGAATATATGCCATTTACAAATCCAACAGAAGCATTAGATCCAGCACTTCTAAATCCTTCAGACATTTCAGAAAATGCTGAAATTATAGATGTCGCATAATTTTGACCGATCGCTCTAAATTTAGAAGACATGTCATTAAGTTCTCTAAGTATCTGCTCGATCATAGTTCCAATTCTTGAAAGATTTTTTTGTGTGCCATCTATTGCTCCATATATTACGCCAAGAGCATAACCATAACCAAGAGTGTTAAAATTATCATAAAAATTTTCAAGTTTATAATGTAATATGTCTTCAATCATCGTTATAATTCTTGGAACTGTTGAATTATTCCCACTTATAAATCCATTTGTCATGTTCGTAGCGTAACTCGTACCTATAAGTTTAAAGTTAGTATAAAGTAAGCTAAGACTAGAAATAAGTTGCAATACTGACAACTGAATAAGAGCCGATCCTTTTATCATTGTTTGAGCAAATCCTAATGTGTACTCATTGCCATTATCTTCTCCAGCTTTCCTAAGTAGAATGCTCTGAATATTAAGCTGAGCAACTATGCCCATAACAATTGTGGATGCAATCATTAAAGATTGAACCATAGTAGACTTCATAAATCCTGAAATATACGCTTGCCCATGTTCATTCCCAGCATTTGTTAATAATGAAGAATAAATCTTTAAATTATTATACAAAAGCGTACATAGTGCCATGCTTGCACTAATAACTGCAGATATACTATGAGTTGAGAAACCAATGAAGAAAGCATTTGCCATATTTGATCCAGCAGATGTAATTCTATCAACTCCTTGCTCTAAATTTATCACCATAGTATTAACAAACACAGATATGGCAGATGATGTTTGTGTAACATTTGAAGAAAATGATGATAAGGCTGAAACCACTGCATTAAGAGATGCAGTATTTATAGTTTGCAAAAGGTTCACAACATCGTACAACTTCTTAAATGTGTCAATTGAAGATGAGAAAGAAGTTGTATCAATTCCAATGTAATCATTAGCAACACTGCAAAGTGTTTTAAGGTTTTCAATATACGATTCTTTAACTCCCCTAAATTCTTTAATTGCCGTGCCCATGTTTGTAACGCCAGTACTTAAAGCTGAAAGCAAAGATTCAACTTCCTGAGCTGATCCGACATTTTTAAGCGCTGCGCAAACATCTGCAATAAGAGTAAGGTTATCAATTAAATTAATTAATGCATCAGTTCTCTTTCCAGTTCCCCAGAAAGGAGTTTTCTTAATAGCCTCTCCGAAATCTTTAAGACTCGTACCCACCTGACTTAAAATATCAGTCATTGATTGAGCACCATTTTCCCCAGATAATTCCACGAATTTTGAAATTCCATTAGCTAATGTTTCAATCGAGTTGACTAGAGTAACAATACTATCTGCTCTTCCTTCAACATTAAACCAAGGAGTACCTTTAAGAGCTGACGAAAAAGCTACAAATGAGTCTTTTACCTTTGTAATAGCATCATCGACTTTCTCTCCATCAACATGATTAATGAAGTACTCAAGTCCTTCTGCTAATTGTTTAACAGATTTAGATAATGTAGCAACTGCATTACCCTTATCTTCAACTCCCCAGAAAGGAGCAGAGTTTAAGGATTCTCCAAACTGTTTAAATGCCGAAGAAATAGTTACTATACTCGTTGCAAGGGAATCCGGATCCATTTTAGCATCAATAAAGTATTTAAGGCCATCGGCTAACTCTTTAATTGAACCAACTAAAATCTTAATAGCATTTCCTCTGTTTTCAGGACCCCAGAAAGGAGTGTTATTAAGTGCATCTGAGAAGTCCTTAAATGCAGATCCAATAGATGATAATGCACTTGCCATCTTCTCCTGGTCAAGTTCTGTAAGAGCAGGCAAAGTATCAGCAAGCATCTGAACACCTGTTATAAGATTATTAATAGCATCTGATCTATTTTCAGGAGCCCAGAAAGGAGTATTCGATAAAGCATCAGAGAAATCTTTAAATGCTGTACCAATAGTTGTCATTACAGCTTCTACTTTATCTTGATCAAGATCTGTAAGAGCAGGTAATGCTTCACCAAGAGCCTTAACACCATCAGTAAGATTTACAATAGCATCTGATCTAGATTCAGGGTCCCAGAAAGGAGTTCCTGTTAATGCTTCAGAGAATGCCTTGAAAGAATATCCAATAGTAGTCATCACATTTGATACTTTTTCCTGATCAAGATCAACAAGAGAAGGTAACGTTTCAGCAAGCATCTGAACACCTTCTGTTAAATTTAAAATAGCTTCAGATCTATTCTTAGGAGCCCAGAAAGGAGTAGCATCTAGTGCTTCACCAAAATTTTGGAATGCCATTCCAATTGGAATTAAAATATCCGAAATCTTATTACCATCTAAGTATGATAACATTAAAAGAGAAGGAACCAGTTTATTAATTGCATCAGCAAGAACAACTAACGCTTTAGCTCTTAATGCATCCAAAAGCTTATACTGATCAAGAGACTTACCAAAATTAGCCATTCCTTTTCCTAAAACAGTTAAAGCTTCTCCAACTCTTTCAAGATTTGCCATACTTAGAGCAATAATAGCAGGAGTAAATATACTTATAGAAGTTGCAAGAACTTTAAATGCAGCGGCTTTTGCGGCATCTAAAATGCCATATGTCTTAAGTGCTAAACCAAATTTAGCAATACCAAAAGCAACCTGAGTAAACGTATCTTTTAATTTCTTACCATTTATTATAGAAAACATCATTATAGCAGGAGCAAGAGTAAGTAAAGCATCTGCTACAACTTGTAATGCCTTTGCTGAAGGATATGCAAGAAGATTAAATGCCTTTAAAGATAAACCAAGCAAAGCTATAACTTCGCCAATCTTTATAACACCATCTTTAAATCTTTCAGAATCAATATCTGCATACCTCTCAATAGCATCTGCAAAATCTATAATTGCTGGAGTTAATACTGCGGCTGATGCAGCAAGAGACGCTGCAACAACAAACATAACTCCAGCTCCGGCTAAAGCTTCTGGTGCAACAATACCCATTGCTGTAACAACGATCGCCATTTCTGCAAGAACCAGTCCAAGTCCAATAACAGCATTGTACATTTTATCTGTATCTATTGCACTAATAGCAACAAGTGCTTGAGCTGCAAGAACCATTGCTGCAGCGACCCCGATAAATCCGAGAGCTGTAGCAGCTGCCCACGGAGGAACTAGTGCAAGAGCTGCAATCATTTCAGTGATTATAGCAGCCATAGCAATTGATACATCTAAGATTCTATCTGCAGGAATATCCGCCATTTTCTTTAAAGCAACAGCAGCAATAACCATAGACGCAGCAACTTCGATAAACCCAAGAGCTGTTACTGGTGCCCAAACTGGAACAAGTGCAAGAGCAGCAGCTATCTCCCATAAAATTGCAGATAAAGCAACAACAGATACTAATATACCTTCCATATCCATGCCGTCAAGCTTCTTTAATGATTCAGCAACAAGCACTAAAGCCTCTGCAACTTCTAAAGCTCCAAGGCCCGCTATAGCATCTGAAGCTGAAAGAGCATTTAAGACAAGGGCAATTTCGCCAAGAAGAATTCCAAGAGCTATAACGGACATGACAAGAGAATCTATATCAACTTCTGATAAAGATATAATTGCTTCTGAAATTACATACAAAGCTGCTGCTACTTCCAAAATTCCAAGACCAACAGCAATCATATGCTTTGCATTTCCAGCAAGCTTTACAAATAATCCAAGAGCAAGAAGTAGTGTTCCAACAGCTCCAACTCCCTGAATAGCTGCATCGATATCCATTTCTGATAAAATATCCACAGATTTAACAAGAACTTTGACAGCTTCTGCTGTAATTAAAAGGCCAACGCCAATGGCCATCATGTGCTCTGCACCGGACGACAATTTAACAAAGCCTGTTAAAGCAGCAAGTAATGCAGCAACAGCAAGAGTGCCTTGAACAAGCTTATCAGTATCCATCTCGCCAAATGCACTTACTGCTTTTGTAAGAACAAGTATTGCAAGAGCCATACCCATGAGTGCCCCGCCAACACCTTTAACACTATCATTTGCTCCGGACTTTTCAAGAACAATAGCAACACCTGTCATTTCCCAAAGAAATGCTGATATAGCAGTAAATCCTTTTGTTAGATCATCCATATCCATAGATGCAAGTATTTTACAAGCTACTGCCAAAATGACCATGGATGCAGCAATTTCCATTATTTCTTGTCCGAATGAATATAACATTTTATGAGAAAATACGCCGTCTTTCATATTAAAACCAGCAGA
>Ga0326514_10000136_pt1 | contig 44893 bp, 69 predicted proteins | sample 3_2548_0518_D_FD_203653 | JGI IMG/M metagenome (GOLD analysis project Ga0326514, IMG submission 203653) | Bovine rumen microbial communities from UC Davis, California, United States - 3_2548_0518 | ecosystem: Host-associated > Mammals > Digestive system > Stomach > Rumen | place: USA... | reverse complement strand
AGCGCCGATTTACACACAAGGAGATTTTGATGGGCAGGATGATTGATGCAACTGCCGAGTTTGCCCTGCTGCCTGGACTTAAAGCGCTTGCAAGTCAGTTGGCCGAAGAGCTGGATGGATGCGAGGACCAGAAGCTGGTCGCAGGTCTTGCACGGCAATATCGTGAGACCATGACGCAGATTGATGCGATTGAAGGTGGTATGGATGATGATGACCAGATCGCTACCATCATCCTACGCAACAGGGAATCAAGTTCCGACTAGCTTCGTCATACCCGAATGGGACACCAACGATGTTCTTGATACGCTTGACTTACTCTCCGAAGCGGGCTTCGAGTGCATGGACTGGCAAGGCTTTCTGCTCGAGGCATGGATGGGCGTACAACCGAATGGCCGATGGTCTGCCCCGATAGTTGGCAATGAAACCAGTAGACAGCAAGGCAAGACGCGATGCATTCAAGGACGCTCTGCATCAGAAATGCTTTTCTATGACGGGACCGTGATTTATACGGCCCAGTTGCAAAAGACCTCAACGGAGACGTTTGAGGAAATGGCTCAGCTCATGGACACTAAGGCTCTTCGCAAGTTCCTTGCACCGAAGGGCATTCGCACAGCATTAGGGCGTGAGGAAATACGGCTTAAGAGCGGCGCGAAGATGAAGTTCCTTGCCAGAACCAGAAACGGTGGCAACGGTCAACACGGTTCTCTTCTCATTTTTGACGAGGCGCAGTATCTGGAACCACAATCGCAGGGCTCGTTCTTGGGGGCAATATCAGCGTGCCGCACAAGGCGAGGTCCTCAAACGATCTACAACGGCAATGCTCCCGAAGAGGGAGACTATGCTATCGTGTTCGAGCGTATCCGCTCCGATGCTCTTTCGGGCAACACGAGACGAACCGCGTGGACGGAATGGAGCTGTGGCGACACGAAGGAGCCGCCAGAGGATATCGATGATCGCGAGCTATGGAAGCGATGCAACCCATCGTGGGGTATTCTTCTCGACCCCGACACCGCCGAATCCGAGTTTGAGAGTCTCGAATCCGTGCAATTCGCCCACCAGCGTCTTGGTTGGTTCAAGCAGCGCGATGGGGCAGACAAGCTCTTTACAACCGAGGAATGGGACGCGCTTGAGGTTGAAGAAGCTCCAGACGCTTGGGAGCGTCTCTCATATGGCATCAGATTCAGACCTGACGGAAAATCCGTTGCGCTTTCGGTTTGCGTTTCTACAGGTGAGCAAGTGCATGTTGAGTTGATTCGAGAAGAGCTGATGTCCGTTGGTATCGAGTGGTTGGTTGAGTTCATTGCGCTTCGAGCCAGAGAATCTTCTTCCATCGTGATAGACGGAAAGTCCGATGTCGAGGATCTGAAGCAGCGTCTAATCAAGAGGAAGGTTCCAAAGAACCGCATTGTCGCTGCAAGCCCAACCATCGCTGCGTCAGCGTCTGGGATGTTCCTTAATGCCGTTCGAGACGCAACGTTGTCGCACGTGTCCGACCAAGTACTCAGGGATTCGGTTATCGAGACGCAAAAGAGAAAGATTGGCGAGGGTTTCGGGTTCGACGGAGAGCTCGCTGAACGCATTGATTCGTGTGCGCTCGCCGTTTATGGAGTAAAGACGGCAAAGCGTGACCCGTCGAGAAGGGGGCGTGTGGGATGCTAGATGCAGAACAGCGCGAGAAGTACTATGCCACCCACACGTGGCGGCCAATCGAAGCTCAGGTGTCGCTGCGCGGCATGGCGAACGCTGACGGAATCACCGACGAAGCGCGGTATGCCGTCGAGCTGCTGATTGACGAGTACGAGCGCCATGCTGTGCACAACGAGACGCTGCGCAACTACTACGACGGCAACGTTCGCGTCGGTGACTATGGCGTTACGGCCAATATCGACAACGACCAGACGTGCCACTGGCCAGAGAAGGCCGTGAACGACTGGGCAGAGCGCATCAACCTGGAGTACTTCACGCTGCCCGAAGGCGTGGACGATTCCGTGATGCAGGGCATCGTTGAGCGAAACAACCTGATTGACAACTACAACCAGCACGTCCCGGTCAAGGGCTTGTACGGCTGCATGGCATCGACCGTCAATCGGACAGTGGACGGACATGCGCTGATTCGCTTCCACGGTGCAGACACGTTCACGGCAATCCCGTCACCGGACTTCACCGATGGCGTGGTTGCCAGCGGGCTCGCGATTGCCCGTCGCGAGTTCACGCCATGGTCGCATGACGTCATGGTGCCTACCATCGTGAACCTGCACCTCCCGCACAACGTGGGCGAGTTCCGGCAGTACGACGATGGCAAGTGGTCGTACTCTGAGGGACGAATGGCCGAAGCGCTGCCAACGCTGTACGTATTCGCCCATCGTCGCGTAGGGACGGTCGCGCCGTTCGGTCGCACGCGAATCACAAAGTTCGTTCGTACGCTGACGGACGATGCCATACGGTGCATGTTCCACATGCAGGTATCGGGTGCGTTCTACTCGATGGCAAAGCTTTGGGCCACTGGTCTCACCGACGAGCAGTTTGACACGATGATGGCCGACAAGGACAAGTTCCAGCTCGCCAGAATGCTGCTGCTGACGGCGAACGAGCAGACCGACAGAGATCCGAACATAGGACAGCTATCTGGCAACAGCCCGCAGCCGTTCATTGACGAGCTGAGAAGCCTGGCCGCGCAGTTCAGCGGTGCCACAGGCGTTCCGCTCAGCTCGCTCGGTATCATACAGGACAACCCGTCGAGTGCCGAAGCAATCCAGTCCGGTCGCGAGGACATATGCCTGATTGCCCAGCGCGACATAGCGGCTGACAAGGCGACGCTGAGACGCGTCATGCACGCTGCCATGGCGATCGAGACGAACGCCACCACCGACACGCTGGACCCAAGCCTGCGGGACATAAAGGCCAAGTTCTCGGACCCGATTCTGCACACGCTCTCGGAACGTTCGGACTGGGCGCTCAAGGTCAACAGCATGCGCAGCGGATTCGGCCAGACCGACGTTGCGGCGAGGGCGGTGGGCATTGACGATGCCGACCTGGAGAGCGTCAAGGCCGACGAGATGCAGGCCAACGCAGCGCAGATGATGGCGCAGCTGTTCGCTCAACCACAACAGGGAACGGAGCAGACGAATGATTCCGCGCCTGTGGGTGAATAACTTCACGGTTGGCATCAACGTCATATCGAAGAACGCGCGCGAGGTGCTGGAAAAGCAGTTGCGCGAAATCGACATGACGCAGGACGTTGCGGCAATCCGCGAGCAGGTGGTCGCAGTCATGCAAGGCACGTGCGGCACGTCCACGCAGGGCGCGGCCATGCTGTCAGCCCAGTTCTACGACGGCATACGGCAGTTCGAGACTGGCTCTGCGCTCGGTGCCGTGCCAGACAGCGGGCGGGTCCCGCAGGCAACCGAGGGTGCCGTCCGCGCGTTCGCCCAGAAGCTGGTGGACGGCAAGCAGGACGAGTTCGTGGAAGCGTGCCTGCAGCGTGCCGACTACGAGATCAAGGTGGCCGCTGCGCAGACGTGCCTGAACAACGCGAAGCGTGACCCACTCAAGCCGAGGTTTGCTCGCGTGCCGACCGGGGACGAGACGTGCGACTTCTGCCTGATGCTGGCGAGCCGTGGGTTCGTGTACCACACCGAAGCCGCTGCCAGTCACACGCACTGGAACTGCGATTGCAGGGTTATCCCGTCGTGGGACTCCGAGGAGGTGGAGGGCTACGACCCGGACGCCCTGTACGACCAGTGGCAGGACGCCATCAACGCGAAGGCCAGCGACCGAGCGGAGCGAAACGGCACGACCGCCGACGAGGAACGCGAGCACATCATGAAGCAGTACGGCGATGCCGCGAAACGCGCCAAGGTCAGACGCAGGGGGTAGCCATGCTGACGTTGCAAGAGCTATGGGACATAGCACACAGGCACGCCACGAAGATGGCAACCGCAATGGTTGCCGCATGCCTTGCCAAGGCCGACGAGCTGGGAGTGACGCTCGCGAAGCCACCCGTGACGGTGACACGCACGCAGGAGCGCGGAAAGCGCCCCACGGAGCACGTCGAATGGGAACGCATGGTGAGGGCGAACACTGACACGGCACGCAACCACTGCTGAACACGCTGAATCAAGCCGTCTCTCATGGCGGCTTCTTTCATATAGGCATACCGCGAGCCTGAAATCGCGGAACAAGGCGCGGAAAGCGCCTTTTTTCATGCCCGGAAAGGGCGAGAAGGGAGCGGCCACATGGCTGACGAACCGCAGGTGGAGCAGAACACCACCAACGAACCGGACTGGAAGGCGAAGTACGAGGAGATGCGCCAGCACTCCCGCGAGTGGGAGAAGAAGGCGCGTGCCAACCAGTCTGCGGCTGACGAGCTGGAAAAGCAGAAGGCCGACAGCCAGACCGAACAGGAGAAGGCGCTTCAGCGCGCGCAGAAGGCAGAAGCGGAGCTGCAAAAGCTCAAGGCTGACGCAGAGCGTGCCAAGACCGTCTCCAAGGTGGCGGCAGACATGGGTATCTCGTCAGAGATCGTCCAGATGCTGAACGGCAAGGATGCCGACGAGCTGGGACAGCAAGTCGGGCGAATCAAGCAGGTGCTGCTGCAAGCTCCCACGCGCACGGATGACGGCGGCGGCGTGTCCGTCGCCAAGAAGACGAACGCTGACCGATTCGCAGAATCGCTAGGAATCTAAGGAGGGCAAAATGCCTGCCACCTATCAGGACATTTCCCGCAAGACCACAAACGTTATCTTTGACCCCGAGGTATCGAACGAGATCATCACCAAGGCGCAGGAGGAGTCTGCAATCATGCAGCTCGCGCAGAAGATGACCATCGCGCCAAACGGCAAGAAGTTCCAGACCATCACCGGTGACCCCGCGCCCGAGTGGGTGGCCGAGACCAACGACAAGCCGGTTGACTTCTTCACGTTCGGCACGAAGACGGTAATTCCCTACAAGATGGCACTCATCGTACCGTTCTCGATGGAGTTCCGTCGTGACAAGGGTGCTCTGTACAATGAGTGCATCCGTCGCGTCCCCAAGCTGTTCGGCAAGAAGTTCGATGCTACCGCCATGAGCAACACTGCTCCCGGCACTGGCTTTGACGTGTTCGGTGGCGCTTCCAAGGCTTCGATTCTGCCTGCCGCAGCCACCCAGAACGCAGCTGCAATCGACGTGTACGACCGCTTCCTCGCCGTGGACTCCATCATCGGCGCGGCTGACGGCATCATGAACGGCATCGCGCTTGCCCCGCAGGGCCGCTCCATCGTGCTCGGCGCGAAGGATGGCCAAGGCTATCCCATCTTCACGCCCGGCGTGCAGTCTGGACAGCTTGGCAACATTCTCGGTGCTGCCGTCAGCGTGAAGAAGGGCGTTTACGTCGCGGGTACCGCAGCGACGCAGAGCGCTGCTGGCGTTCCCGCAAACGTCGGCATCGCCGGTGATTGGGACGAGGCCGCATGGGGCGTCATCGGACAGCTCACGGGCTCCATCTCCGAGGAAGCCACGCTGTCCTACACGGATGCTAACGGCCAGACCGTCACGCTCGCGCTTTGGCAGAAGAACATGTTCGCCGTTCGCTTCGAGATCGAGCTTGCTTTGATGATTCGTGACATCAACAAGTTCGTGCTGCTGACCGGCAACGTGCCCACTGGAGCCTAAGCATGGTCGAGCTTAAGGCACTTAACGGCTGTGTCATACAGGCTAGTGAGGATGCGGTGTCGCGCTTGCTCGATGCGGGCTTCGTCCGCGTCGAGCAAACTGCCCCGCTCGAGCAGCCAAAGCCGAAGGCAGGACGCCGAACGACCAAGGCAAAGCCAAAGGAGTAACGATGGACTTCAACGCGTTCGCCACCGTCGATGACCTGCTGGACGGATGGCCTAACAAGACGTTCTCCGAGGATGAGCGCATAGCGGCGGGCGTGTTGCTGTTCAGGGCGTCCGGTTACCTGGCGGGGCTGCTGGCAAAGAAGCACATCGCAATAGACCCTAGCGACATGCTGCAAGCGGTGAACCTGAAGACCGTCACGGTCAACATGGTTCGCCGCTCCATGTCCTCCGGTGACGTGGACGGCCTTGCCAGCATGTCCCAGACGATTGGCTCCACGACCGCGCAGGTGTCATGGTCGAACCCAAGCGGCTCGTTCTACCTGAGCGCACTTGACAAGGACATTCTCGGCCTGTCCGGTGGCGGCAGAGCTGGCTGGGCAAGCTTGGCACACGAGGGCGAGGAATCATGATGTCTCTCGGCACCATGCCGCTGCTGAACGACTACTCGCTCTGCCAGCAGACCGTGACCGTCTACCACAACGACGGTAACGAGGTTATGCGCACCGTCTGGCCGAAGGCGTATCTCGACTCGAAGAAGACCGAGGGCATCGACCGCACGGGCAGCAACGAAGCCAACGGGTTCCTACTGGTGATTCCAGCGCCCTCGCAGGCGTGCCACGTCGGTGACAAGGTGATGGACGGCGAGGGACCGGACGTGCCGGACAACGACGCGCAGTCGTGGTGGCGCTCGATGATACCCACGAAGGTGGACGGCCTTTGCGTCGTTCGCTACGTGGACGTGAAGCGATGGGCTGGTTCCATCGTCCACACGGAAGCGGGTGGGTAGCATGGCCAACAAGCGGTTCATGACCGTCGAGACAACCATCCCGAACTCATACCAGCTCATGAGGAAGCTGGGCGTAGACAAGGACGGAGCCGTGCAGGACAGGCTTACCGACTTGGTTATGGAAAACCTAAAGGACTACATGCCGCGCGAGAGCGGCGAGCTGATTGGCAAGATGCGCAAAATTGGCTCCGACCGAATCCGCGTCGAGGGACCGTACGCGCGGTTCCTGTTCTTCGGCGTCCGCGCGAGCGGACTTCCCGTGCAATACGACAACCTGAACCCGCGCGGCGAAGCGCATTGGGACAGACGGATGGTCGCCGACCGTGGAAGGCGAATTGTCGCTGACCTAAGAAGGTTCGTGAGGGGGCGTAGATGACGGCTTTGGAGAAGATGCGCGGCTTCGTTCAGTCGTTCCCCGAATACGACATTCTCTCGCGTCTTGACATCGACTACACGGACAAGATGCCCAACGCTGGCGGTCTGTTCCCAAACGGGCTGGTGGAGGTGTCGCGCACGACCGACTTGCTGGGAAACGTCAGCGTGACCAACCAGTACAACTTCGCGCTGTACACCACGCTCGAGAAGTACCAAGACGCCACCGACAACGCCGAATGGCAGATGGCGTTCCAAGAGTGGGTGCAGGAGCAGTCCGCGCGCGGGCTCGCGCCGACGTTCGGCGATGAGCCGAGGGCCGAGAGCATAGTCGCGCAGAACGGCATGCTGTATGGCGCGGACGAAGAGGGTACCGCGCTGTACGCGATTCAAATCAACGTTCGATTCGTCAGAAACTACTAAGGAGGAACTGCCATGGCAGACCTTACTTTCAACACGGTTGACGGCCAGACCATCGCCCGCGAGCTGATGATTCTGTACCTGAACACGGGTACGTCCAGCACGCCCGTATGGTCGCCGCTCGGCAAGCGCGTCGAGGACAGCTCCATGGACTTCGACTGGTCCGACGAGCAGTTGCAAGACATTCTCGGCAGCACCTACAGCACGGCCAAGAAGCCGGTAATCACCCAGAGCTTCGACCCGTACCAGCTTGACGGTGCCGATGCCGCGATCGTCAAGATTTGGAACCTTGCCATCAAGGACCAGAACGCACAGGCGCTTGCGGCACAGGACATTCTGCTGGTCCACTTCTACGCTGGCACGTCCAGCGCACCGTTTGCCGAGCGCTACGATTCCTCGCTGGTCCGTCCCACTGGTCTCGGCGGCGAGGGCGGCGGCAACATGGAGATGCCCATCGACGTGACCTATGGCGGCAAGCGCACGGTTGGCACGGCTTCGAGGAACGCCGAGACCGGAGCCGTCACGTTCACGGCTGGCGAGTAGGAGGTAAACCCACATGGGCAAGTCTCTGCAATTCGATACCGGACTGGTCGAGTACGACATCAACGGCATGGCCACCGTCCGGTTCAACCCTACCGATGCGGACTTCGTTAAGCGCCTTTACAAGACGTTCACCGACCTGGACGCCCGACAGGAGGAGTTCCAAGCCAAGGTGAACGAGATTGGCGAGGACGGCGATGCGATGTTCGCGTATGCCGACGAGCGCGACAAGGAGATGCGCGGCATCATCGACAACCTGCTTGGCGATGGGGTTGCCGATGCGCTCTTCCCGAACATGAACTGCTACGCGCTCGCCGACGGCTTGCCCGTGTGGATCAACCTCATGTTCGCAATCGCCGACGAGATTCAGGCGGCATACGACACGCAGCAGAAGCGCTCTGACCCGCGCATCGCAGGGTACAACAAGAAGTACAGTGCGATGATGAAGAAGTACAAGCGGGGCAAGTAGCGTGAGCGGCTATGACCTGCCTACCTCCGCGACCATAGCAGGGCAAGAGTACGAGATTCGCAGCGACTACAGGGCCGTGCTCGACATAATGCAGGTCATGGTGGACCCGGAGATAAGCGATGCCGAGCGTGCGGTAATCACGCTCGACATCTTCTATCCGCAGTCCATGTCGATTCCGAACGACGCCCTGCAGGAAGCAATCAACTACGTGTACTGGTTCGTTGGCGGCGGCGGCAGCGGTGGGCAGCGAAAGCGCACGTGCAAGAGCCGCCTGATGGACTGGATACAGGACTTCCCGCTCATGGTCGCGCCGATAAACCATGTGCTTGGATACGAGATTCGCTCGGTCGAGTACCTGCATTGGTGGACGTTCCTAAGTGCCTATCAGGAAATCGGCGATTGCATGTTCGCGCAGGTGGTCAGCATCCGAAAGAAGCGTGCGTCTGGCAAGAAGCTGGACAAGCACGAGCGAGAGTTCTACCGCGATAACCGCGAGCTGATTGACCTAAAGGTGGTCGAGACGGACGCGGAGAAGGAAATCCTAGAAGCATGGATGTGAGGTGATGACCTATGGCTGATGGCTCCATTGAGTTCAAGACGACGCTCGACAACGCGGACTTGGAGAAGAAGCTCAAGGAAGCCGAGCGAAAGGTTGACTCGCTGAAGCGCAAGCTTGAGTCCGAGACCTCCAACCGCTCGGTTATCGAGCAGCAGATGGACCGTGCTCAAAAGTCGATAGAAGCGGCAAGCGCCGAGACCGAGCGGCTGCGCGAAAGGCTCGAGAGCCTACAGAACGTCGACCCGACGAACGCCGATGAGTGGTTCCGCGCCCAGCGCGAGGTGCAAGGCTTGACGCAGCGTCTCGAGAGCGCCGAGAAGCACGAGCTCGAGCTTGCTGGCAACAAGGAGAAGCTTGACCAGAAGTGGCAGAGCGCCAACGACAAGGTGAAGGTCTACACCGAGCAGTTGGAGCGCGCGCAGACGCGACAGACCAGGCTGGGCGAGGAGTACGCACGGACCTACAGCAGGGCGGGCGCTTCGGTGTCCGCTGGCATGGAGCGTGCGAAGGCGGCGATGGACTCGTTCTCGTCGCGCATAAACACCATGCTCAAGAGGGTGTTCGTGTTCGGCGTCATCCTCAAGGCGGTGCGTGCCGTAAGCAATGCGCTCGGAAACGCATTTCGCGAGAACATGCAGTTCTCTGCGTCTTGGGCCGCGTTACAGGCAACGGTGCAGGGCGTGGCAAACGCCATCGCAAGCTGGCTGGCTCCCGCGATAATCGGTCTCATCAACGGTGCGACCGCAGCGATAACCGTGCTCGCAAAGACCATAGACTCGATTTTCGGCACGAGTATCATGCAAGCCATCCAACAGGCGAGGGCGGCGGCTGAAGCCCAGTGGCGTCAGACCGACGAGTCCAAGGCCGCGCAGAAGGCCGCAGAGCAGGCGGCGAAGGCGGCGCAGAATCAAGCCAAGGCGAACAAGGACTTGGCGAAGTCCGCTGACAAGGCAAGACGTAGCATCATGTCGTTTGACGAGATCAACGCGCTCAACGCCGAGGACGCCGACGATGCGGCTGACGCGCTCGGTGACGAGGGCGATGCCATGGGCGGCGGGCTGGAAGACCCCGGCGCGCTCATGAAGCCGAACTGGGATGCCTTCGACGTTGGCAAGATTGACGCGAAGCTCGCGGAGATAATGCTGATACTGGGGGCGGCGCTCATGGCAGTAGGCGCAATCCTGTGCTTCAGCGGCATCAACATCCCGCTCGGCATCACGCTCATGGCAATCGGTGCGCTGATGATCTACACGGCCTACAAGGAGCAATGGGACAAGCTTCCGCAGGAGGTGCGCAACGCGATAACCAACGCGCTCGTGATAACGGGAGCCGTGCTGCTGGTAATCGGCGCAATCCTCGCGTTCTCAGGCGCTAACATACCGCTCGGCGTCGGCATGATGGTCGCTGGTGCCTTGCTGATTTGGACGGCCATAGCGCTTAACTGGGAGAGCATCCCGCAGGAGCTGCAGAACGTCATAACCATCGTCGGAGCCATTCTTGGCGTCGCGCTGTTGGTAATCGGTGCGGTGCTGGCGTTCTCAGGTGCCAACGTGCCTTTGGGAATCGCCCTCATGGCAATCGGTGCCATATCGCTCGCTGCTGTGGTCGCTCTCAACTGGGAGACCATCAAGGACAACTTGGATACGATACTACCCATCATCGAGGCGGCGCTCGGTGCGACTACGCTGGTGCTCGGCGCGGTGTTGGCCTTCTCTGGCGTGAACGTTCCGCTCGGCATTGCGCTCATGGCGGCTGGTGCCGTCACGCTCGCGAAGCTGATTGCGCTTGACTGGGACAAGGTGCCGGACAAGATAAAGGGTATTATCACCACGTTATCGGCTGCCCTCGGTGCAGCATTGCTGGTCGTCGGTGCCGTGCTCGCGTTCTCTGGCGCGAACCTGCCACTCGGAATCGCGCTGATGGTTGGCGGTGCGCTTGCGCTCGGAAGCGCTCTCACGCTGAACTGGGACAAGATGCCGCAGTCGGTGAAGAACACCGTAGTGACCATCGAGTCAATCGTAGGCCCTGCGTTGCTGGTCATCGGTGCCGTGCTTTGCTTCTCAGGTGCTGGCATACCGCTTGGCATTTCGTGCATCGCGGCAGGTGCGCTCGCGCTGGCGCACGCGGCGTCAATCAACTGGAACGAGATGCCCACAAAGGTCCGTGATGTGGTCACCGAGATTCTTGGCATCGTCGGCGGTGCGCTAATCGTGATAGGCGTGATCCTAATCGTGACGGGCGTAGGCATCCCGCTCGGAATCGCATGCATCGTGGCTGGTGTCGGCTCGCTGGTCGCTGCCGCTGCAATCAACTGGGACTTCATCGTTGACAAGGTGAAGGAAATCTGGGGCAAGATAAAGGATTTCTGGAAGCAGAACATCGCACCGATATTCACGTGGGAGTGGTGGGCGAACCTTTTCAAGTCCATCGTCAACGGTCTCATCGAGCAGATAAACAACGGCCTGAGTGCGTTCGGCTCGTTCGCGCAGAACATCGCCAACGGCATCGCGGACACGCTGAACTTCTTCAACATCGACTGGACGCCGTTCGACGTGACCATGCCGCAGATTCCGTACCTCGCGCAGGGTGCCGTCATACCGCCGAACCGCGAGTTCATGGCGGTTCTCGGTGACCAACGGCGCGGCACCAACATCGAGACGCCCGAATCGCTCATGCGTCAAGTCGTGCGCGAAGAAACCGGGCCGCTGCTGGCCGACATGGTTTCCGCGATCGTGAACGCCAACTTCGGGACGCGCCAAGGGGACGTGGTGCTGATGGTTGGTCGCAAGGAGCTGGCGCGCGAGACGATGCGCGGCATCGGCGAGCTGCAAGACACGGGCGAGCTGGGCTCGGGAATCGTATTCGCATAGGGGGGTGCCGAATATGGGCGCAATCATGGTTGGCACGTCTGACAGCAACCTGCAGGACATACCGACACCGACCGCAATAAAGTTCGGCATCAACGACATAAGCTCGTCTGACGCAGGACGAACGAACGACGCAGACGTGACGATGCACAAGAACCGCGTGGCACGCAAGCGGACCATCTCGCTCACGTGGAACGGTCTCAACGGGGCTGACACGCGCAAGGTTCTCAGGGCGTTTCGCCACCAGTACTTCTACGTGCAGTACTTCGAGCCAGAGGAAAACGCCTACGTCACGAAGCGCTTCTACTCCGGTGACCAGAACGTCGAGGTTGGCAGCTACACGCCCACGTACTCGTACTACATCGGAGGCGTGATCTACAAGACAATATCCTTCAACATAATTGAGGTGTGACGATGCTATCAGCAAGCGATGCGTTCCGCGCTTTCGTGGATGCTGGCGGGCATCTGCAAACCGAGATAATCATCACCTTCGCAAACGGCACGACGCAGACACTGGACGGCTCGGCCCTCACGATGGGCGGGCTGTCCGTGTCTGCCAGCACGTCTGGTGCTGGCCGCTTCGACATCGGCTCTGCCATCGTCGGCTCTGCCGAGCTGACGCTCGCGAATTACGACGGCGAGTGGGATGATGCGGACTTCACCGATGCGACTTGCGTAATAAGCGTCGGTGCGCTTCTGGAGAGCGGCACGACCGAGTGGCTGCGCAAGGGCGTGTACGGCATCAGTCAGCCAGAGTCCTATGATTCGACCATCACGCTGCAATTGCACGACAACATGAGACTGTTCGAGCGGGACTATGCGGACGTGAGCACCACGTACCCCACGACGCTGGGAACCATCGTGCGCGACATATGCACGACGTGCGGCGTGACGATGCTGAGCCAGTCGTTCCCGCGCGACGCACAGAGCGTGCAGGTGCGACCGGAAGAATCCAGGACCACGTGCCTGGACGTGCTGGCATGGGCTGCGCAGATGGCCGGGTGCTTCGCCGACATGGACCCATGGGGCAGGCTCAGGGTGCGCTGGTACGACACCGGGGCATTCGAGGCGCAGGACAGCGCGGCTCGCGTCAAGTCCATCGACCAGATAAAGTCGCTCACGACCGTCACCGATGATGTTGTGATAACCGGCGTCGAGGTCACAGCATCCGACGAGATACGGTCTGACGGCACGCAGGGAGCCAGCGGGGAGACGTACCGTTACGGCTCGGCTGGCTACGTGCTAAAGATCGAGGGCAACCCGCTCATCGGGCGCGGTTACGCGCGCGCGGTGGCACAGACCATAGGACCGGCAATCGTCGGCATGCGCTTCCGTCCGCTGACTTTATCGGCGCTTGGTGACCCGACCGTGGAAGCCGGTGACCCGCTGCTGGTGACCGACCGAAAGGGACGGGTCTACCAGTCGTGGGCCACGAACACCACATGGAAGCACGGCGGGTACCAGACGTACTCGTGCGACGCAGAGACGCCAGCCCGCAACAAGGCGCAGCGGTACAGCGCCATGACGCGCGCGATCGTCCAGCAGCGCAACGCGGCTCGTGCCGAGCGTACCGTGCGCGAGCAGGCGATATCGAACCTGTCACAGCAGCTTGCCGACAGCGGCGGGCTGTACAAGACGGAGGTCCTACAGCAGGACGGCTCGACCATCTACTATCTGCACGACAAGCCCACGCTCGCAGAGTCCACGATCATATGGAAGCTGACCTCTCAGGCGTTCGCAATCAGCACGGACGGCGGGCAGACGTACCCGTTCGGCTTCGACGCATGGGGCAACGCGATACTGCAGGCGCTGTACGCCATCGGCATCGACGCCGAGTACGTCACGCTTGACAACAAGACGCTGCCAGACGTGGTGGACGATGCCCGCAAGGTGGCTACGGACTACATCAGCGACGGGCCGAGCGACGCTTGGACCGACTTCGGCTCCACGATATCGGCATCCAAGCTAAGGTTGCTGCCGAGCGGCATGGAGCTGTTCGACGGCAATGGTGACTCGGTGGCGCTGTACGGCACGGACGCGCGAATCGGGCGCATCGGTGACGGCTACGTGCTGATATCGCACAACTCGCTAATACTGTTCGACATGGACGGCGTGCCGTATCTTCGCGTGCAGGACAGACGGCGTGCCGATGGCCTGTACGTCTACGAGCACTCGTACAAGGGTGACGCGAGCGCACAGACAAAGTGGCGACACAGCATCATGGAGATGCCAGAGCAGGGCAACGCGCCCGTGCCGATATACGCGGCACTCGACGGCACGGAGATCCCGTTCGTGGCGTACTCGACAAGCGGCGCGGGTTACCCGACAACGCTTGGCGTGTTCGCGGCGATACGATGGTATCTGGGGTACGCGAACGTGATGATGTACAATCGCACGTCATCGTCAAGCTACGAGAACTACGAGCTGCAGCCCGACGAGACGGTGTTCGTCCGCTTCGCGTGCGAGTGCGACCTTGCGAAGGACTACACCATCGGCACGAGGGTGGTTGGCGAGGACGTGGGTATCGGCTCCATCGTCATGGGCCACAATTGCAGCGCGACGAAGCGTAGGACAATCGCCATCGGCGCGAGTCCTGACGCCACGGCGCAGGATGCCATGGCCATCGGCACAGACGCGAGCGCATCCGGCCAATACTCGGTTGCAATCGGAGACGGTGCCACTGTCATGGGGACAGACGGCGTGGCGATAGGACACGGCGCGGTCGCTAGCGGCACGTCTGGCAACGGGTATCGCGTGAACATCAGAAACGACATCATGATTGGGGCGTACGGAAAGCCGCTGTATGCCTACGACCGCGACATATCGGTTGCGACCACCGTGCTCACGACGAGTTCGCTGTTCACGTTCACGAACTTCCGCTTCGTCCGCTCAGGTCGCGTGGCGATGCTGAGCTTCGACTGGTCGTACTCGTTTACCATCAGCGTTCCCGCGACCGGGAACATCACGGACTTGCAGATCGGAACGCTGAAAGAGGGATTCAGGCCAGCCACAATCGCGCACCCCGTCAGCAACGGCAATGGCGTGGGACCAGCTTGGTATCACATCAGCACAGGCGGCGCACTCATCCTGTGTGCCGTAGAGGGTACCGGTGCGGCGCGGACCATCGCGGCGAACACGACCTTCAACTTTGCCTGCACGTACATAACGGCCTAATGGGTTACCGGATTACGAGCCATCGCGTGCGACGACTCACGCGACGGCAGAAGGGAGAGAGCGCCGATGATTCACTTTCGAGCAACCGGACGAGCGGCATACGCGCGGACCGACGAGCCGCTTACCACTGGCAGCGTGGGCATCCCCGTGGACGTGTCGCTGTCAAGCGACTTTGACGGGCTGCAAGCTGTCATGGTGTTCCGCAGCGGGGACACAAGCGCGGACGTTGCGCTGCTCGGGCAAGACGTGGTGGTGCCGCCACAAGTCCTCACGGGCCGCGTGCTGAGTATGGGCGTGTACGCGTCCAGCACGGACGGCACCGTGGCGATACCTACGGTGTGGTGCGACGTGGGCCTGATACGCGGCAGCGTGGCAACCGAGTTCGACCCCGCCGAGCCGACTCCGGGATGGAGTGCGCAGATTCAGGCGTGGGCCGAGGACGCAGCCGACAGCGCGACGAAGGCGGCAGGTGTCGCAGACTCAATCCGCGCCGACATGGACGAGTTCAACGAGACTTCGGCAACCGTACTCGCCGATGCGCAAGCGGCAACCACTGCGGCGAATGGTGCGGCCACGAACGCGAACGCCGCTGCAAGCGCGGCGAACGCGTCCGCGAGCGCTGCTGGTGCGGCCACAGCAGACGCCATCACAGCGACGAGAGCGGCGAACACGGCTGCATCTGCTGTGAGCGATGCGGCGACATTGGCAACGAATGCGGCGGGAGTCGCGACCACCGCTGCTGGAAACGCCGATACCGCCACCGCTGCGGCGCGTCAGGCTGCAAGTGACGCAAACACGGCCACCGTGAGCGCGAACGCCGCTGCAAGCGCCGCAAGCGCGGCCACGACCGATACGGAGAACGCGACGGCTGCGGCACGGCAAGCGACGGCTGATGCGACCACTGCAACGGTTGGCGCGAACACGGCTGCTGCTGCGGCGAACGCGGCGGCTGACGGTGCCAATGACGCTGCGGGTGCCGCGAACGCCGCCACGAGTGCCGCGAGCACGGCGGCAAGCCAAGCCACGGCAGCGGCGAACAACGCGAACTCCAAGGCGAACGCGGCGAACACAGCGGCGAACAACGCGAACGCGGCCACATCAGCGGCCAACGATGCCACGACACGAGCCAATGCGGCCATCGACGCCATGGGCGACATATCCGAGCAAGCGGTACCCGTCATGAGCGCGGACGTGCGCGGCGGCGCGAAGATACAGCCCGACAGCGGTTTGGAGATAGCTGGCACCGACAACCTGCAAGTCCGGTTGGCGCTTGAGTCAGAGGGTGACGTGCGCGGCGGGCTTGCTCAGGTCACGGCCAAGGGACATGCGGAGCAGGTGAGCACGACGGGGAAGAACCTGCTGCCTAACAATGCGACGAGCCAAACACTAAACGGAATAACTTTCGATGTCAGGTCTGATGGCTCGATTTACGTACATGGAACCACTGGGTCCAGACATGCGCAATTGACGGTAGGCAATGTGTCGATATCAGAAGGAACCTATACAATATCGAAAGGCGAAAACACCAATGCGTCTATCGAGTTTTATGTCAGCGGCATTCCATCGCTGAACTCAACGACCACACCACGTACTGCCACGATTGACAGCGCCATTACAAACGCTCCGGTGTTTCTATACGTTGCCGCAAATAAGACAGTTGACGATGTAATCAAACCCCAACTCGAACTCGGCTCCACGGCCACCGACTACGAGCCGTACACTGGCGGAGCGCCTTCACCGTCTCCCGACTACCCGCAGGAGATTCAGGTGGTCAGGGGGAGGAACCTCTATGACGGAACGAGGGTGGCTGGGTATGTTTCATCGGACGGCTCGATAGTTGAACCGGAAAATTACTCACACTCAAACGCGATTGCAGTAGAGAGCGGGAAGTCGTATGTGTGGTCTGGCCTGTCTGGCTTTAATCACGTAAAGAGAGTGCATGCCTGCGACGCGAACGGCAACTGGATATCTTCGATTGCAATGATGCAAGCCAATGCCGGTACGACATACAACATCGGATTTGAAGTCCCTGCTGGCGTGCATTACGTGATGGGAACGTTCCACAACAGCGACTCGCAACTCCAACTCACCCTCGGCTCCACGCCACAGCCATACGTGCCATACGGGCATGTGGGGATGGAGGTGCGTCAAGGCTCGACCGTGCTATCCACCACCCCCATCCCCCTCCCACAACGCGGCTGGGTCGCTGGCCTACGTGATGGCACGGCGGACGTGCTCACACTGGACGGCGCGGGGAAGTGCGAGTGGACGCTGCCGACGAGCGAGGTTGTGGTCAACGGTGGGATGACTGAGTTCAACAGCGGCGACGGCTACGCAAACACCAATTGCGTAATGTTCACGGGTGATAGCGTTGGTGTAAACAGCAATAGGTTAAACATTCTGCTTTCACACTTCCGCGCTGGCTCTGTTAGCGATGGCAGAAATTCAAATCGCGGGTACATCACTGCGGATGGAACGCGCCTCATGCTAGTCGATGACGGAACGACGTTCACCGACCTCGCCACGGTCAACGCATGGCTCTCCACCCACCCCGTCACAGTCCTCTATCTCCTTGCCACGCCCGTCACCGAGGACTGCGGATACTGCGAGGACTGGCCTACGGATATACCCGATTCGGCTACCATTTCGATTCCTGAGCTGGATGCCGTGAACATCAAGTACTTCATCGACTCCGCCGTGACGGAGCTTGCAAGGCAGTGGCACGACCGCATCGCCTATGAGCGCACCATCGCCACGCAGGACGCTCTGGCAAGCGTGGCACCCATCGAACACAGCCCCGCAGAGTACAACCACAGCATAGGCGAGCTGATTACCTACGACGGCGCACTATATCGCGTCATAGCCGCCATAGCACGCGGCGAGTCAATCACCATCGGCACGAACGTGACGGCAACCACCGTCGCGGAGCAACTGGCGGCACTACAGTAAGGAGCGAGCAATGAGTAAGTACATCGTAATCGAGATGCAGAACGGATACATCAACAGCAACCAATGGACGTACGACAACCGCGCCGATGCCGAGGTCAAGATGTACCAAGTCCTCGCGGAGGTGGTCAAGTCCCCAATCGAGACACACACCGTCATGCTGGTCACGGACGAAGGCTTCGCGCTGGACCTCAAGTGCTACAAGCACGAGCCTCCTGCGCCCGAACCGGAGCCTGAACCCGAACCCGAACCCGAACCCGAGCCAGAGCCTACGGAGGAAGCGTAGTGGAATCTCTCACACCCGCGCTCTTCGCAGTCGGAGCCGTGAACCTGTTGGCGTTCCCGCTTTTGCTGTGGTTCATCAAGCGCCAGCTTGAGCGCTTCGACGGAAAGCGCGACGAGGCACGCATGGAGCAGGCCGAGGCCGAGCGCAGGAAGGTCGAGCAGCGCGAGGCCGAGAGGTCGATAGTGCTTGCAATCGCGCGAACCATGCTCCTCGACAACTGGGAGAAGTGCATGGACAAGGGATACTACACCGTGGAGGAGCGCGAGGTCTATCACAAATTATGGGTTTCCTACGCGCAAGACGGGGGAAACGGCGTTATCGAGGAGATAGCGCCGCGCATCCGTGCGCTGCCGATGGAACCGCCGAACGGCACGGAGTAGGGCAGTCGGTGGGGGTCGCAAGCGCGGCTCCCGCCTTTTTTGTAAGGAGGAAGCATATGGGCATCAACTGGGGCGTGAGAATCCACAACAAGACGTTCTGGCTGTCAATCATCCCGGCCATCCTGCTGTTGGCTCAGGCAGTGGCGGCGGTGTTCGGCTACAAGCTGGACTTTGCCGACATCAATACCAAGCTGCTCGCAGTGGTCGAGTCCGCGTTCGTCGTGCTTGCCATCCTTGGCATCGTCAACGATCCGACCACAAAAGGGTTGGGTGACTCGATACGCGCGCTCGGCTACGAGGAGCCGCACGACGACATGGCGGGACTGCGATGAGCAAGCTGGATGGCGTAGACATCAGCGGCTTTGACAAGGGCATCGACGTACGGTCCTTGAGCGCGGCGTTCGTGATCGTAAAGGCCACCGAGGGCACGCAAGGAACCGTCTACAACCAGACGTACCGCACCATGGCAGACGCGGCGCTTGACTCGGGCAAGCTGCTGGGCTTCTACCACTATGCGAACGGCGGCGACCCAATCACCGAAGCCGACAGCTTCTACGACGCCATCAAGGACTACAGGGGCCGCGCCATCGCGACGCTCGACTGGGAGCAGATGGGCAACCCCAAGTTCGGCAAGGGCAACGACGTCACGTGGTGCAAGCGATTCCTAGACCGCATCAGCGAGCGCTTTGGCGGCACGCCGCTGCTGTACACCTCCAAGGGCGTGTGCAACACCTACGACTGGTCCTCAGTCGCCAAGAGGTACCCGCTCTGGGGCGCGGAGTACGCCTACGAGGACCACGTGTACCAAGGCTACGAGAGCGAGCCGTGGCAGTCCTCAAGGCCATGGGGAGCATGGGGTGCCATGCCAACCATCTTCCAGTACGGCTACGTCAACCCGAAGCCAAGCAACGGCGGCAAGGCGTCGCTCGACGCGGACGCGTTCTACGGCACCAGAGACGATTGGCAAAGGCTTTGCGGAGAGAAGGGGGATACCGTGGGCAAGGTACGCATCAGCATCGCGGACAAGGCGGCTACCATCCACCATGCCATGTGCAAGGACGAGCGAAACGGCTACAGCCAGTACCCGAACCGCTGGGGCGGGGACTACGGCAGCAAGCCGACCACCGCGAAGGTGAGCACGAAGTGGTGGACGGTCGAGTACCTGCTTGGATCGTTTGATTGCAGCTCATCCACCATCCTGTCGTGGCGCTTGGCTCTGGTGGGCACCAAGTACGAGGGCGCCTTGGACGATGCCACCTGCACGAGCGACATGCTGGACGTGTTCCTAAAGAGCGGGCTGTTCACCGCGTCGCTCACCCCCGCCAAGCGCGGTGATTTGTACCTTACGCCGGGCAAGCACGTGGCGATGTGTCAGGACGGCGGCAACGACGGTGTGTTTGGTGCCGATGTTCTCAGCGAGTTCAATCGTAACGAGAACCACGGCGCGTACAACGGCAAGCCCGGTGACCAGGACGGCTTGGAGAGCGTGGTAAAGGCATACTACAACTTCCCGTGGACCACTGTTCTGCACTACAACGGCAAGGCAGACTACTACGTGGAGGACTCCAAGCCCACACCAGCCAAGCAGAAGGTCAAGGCGGTAACGCGCGGAGTATACCGCGTGTACGATACGGACAACTCACGCCACCACTGGACGAGCGACGTGACCGAAGCACAGAAGTTGGTTGACAGCGGCTGGACCTACGAGGGCGTGGCATGGAAGTCCTCGGTCACTGGCTCCAAGGTGTACCGCGCGTACAATCCCAAGACGGGTGACCACTTGCTGTGCACGGACGCCGCGCGGATGCTCACGGCCCTCGGCAAGGGCTGGAGGTACGAGGGCGTGTCGTTCCTGGCCGGCGGGTCGAAGCCCGTCTATGAGTTATACGATGGCTCGCACAAGGAGCACTTCTACACGGCTGATGCGAGCGAGCGTAATACTTGCAAAGGTTGGATGAGCGACAAGGGCGTTGCGTTCTATGTCTGATGCGCAGGTGACCAACGTTTGACGATTCCCCGTCTCTCCCCGTGGTGGGAGGGGCGGGGATTTTTGCTATCATGGACCTGCGATGTTCCCTGCCATAGCGGGGATGACCCATAGAGTGTTCTCGTAATCGCATGCTCCCCGCCTTAGCGGGGTTTTTCTTAGGCGAAGCGCCCCACGGTTTCCCGCAGGGCGCTTTTGCCGGATTGTCCTCAGTAAAGGAAAATGTTTCAACCCAACGCGGCTTTCGCCGCGACACTGCTACTGTAGCGCGAGGATGGCCTCGCTCACGAGCTCGCCCTTCGAGCGGCCCGTCTTTGCCGCCAGACGGTCGAGCGCAGCCTTCGCCGCAGGGGACACGCGCACGGATATCGGCACGGCTTCACCTTCGTCTTCCGGCACCTCGCCGAACTCGGATTCGTAATCGTCTGCGTCTAAGTGCTCCTCAGCCCATTGACGTGCATTGTCGTATGACAGTGGGATTATCTGCTCGCCACCGGACCATACGTTCTGGCCTGAGCTGCGTGCGTACTTGCTGGCAGCGTTGCCCTCGCCGTGGAGGAAATATTCCCCTCCACGCTTTCGGTAGAGCGTCTCCGTGCAGTAGTTGAAGTCCCGGATGTCGCTCATGTTGCTCCACTCGCCGATGGAGATGGCCGTATCCGTATTGTACATGCGCCCGTTGATGATTTTCTTCATGATGGTTCCCTTCGCTTTAGATCTAAACGGTGGGCGGGGATCGTGTCGGCTCCCGCCCGTGGCCGTTGGTGCCTGGTTAGTGACTAGCGGAACGCGTAGGTCTGGACGAGCGTGTTGCCATCGAGCTTCTGGTACATCACGTACTCGCTCGGGAGGTTGCGAATCGCGTCGATGGTCTTTTCGCGTGCCCTCTCCAACATTGCCACGCCGCGCTCACGCTTGGCGTTCTCGGGAAGCTCCATGCTCTCGGTCAGGGCGATGCGCTCTGCGATGAAGTCCTCGACGGTCTTGACGAGTTCCTCGCGCCTGTCCTCGACCTCGAAACGCTTGCTGGTAGCGGTCTCCGTCGCGGGCGCGAACAGCTCGGCTTCGACCTCTGCGACCGCACGCTTGGCGGCTTCCTCAAGGCTCATGGCGTCGGACAGATCAAAGCTGGTGGTGAAGCTCAGCTTGCAGGTCTTAACGTCGACGTAGACCTTGGAGGACAGCAGGCGGCGGGCGTCGGCGTTGGAGATGTGGACGCCGTTCCATCTGGCGTTTTTGACGTTTCCGGTCTTGTAGTACTCGACCTCAAGGCCGAGGTCCTTGGCGTTGATGTACAGACGGTCCATGTCCCTCATGGTCCAGCGGTGGAATCCGTGGGCTTCGTATACCGCTATCTGACTGTCGGTGAGGGCGTTGGTGTTGGTCTTGGTAGTCATTGCTCTGTCCTTTCGCTTGCTCTCCTTGCTTGCAACTATAGTATAGCATGACTTGTAAGCAAAACACAAGAGAAATCTTGTTGTAAGCAAATATTTTTTTGGCTGTGTTGCTTGCAATATGGCAGTGATCCAAACGGTACGATATTTGATTACATACCGTTACACATCGTACAGTGTAGATTGGTGTAGATTAGTGTAGATAGGTGATGCATTAGCGGCATAACCGCAGGTAGAAGTGGTAGCATAAACATAAAAACTTGACTCATAATCCCTGGGTTGGGGGTTCGAATCCCTCCGGGCCCACCATACAAACGAGCAGGTCAGCATGTGTGCTGGCCTGTTTTTGTTTATCAAGGTTCGTACGGTCATTACACAACGTTACACAAAGGTAGCTGAATCTCTGCACGTTAACCAACGAGCGAGAGATACGACGATGCCTGCTGGGCGGCTTTCGCGGAGTCTGCCTGCTGGTAGTGCCTGTAGCTGATGCGCTCGGAGTGGCCGTGCATGGCGGCGTTGACGCTATCCAGCACGCCAGCTTCCTGCATGAGCGTCTCGTGGGTGGCTCGCATGCGGGACAGCGGTATGTACGGCAGACCGTGCAGCCGTCCCTTGTACACGCCCACGGCGCGGGTGTGCTTCGACGTGGACGGCTCGGCGAAGTAACCACGCCAGCGGGTGCCGTAGTTGTGCGGACTCGCAGGGCACACCAAGCCGTCACGCTGCGAGACCTCGCACGCAAGCTGCCAGTACCGCTCCCCGAAAGGCTCCATCATGGCGACGATTCTCGCGCTCTTTCGGTTCTTCGTGCGGTGCCGTCCATCCGATGCGTTTAGCGCATGGTGCAGCGCGAGCTGGGTTACCTCCGTGCCATCGACCACGGCTCGGCGAACGTCCATTCTGCGTATGGCGAAAGCCTCCTCGAGCCTGGCACCGGAGCCGACCATCGCCAGCCACACGGGTTCCAGCGGCAAGCCCTCCATCAGTGGCAGCGCGTCCATCACCGTTGCCGCTCCCCACGTGTTGCGCGTGCGCTCGATTGCGCCGAACGGGTCATCGTCCCACACGCTCTCGTCCTCCCATGCGGAGATGGTGTCACCGGGGTAGGTGAGCGATGCGGTGCGAATCGGGTTCTCGGCCATGATGCCGAGACGTACAGCCCACGTGAAAACGGAGGACAGCGCGGCCTTGCATTGCATGGCGTCCCTGCGACCGCGCACGGTGTCTATCACGCGCTGGGCGGTGGCAACGTCGATGGTCGATACGTCCATTGTGCCGATTGCTGGTAGCCAGTGGCGCTCGAAGCATCCAGCGTATCGCGTGAGCGTCGAGTTCGCCAGCTTGCCGTCTCGGTCCTTGCGGTACACGCCCCAAAGCTGTTGTAGTGTGACGCCAGCGCCTAGATCGGGCCGCTCATCCAGCTTGACGGCCATCGCTTGCAGCCACGACTCGGCTTCTTGTTTGGTGTTGAGCACCTTCGACGGATTGCGACGGCCACCGTCTGCTTTCGTGCCGCGCGAGATTCTCGCCAGCCACCTTCCGTTCGGCAGTTGCCGCACCGAGCCGATGCGCCGTCTTTTGGTATCATTAGACACCGGAAACTCCTTTCGTCGGGGGTTTCAATCGCCGCCCCCTCGCGTCTCGACCACGCGAGAGGGCGATTTTTTATATAAGGGTTATATAACCACGTCGAACGGAACTCTTCCGACTTCCTGCATTTCGTCCGCATCAAAAAGCACCAGCTCACCGGACAGCGTTTGCAAGTCTTCCGTGCCGCCTAGATCGGTCTGTGTCGACACGCCAAAGGTCAGGGACACGGAGCCAGTCGTTGATGGGGCGATGTCAGCAACAGAGCCACCAAGGGCCGTCACCGAGTACTGGCCGTTGACCAACAGGCCATCAGAGCCGACCATCAGTGTCTTGTCTGTCTTGTTCTCAAGGGCAAAGTTGACTACCGCATTGCCAACAGCGTCTTGCGTGTCACGGTATGTCACGATGGCAAGCTCGGTGTCAAACACCTGTTCATCCTGCTTCTGTGGCTGCTCTTGCTTTGCTTCTTGCTCGTCGCTCTTGGCTGGCTCAGTGGACGTTCCGCATGCGGTGACCGACATTGACAACGCAAGCATCGAAGCCGCTACGAAAGCTGCCGTTTTCTTCCCCATTTTTATCGCTCCTTCACAATCTGCTTTTCCGTGAATCTACCCAACTCCAATGGGAACAATGCTAGTCAAGCAAGCTGACAGAATCTTGACCGTATCGACAGAGGGGCAAAGAAAGGGGCCGACGTGAGCCGTTTGACCCACGCCGACTTACAGACCTGCAAGAGACTCAAGCACTCGACGGGCCACCGCCTTATCGTTTTCGCTCAACGACTTGTAGACCATCAAGATATCGTTCTCCTCGTCCGTCATTACGTCTTCGCCACTAACGTCCTCGCTGTAAAAGTCGGAGATGTTTACATGGTAGAGAACGCAAAGCCTAACGAGGTTGTCTGCGTCAGGCTGGCCGCGACCTACCTCCCATGCCGAGATCGTCTTGGGGCTTTTGCCAAGACGCTCGCCAACGGTATCGACGGAGAGGTTGGCGGCATTCCTGAACTCATGCAGCTTGCGTGCCATGTACTCGCGGGCAGTCATCTCGGTCCTCCTTAGCCTAATCAACACACCTAATAGATTAGATACTTTGTAGGAAAAAGTCTACGAAATTTAGGAAATGTCGGCGAATATGGCTTGAAATCCTAAAATACATAGGTATAGTAGTAGACACACCTAAGAAAGGTAGGAAACAATGAACGTCACAACGGTTCTCAACGAGGAAATCAGCAAGCGGGGTATACCCGTGAGCGAGCTTTCAAGACGTGTTGGCATGAACGACGAGTCGCTGCGTCGCGGACTGGCTGGCAACCGAAACATCCGCGCAGATGAGTTCGTGCGTCTCTGCCATGAGCTGAAGCTCGATGTGAATGACTTCCTCACAGTCTCCAGTAACTAGCGATCTAAACCACCCGACGAAAAAAGGAGCACAACCATGAAAACGTTCCACCACACCACCAACACCCGCGAGCGCTTTGAGCCGAATCGCAAGAGCGTCACCGACCGCATGAAGCGCCGCGCCAAGCTGCGCAAGGCACGCAAGGTTCAGGCGAAGGGCATGGCGCACGACCCTCGCGCCGTCAAGTTCAACTTCTAGGAGATTCGGCCATGACAAGCGAGATGCGCAGAATCGCACAGGGCATTGCCAAGCGCCACCACACGTACGTCTACGGCGTGTGCCTGCTTGCTGCGGTGGCGGGACCGAGCGGTTGGCGTGGTTGCGTGCCAGTGAGCCACGACTACAAGCCGCGCTACGGCAAGATTGGCACTCGTCCGCTGCCTGACAGTCCACAGCGTCCAAAGCGGCTGCGTTACCTCGATGAGGATGCGTTCGACTTCTTCTAGCGCGATTGCGCACCTACAAGGGTGCGCTATCCGAGGGGTGCCGCCAGTATCTATCAATCCGGGTATTTGGCAGCGCAGCACGGCGGCACCTCTCGAAGAGCGTACCAGGGTTGCGGGTGACTGGCACGGTGTGGTCCTACCCCACACGTGGCCGTTGGTAACCCCCTAGGCTCCTTGCCCTTGCTGAGACACGCTTGGGTAGCACGAGAGAGTGATGGTCGCGGACGAAAGAGCCGCTTGTACGATTGCACAAAAGAGCGCCCGCCGATGGCCGGAATCCAAAGGCGGGCAAGGTGGTCACTTCTCAAGGGGGACCACCTCCATCTTACCACTAGAGAGCGTCACGAGGTTGGGACGGGTACCCAAGGGATGGCGCGGCCGCAAGTCGTTTTTTGCCTTCCGTTCTTGCGATCCTCTCCTTTCCTGTTGCTTGGGTTGACTCAACACACAGCTTTGCGGACCAGCGGCCTACCAACTCCAAGGTCGCTAGGCGCGGACCCTGCCCCGTCCCTGCCCCGTGGCGCTCTCACGATCACAAAAATTGGAGGTCAAGGATGTATGGAGCAAGCGATTCTCGACACCTTGCAGCAGTTGCTTACCATAGCTCGCCGCTCCGACTCGCCGTGGCTAAGCAGCCGCGAGGGGGCAGCGTACGTGCGCATGAGTCCGACCAGCTTCAATCGGGCCGTTGCCAGCGGCGAGATACCGTCTCACAGGCGCGGAAACACGATTTTCGTGTGCAAGCGCGACTTGGACGAGTGGATGGAGTCACAACCGAGCGGCGCGAGCAGAATTGCTCAGTCGTTGCGCTCCGTCTGATGTTCGCCGCTCTGATGGTGGCGATGATGCTGTGCGCGATGCGGATGGAAACCATCGACGTTTTGCAGGGGTGGGTGTAGATGAGCGACAGTTTCAAGTTCGGCTGCGCGGTCCTGTTCGTGACGGCGTTTCTGTGTGGGGGCGTGGCGGCTATGTTCCTGTTCGCGGCGAGAGTGGGGCTGCAATGAAGACGATGAAGCCCTGCGCGATTCTGCGCCACGAAGGGTTCGCCATGATGCGCTTCTTCGACCATGGCAACTACTATCTCTGCGGCACGTTCGATGAGCTGGCACAAGCCAAGGATACGTGTAAGCAGATGAACCAAAAGATGCGACCGATGTTCGGGAAGGACCAGTACGAGGTCGTGGCTATCGACCACTGCGAACAATAGACAACACATGGAGGTGGCTGCTTGCCATACAGAAAGAAGGCTACCGACGAGCAGGTAATCGAAGCATACGAGCGTCTTGGAAGCATTTGGAAAGCTGGCAAAGAGCTGGGCATGTGCGGCCAAGCCGTGCATGAGAGACTTAGGAATCTCGGTGTAGACGTTTCTCAGAACGTATTCACAAGCGAGGATGAGCGATACCTGGCAGATCGTTACGTAACCTACCGAGACGCTGGCATGTTGCAAGTGCTGGCAGACGAGATGGGACGTACCAAGCAGTTCATATGCCGCAAGGCCGGGGTCATGGGTCTTACCGACAAGCACGGGCAGAAGAGGTACTTCAGTAGGTGGAAGGACATGCCCGAGTGCGTGATGAAGCCGATTTGGGAGCAGTTCAAACGTTCCAGAAAGAACGTCTCCGAGTTCTGCGCGTCACGACACTACAACGTGCAAAGCTTCCACGACGCGATGACGCACTGGTTTCCAGAAGAGTACGACGATGTTGTTGGCTCGAAGAAGCCGAAGCGCACGCAATACGCACGTGGCCGTGACCTCGAATACTCCGTACGCAATGACATGAGAAGACATGGTTATCTCGCGCTGAGGGCACCCGCATCGAAATCACCGGCTGACGTCTACTGCGTAAAGACAGGTGAGCTGGTCTTCATCCAGTGCAAGCTGCACGGAGCGCTCTACAAGGACGAATGGAACAAGTTCTTTATGTTCTGCGACTCTGTGAATGCGACGCCAATCATGGCAAGGAGACCGGACGTTGGCAGGGGAATCGAATACTTCAGGCTTCTCGACTTCAAGGACAACAGCCGTCGCAAGTCCCCGATGGAACCGTGGGAACCGACCGACGGAGAAGAAATCAAATGGGAGGAAACCAAGTGAAAGGCATACACGACTACGCGCCGCTCGAGCAGCTGGCCATCAAGCAGGCGCTGTTCAAGGCGCTGGCGGCAGACGTGGACACCAAGAACCCCGACAACCTGCGGGGGTACGTCAGCGCCGACATCATCGACCGCTACCAGCAGACCGGAGCACGCAGCTACGACGTGCGCATCGACGGTCTCAAGGTGGGCACCATGAGCGTCACGATCTCTAAGGGCAAGGAGGGCCGCACCGAGCAGCGCTTCGCCGTCACCGACGATGGCGCACTGGACTCGTGGGTTCGCGGCGAGGACTCGCGGCTGTTGTGGGACGCATACATGACCTCACACCGCGCCGAGTACGCGCAGTGGTACCTGACGCAGACGGGCGAGATGCCTGACGGCTGCGAGATGGCCGAAACGGTCATACCCGCCCAGCCTGAACGCGTGAGCGGCACCAGCATCCGCATCGACCCCGCGAAGGTTGGTCGCGCTCTGGGCAACAACCTGCCATCGGCGGTGGCTGGCTTGTTGGGAGGCGGCGATGAGTGATTCCAAGCCGACCAGCACCTACGCGGGGTACCGTATGACCATCGACCAGTTGGCAGACGCGCGAGAAGCCGTCGAAACGTTTGCGAGCAAGGCATACGCACGCACCAACCCGAGCCTGTACCGCGACATTCGCCACATGTGCACCCTCGCGCAGGGTATGTGGTACAAGACCAGTGACCATGGCTCACATCAGTAGCCGTGGCATAACCATGTCGAAGGTCACGCACATGCGACAGGCATTGCACCAGATATGCGCCGACGAGCACGACGAGCGCACACTGACGGCACGCATCATGTCCGAGCATGGCGTGACCACGGCAGACGTGATGGACGCGCTGGACGTGGTGCAAGACGTGGTGGTCGAGCGACGCTCAAGGCAGATGGCGGCGGCAAGTGCGTAGGAACGCCGGGGAGCAGTTGCGCGAGTCCATCATGCAGGCCGCAGACGCTGCAGCCGACCGCAACGAGCCGATATGGGCCGTGGTTACCGACGAGCCACTGCAGCGCGTGTTCTGCACGCCCGGTCCGCAACTGACGGGCGTGGTGGCCGTGATGGTCGCGGACCGCTACCAGTTCTCGATATCGGACACCGACCGCGAGGGCATCCAGTGCGTGACCGTACAGATACCGCGCGAGGTGTTCGCAATCGCCGAGTCGTTCATGGCCGGGTTCGTCGGCGCGTTGCGGGCCAACGGCGTGCACGGCACGTACCGCAAGAGCGGTACGGCCAAGGAGTACCGATTCTAGAGACACGCCGCGCCATCCGGTGAGAAAGAGCAGTTGGGTTCGACTCCCAAGAGCGACTCCGGTGAGCTAGTGAGAGCGTGGTTCGACTCCACGGGCGCGGCACCAACACAGAAAGGAGGGCACCATGGGAAACATCGTCATGGTGCTTGGCAAGTCAGGCTCGGGCAAGTCAGCGAGCCTTAGAAACTTCAAGCCGAACGAGGTTGGCGTCTTCAGCGTAGCAGGCAAGCGCCTACCGTTTCGCTCGAAGCTGCCTACGATGATCAACAACGTCGGGTACGGAACCATCATGCAATCGCTGCGGAAGAACGCGCTCAGGGCATACGTCATAGACGATGCCGGATACCTGATGCAGTTCGACAACTTCGCGCGTGCTCGGGAGAGCGGTTACACCAAGTTCACCGACATGGCAGTCGCGTTCGAGCAGTTGCTGAAGGCCGCGACGCTGACCAACGACGATACCAACGTCTACTTCCTGATGCACCCAGAGACGGGCGATGACGGAAGCGAGAAGCCCAAGACCATCGGACGCATGCTGGACGAGAAGTTGTGCGTCGAGGGGTTGTTCGGCATCGTAATCGACTGCGAGACGAGGGCTGGCGAGGACGGCAAGCCCCTGCACGTGTTCGTGACCGAGAACGACGGCCAGAACCTTGCGAAGGCACCGATGGGGATGTTCGACGCGGTAATGGACAACGACCTGCGAGAGGTCGACTCCATAATCCGCGACTACTACGAGATGGCACCGATTGTCGATGCGCCAAAGGGCGCGGAAAGCGAGGAATAGAGATGCCGAGACTGCTGGAAAAGCTCAGGGGAGTAGCCGAAAGCACGGGCGGGTTCGCCGACATTGACCCAGGCGCCTACGAGCTGGTTATCACCAAGGCCGAGCCACACGACCACGAGAATTACGTCCGCATGTACTGGGACGTTCGCACGGGCGATCGTAAGGGCGCATACGCTAACAGCCAGTACCCGCCAAGCGACGTGCTGTCATGGAAGGATACGGCGTTCGGCATGTACAAGCACAAGCTGCACATGCTGGCAGAAGCCAACCCAAACCGGCTACACGCCATCAACGGCAACGATGGCAAGTTCGCGTCGCTGAAGGAAGCCGAGGATGACAACTGGACGGCGTTCGTCGGATGCCGAATCTTCGCCGTGGTCCGCAAGCGCCTGTATACGGCTGGGCCGAACGCCAAGAATCCGGGGGCTGACAGATACAACATGGAGATAGCCGCCTATCTGACACAACAGCAGTATGACGATGGTGACTTCAGCAAGGCGCTTCTCGAGGACCGCGACCAACGGGACAAGAGCCCGGTCCAACAACAGCAGCCCGTCAGCGTGCCGGAATCATATGAGCCAGTGACTGACGTGTACGACGAGGATGTGCCGTTCTAGCGGCACGCAAGCAATCGCGGGCGGCTTCGGTCGCCCGCTCGCGTTTTGATGCTGAGGTGATTTGGATGAGTGATGTTAATGGGATATGAGCAGTACAGAGCAAAGAGAACGTTTTACAAAGGCATTTGGTTTGACAGCAACCTAGAAGCACGGACGGCTGAAGCGCTTGACGCATTGGGAATCCAATGGCAGTTTCACGCCGACTGCTTCCGTGACAGCAGGTTCCCGTACAACCAATACACGCCCGACTTCAAGCTGGCAGACGGTCGATACATCGAGGTTGCCGGGTTCTTTGACGAGCGACATGAGATGAACGCACGGGTGCTGTCGATGCTTCTTGGCGCTGGCGGTGACAAGCCGATGCTGATTGTCGTTGACGGCAACGGTGACTGCAAGGAGTGGTTCGTCACAAGCATCGGAAACGGCGGCGATGAAATCACGCTGTCGCGCACGTGCTACCAGTTCGGGCCAGACGCGAACATATTCAAGGCGGCTGGGTTGAGATGACATGGGTGGATGGTACAAGCTTGACGCTGACGATGCCAGACACCTCGGCACGATCCTCGACACGGTTCGGTCTGACGCACTCGCAAGGCACAGCCACATGCTGCTGTACTGCTGGTCGCAGATGCAGAGCAAGGGCAAGCCGTGTCCGTACTTCACCATTGGAATCAGACGCATAGCAGACGAGTGCGGTACCAGCCGAAAGAGCGCAGAGAAGTTCATAGCGCGGCTCGAGCGCGAAGGGTTCCTGGTCAACGTCGGCATGAAGAAGGTCGGTCGGAACACTTACGTGAAACGAACCTTCTGGTGGGTCGCAGAGCAGTGCGGAATACCGGAAGGGGGACAGGTAAAACCCCAGATAAATTCTGCGTTTTCCCAGATAGAAGGGGGACAGGTAAGCGAAAAAGGGGGACGCGTCTTACTTAAGGGGGACACGTCAACTAAAAAGCGCAGGAAAAAGGGGGACACGTCAAACACGTTTTCCCAGATAGAAGGGGGACACATTCAGAGTACAGAGTACTCAGAGGACGCTTCGCGCTTTTCCGCTGGCGCGGAAGCGCTTGCGTCTCCGAATGATGCCGAGGACTGGTATCTCGACAACGGACTACAGCCGCCGATGCCGCTGGGGACAGAATGAGTGCGCCGGACCTGTGGGAAGCGCTGCGCGTCATGGACAGGCCACCGGGAGAGCTGGCTATGACGGCATACCTGACGGCACCGGACCCCGTGCCGACAGGGGTGCCGAAGCTGGACCAACTGCTCGGTGGCGGCATGACGCGGGGAGTCACCGTCGTGGGAGGACCATCGTCCGCTGGCAAGTCGGTGTTGGCGTGCCAGAGCACGGCAATGATGGCCGCACGTGGCACGAGAGTCGTCTACGCCAGCTACGAGATGAGCTGGGAGGTCGTGCAACTGAGATGCGCGAGCTCGTGGAGCTGCCACAACAGGGACGTGGCCACTATATCGTGGTCGAACGTGGTCAGCGGTGTCGCACGTCGCAGCCACCCGGAGTATCACGGCAAAAGCGCCCAGCAGCTATCAAGATATCTGGTCGATGGCGATGACCCCGTGGTGCGTACGCTGACGGCATGGGATGACGGCCCAGGCAGAAACTTGGCGGTGCTGACGGACAACTACGAGATTGGCGAGCTGGTGGAGACGATGCGCACCCTTCCTCAGCCGAAGCCCGTGCTGGTGGTCGATTACATGCAGATCGTCCCGGTCGAATCGTCTGGCAACGACAGCGAGTATGACCGCGTGACCGAGATAATCAACCAACTGCAATCCTACGCGCAGTCCAAGGACGGCGGGAACGTGCTGGCAATCAGCAGCACGCGCAAGCTGTCGGCTAACGACTACAAGGACGGTCCGACGATGGACTGGTTTCGCGGCTCTGGGTACATCGGATATGCCGCCGAGCAAGCCGTGATGCTGGTGCCTGACAGGGTGCGCACCGAGAACGGAATGGAACTCAGCAGGAACCAAGACGGCTCGGTGAACGGGCGCATGACCGTCGTGAAGAACAAGAGCGGCGCGTCGGACGTGTCCATAGCGACCAAGCTGTACGGCAACAGCAACCTGATTCTATGAACGGAGTAACAATGAATTATCGAAGGACTCTAAACCATGCGTGACGCGACCTGCGTGGTGGACGGCTGCAAGTTGCGAAACGACATGACGCGCGAGTGCGCCAACGCCAAGGCGGGCCACGGACTCTGCGACTACGGGGCGTTCGTCAACGTGCTGCTGCGCGAAGTGGGCGATGTGGGCGAGTGGAGCATCCGGCAGTACAAGGACGGACCCATAAAGGCCACGCTGCGCGGCAGGTGCGGCACCGTCGAGGTGTGGGGCTGGCCGCACGCATCGGAGGTGTGGCTAATCGAGCGCGGCACGAAAGCGGAAACCATGCTGTGCGAGCGGTGGGCGGCGGTGGATGGCTCGCTGCGCGATGCCGTGATGCGGGGATGCGCGATGGCTGGCGTGCAGACTCGGCTGGCGGTGTGACGGGTGGCCTCATTCGTGGACCGCGAAGCACAGCGCAACGCCGACGTGGCCGTGGCCGCGCTGGACGATGGCACCCGCGCAAGGCTGGCAAGGGCGGTGTCGGAATCGTGCCAGCAGTACCAGCGATGGTGGCTGCGGCAACCATCACAGCAGACGTGGGAGCCGTCGATGGTCAGCGACAAGTTGAAGTACAAGATTTTCCGCGCGGGACTACAAGACGTGCTCGCGCAGATGGACATGGAGGTAGCAATGGCAGAGGGAAAGCGAGCGAACGACCTGGGACGGCTGAACGACCAGCTGTTCGCCGAGCTGGAGAACCTACGGGCGGTGGACGCGACGGACGCGGACATGATGGCCGCAGAGGTCGCACGCTCCAAGGCCGTGGAGGGAATCGCGCGAACCGTGATCGAGAACGCGAACACGGTACTCGCGGCAACCCGCATGCGGGCCGAGTACAACCAAAACCAAGTGTCGATGCCGAAGATGCTGGAGGGGTGATGGCCGAACGTCACCGCATCGACGCCGATTGGCTACAAGAACACTACCCGCGCATGACCAGCATCGAACAACTCATGGATGACTACGAGCATGAGTTCGGCTTGCGTCCGCGCAAGACCACGCTGTACAACAAGGCGCACGGCATGGGTCTGCGCAAGCTGCCCGTCACCGGACGCGGCAACCGCTGCGAGCGCCCGGTGTACTGGTCCAAGGAGCCGGAGATGCTGGCGTGGATGCTGGAGCACGACCAAGGGCAGCGGACCGACCAACTTAGTGCGCAGTTCCGCGAGCGATTCGGCTTCGCACTCAGTCAGGGACAAATCAACCTGTTCCGTGCCGGGTACGACCGTCAGGTGAGACATGACGGCACGAGACGTGGCGGCAGGCCGCTGCAGCCTGTTGGCACCGAGCGCGTCAGCAAGGACGGCTACATCGTCATAAAGGTGCGGCTGCGAGCCAACAAGCCGATGAGCAAGGACAACTGGATGCTGAAGCATGTGTGGGCGTACCAGCAGGCATACGGTCCCGTGCCAGAGGGCCACGTGGTCTACTTCGCGGACGGGGACAAGCGTAACTTCGCGCCAGAGAACCTTGTGGCCGTGCCGCGCCGTCTGGTGGGCGTGATGAACAACATGAAGGCCAACGGCATCGAGTGGCACGACCGCGAGACGCTGCAGGCCGTCATGACGATGGCCGAGCTGAGAATCGAGCGGAACAACGCCATCGCATCAATCGAGCACGTGTGTCCCTGCTGCGGCAGGACGTTCAACAACATGGGACGCCGCGCGACGAACAACATCTACGCGCGCGTCTGCCCTGACTGCGGCTCCAAGGGACGCAAGCCGCCGACCGGAAAGCGCAGCAAGTACGACCGCGACGAGATGCGACGGCTGCACGACGCGGGCATGCGAAACGAACAGATCGCGGACATGTTCGGCTGCTCGCCGTCCACCGTCTCCAACGCCATCCACCGCACGACCGAGAAGCGCAAGCAGGAGCGACTCAGGAAGTGGAGGGCTGGGGCATGAACGACGGTCTCGTGGTTGACATGTTCGCGGGCGGTGGCGGCGCATCAGAGGGAATCCGCGAAGCCATCGGGCGCGAGGTCGACATCGCCGTGAACCACGACCTGAAGGCACTGATGATGCACGCCGTCAACCATCCCGGCGCGCTGCACCTGCGAGAGGACGTGTTCACGGTCAAGCTGAACGAGTACACGCGTGGCCGTCACGTGTCATTGATGTGGGCGTCACCTGACTGCACGCACTTCTCCCGCGCACGTGGCGGCAAGCCGCGCTCGCAGCACATCCGCATGCTGCCGTGGGCCGTCTACGAGCAGTCGCGGCGCATCATGCCCGACGTGGTGGTGTGCGAGAATGTGGCCGAGATTCAGACATGGGAGGACTACGTGGCGTTCGTGGACTGTATGCGCTCGCTGGGATACACGTTCGAATGCCGCGAGCTGGTGGCCGCAGACTACGGGGCGCCGACCATCCGCAGAAGGTGGTATGCCGTCTTTCGCCGTGACGGGTGCCGCACCGAGTGGCCTGAGCAGACCAACGCGAAGGCGGGGACCATCGAGTCAATGACCATGCCCACGTGGGAGCCGGTGGCGCAGTGCATCGACTTCGCCGACACCGGGCAGGCCGTGGCCGGGCGCAAGAGACCGCTGGCGAACGCGACCATGCGCCGCATCGAGAACGGCATCAGGCGGTACGTGCTGGGCGGTGACCCGTACGTGGTGGGCGGTCGCGCGGCGTTCCTGGTGACCTACTACGGCAGCGAGAGCAACGCCAACGACGTGCGCATGCCGCTCAGAACCATCACGTGTGCCGACAGGTTCGGACTTGTGACGTGCGAGACGGACGGCAGCGACGTGCACCTGCGGATGCTGAAGCCCGAGGAACTCAAGCTCGCGCAGGGGTTCCCGGCGTCATACGTCATAGATCACTACAGCGACGGCACGAAGGTCAGCAAGACCGAGCAGGTGCGGCGCATCGGCAACAGCGTCGTGCCGCTGATGGCAAGGCGCATAGTGGCCGCGAACATGGCGGCATGAGGGGAGCGACATGAGAATCCAATTCGGTGACTGGCAACTGAGAAAGCGCGATGCCAACAACTGGGAGCTGTATCACCGGCACGCAGTCAGGGCGAACAAGATGACGGTCGAGAACGGCACGGCTGGCACGCTCAAGTGGCACACGACCGGACGCTACTACCAAGAGCGCACGTTCGTCCATGCCGTCGAGTACGCCGCCGACTGGGAGCTGAGAAACGACGGCAGCGACGATGTGGTCAGCTTGGGCGAGTACATCCGCTTGCTGGACGAGAAGCTGCAAAGCTTCAAAAGCGATTTTAAGACGGTTTCTGCCGTGTGATTAGGCGTTTTCGACGCACAAACGAACAAATACCCGTAATCGACGGCTGCGGCGCTGAAATCGCGTCGTGGCCGTCTCGCATGGAAAGGAGCACGAATGAAGCAAACGACCCGCGCGGCCATCGTGGGCGTCGCGTTCGTGGCGGTGATGGCGGCAGTCACGTGGCTGCTGGTGACCTTCGACGCGCCGCAGGAGACGCAGGACCTGCCCGCCTGCCCGCTGGATGCCGTCGAGTACAGACCTCCCGCTTTCGCCGACGAGGGATGGCCGACTTACAAGGTCATGGACCGGACCACCGAGCGCGTCACGTGGCTGGTGCGGCTTAACGGCGAGTGGGTGGTGCTGTGATGGACGCCACCCTATCAGCCGTCGCGGGCATGGTGGGTGGCATGATTCTCGGCGCGGCGTTCGCTCACATCGCCCACGGTGCCGACAACCCCTATGCGGTGTGGCTGGGCTGCGAGTGCTGGGTGCGTCCCGCAGGTAGGGACAAGTGGCGAAAGCACGTAATCGTTGCCGTGAGTTGGCGCGGTGCCGTGTGCGTGCGCGATGCGGAAAAGCTGCAAGAAGACGGCTATTGGATAAAGAGGGAGAACGTTCAGTGGAGGATGAGATTCGAGCGACCGGAGGTGGGGGAGTGACGGCAACTGACGAGCTGCGGCGCATGCTGGACGAGCGCGGCATCGAACACGATGACTACGACCCAGACCCGCGATACAGCGGACCGACGAGTGACAGAAAGACCGAATGGGACGGAGCGTCATTCCGCGAGTGGCCTAATGGCACCATCCGCTTCGGCGCGAAAGGCACCACTCCCGCCCAAGCCATCGCCGCGACAGTGGGCGAGGGGACGTGCCACTACATTCCAGACGATACAGGCTTCGTGTGGTGGGACGAGCACGACGAGGAACACTACGAGGGTGGCAGCGCGAGTTACGAATGTGGCTCTGCGTCGTGCGACAAGTGCGGCTACGAGATGATGGTCGGTGACGAGGGTTGGTTCAACGGCTGGGACGAAATCACCGAGTGGTGGGAAGAGGACGGCTCGTATCACAAGGGCTACGTTCTGACGCCACGGTTCAAGTTCTGCCCGAACTGCGGCAAGCGGGTGGTGGGCGCATGAACACGACGAACCAAATGACACGCTCAGACGAGTACACTGAATACCTCGGCAAGGACGGGAAGTGGCATCCAGTCGAGACTATTCCGTACTACCCGAGCGTCCCAGAGAGGATGGGAGCCGCCCTGCTGCATCTCATCGGCAAGAGGGCGTGGTGGGAGACGTACAACGATGAGCGGGAAGCCATCGCCGCATGGAACCGCCGAGCCGAGCACACCGCCACCAGAATCAGCGTGCCGCGCGAGGGTCATACCTCAATCGGCCATTACGAGTGCGGCGAATGCCGTGGCGTGGTTGGTGCACAGGACGCACACTGCAAGCATTGCGGCTGTAGGCTGGTGGACTCATGACGCACGAGAAAGTATGCGTCGTGTGCGGCAAGACGTTCACGGCGCGGCGCAAGGACGTCATCTACTGCTCGAACACGTGCCGCCACAAGGACTACTTCGCCAAGCACTACCACCCGCGCCAGCCCACCGAGAGGACATGCGCCATCTGCGGTGCGACGTTTTCCAGCAAGTGGCCGAGGGCGTGCTACTGCTCGGACGAGTGTCGCCGCGAAGCGTCCCGCAGGCATGCCGCGAAGCAGTACGCGAAGGGACGCAGCCCATCATACTCGCCGGAGCAGCGCAGGCAGTTCATCAGGAATTGCAGTGAGTCCGCGAAGGTGGCCGTGGCCGCGCTCACCGAGTACCAGCGCGAGAACCTGCGGTTGGTGCTCAGCGGCAGCAAGAGCGCAATCGTACGACACTATCTGGGAGGTCAACGATGAGAGAACCCGGCTACAGCAGCTACCACGATCCAAACCTCCAACCGCCACCGGAGCAAGACGTGACCCCGCAGGAAACCATGGAGCGTTGCAACCACTGCAACGCCTGTTTGCGGCTGTGCGCGATGCTGTACGACGGCGAAGCGGACCAGTGGGAGGTCATGCAGTGTTCGGAGTGCGACGAGTGGGAGGAATGATTGGACTCAACACAACTCGCGAAAGCGATTGAGAAAGCATCCCACGGCTCTGGACTGTTCGAGCTGTGGGATGCGTTCGTTACGTCGTTCGCCGCGTTCCTCGCCGCTGGGAGCGGAAACGATTGCGACTGGCTGATAGAGCGTGCGAGCGGCGCGATGGTACGAATCACCAAGGGCGCAGCTGAGGATGTGCCGAAGCTGTATGACCCGACCATCGAAGCGTTCGAGCAGAACCCTTACCAAGACCTGCTGGGCGATACGTACATGAAGCTCGGCATAGGCAACAAGCAGACCGGGCAGTTCTTCACGCCCTACAACGTGGCCGACATGATGGCGCAGCTCGAAGTCGATGAGAACAGCATCACCAAGCAGATAGCGGAACATGGGTACATCACGCTCAACGAGCCTGCGGCTGGTGGTGGCGCGAACATCATTGCGATGGCGCACGCCCTCAAGGACATGGGCATCAACTACCAGCGACACCTGTGGTTCGTGGCGCAGGAGCTGTCCGAGCTGACCGCGCTCACGTGCTACGTGCAATGCTCGATTATCGGCATGGCAGGCATCGTGCAAATCGGTGACACGCTGCGGATGGACTTCCACCACTCGCTGTACACGCCGATGTGCGTACTCGATGATAGATGGTCGTGGCGCATGGTCGCAAAGGCGCTGGCGAGCGTATGAGTGGGCAAATCACGCCATATGCGCAGTATGCGAGCGCATACGTCATAGACCCCGACTTAGAGCGGGCGCGGATGGTCGAGTCCATGATGCGCGAGCACCTTAGCAAGGAGCAGATGCACCTGCTGAGGGACGCGCTGGAAAGCGTGTTCGCACCGAGCGACGGCAGCTCACAGGACAACGATCACTACATAGGGATATACCTAGACGCCAAGCGCGTCGAGAACCTGAGCAAGCGCACGCTTGCCTACTACGAGCAGACGCTGAGCAAGTGCCTTGCGTACATCGGCAAGCCCGTGCGCCTGATTGACGCAAACGACATTCGACGCTGCCTGTCGTGGGCATTGACCGAACGAAAGGTGACACCCACGACGGTCAACAACGAGCGGCGCGTTCTGTCCTCGTTCTTCCAGTGGCTTGAGAACGAGGACATTATCCGCAAATCCCCGGTCAAGCGCACCAAGGCGCTCAAGGAGGAAAAGGCCGACAAGAAGCCGTTCTCTGACGAGGACGTTGCAAAGATGCGCGAAGCATGTGTGAGCGTACGCGACAAGGCCATCTTTGAGCTGTTGCTTTCGAGCGGCATGCGCGTATCCGAGCTGTGCGGCTTAGATCGTGACGGCATCGACCTGACTGGCCGCGAGTGCGACGTGCTCGGCAAGGGCAACAAGCGGCGAACGTGCTACTTTAGCGCCGCTGCCAAGATGTACCTGACGCGATACCTAGCGTCGAGAACCGACGATGAGCCAGCTCTTTTCGTTTGCAAGGCACGCCCGCATAACAGACTGAGCACAGGCAGTGTTGAGTGCATGATGCGGAAACTCGGCAAGCGTGCGGGCGTGAGCAACGTACACCCGCACAGGTTCCGTCGCACGTTCGCGACCAACAACCTACGACGCGGCATGCGGCTCGAAGAGATACAGCAGCTGTTAGGCCACTCGAACATGGATACCACGCTGATATACGCAAAGATTGACCGCGAAATGCTCAAGGTCAACGCAAGGAGGTTGGCATGACGCATGTATGCACGAAGTGCGGCCGCAGACTCCCGCTATCTGAGTTCGTGCGCGACAGACACGCGGCGCTCGGAATCAAGTACGTGTGCCGTCGTTGCTATAGCGACATTAGAAAGACGTACCCAAGCTATCCGCGAAGGAAGGAGGAAGCGTAATGCAGTTCGACACCTACGTGCACGCCACCCTGCCACACGAGTACACGAGCCCTGCGTCCAACAGCCACGGCTTCAAGGCCGACCAAGGCAGCGACGGGTGCCGCTACAAGGGATGGACGCTCGTTGACTGCGGGCGGTGGATGTACGCCGTCAACGACAAGGACGCCAACGAGCGATTCCGCGTGTGCCAGGCGCGCATGTCGCCGGACCACGCGATTCACCGATTCAGGCAGATTGTGGACGAGAGGAAGGGGCAATGCTGATAGAGCTGATGGACTACGACTGCACGGCCTACCACGTCAATCCCGCAAACGTCGTCGGATGCTTCTTTGACCCCGTTGGTGGCGGGTATTACATCGACCTTGTTGACGGTACACAGTACAAAGTATCGCAGGACTCGTACATGCGCATCATCGAGTGGATGCGCAAGGACATGGAAGGAAAGAAATGAATAGCTTCTATCCAAGGATCAAGGTCGTGCTCGATGAGGGCGCGTACATGCCGGAGCGTGCGCACGACACTGATGCGGGCGCGGATATCAGGTGCCGTGATGGATTCACGCTGCGGGCGCACGGATTCGTCACCGTTGACACGGGCGTGCACATCGAGCTGCCACCGGAGACCAAGTGCGAGGTCAAGAGCAAGAGCGGGCTTTGGACCGACTACGGCATCATCACCACGGGACTCATCGACGAGGGCTTCACGGGGTCAATCAAGGTTGGGCTGGCAAACCTCGGGGACTACGACTACGAGTTTTTGCCGGGCGAGAAGATTACGCAGCTCTGCGTGAGTCCGGTGTGCTACCCATCGTACACGCAAGCAGACACCCTCAATGCCGGGCAACGTGGCAACAGGGGCTACGGCTCGACGGGGAGGTTGTGACATGGACGAGCTGCACGAAGCCTACGACGTGGACGTTGCCAAGCTCAATCGGCTGGCAGCCCGCAGTGCGGAGCGGGCCGAGAAGCTGAAAGCCGAGAACGAGAAGCTAAAGAAAAGGCTTGCGCAGTACGGGATGTTCCGCGAGGTCGTCGGCGACCCTGCCGTCGAGTTCGCAAACCTGCGACGTGAGCTTCATCGCGTCGAACGCGAGAACGAGAAGCTGCGTGAGCTGGTGCGTGACGTGTGGGACGTTGCGCTTCATCCTCATCTGTTCGGTGACGGAAGCTATCTACTCAGACGCATGCGTGACCTCGGAATCGAGGTAGACGGATGAGCACGCCGTATGAAAAGCCGCGCATCATATCAGCGGATGAAGCAATTCTCGCTGAGCTACGAGCCGAGAACGAACGGCTGCGGTCGTGCCTGAGCGATGCCGCTGAGAACAGGAGGCTCATCATGGGTGAGTACAAACAGTTGCGGGAAGAGAACGCCAAGTTGCGTGCAGAGCGAGACTACCTTCTCGCGAACTCGAATCCCACGGCGGCGGAGCTACGCCGCGTAAGAAGCGCATGGAAGAACGACCGCGACGAGAACGCAAAGTTGCGCGAGCTGGTGCGTGCGCTCGACTGGTGCACCGAGCACTTCGACTCGCCAAACAAGTGCGACAGATGCCCGTTTGAACAGAGCGACAAATTGACTCCCGAATGTGAGGTACGCATGCGCGAGCTGGGAATCGAGGTGGGCTAGATGATTGACGTGCGTGAAATCAAGCTGAACATGCGCTATCCAGAAAGTCGGCAAGAGGACATAACCGATGCATTCATGCGCGGGTACACCGGAGCCGTTGAGATTGGCAACAAGGCAATTAAGAAGCTCGAAGCCGAGAACGCAAAGCTACGCGAGCTGTGCAAAGAACTCTACCCGTTCGTTGGCAGCACATGCCCGGACGAATGCAAGCACCGTGAGGAATGCGAGGGCGAGGGCAATCGCGGTACGGATGGGTTTCCGCTCGTGTGTGTCGCGTACAACCGATATTTCGAAGATCTGCGCGAGTGCGGAATCGAGGTCGCATTATGACCGAGCAGCAAATCCTGCACTTCGTGCAAATCGCCGCGCTCGTGGTCATGGCGCTCATCATCGTCGTAGAGTGCAGGCCCAAGTGAGTACGCTACTAAGAGACGCCATCGCGCAGAAGATGCGCAAGGGCATGACGATCGACAACGTCCGAGACACCTACGGCATCGACCTGCGACCAAGACGTGACCAAGACATGATAGAAGATTGCGTGCGGCAGATGCGCGACGGCAGCACGGTCACGGACGTGTCACGCGACACGGGCGTGTCGAGGTCGACGCTCACCCGCTGGCGCAAACGCAGCGACATGCAAAGCAGGTACCTGATGCGCGACGAACACAACCGAGAGACCGTTGTCGCCATGTGGCGTGAGGGCCGAACGACATCGGAAATCGCGCAGGCCATAGGCGTGCCAGCAACCAGCGTGAGCATGTGGGCATCGCGTCACCGTGACCTATGCCCGGCGCGAACAAGAGGAAGAAAGCCAAAGGAGCACGTATGAAAGAGCGGAATCCTGAAAGGGACATAACGACCAGCGACGGCATCACCATCGAGGAAGCCGAGCGCCAGCCCTGCGAGGTGTGGACGCGCGTGATGGGCTACTACAGGCCCGTTTCGATGTACAACACGGGCAAGAAGGGCGAGTACCACGAACGAGTCGAATTTGAGGAGCCGAAGCTATGAAGCGACAACGAAACCTGGACGGCGTGTACTTCCGTGTCAAGCGTGATGGCAAGTGGCAAAACGTCTGCTACAGCGACATGACCGCCGACGAGCGCGACGAGATAGCACGCAAGCGGGCAGAGCATGCCACGCCCGAGCAGCAGGCGCAGTGGTGGCGTGCAACCGCCGACATTCTCGCCGATGCGTTGTACGACATGGGCGAGCAGTTCGGCATCGCGGGTGAGTGACATGGGCAAGAAGCGCTGCGAAACGTGCCGATACTTCGACCCCTACTATGGCAAGGGCGACCCACCACCACACACGGGTGACTGCAACAGGTTCCCGCCCGTGTGGACAGGCACCAACAACCAAGACTACTTCGCCCCCGCCAACGAGAACTTATGGAACGTTCCGCACGTCGGCGCGATGGGCTGCTGTGGCGAGTGGAAGAAGGTGAAGCGATGAGGACCATCACGCCACGCCAAGCGCTGCGAGAGAGCCAGTACGCAATCGTCACACGCAACGAACCCTGCCACGTGTACGACCTGTATCCCACAAAGGATATCGCGTGCCGTATCTGCAACGATCTAAACCGCAGATACGGTGACACCTACGAGGTAGCGGCAATCGACTTCGGGGAGGGAGCATAGATGGCCTACGTCGAGAGCTTCACCCGCGCGATGGAGCGGGCGCGTCAGTCGGTTTCGTATTGGGACCGCAAGACGCTCGACCACCTGCAAGCGGCGCACGATGCCGAGATGCGCCAGTGCAGCAAGTCGGAGTACCATCGCGGATTCGAGGACGGCAGGGCCATACGCGACGCAGACCAGTGGCAGTTGGAGCGCGAGCGCAAGGCCGTGGCCGAGCGACTGCAAGCCGTCAAGCCGTCCGAGCTGTGCGGCTCGCACGAGTCGCTGAGCGCCATCTGCAAGGCCATCCAAGAGCCGGTGATGGGCTGGACTATGGACGCTTGCGAGTCGTTGCGCGACCGTCTCATCTACCTGCTTGGTGGTAAAAGTACAAACAATGGCGCGGAAACCAGCGCCAAAGTTATACAAAACGGCGAAAAGTATCAATTAGCCACTGACGTGCTTGGCAACGAACGCCACAAGGTCGTGTGCAGATTGCGCGGGTTTGAGCCACGCAACGGCGGCAAGCCCACCGAGGAAGCAAGCAAGCTGATTCGGTGCATCATCGGGCGCGAGGACTGCCACGTGGCGTGCGGCAACGACCTAGAGGAAGCACGTGACCGTCTCATTGCGCTATTGGGCACGCAGGACGCCCCAAATGCAACGGATTTTGCGCGAAACCAGCAAAACGGGCCGAAATCGGGCAAAAAACAGCCCGAAATGCAACGAGACGAGTCGAAATCGCGCGATTCGTTGCAGGAAGTCCAATCGCCGTCCATCACCGACGAGCTGAGGGATTATCTAGACAAGAACGGTCAAGAGTACGAGAGCTTCGGCGGTGCCGAGGTCGCCACCATCAAGGGCGGCACCACGCCGCTGTATGAAATCGCCGACCGAATCGACGAGCAATTCGAGCGTATCTGCTCACAGCACGAGTCCGTGTTGCAGCAGACCATCGGCGATACCGTGGACGAGCACGAGCGGGAGATGGCCGACTTGCGGGCCGACTACGAGCGAACGACCAAGATGCAACGCGAATACGGCGAGAAAGTGGCCGACCTGCGAGCGAGCAAGGCGTGGGCGGACCCCGCAGGCGTGTTCGTGCGTTTCGAGGAGATCGGATGAGCGAGGTTCTCGAGGTCCGATGGCCGAGGGCTCGTGCGTGGCTCGACCGAATCAGGCGTGCGGCCGCTGCCATCGAGCCGATCGTACGCGAGATGGCGGCGATGAGAGACGCCTACGACCAGACGCTCCCGTGGCATACGGGTGGTGGCGGCTCGTCCAAGCAGGTGCACTCGGATCCCACGGTAGCTCAGGCCATGGCGAGGGCGCAATCGTACGACGAGCAGATGGCCGACATGCAAAGGCGGCTCGACGCGCTCACGGCCACAGTGGGCGAGGGCGGCATGGTCATAGGCCGCACGGGAGACGCATTGGGTGAGGACCACTCGCTTGCGCTCGAGCTGTACTACATCGATTGCGCAGAGACGTGGAGCGACGTGGCCGACGAGATGCGCGTGAGCCGCACGCGACTGTGGCAGATGAGATGCGAGTCGTATGCGTGGATTGAGTCGCACTTCGAGAGAATCCTCAGCGCGTGAACACCGAAAGTGGTACAATGCTAACGTGTTGTTTTGTGTTTACTCAAGCCCTCGCGTCCCACGGATGCGGGGGCTTTCTTTGTAGGGACATGCATGGCTGCTAATCCGAGGTCTCGTAATGGCAATCGGCGTCGCAAGCTGAGGGCGTGGTTAAAGGCGCAAGGCAGACCATGTTGGATATGTCAGTTGTTTGGTAGGCCACCAGAGATTGACTACTCGCTTCCTGCTGGCCATCCATGGGCTTTCGAAGTTGATGAGCTCGTGCCGGTTAGCAAAGGCGGGGACCCCTACGATATGCGAAACGTCGATGCTGTGCATAGAGCATGCAATCAGTGGCGTGGCAACAAGAGCGTCGAAGAGGTCATGGCGATAGCACGTGGTGAGCGGCTTGCGGCGACGTCACCCGCAGCGCTGTCGGTGCGTGGTACGACCTCCCGTGAGTGGTGATATCACATGAGCTATGGGAGGGGGTATCCCCTCCCCCGGCAAGGAGTGGCAAT
>Ga0326514_10000135_pt1 | contig 45075 bp, 58 predicted proteins | sample 3_2548_0518_D_FD_203653 | JGI IMG/M metagenome (GOLD analysis project Ga0326514, IMG submission 203653) | Bovine rumen microbial communities from UC Davis, California, United States - 3_2548_0518 | ecosystem: Host-associated > Mammals > Digestive system > Stomach > Rumen | place: USA... | reverse complement strand
GCCCACACAGGTCCCCCCCCCCCCCCCCCCCCGAGGCGGACGGCCAGCTCCTCGAGCTGGTGGACAAACCTTCTCTTCTGTCCCTGAAAAGGCAGGGGTGCACTTGTGTACTTTTTCACGCCTCCACCTCCTCTCTGCCCTCCGGCTCCTCTGGCTCTATGGTATTGAGGGTGACGATTTCGTCCTGTGCGGCGTTTATCTCGTCACGCCACTGCTGGCGCTGTGCGAGCGTGTCCGCATACTGTGTTTTTGTGGCTTTTCCCTCGGCAATTTTGAGGGCGACATAGTCGGTAGCCTTCAGTTTTGCCTCTCGATCGGCAATGATGCTCTGTTGCTCGTTCACGAGCTGTTGGATCTCAATCTTTGTCATAATTCTTACTTTTTTAAACGTAAATGATACTTGTTGTTTAATCTACTCTTTATCGAGTATTCCGGCTTGCAGTTAATACAGCGCCGCTGCTGGTCATAATCAAAGTATTCCCACCACTCGGTGGCAACACTCTCCACAAGGTGCTCGAGACGCCGGTAGTCCGTGCGTGTCTTCAATAGACCCAGGTAACTGTTGATCGACGACATAAATTGGTCGATACACGCATACTTCTCCTGCTCTTGGTTATACTCCGCCACCCTCTCCATAGCCCTGCCATAGGTTGGGTTGTTTATATGGAGGCGGTAGGGTTTTATATGGCTGCCAAGGAATTCGTAGCCGTGCTGATATGGCTGGTCGTAAAACTTCTTTTCGTTCAGCCGCATCCCTTTGGCCGCGAGACGCTCTCTCAACACCGGGAACAAACCAAGCGCATACTCGTGCATTTCCTCCGGCACGACCATAAGGCAGTCGTCCATAAATAACGTCGAGCGGATACCGCACTCCTCGTTTAACCATATCACCTCCGGGTTCATATACAAACCCATACCTGTCTGTGATATCTGGCGGCCGATAGGCATACCTACTCCTGGCTCGGCGTTGAACAGAGATTTTGACGGTTCAATATGCTCTTCCCACAATATTTTTGGGGTCCTCAGCTCGCAGTGTTGTGCCGGGTAGCAATGGACCGACACCATCGCAAGCCATTTTAAGAAACCAGGCATCTCGGGTCCGAAACGCCGCATCAGATCGTCGGCGTTCTCGTCAATCACTTCGCAGTAGCACCGCTCGATATGGTCACACAATGCGCTGGGAAAACAACCTTTTAAGTCCCACTTGATAACCCTTGCGGGTTTGGTGTACCCCTGTGTCACCTCGCAAACGTCCTCTATCGTCTGGTCTATGGCTGCCGTGGCACCCTTCTTTTTCCTGTTGTTGAAGGTCCGCGGGTGTAGCTTCGCCTCGATATATGGGGACAATGGGCTGCAGACAACCAGGTCCGACATACGGCCTTGCGCAATGGTGGCAAATATCTCGCGCCACTTTGGCACGGAGGTGAGAAAGGAGTAGTTATGGTCAACACGATAGGTTTTCTCATACATCTCCCACATCATCACGACGAGGAGCGGCGCCCATCGGCGCTCAAACTCGGCCCAGTCCCGTCCGAAGCGCTTGTTTTTGCGTGCTTCAAACATTATGTCGATTAAAAATGAGAAAAACTCTACTTCAGTCATTTAGCGTATAATATACTTATTGGTAAATTCGTGACCGCCCCGACCTGATTCGCGTTGTTCACGTTGTTGTTGTTGAGGTAGCGGTTCGTGCCGTTGAAGATCCAAGCGTTGTTCACGTTGTACCTCTCAGCAAACCATCGGTTCGTGCCGGTCCGAGCGCATTAGTCTGAATACTATAAATGATAGTAGCACTCCCTTTTACCCTTCGTAACCGCCAGCAGCTTCTGCAGGCATCGTTTCCTCGCCCGTGACCGTCTGCTGATCCTGACTCTTAGGCGACCGCGTTGCGTTGCGCCATTTCCTAACTCCCTCCTCGATCCGTTCCAATTGAATTGCTATTGCCAGTCTGTCGTGTTCTTTTATCAAACCATAGCTGATACAGAGTTCAAAGGCTGCCAGCAGCACACCGAACTCGCCAAACATCCTGCGGATATTCTCCTGGCGCACCTCCTGGCACTCTTTGGCCTGGTTGAAATACCGGATAATATTGTAGCAGGCACTCTTCATCTCCACCGGCGCGCCCTCGATGCGTTCAATCTTGGGCATCGGCTGAATTATCGGATGCAGAATTTTGAGCAAATTCTTGGTGTCGGCCAAGATGCTATCCTTGTCTCGTTTCGCCCTGTTTCCTCTGTTTTTCATCCTCTTCTTCCTTTTTCCGTGCGGCCATCGCCTTGTTGTATTGCTCCTCATAGCAATAGTCCAGGTACTCGCCGTAGTCTTTGAACTTACTGTAATCAACCGTTTTTTTAACGCCACTTGCACCCTCACGGGATGCAAGTGGACTGTTTAATTTTTAATCATTTTTTCAAAAGCGTGACCGCCCCGACCTGACTCGCGCCGTTCACGCCGTAGCCGTCGTTGAGGGAGCGGTTCGCGCCGCCGAAGACACAAGCGAAGTACACGCCGTACCTCTCAGCAAACCATCGGGACGCGCCGGTCCCCAGCGTCACCTTCCCGGCTTTTTGCTGTGTGGCGTTAAGGATTGCAAGTCGCTCATCTTCCATCATTAGCGTGCCTTCGTTCACGTCCCACAGGTGGCCGCCCTGCAGATAGGCCCAGTTCAATGCCGGGTACATAGCCTTCGTGCCTCCAGCTTTCGTCGGGGCCATCATCGGGCCATATTTCTCAGTCAATTCCTTGCCGTTAGGCAGCGCAAAAACACCTTTTTTCTGTGGCCACATAACGCCAAACTCCCCACGCAGATAGTCCTCATACGTAGGATAATAGGCTCGGATAGCGGCGGCAAATTCAGAGGTCAGATACTCCGACTTCTTCATCGGGTCGGTGTTGCCGGCCTCGCTGTGCACCGCCACGGCGGCGGTCAGCGTGCGGCCGTTGGTTGCCCAATAGCTCGCGCCGCCTCCAATGTGCATCAGGCCGCGGTAGTTCGTCAGCCGTCCGTTGGCCTTCCAATAGTTGTCGGTAGCCGGCATATCGCGCCAGGAATAATGGGCAATGGTGCCGCCCGTCATAGAGCAGTTGTAGAAGCGGTAGTCCACACAGGTGTCGCACTGGATAATAATCTGCGTTCCATCATCATCCACCTTGTTGCCGTTGGCGTCTGCCAGGTAGGCCCACCACGCCTTTGTGTCTCCCACCTCGGCGGCTTTGGCTGCTACAGCCTGGCTGATCTCCTGGGCGGTGGCGGCGCTGATTGCGGCCGAGGTCAGCGTAACAGTCACCGTGGTGTTCACATTGTAGTCGGGGCTCATTCTGAGGTTGATGCTGAGCGAGGTGCCGGTGATCGCCGTGATAGCATACTGGCACACATCCAAAAACTTCAAGCTCGGCAGGCTGGCGTAGTTGCCTTTCCACACGGCCATTGTGTCATTGTCCCATTGGAACAGATACGGGCCCTCATAGGTCCAGTTGCTCGGTATCAGCGACATCTTCAGTGTGTCGCGGTCGATAATGCGGTGTTTGCCGGCGGGGTCTGTAAAGATAGCGTCGCCCCATCTGGCCACATTCTTCTCGACATTCACACCGTCCACCTTGGTCAGGTTGCCCTCCGTAATGTTGGCAACTCTTGTTTCGCGCATCGGCAGCCCCGCTGCGGCATACGCGCTCTGGTCTGGATAAGTTTTAATCATTCTTTAACTCGCTTTTAAGGTTAGACATCAAAACAGCGGCACCCAGTCGCTCACCGAGCCGGTCAGCACCAACTTGGCCTTGTACCAATGGTTGTTCGTACTGTCATAGTACATCATTCCTGGGGCAAGCGGCACACCTGTCCACGCCACGCCCGGGCATAGCTTCTCCCAGTCGCTCGGTACCACATCGGCGCTCGGCGTCCCGGCACCTTGTATCTCCATCGGGAAGCCCATACGGCGCAGGCTCGTGGCATCCACCTCTCCGAGCGTCAGGTTTATCCGCTGGCCGTTCTCGCCTTGCAGGTTTCTGCGCATCGTCTCGCCGTCATAGAACAGGACGCCCAGCGCCTCGGCGACAACCATAAGCTGCGCCTGCATCTTGGCCGACGCAATGGCTCGCAGGTTGTCCGGAATGCCTTGGGCGTAGGTGAAGGTGGTGTAGGCCTGCCCGGTGGCTCCGACAATGGCAATAATGCCGTAGTCCTCCACCGAGGGCTTGGTGGTGTTCACAGTCTGCAGTCCGGTGCCGGCTGCCGCCTTCTCATACTTCACGTAGTCGGTCAGCGCCGTGGCGTTGGTGTCGCTGTAGCTAATTGTGTTGCCATCGACCTGCAGCACCTGGTTCTGCGTCTCGAACTGCGCCGCACCGCCTCTCTTCATAGCTCCAATGGTGGCCGTGTGGAGGTAGGTCGTCCCGTCCTCCTGCAGGGTGCTGGTCCACTCGGGCTGCACTCTGTCCACAAGCGTCGTCCAGCGCAGGTGGGTGTTGTCTTCACGCTCGATGCGGTCGCTCACTCCGCCAACCGTCAGCAGCTTCCCGTAGCTGTGTGCGGCGGTAATGGTGGCCGCCAGCGGGATAATGGTGCCGGCATCGTTCTCGTCCGTGGGGCTGACAAAGGCGTCGTAGGGGAAGCCGCCGCCGCTCCAGGCAATTCGTGCGCAGGTATTCGCCCACGTAATGCCACTGACGATCATATACCCGCCTCTGCTGGTGTTGTAGAAGCGGTAGCTCTTCCCACCGGTGGTTGCGTCTGTATAGGCACAGGCGGTTCCGTCATTCACGCTCGTGGGCACTCCGTCGCTGTACGGTTTGAAGCGCACCGTCGGACGCAGGTTGTTGCCGTCCTGGTCCGTAAACAGCACGCCGTTGGGCTGCTCGGCCGTGTTGATGGTACCGAAAGCAAGCGCCGGTACCGGGAAATAGTAACCCGCGCCCACAGCCACAGCCACGCCGTTGTTGCTCAACAGGCGCAGCAGGTTCTTTCCCGAACACACCAGGCTCGTGGCTGCAAAATCGGTCTTTGCACCCAGCATCTTGAACTCGGCCGGCACACTCGAGTCAATCGACTCGTCGCCGCCGGTGGTGAAAACAACCTCGCCCTGGGTGTCGTCGGTCGTCAGGTTTGCACCCTTCCACGACTCGAGGTTTTCTGCCGTCTCTGCCTTTTTGGGCACCAGGGCGCCCGACTGCAGGTCTGCAGTGTTGGCTTTGGCGGCTATCTGCTCAGCCTGGCCGCGGGCGTAGTCACCCTGCTGCTTGGCATAGTCACCCTGCTGCTTGGCATAATCACCTGCGGCAACAGGGGCCCAGTTCACGGCGTCACCCACGGGGTTGTGGCCTGTGTTTTCGTTGGTTCTGGAATAGTAGGAGCCATAGCTGGCCACCGACACCACGTCGAACTTTGAATACTCGGTGCCGGCTGCCCACGGGCCACGGTCCACAAATCCAACTCTGCCTAAATTTTTCTTGCTCATATCATTCTGTTTTTTTTGGTTAAAACTCTACTGTCAGGTTGCCGTTCTCCAGGTTGAATTGGTCTGTGATCGGCACCACGTCGGCCTGCAGCTCCATTGTCTCCTCGTCGATGCTGAACTCGGGCAATGTATAGGCCTCTATTACCTTCTGGTCCACCGCTGCGGCGGCGTCTCGGGCATTTTGTGCGGCCGCTTCGGCTTCGCCGGCCTTCTGGTCGGCGTTGCCGGCGGCGGTGTTGGCATCCTGTGTGGCCTCCCGGCATTCTCTGGTCGCATCGTTCGACAGCCGCAAGGCGGTATTCATATCATCGCCGCGCTGCGCTTCTGCTTGCCCCCTCTGTTGTTCTGCTTGGGCTCTTAGCTGCTCGGCCTGGTCTCTCAGTCTCTCGGCCTGGTCTCTCGCCAGCTCGGCGTTACCACGGCCCGACTCGGCGTCGGTCCGCAAGCCCTCGGCCTGGGCTCTCTCCTGCTCAGCCTGCGCTCTTTGGCCTTCGGCTTGCGCTCTCTCCTGCTCAGCCTGGCCCATCTGCTCATTGAGTCTTTCTGCAGTCCGCGTGGCGTCCTGCATAGCCTCAATGTATCGCTGCACATCCGTGGCCTTGCGCCACTTCGTGTCGTCGCTGCCGGGCTCCGTGTCTATGTTCGGCACCAGCGATATCCAACCGTCGCCGTTGTGGGTCACATAGGTCAGCTCCGAATAGCTCTCGCCCTCCGTCCAGTCGCCGCCCAGTGTCAGCACCACCTTTCCTAATCTAACTTTCTGTCTCATTTTTTTATTCTTCTGTATTGATGATTAACGCAAGGTTTCCTTCTTCGTCCAGCTCCAGCGGCACGTCGTCCGCGCTGTCCGTGTGCGTGTCGCACCACAGCACTCCGGCGGCGTCCACCTCATAGGTGGCCGTCACACACGTGCCGTCTCTTCCGTCGGTACCGTCGCGGCCGTCGGTACCGTCGCGGCCGTCGGCGCCCTTCAGGCTCTCCAGCCACTCTTCCTCCGTACCCTCATACCCGTGGGCCACGGCTATCTGGTACGCACTCTTCCCGGCTACCGGCACCCCGCAGCCACAGCCACCGCCGTCCTCTCCTTCAGGATGGCAGTGCCCGCGCACCACGCTCCGTGCCATATCTATCTTCACCGTCCGCCTCCGCTCCCCGTCGGGCATCGTCTCGTCGGGCACTATGTAGGTCAGACGGCCGCTCAGTGTGCCGCTCCTCAGGCCCGGATGGTCCCAGCTCGCCACGGCCACGCCGTCCTCCAGCGTCAGCCCGCCCCAGCACTTCTCGCCGTCCCACCCGCACTTCAGCACGGGTTCCGGCCACTCTGTCCGCACCTCTATCTCGAAAGGCACGGCGACTCCTTCGTCGCCCTCGCAGCCGCAGCCTACTTTCACCCGCAGCTTCACGTCGTCGCCTTCCGTGTATCTTACTTCTCTCATCTCCTCCTCCTTCAGCTTAATATCACTATCATTCCGGTCTTGCTGACGTCGATGCTCTTGCTTGTCACCGTCACCAGCACCACTTCCGTCCCTTTCAGCTCCACCACCACTTCGTCAACTTTCAGCAGCAGGTTGCTTTGTTTCACATACACATTCACGCACGGGTACTTCCCCAGCTGGTTCGCCACTTCGTATCTCGCGCCGTTGTGCGCCTCGCCTGCAGGCACGTCCACCACCTGCTGGCGGCTGCTGTCTCCCTGCCCCTGCTGGGGCAGCTCGCTCACCAGCGCAAAGCTGTCTATCATATCCGAATAGTCGGTCGCCTGCGGCCACGCACCCTGCCGGAAGGCGTTTTTCATCTGTTGTCTCGTCTTTTGTGCCATATCTTTTTGTTTTTTCAAGGTTTATCTCACACTCAACTCACCCACCATACACAGCCCGATACCCTGCTGCTGCCAGCCCCCGGCGTCCAGCCCTGTCACCGGCACCACGCCGGCCGCCGCTATGCGCTTCCGCTCCGTCTCGTTGCCGTCGGGCATCTCCAGCACTTCGCCGCCGGCGCACACATAGTCTGCCGGCAGCCCGTTCAGCTTCGCCACCTCCTCGCCCCAGTCGGCGCTGCCGCTCTCCTGAAGCGCCAGGTCTATCAGGCTCTGTCCTTTTCTCGCTGTCGCATTCCTCATCGTGCCGCTCTCCTTTTATGTTGTCTCTATTGTTAATTCTCTGATCATATACGAGCGCTCCGTCACCGACGTGGCCTCGCCAATCAAGCCAAGCCTCATCACGTTGCCCAGCGTCACCTTCTGGGTCGCCTCCGAAGCGTCCTCCGCGCTCATCAGCGTGCACACCAGCCGCTTGTGCGGCGTCACGTCCAGCGCTATCGTGGCCCCGTACACCGGGCTCGGCGACGCCACCTGCTCGCTCATCACAAGCACCCAGTCGTTGCCCTGCAGCGGCGAGAATCGACCTATGCCGTCGATATAGCCGCCGCCAAACTCCCACAGTTTGCCGTCCCACAGCACCACGCCGGTGCCGAAGGTCAGCCGCTGCGTCAACAGCACGCTGGCCTGGGCTGGGCCTTGCGTCGTGGTGTTGCTCCACGTCGCCTCCATACCGACAGCCACCACCGCCTGGTTCGACCCCAGGCCGTACATCGCTTTCACTATCCCCTCCATCGCTGCCACCACCTGCTGGTCGGCCACGCTCAGGAAGTTGAACTCCGCCGGCACTATCTGCCGCACTTCGTTGCCTTCTGTTCCTATTTTATTCATCTTTTATCGCTGTTTAAATGCTTTTTAATCCTCTGTTCAACTCGCTTCCTGAACCCGGAAGCCCACGCCGGCAAACACATATCGCCTCACCAGCGCCTTCACTGCCGCCACGTCGCTCCCCGCCGGCACCGTCACCACAAAGTCCACTCCCACGTCGCTGTTGGCCACGCTCGGCACTATCAGCGCATCGTGGCCGTCGCTCGTGGCCACCCGCGAGGCTGTCGCCCACCGCTCGTAGTCGCTTCCTCGCGCTCCTACCAGCACCACCAGGCCGTCTTCCTGGCCGCTCAGCGTCACCCCGGGCCCGAACTGCTCGTTCAGCAGCCCCAGCAGCACCGCCCCCTGTCCTATATGACGGTGCTCCGCCTTCATCGCCTCTTTCCTCTGCTCCGCACGCAGCGCGTCGTCCACCGTCCGGCTCAGCAGCACCTGCAGCAGCCTTCTCAGCTTCACACTCCGCTGCAGCTTCACCGGCAGCAGCAACCCTATAGTGTTGTTCCAGTTCCTCATCTCACAACCCCCTCATAGTTCAATTCGTCGGGTCCCGGCACACAGTAGCCCGCGCTCGGCTCTGTCCAGTCCGTCCACAGCTGCCCGTCCACCGTCAGCACCGTCAGGTTCACATCCTCCACACCCTCCACGGCCATCATCGCCGCCGCAAGGCGCCCCGCATACAGCCGCCCTCCGAAGGGCAGCTCTCCCATCACCGCCGTCAGCTTCTCCCGCACAGCCTGCCGCACGTCACCCTGGTTCAGCTCCGCCGAGTAGCGCACCGTACCGCTCATCCCTATCACGTTCGCCGACCCGCTCGTGACCGTCACGTGCAGCCCCACGGGCTTCACGCTCTCCACATAGCCCTGGAAGGCCTCCAGCTGCGACGTCGTCAACGCCTGCAGGCTCCCCGGCTCTCCCTTGGCCACCTTCAGTCTCAGCGTGCGACCCAAGGTGCTGATAGCTGCCGAGGTCACCACCCGGTGCGTTGCATCCACCACCGCGTAGCCTACCCTCCCGTCCACCACAGTCAGGGCGTCGCCTTCCTGCCACGCCTTCGCCGTCTCCACCCACCACGCCTCTGTGCCGTAGTGCGTGGCGTCGGCCACGGCTCGCACCTCCTCCTCCCAGTCTTCATAGGCGGTTTCCTTGGCGGCTATCACATAGCTCACCACCCACAGCAGCAGCCTCATCACACTCACCCTCGCATACACGCTGTCGAAGCTCGCGCCGGCGGTGAAGCCAAACAGCTGCGCCACTCCGGCATTCTCCATCCACCGGCGCTGCAGCTCCTCTTCTATTTCTCTTCTACTTGTTGCCATATCTGTGCTTTATTGGTTTATTGTGTCTTTATCTTCACTGTCAGCACGCCACCCTCCACCTCGATGCGCTCCCACTCGATCCCGTTCCTCTTCATACACTCCTGGATATGCCGTTTCAGTCGCTGCGTCTCGCTGCCAGGCGCTCCGGCATATCGCATCAGCCCCACGCCGTCCTCGGCGCTCCACTTCCACTCCCCGGGCACGGTCTCCATCAGCAGCGCCAGCGTCTGCTCGTCGCTCTCCCTGCAGCTCAGCTCTCCGGCCGTGGCCTCCAGGTCAAAATCGTCATTCAGTATTATGTCTTTCATTAGTTTTCTGTTATTCGTCTGCCGAGCTCTACCGCCTGCCGGTAGCCTCCCGTGCCAAAATTCACATTCACTCCCTTCACCTGGTACCGCCCGCGTTCCACACTCTCGGTCTTCACTTCCACCACGTCGGTCTTCTCTACCTGCGGCTCCCCGAATGTGGTGAAGCTGCCGCTCAGGCCGTCCCACTTCAGGCGCTCTATCTCGTCTTTCACGGCCGCCTTCAGCTCCGCCATACTCAGCCCGTAGCGGTATATCTCCCGCTGCTCTCCTTCTCCCTCCTCGTAGCTGATACGGCTGCCGTCAGCCTGGATCGACACACCCTTCACCTTCACTTGTATGTCTGCCGCCCTTCTGTAGGTCAGCTGGTTCTCTATCATATTCAGCCCATCCTCAAACTTCCCGGCCATTTTTCTCATACCCGGATACACAGTCCACACCTTCAGCAGGGCTTTGTCGTTTTCTACCACAAAGGCGCTCGTCACGCCATAGTTCTCTTTCAGGTCTCTCAGCACACCGGCCACAGTGGTGGCCGTCACTCTGTACTGCCCTATATTCACCTCCCCGGCCAGCTCCCACTCCACAACACCGTGTATTTGCTCTCCCAGCAGCTTCCGCACATCGCAGCTTCTATAGCTGCTTTTCGTGCTCGGCGTGTGCTGCAGCTTCATCATTCCGTCAATGCAGGTCAGCGTCGTCGGCGTCTTCGCACTTACCTCCTGCACCTGGCCGATAAACCTCAGCTTCAGCTTCCCGTCGTAACCCAGCCACACCTTCACCTCGTCGCCACGCCTCACCGGTATCCTCGGCTCTCCCTCCCACTTGGTGTTCCGCGCCAGGCTCACCACACAGGTGTCCTGCAGGCTCGACGTGTCACCGGTGATCTTCACCCCGGCCACACGCTCCACCTTCCACCTCCGGCTCAGGTTCGCACCCTCCTCCGTGGTCCATTTGCGCTCTATCTCTATCCTGCAGCTAAGTCTTCGCATCTCTCAATTTTCAACTTTCATTTTTCAATTCTCAATTCTCCTCCTCCACCAGATACTCCTCGTCGCTCAGCATCCCTATCGTCACCTCTTCCCAGTTCCGCTCCGTGCGGTTGGTCACACTCACACTCGTCACCACCACGCGCTCCACTTTCCAGACATCGTTCAGCAGCTCGTTCGTCACCTCCAGCACCTCCGGACGCTTCAGCTCATCCAATATCCCCATCACTTTGTCCTTCGGATATCCGCCTTTCCCCATCACTTTGGCGACAACTGTTATCACCACATCTCCGTCGCTCACCCATTCCTTCACCGTGCCTGGGCGCCCGTTGATCGCGGTGGTCACCACCCGCTTGCTCATCGTACAGTCTATTGTCACGTGCTCCAGATAGTGGTTGCCGAGTATCATATCGTCCACCACCTCGTCCTCCTCCGGGTTCACGCCTCTCGCCAGGCTGGCATTGCCATCCAGTACGCTCTTCGCTCCCGGCTGCTCCTTTCGGCCGCCGAGTATGCTGTAGCGCAGCTTCCGGCCGGTCATCACGGTCTCCTCCACCAGCTGGTTGGTTGCCGCCAGCCCATAGGTATCTATCTGTCCGTTCATTGTTTCACCTTTTCGTTTTCAATGTCGCTCTTCTGCGTCTCTGTCAGCCGCTGCCCGGCCCACGTCGTCGCCGCCGCCTTCAGCGCCGCACCGCCGTCCTTGGGTACCGTCACCCAAGTGGTGAAGACTTGTTTCAGACTGTTCAGGTCTTTCTCCACGGCGTTCAGCTTCTTCACCAGCTCCTCCACCTTCACCAGGCCGCCAAGCTGGCCGCCCATCAGCCTGATCTCCTCCACCTCGGCCACCATCACCACCACGGCTGTCGTCTTGCTCACCCACACCACGGCCACCACGCTGCCGTCCTTCGGCACCACCATCACCCCGCTCTCTGCGTTGCCTATCAATGCACCTTCAGCAGGGGCTTTGCCTTCTATCTCCACGTCGCACACGCCCTGGTCGGCGTCCACATTGCGCGCCACGCCTGTGTCGCACAGCGCCTGTCCGTCACCCTTGGCTATCATTCTGATTGCTTCGTATATCGACTTGCCTCCTGCCATCTTTGCTTTTCAATTTTCAATTCTCAATTTTCAATTCTCAAAGGTCACTCGGCACCGCCTCCAGCAGCGCCTGAGTCACCAGCCGCTTCACCTCGGCGGCACCCTCCTGCAGGGTCGTCGTATGTATCTCTATCGTCCCCACCAAGGTGCCTATGTTCGTCGTCACCGTCTTCCCGCTGCCACCACCGGAACCGCTGCCGCCACTGTAGGTAGTGCCGGCCACGGTGGCGGCACCTCCGCCACCGTTTTGACCACCGTTTTGACCACGGTTTTGACCACCGTTTTGACCACCGTTTTGACCACCGTTTTGACCACCGCCACCCTCCTCATCGCCGCTATCATCGGTACCAAACTCCGCGTCGATGGCTCTCTCAATGACTTGTCGTCCAGTTTTGTACTTTTTATATGCTTTCTCTGCTTTTTTGAGTTTCTCTTCGTCGCCTCCCCAAGTCGTCAGCATATCGGTGTAGGTGTCGTATTCGTCGATTATCGCCTGAATCTCCGCCTCTTGCTGTGTCGTCAGATTATGGGGTAGCATCATCGCTTGAAGCCCACTTCCCTTCACTTTGTACACCTTGTGCTCTAACCGGTCCCACACATATCTCTCCCCATTTTCGAGTTTATTCTGTCGCCCGAATTCTTTCAGCAGGTCGTCACCTTTCTTCCCCAATTCAGGGCGTTTTTTTTGCGCTTCAAGTGCCATCTGATGGACAACAATGTCTTCCATCGCATCGTCTGCTTCCTCATCGAATTTCTGAAGGCGTCTTTCCAATGCTGCCTTCTTTATCTTTTTGTCATACTCCGCATTGGCGGCTCTAAGGGCTGTCGTAAGTTCTTCCGTAGTGGCTTTCTCAATGTTGATGTTTTTGAGAAATTCCGGGTACTTGGTCTGTATCTCCTGAATAATGCGTTTTCTTTCATCTTCTTTACCCGAAGCGCTAATCAGCGCTCCCACCAAAGCGTTCAGTTCTGCCTTCTCTTGGGCTATTTTTTGGGGCAGGGGAATTCTCACAATATCTTCCATTTTCCCGGCCAACTTCGCCAGCCCCGTCACCGCGTTCTTCACCGTCGGCGTCATCCGCTCACCTATCGCCGCCCGCAGCGAGAACACCGCATCCTCCAGGTTGCTCAGCTTGCCACCAGTAGTCTCAGCCTGTTTCGCCATCATACCGAAGAATCCTTTGCTCTGCATTATCTTCGGCAACGCTGCTATCATCTCCTCCGTGCTCGCCAGCAGCTCCCCGCTTTTGCTTACTCCTTTCCCGGTGGCTTCTATCCAATCGTTCCGGCTGATCAGCAGGTCCTGGAACATCCTGCTGGCTTCTCCCTTCTGACCTGTGGCCAGTTTGGCGTAGGCGTTCATCACCTGCTCCATTGGTTTGCCTGTGGCTGCCGCCAGGTCGCCCAGCATCTCCAGGTTCTTCCTCGAGTAGCGTCCGATGGCCTGCAGCTGGTTGCCGGCTTCCACCACCTCGCTCATCTCAAAGGGCGTGATCTTCGACACGTCCCTGTATTCCTCCATCCTGTCGCGCGCAGCGTCGGTGCTCCCCAGCATCGTCTCCAGTGTCGCCTGGTAGGTCTCCATCTGTGCCGCCGCGTCCACTGCCGCCTTCCCCTGCTTCACAAAGAACTTCGTCGCCTCGGCAGCTGCCAGCACCTTCACAAAATTCTTGGCCTCCTTGGCCATCCCTCCAAAGCCTCGCCCGCTCTCCTTCGCCTCATCGCCCAGCTGGCGCGTCTTGCGTCTCGCTTTGTCGAGCTCCTCGCTCAACCCCTCCACGGCGTCACCGTCAAAGGCATCCTCGATCGCATCGCCGGCATCCTCGGCCGCCGACTCCAGGCCTTCGACTTCGCGTCGGGCCTTCCGGCTGCCTTCGGCCACCTTCCGGAACCCGGCACTCGCTCGGTCCGACACGCTGATTATATATGACACCTCTCTTTTCGACATCGCTGTTTTTTCTCTTGTTTAATGACCGGTTAATCGGTTTTTAATTGTCAATTTTTGTTTTGAAATAGATACTGTCCGCGTATGCCTGACGATACTCTTCCCAGCTCATCCCTCTCAACACCTCCGGCGTGTACCCACACGTCACCCTCACCACGGCTCTCACCCTGTGCCACATCCCAAGCAGCAGCTCCACACGCCGCTTCACGCTCCCGGCACCCTTCAGCGCCACGAGGTCGTCAGGCGTCATAGTTCCGACATCTCGCCCTCCACCTTCACCAGCAGCAGCCCAAGCCAGTCTCTCAGACCCAGACTCAGGTCGTTTCTCTTCTTCACCTCTTCGTCGCCGCCAAGCCAGCAGTTCTCTATCACCACAGTATCCCCCGACAGCTTGCTGCGCCTCGACGCATTCTCGTAGGCGTCCAGCACCTCCGGCGTGATGGGCTTGAAATACCCCTCCCACTTCTTCTCTCCCTCCGTGGCTGTGTATTTGAACACCTTGCCGTGTATCGCTTTCCAGCGATCTATTTGCTCTTGCGTTACCATAGCAACTCTTTTTTTATATTGTCAATTAGGCGGAGCGGGGCGCGGTTTGCCCGCGCCCGACCCGCCGGTCTGTCTATCGGGTGGATCCCCATTTGATCCTGCCGATCATCAGCGGCAACTCGACCTTCTGGCTTGTGTCTCCTTCGGTCCAGTTGCGCTGGTTGGTCTTGATCACGCAGCCCTGCAGCACGTCGGTCGTGATTTTCTGCGTCGTCGGGTGCAGGTAGCTCACCACGATATCGAAGGGGGCAATGTCCTGCAGACGGCCGCCGGGAGCACCTCCCTGCAGCGCCACCACGTCCTCCATCAGCAGCGTGATGCTGCCGCTGGGCTCTATGCGGCCTTTGCCGTAGCCCACAGGATAACGCCCGCCGGCATACACGGCTTCCACCTCCTGGTCGTCTTGGTAGTTGATGGCGGCGCAGTTTTCGGTGGTCACACCGCCAATCGACGCCTTCACCATTCCCCAGTCATACGTCCGCCCGTTGATCAGCGGCACTCCGTTGGTTATAATATCATTCATCTTTCAACTTCCTTTCTTCGTTGGTTAAACACTCTTTAAACACTCGTGGCAAAGCCTATCTTCACCCTGATAGTGCGCATCACACCTGTCGGCACCTGCTTCAGCACCACCTCCACCTCGCCGGTGCTCAACACCGGCTGCTGGGGGTCTATCATTGCCACATAGCCGCTCAACTCTCCGGCTCTCTCCATCTCTCTCAACGGCTGGTTGGCCGTGTTCTCGAGGTCGGCCAGGGTGTCGGCTCGCAGGGTGCCGTCGTCAGGGTTTACGTACACCTTCCCGCCCAGCTTCGGCAACAGGGCGGCATATACGCCGCGCACAGCTTTGTCCATCGTGCGCACGCGCTCTATATAGCGGTAGTCGCTCGTCTCCACGTCCAGCGTGTGGCTGTCGTTCAGGTAGCTCCCCGCATAGGCCGGGTAGGTCAGCAGGAACAGCAGACCCTTCTCGTCGAGGGTGTCTTTCTCGGTCTTCGTCAGGGCGCTCATCAGCGTGCCGTCAACCAGCGCGGGGTTGTCGATGCCGCTCGGGAATCTCTCCACCCACGCCACACTCTCGTTCACGGCGGCCAGGCTCATCATACCCGTCACCAGACCCACACAGCCCACGGCTTCGCTGCCGGTGTTGCCGGTGGTGAACAGCGTGCTGTCGCCGTCCTGTGCTATGCACACGCTCACATTCTTTCTGCCTGCCTGGCGCAGCGCAAGCGTCAACGCCGAGGTTTTCGTGGTCTTGCCCACCAGCACCAGGCTCATCGGCGTCTGCTCGCTCTCCAGCTGGCTGGCCTTGCTCTGCAGCGCCGTCACGTCGGTGGCAGCTATTGTGGTTGAGCCGTCCCACACGCCTGCCTGGCGCAGCTCGCCCCTGGCAAAGGCCTGCAGCAGCTCCAGCTCATCGTAGGTCTTCGCCACACTGCCCGTTGGACGCTCATACACGCCTACATACAGCGTGCCCTTCGGGTTCATCCTGAAGAACTCCGCCACGTGGTAGGCAATCACCTTCACGTGCCAGTTCTGGGCCGACTGGGTCAGCCCCGCCGACTCGGCATCCTCGGCATAGCCGAACTTCACGATGTGCTGCGTGGCGCTGAACGGACTGTCGTCCATACCAATCAGGGCCGTGTAGGCGGCCGTCGGCACATAGAACAGCAGACCGCTCACAGGATCCTTGCTGGCTCCTATCGCCGGTATCCCGCCATTCTCTCTGATTATCTCTAATCTGTTCATCTTTTTGTTGTTACTTTTTTATTCTACTGTATATCTTGATTCCTGTTGTAAGTAAGAGGCAGGCGACGAACCCGGAAGCAAAATCTCTAACCCAACACTTCCACCTTGGCTCCCCTGCCTGCCCCGTTGTCCTGGCGACGGGCTCTTTGCTCTCTGTCGCCTGTTCTTTCTCGTGCGTCTCCGTCTGGGAGCTCTCGGTTCGCTGCTCACTGACGCTCGCTTTCGCCCTCCGCTGGGTCGTCTTCCGGCCACTCTTTATGGTCGTGGTCGTGTCCCCCGTCGGACTCACCGTCCGCGTCGTGTCGTTCCATTCTGTCTCCTCTTCGGTTTCGCCGCTCGCCTCCGTCAGGGTCTCCCCGGATACGCGACCCTCCGTTGCCGCGGACTGCTCGCGCGTTGTTTCCTTGGTGCTTCTGCAGCCGGTGCAAAACAGGGCACTCGTCAGCGTGAGGGCAAGTATTAGCTTTCTGTACTGCATCTTTCAGTTCTTTTACCTCTTCCTTCAGGTCGGACACCTCCTGCTTGAGAGCGGCCAGCTCCTCTTTCAGCGGCTCGACAATGTTTTCTGTGAATGCGGACACATACTGCTGCCCAAGGTTCATATCCTTGCTTTGGTTGTCACGCTCCACCCCCGCCGCCTCGGCCATAGCCCTGCGCCGTGTGGCACGCAGCGTCACCAGCGTCACTATCAGGCCGCCGGTCAGCAGCGCCTCAATCACTATCCTCAACCATTCTGGCATCCTTCTCCGGTTTTACGTTGTTACTTTTCGGCTCCGCCGTACTCTTCAACCTCGCAGCGCTGCTGCTTGGCCCACGACTCGGCGTCGTCACGGCTCTTGAACCAATAGCTGCCGGCTTTGTAGATCTTGTCCACACCCAGCTTGGCCATCAGCTGCTTGGCAACCTCGGCGTCGCCGCTCTTGTCTGCAGGCTTGTTGCTATTCTTGGGCTGCTCCTTGGGCTGCTTGGTCGGCTGCTCCTTGGGTTGCTCCTTGGGCTGCTCGGCAGGCTGCTCGGTCGGTTGCTCCTTGGGCTGCTCGGCAGGCTGCTCGGTCGGCTGCTCTGTGGGCTGCTCCTGCAGCTGCTCCTTGGACTGCTCCTGCAGTTGCTCCTTGGACTGCTCCTGGGTCTCCTTGCCGGGTTGCTCCTGGGTCTTTTTGGTCTGTTCTTTCTTGCTCATAATTTTGTTATTCGTTATCGGTTCTTACTGTGAGTGTCACCAGCCCGGCCTCCTGGCCTCTCGGTTTGCTCTGCACCACGTGGCAGCGCCACTCACTCTCCAGGCGCACCCACTTCCCGCCATACTCGACAGGCAGGGTCGCGCGTCTGTCCATACCGCTGAGGACAGAGCTGCTGTAGCCCTCCAGGGCCTCATAAACCGCTTCCTCGCGGTCCAGCTCCGTCAGCTCCTCCTCCTCGGCTTCGGCTCCGTCATAGGTGTCTTGCACATGCTCCAACACCAGCGCGACGGACACCGTTGCGTCGCCTTCCTGGATGCCGGTACGGCTCTCCCAGTCTATGCGACCAACTCTAATATAGGCAGCCGGAAGGGGCATCGGGTAGTTTTTCTCCCCGTGACCAACCTGTCCTTTGTCCAGGTCTATCAGCCTGAGCCAGGGCAGCTCCTTGGCCAACCGCCCCTTCAGGCTCTCATATATGCCCCTTCTGACTCCCATAATTATCTCTTTCTTTTGAGGGGGTTTAGCTTACCTTTGCCTTGTAAAGCAGGCCACAGTAACGGTCGTTGCTCATCTGGTGACCGGCTTTGAAGCGGTGCTGGAAACCGAACTCATAGGCTCGACCGTCGGTGTTCACCGATTTGTCCTTGTAGAACATCTCGAACTGGCCGCCGGCGCGGTACACCTCCTGGCCGCAGAAGAACAGGGCGGCGGGGCACACGGTGCCGGTAATGGCAGCACCCTGGGCAGCCTTCTTGCTGGTGTTCGTGTCATAACCCAGACCCAGCTTGTCACCAAGGCTCTTGTGGATGTTGATACCGTAGTAGTTCACAATCTTCGGGTCGATCACGCCGGTGTTCTGCTGATACTTCAGCTGTCCCTTCAGGATTTCGTTGTTGTTCACAAGGTCCCACCACCAGTCGCTCGGAAGCACCAGGTTTCGGTTGCCTTCGGGCATCTGCATACGGTCGGCTTGGCGGGCAAGGGTGAGCACGTCGGCAAGGGTGAGCATCTTGAAGCCGTCGGCAGCGTCTCCGGTGGTGGCCATCACGATACTCTTGGTACCGGCTTGCATCGGGGCAAAGGCATAGGCGGCGTCGGCAATCTCTTTCTTCACGATGCTGTCCGCACTCTTACGGGTGTAGAACTGCACTTTGTCGAAGGGCAGGGCGTGGAGGTAGATATTGCGGATCTTGTAGTTCTGCGAGTCGTACACATCCAGGTCTTCGCTATAGACGGTCTCGGTCGGCTCCACAGAGTCCACGTCGGTCGTGCGGTTCTTATACACGGCGGGGTCCGCGCCTCCTTCGGGGAACTTGATGGTCTGGCCATCGACGACAAAGGCACTCAGGTCTTCGGCGTTCGCCAGCCACGTGTCGATTTTCTCGTATTCCTCCTTCAGCGAGTTCAGAAATACGGCCTTCTGGGTGGCCAGCGGCGCAATGGCCAGGCTGACACCTTCAGGAACGTCCAGCTGGGCGTCGGCACCCAGCACACAGCCCACGGCAACCACGGCCAGGGCAATCAGCATTGCAAATTTCTTCATCTTTTTTATCCTTTCTGTTGGTTGTTAAACTTCTCTTTAGAGGGCAAGGCCTTTGTCTCGGCTGGCGGCCTCAAAGTCTGCGCACAGCTTCTTGAAGCGGTCCGGCTCGTTGGCTTCCATAGCGGCGAGGCCGCGCGGGTCTTTCTTGGTCCACTCCAGGTAGTCCCAGCTCTTGCGCTCGTCCTCTGCCTTGGAGGCTCCGCCCTGCATCTCCTGCAGCTGGGCGGCAAGCTTCTTGCCTTGCTCGGCCTTCGGGTCTTCGCCTTTGCCTTCGCCTTCGCCTTCGCCTTTGCTGGGGACCTCACGGGCGTCCAGCATCTTCGACACTTCCTCGTAGTCCTTCATTGCGAGCTTCTCGAGGCTCTCGACTTCGCCCGCACAAACCACGCCGCGCTGCACGTGCAACGCCACGAGGTTCTTTGCGTTCAGTTTGCGGCTCTCCTCGAGCTGCGCCTGCAGCTGGCGGTTCTGCTCCTCCAGCTCTCCGCCGGTCTTCTCCGGCTTGTCTGTCTCTTTGTTCATTTTTTTATCGTTTTGTTTACCCGCCAGCATCCCCGCGGCGGTTTCCGGGTTCAATACTCCTAATTTGTAATCGCTGCCGTCGTCGTTCATCAGCTTCACGGCGTTCTTCTGTCCGGGCACCGTCACCAGGCTCACCTCGATCAGCTCGCTCTTCGTCACGGTCGGGTACTTCTGCCCCTCCACCAGCACCGAGGCGTCGTCGCTCTCTTCCAGCGGACGGATATGGAGGCTCACAGCGTTCATATAGCCGTCTCTATACTTCCAGTATAGCTTCACGGCCTCCTCGTCGTTCGGGTCGAACACACAGGTGCCTCGCAGCTCTCCGTTCTCTACTCTTACATTCTCCCAGCGGCCGACGGGCATTCTCCACGTGTCGTGCTGCACACAGGCCACGGGGTTCTTTAGGAACCCCTCAAGGTCTATGCCTTCGACAAGCAGTCTCCACCGGTAACGGTTCAGCGTGTTGTCGCAGATCACAAAATCTATCGCCAGTTTCTCTGGCAGTTCTCGTTTGTTCTTTGCCATCTCGTTCTCGAAATTTTTTGCAAAAATAAGGGCTTTTTTTTCCACGGACCGAAAAAGTCTTACCCTTCGCACTGTTGTAGTTTCCCTTGTCTCCTTTCGCCGCCGCAGACGGCTTTCTTTGTACTTTTGCACAAATTTTATTAGATATGCCAAAACTGTCAAAAAACGACGCCGCTAAGAAGCGCGCACAAGCCAAGGAGCTTTTCGTCAAGGGCATCTCCCTCGACACCATCGCCGAGATCATCGGCATCTCTATCGTCACCCTCCGCCGCTGGGCCAAGGACGACGACTACGACTCTGCCCGGGCCGTCGCCACCCTCTCGGTCTCGCAGATGCGACGCACCATCCTCGACGCCTTTGTCGATCTGCAGAACGGACGCACCCCGAAGGTCAACCCCGACGCAGCCTCCAAGCTCGCCGCGGCTTTCGAGAAGCTGTCCGACCGCCGCAAACTGCTGCCCCACCTCTTCGAGGCCTACGAGATGCTCACCGACCACCTCGCCCGTCAGGTCGAGGAGGCTCGCTCCCGCAAGGAGAAGGAGGCGGCACTTAATTTCCTCAAAATGGTCCGCACCGCCACCGACGAGGTAATCGCCCGCGCCACCTCCGACCAAGTCAATCAAACCCATTAACCCCATCAAACCCATTTAACCCATCAAACCCATTAAACCCAGTTTAACCTATGTTTAAAGCTTTTTTCAACGAGATCCGGCACCACATCACGGTGCTCAATTATCGCCGCGCTCGGCGCAACGCACAGTCCCTCGCCAACCGTCTCGGCTGCCAGGTGTTCTGCGTCAAAATCAACGGCCGCCCGGCTCTCCTCACCAAGGATTATTTCAAGGAGCTCCGCTCCAAGGGCGTCTTCCCTAAGAACTTCACGGCGGTCCAGCTGAAGGACATCTCTGTCTTCACCGTCAAGCCCACAGCCCACCGAACCCATTAACCCCATTTACGGCAGCCGTGCTCGGCTGCCGCTCCCATCACACACAAAAAAAAACATCATCACCATGCTCTCCAAAAAAGAACTCGACAGCCTCCGCCAGCGTTACGAGGAACGCTCCGCACAGATACGCTCGGCCTCTATCGACGACCTGATACGTGAGTCGCCGGCCGAACAGGAGGCACGCATCCGCCGACTCCTGCAGCCGGAAAACTACGCCCTCTTTTTCGACTACTACTTCGGGCCATCCTCGGCACTGCCCCTCGCCGACCACATCTCGGCACCTTTCCACGTCGATATCTACCGCGACCTCTACCAGAACAACTATATCACCATCTTCAACGCCCTCTTCCGCGGCGGCGCCAAATCGACCCACGCCAACCTCGGATACCCGCTCGCTCTTAAACAGACGGGCAAATGCAAGTTCTTCCTCGTCGTCGGCGCCAACGAGGAACGCGCCGCTATGCTGCTCCAGGATCTGCAGCTGCAGCTCGAGTCCAACCCGCGCATCATCGCCGACTTCGGACCTCAGAAGTCTGTCGGCGACTGGGCCGACGGTCTGTTTCAGACCACCGACCGCTGCACCTTTATGTCGCTCGGTATCGACCAGCCTGCCCGAGGCCTCCGCGCCAACGGCATCCGACTCGAGTATGTGTCCGTGGACGACATCGAAGACCCTAAGCGCGCACTTAACACCGACCTCTGCATCGAATATGCCAACAAGGTCACCGGCGACATCCAGGCGGCTTTCTCCATCAACTCCGAGCGCACCATCATCAACAACAACTATTTTGTCGAAAAGGGCTTTATCGGCGAACTGCTCAAACGCAAGGGCTTCGATATGAAAAACGTGGACACCCGCCACAACAACATCATCACCAAGGGACGCTCGAAGCTCTATCAGATCAACCTCACCGACCGCTACTATAACGAGGTCACGCCCGACAACCCCGACTGGCACCCCTCCTGGGACCGCTTCAGCCGGGAATACTGTCTCCGCAAGGTCGAGGACTACAGCCACGACCTCGCCACCCTCTCCAACGAATACTACAACACACCTGTCAAGGTGGGCCGCCTCTTCAAGCCTGAGCATATCCGCTGGGTTAAGCACGCCCCGCTCTCCTCTTACGACCTGGTGCTCGATTTCTGGGACTTCTCCTACACCCGCACCGGCGACACCAAGGCTATGGCTCGCATCGGCGCTCGCGGCAACAAGCTCACCCTCATCGGTCTCTTCTGCCGCCGCTGCGACATCGAGGCCGCCCTGCAGGAACACTTCACCGGCTCCCTCGACGTGGTACGTCACAACGCCTCCTATGTCGCCTACTACGACGCCAATGTCGCACAGCAGGCCATCTACGAGCCTGTGCTGGCAGAGGCGGCGGCACGCTACCACTCGGCCTATATCCCGGTGCCTACCCACAACACCACCGACAAATATGTCAAGATAGCCACCATCATCGGCGCCTCTCTCTTCAACGGCACCCTGTATTTCGACGAGGCTATAAAGAATAACCCCGACTGGGACGAGGCGGCTTTCCAGTTCTTCGGCTTCGAGAAGGGCTCGCGTATCAACGACGACTGGCCCGACGCGCTCGCCGAGGCTATCGGCCTCGCCAAACAGCACATTGTCGATATCTCCCCGCAGTTCAAGCCGGTCATCGCCAAACGTAAACGCAGCAAGTATTAACCAGGCAGCCGTGCTCGGCTGCCACAAAAGCAAGTATTAACCAGGCAGCCGTGCTCGGCTGCCACAAAAAAAACCTAACCCCATGAACAGTTTCCTCTCTAAAGAAGAGCTCAAAACGGTGGCGGCTATGCCGACCATCGAGAAAATCACCGCCGGCAACGATTTTGTGGTGGAGCAGATAATCGACGAGTCCATCGCGCTCATGCGCTCCTACCTCTCGCGCCGCTACAACACCGACGCCATCTTCTCGGCCACCGGCAACGCACGCCACCTCACCATCCTCAAATATCTGAAGGATATAGTGATTTTCGAGATCTACGACCGCCTCACACGCGAGGAAAACGAGGTGGCAGGCCGTCGCTACGAGGCGGCAATCAAATGGCTCGAGAGCCTTAACGACGGCTCCCTGGCCGACGACACGCTGCCGCCGGCCGTAACCCCTGAAGGCCAGGAGGCCTCCTCCGGCGACGTCCGCTTCGGCTCCAACACACAATACACCTCACGCTACTGACACCCATAAAACCCATTCAACCCATAAAACCCATTCAACCCATTAACCCCATTAACCCCATAAACCCCATTAACCCCATATCACAATGAGCAAAAAGAACAAAAAACCCGAGTTTATCCCCAAGACCGACAACCAGCCACAGGACCGGCACATCACAATCGACTATTTCCACCTCTACGAAAATCTCCTCCGCAAGGAGATCGACGACTGGATCAACGCGCGCACTGCACGCCGCGACCCCTTCCGCCCCATCACCTACTACCAGCAGCAGCTCTACAAGGATGCTCTCCTCGACAACCACCTGGCAGGCGCTATCGACACGCAGCGCATCCTCCCCATCGTCAACAAGGAGTTTATCATCCGCGACGCCAACGGCAAAACCGACGAGCAGCGCTCCCTCCTTATCCAGGGCAAGTGGTTCCGCGACATCCTCCGCCAGGCGCTCCTCTCTATCTTCTACGGCTACTCGCTCATCTTTGTGGACAACCTGGCCTCTCCCTCCCGCACCATCCTCAACGTGCACCGCGAGAACGTGGTGCCGGAACTCGGCCTCATCCTGAACAACCCGCTCGACCTCACCGGCAAGTCTATCGACTACCGCCAGTTCCCCGCCTATTTCCTCTATGCTTCCCTCGGCGCCGACACCGTGGGTCTCATCGAGTCTGTGGCCCCGCTGACTATCTACAAGCGCCACTCCTGGGCCTCCTGGGACGAGTTCGAGCAGATCTTCGGCCTCCCCATCCGCATCGCCCGCACGGCTATCAACACCAAGGAACACAAGGATGATATCCAGACCTGGCTCGAGACGATGGGCACGGCCGCCTATGCTATCCTCGACAAGCAGACCGATATCGAGATTAAGGAGTCCAACCGCTCCGACGCCTACCATATCTACCTCGAGAAGGTCAACGCCGCCAACCGCGAGATATCTAAGCGCATCCTCGGCCAGACTATGACTATGGAGGACGGCTCCTCGCTCTCGCAGGCTCAGGTCCACGAAAAGGTGCTCAAGGAGGTCCACGCCTCCGACCTTACCGAACTCACCGACTGGGTCAACGATACCCTCTTCCCTGTCCTCCGCATCCACGGCTTCGACATCCCCGAGGGCTATGTTTTCGCAGCTCAGGACCGCGAGGTGATATCGCCCCGCGAGAAAATCACCATCGACCAGGCACTGCTCAACGCCGGCTATAACCTCGACCCTGCCTATATCGAGAATTTCTATGGCACGCCGCTCGATAAGGACAACCCACGCCGTGAAAACCTCCTCGGCTACCGCAATGCCGAAGTTTCCGATTTTTTCGCGTAAGCCGAGGCATCGCCTCGGCACCCATTGACTACGCCCTCCATTTCCTTTATGCTGAGTGGGAACGGCGCCAACTGTCGGCACCCGACGACACGTCGGCTCAGCTCTCGCTCGACGACTCGGCACTGAAACGCATATCCAAGGCTTTCGACCGCGCCTCGGCAGCTGTCCACACCCGCGGATCCTACGACCCCTCTATGCTCTCCAACCCCGACATCTCGCCTCTCGTCTCCGAGATCGCCTCGGCTCTCGGCCACGCAGCCGGCAGCACTGTCTCCAGCGCCGATATGCCGGCGGCTATGCGCGCCAAACTCGAGCGCAGCACCTTCATCTTCTCCGGCTTCAAGACCCACGCCGAACTGTCGGCGGTATCACGACTCCTCTCCAAGGATGGCGTCAAGACACCCTTCGACACCTTTATGCGCGAGGTCAAGGCCATCAATCAGGACTATAACGTCAACTACCTCCGGGCTGAGTATAATTTCGCGGTCCACTCCTCACGTTCTGCAGCTCTCTGGGAGCGCTTCTCGAAGGACACCGACCGCTACTATCTCCAGTACCGCACCGCAGGCGACGAGCGCGTCCGCGAGGACCACCGCCCGCTCCACGATATCACCCTGCCGTTCGACGACCCCTTCTGGGCTGAATATTTCCCGCCCAACGGCTGGAACTGCCGCTGCACGGCCGTCCGCGTCCGCCGCTCCAAATACACCCCCTCCGACCACGACAAGGCTATGGCTGCCGGCGAACGTGCCACCACCTCCCTCGACAAGCACGGCAACAACCGCGCCGCCATCTTCCGCTTCAACCCCGGCGCCCAGGAGACACTCTTCCCGCCTCGCCACCCCTACTACAAGGTTCCACAGGCCGACCGCCAAACCATCACCGCCGCCGTTGAAAAGGTTGCAGCCGACAATACTCTGCGCAAAACGGCTGTCGAGAACCTTAAGGTATTCCAGTCCAAGCCGCCCGTCTCCAAAATCATCAATGGGGAAGAGGTGGATATCCTATTCGACTCCAAGACAAAAAAGCACATCGCCAACGATATCGCCAACAACAAGAACTTCCTCTGGAAGGAACTCTCGGCAAAGCTTCAGGACGTGCTCAAGGATGCCACCCTCGTGGCTCATGAACCCAATATAAAAATAGCTCAGAAACCTTCGGCCAGACACTACTATTATTTTGAATGTAAAGAAGGAAACGAGGTGTTTTATTTGGCTGTTGAAGAGAACCTCGTCGAGAAAACCGGACGTCATTTCTTCCGCCTTTACTCAATAACTAAAACATTGAGAAACACAGCAATTCTATATAAATAAACCAGCTGGGAACAGGCGGCCACGGGCTAAAGCTACCGTGGGTTGTTCCCAGCTGATTCGGCTGCAAAAATACAACTATTTTTTAAACTGACAAAATAAATCTTGAAAATTTTTCAAAAACTATCAACTCCTATCAAGCGTAGGCCGTGGCACCGCCACGGCTAACCCATCAAACCCATTAAACCCATTAGCCCCATTATGCCCAAACAAACCCACAACGACCTCATCCGCGACATCCTCTCCGACCTCGCCGTCGAGCTCGAGGACGAGTTCAAGCGCAATTTCGAGCGCAAGGCTTTCTTTGATAAAAAGTGGAAACCATCGCCACACGGCCTCATCGACTCCGGCGACCTCCGCGAGAGCATCACCGGCACCGCCCACTCCGACTGCGTCGAGATATCCTCCGACGCACCCTATGCGGCTATACATAACGAGGGCGGTCGCATACAGGTCACCGCACGTATGAAGGCCTGGGCCTGGCACAAGTACAAGGAGACACACAAGTCCGTCTATGAGGCTATCGGCAAAATGCGCGTCGGCTCTTACATCGAGATACCACAGCGACAGTTCATCGGCGACCACCCGGCGGTGGACCGCGCGGTCGAGGAGATCATCACCGAGAATGTGGACCGATACCTCGACTCTCTCCTGGACCAATGACAAAGGGGCGACCGATTTCGGCCGCCCCTCCTGTTTCTGTGATTATTGACACTCTCTATCCGCAGTGCGCATAGATCAGCGCCGCAAATATCGCTATGGCGCAGATTATCTCTATCAGGCCGTCATACCAGCGGCTCTCTTCGTTTTCTGGGTCCATCTTTTTCTCCATCTTAAAACAGTTTGCCCTGCCTCGGGTCTTTCCATTTGCCGTGTTTCTTCTCCTCGGCCTCCAGCTTCCCCTCCAGGTTGGGCGTGTTTATGATTTTCATATACTGCTGGTAGCTGATATGGTACACCGGGTAGATATACTTCCGCCACACCCCTTTGTAGGTGGTGACGTCCGGGTCGTAGTGCTCCCCGGTCTCTTCTACAATGGCCTTGTAGTGTCGCAGTATGTTCACGCGGTTGTATGCCATATCCTCACTTCAGCAGTTGTTGGTTTATCGTCAGGTTCGCTGTCAGGTTCGCTCTCATCAGGGCCACATACTCCTGTTTCTGCCGGTCGATCTCCGCCAGGATCCAGTAGCCCAGCCCGAGCTCGTAAGACTGGAAGCCGTGCACCAGGTCACCCATAACCTCGAACAGGGCCAGACTCTCCACCTCCCCAAGCGTCAAGGTGTTCCCCTTCTTCTTCAGCGTCGGCACTTTCACGGCTATGCGCGTCTGCAGCTTCCACAGGGCGTCTCGGTACTGCACCTCCGGGAACGTGGTACCAGCGAGGGCATTGCAACAGTTCATAGCTATCGTCGCAACGCCCTTGTACTGGTCCCGGTTCAGTTTCAGCTTCACTTTCATCGTCTGCAGCTCTATCCGATATATCCAGGATACATCTCGCGCGGCGTCTCCTTCGGGATTGTGCTGCCGGCGTCGTCGTGCCACAACTTGCAGCCGTAGCGTGCGGTGGTCCCGCACCGGCTGCTGACAATGTCCATCTGCTGGCGGCTCTCGAGCCCGCCTCTGCTGTCCCGTGGCGCGCAGGTCTTGCGCTCCATCTGTAGGTTCATCTCTTTTGCCATTTCGTCTGGGGTTTAAAGGGTTTTTAATCGTCGTTTATTTCTGGCCTTTGTACATATTCCACTCTTGGGCTCTCCGCGCGCTCAGCACCACGCTGGTCTTCAATGTGTGGCTCTTCGGGTCTCTCACCTTCACCCACATAAACCAGGCTTTCTCCAGCGCCTCTCTCGCCTCACGGCTCTCCCTCACCAGCCTCCGCACGGTGCTGCTCCTGAACTGCCCGCTGCCTATGTTGTACACCAGGCTCACCAAAGCGTCAAACTGGCACTGCTCCAGCGCTACCTGCATACCGTTCACCTCACGCTCCGCGGCCTTCACGTCGGCCACCAGCAGCCGCTCCGCCTCCTCGGCGGTGATCGTCTGCCCCTTCTGCGCTCCCAGGTGCCCGTAGCCTATACTGTAGCCTTTGTAGTCCCAGTAGGCCTTCAGCACCGGCTTACCGCCAATGCCTTCAAACCGTTTCAGCATCTCTATGCCTTCTTTGCTTGTGTTCATACTCTCCGGTGTTTAGTTGGTGTATTCGTTTTCCCAGCGACGCTGGTCTATATAGGTCTCGGGATAGACGCGGTCGATGCGCTTGCCCTCGGCAAAGCGCTTGTACCTCGGTATCGCTCCGAGCGCCAGGATCCTGTCACCCTCCGGCAGCAGGTTCCACTTCTTCATCACTCGCGCCTTGTTGCCTACCTTGTAGTCGTATAGCGCCCAGAACCGCTCAAAGCTGTAGTCCGCATTGGTCACGTCCACTATCTTGCAGCCTACCTTCTCCCAGTGGGCGAAGCCGTCCACGGCCAGCCCCGGCTGGTAGTGGATGCGCACCGGAACCTCGCGCACCGTGGCCATCTTCACTCCGGCCACACACCCCTCGCTCCATCGGATGCTCCTGAGCTCGTAGGTCACTCCCTCAACCCAGTCGTACTCCAGCAGCGCAGCGCTCTCTCGGTGGTTGCTCGGCTCCACGGTGAATTTTGCCGTGACTCTCTCGGCTTGTTTCTTGCCTTGTTTGTCGTCTGCCATAGCTGTCGGGGTTTGAGGGTTACACTTCGGCCATACTCAGCCCTACATCACTCCATTCTTTCACAGGCTCCCCGCCTTCCAGCACGGGGTTGCCCTCGCTGTCCAGCTTCGTGGTCTTCACCTGGCAGCGGATATAGGTCTTCCCGCGGGTCGGTCGGTAGGCGTCGCGGATAATCGACATACCCTCTTTGAAGGTCTCGTTGCCGCTGTCTGCGGCCATCTTGCTCAGCTGCAGCACTCGGCTCGCCTTCAGGTTGCCCTTCTGGTCGCGCGACAAAAGACGCATCACGGCATCCACAAGACGGCTGCTCTCTTCGTCTTTCGCCAGGGTCTTCAGATACTCGCGCACCTTCTTGATACCGTCTTCTACCTGGTCCAGGTATCCGTCGTTCATATTGTGCCCGATACGCAGGCGCTGGTTACCGTCGCTGCTCGTGAAGGTGAACGAGAACTGCTCGTCGCCCTCCGGGTTGTCCTCTTCGTTGATCTCCCGGCGCATCTTCATTATGGTGTCGAAGCGGTCGAAGATCTTGCACTTCGTACTCTGCATCATCGCGCTGCACTCCTGCAGCTCTTCCACCGAGGCGGCCATCTCTTCGTCCACCATCTGCTGCAGCTGCTTGCGCATATCGCGCTTGCTTTCGATTTTGGCCTTGCGGGCCTGTTCTTTCTGGAAGGCCTCAAACTGGGCTTTCTCTTCTGCGGTCATTGCGACCATCTCTTTGTTTGCCATATCTTTGCTATTTTTTGGGTTGTTCTCTTTTGTTGTCCATCGGGTATATATATATCATCCATTTCATTGTCACCCTCGCCACCAGGCGCTCTATCCGGGCCCCGGTGCTCTCTTTCCAGTCCGGCAGCAGCGCCACCCATCCGCACTTCCTCATCAGCCGCAGGCACTTCCACATAGCCTTCAGCCACGGCGTGCCCTCGTCTATCAGCTGCGCAGGGTTCACGATCTCCTCGCGCTTCCATCCGAGCTCCACAAGGCGCTCCACACCGGCGTTGAATTTCATTTTGTAGCAGGGGTCGCCGGTCACCTTCCCCGCTATGTAGATCTTCTCTTTTTTCATCGGTTTAGATTTTGGTTTGTTTCATCTGTTGGTTTATATGCTGAGCACGGCTTCCACCACGCTGTCCATATCTCTCTTCCGCTTCTGGAAGGCGTAGGTCAGGCTCCTCAGCCGCTCCAGGCTCAGGCGGTTGAAGTTGTCGCGGCCCTTGTTGTCGCAAGCCTCCATCCCTGCAGCACGGCAGGCCACGCCTTTGGCGTACCATATCCGGGCCTTGGCGTCCATCACTTCCCATTTGCCTACGGTGCCCTCGCAGAAGGCACACACCGCCGCCAGCAGCCGCTTGCGCTGCACGTCGAGGTCGCGCCTCTCGCTGTCTGTCTGTTTGCTTAGGAACTCCACCAGCTTCTCCAGCTGCCATTCCTCGAGCTCCTTCGAGCTCTCCACACCATAGCTGCCCAGCAGCGCCTCGTATTCCTCTTGTGTCATACCGGCGGCACCGCGCAGCACGTGCAGCTTCCGTATCAGCTGCCCCTTTTTATTGCCCTGCCCGGGCACGGGTCTCGTTGTCTTGGTCTCCATTGTTCTCTGTGTTATAGTTCTGCCCATTAAACCCATTAAACCCATTAAGCCCATCAGGCCCATCAGGCCCATCAGGCCCATCCTGCCCGTCAGCCCCGTCGCTCTCCAGCTCCGCCCCGGCCGGGCATCTCCTTGCCCCCTCCTCCCATATCGTCAGCACCTCGCCGCCGCCATAGCGGCTGTTGGCCTTCGCCCGGAACTGGCTCACCTGGATCTTCACCATAGCGTCGTATTTCACCTGCTCCGCCGTGGCTCCCTTGGGCTGGTTCTTCTCGTTGGCGTGGCTCACCAGGATAAACAGCTTCGACGGGAACTCCTCCTTCAGCTGCTTGTAGCCTTTGTAGTTGATGCCAAGGTACTGCAGCGAGTCTATCACCACCACCTTCGGGCTCCGCTGCTTCCGCAGCTCTCTCTTGATGTCTTCCACATCCATCTCCACCCACAGGCTCACACGGTTGTTCACAGCCTCCATACAGGCCTCTCGGAACGCCCGGCGCATACTCGCCCCGTCTCCCTCCTCCAGGCTCACCACGGCCACCTTCTCGCCCAACTCGGCTATGTATTTCGTCAACATCAGCACCAGGCGCGTCTTGCCGTTATAGCTCTGCCCCCATATCAGCCACACCCCACGGTCTTCGGGCTGACCCATAAAGCGCTCCCACTCCCCCTCGAAGGGCAGCACCCGCCGCTCCATATTGGCCAGCTCCCGCGGTGATATCTTGTGCTTCTTCCTCGGCATAACTAATTACCCATTAAGCCCATTGAACCCATTAAACCCATCATCCTCTCTTCCTTCCTTGTGCAAACACCAGCTGGCGCACCCTCCGCAGGTCGCCCTCGGCACTCCTGGCGATATCCTCTATCACGGCTTCGTCAGTCAGCCCGTTGGCCTCGCACACGGCCTTCACGTCTTCGTAGTCGGCCCGGTCCAGTCCCACAAAACGGCTCCCCAGACGGCTGAATATCTCCGGATAGCCCTTGCGCTGGTACTTCAAACCCATACGCATACGCTTCTCTATGTAGTCGGTGCTCAGCAGCACCATCCCGCACTGCTCCTCCAATCGGTTGTAGAGGGTGATGAAGAAGCCCCACACGTTGTCCCCCAGCTTGTCGAACTCGTCGAATATCAGCAGCGGCTGCTCTTTCCTGCTCAGCACGTCGCACGCCAGGCGCAGCCTCTCTCTCTTCGTCAGCCCGTCGGCTTTCTCGCCCATCACCCTCAGCAGCTCCTCCACAAAGTCGTTCTTGCTCCAGAACTCGTCGCACATCAGGCGGTACACATTGCGGTGGCTCGCCTCGTACTCCTTGGCGGCATACGTCTTGCCGCTGCCGGCCGGGGCCGTCAGGCTCATCACCCGCGCCTCTTCCTGCGCCGCCTGCAGCAGCGCGTGCACCTGCTGGTAGGTGGCAGTCTCCGCGGTGTTCCACACCTTCCCCTGGCCGCCGAGTTCGGCGGACACCCCAAGGGCCCGCGCCACCTTCCTCCACATCTCATCCGAAATGTGGTCCCATTTATCGCCCTGGCCGGGCACGGCCCCGGCCATCATCTGACTCAGCGTCGCCGGGCTCACGCCCTTGATTGAGTTCGCGGCCTTGTTCTGGCCACCCTTCCGTTCCGTGTAGGCCTTCAACGCCTCCACAATGCCTTTTTTGTCGATTTTCTGTGTCATTTTGAATATGTTTTGGTTTGAATTATAATCTCTGTTTAATCACCCATTAAACCCATTCCGCCCATTAAACCCATTCCGCCCATTAAACCCATATCAATTGGCCGCCGATTTCGGCGGACAACCCCTCAACCTCCATCACAGCCTGTCCCAGATATCCTCCATCGCTCTCGCCTTGGCAGGCTTCTCGACGGCTCCCACCTCCTCAAAGGCCACATCCTCGACCAGGGCACGTTGCGCCTTCCGCTTGTTGTCTTTATGCTGCCCCTTGCTGTCGGTCAGCAGCAGGGCACTCATCGGACTCTCCAGCTGTGCCCGGGTCACGAACTCCCGCGCCTTCTCTTGCACCTCGCACACGTGCTCCGTCACCCGCTCAGTCAGCTGCCGGTTGAACTGCCGGTACTCCGTCAGCGCCGTCCAGTCTTCCTCTTTATAGTCCACCAGCGCCATCGGCACCCGCTTCTTCGCGGCCACCATATAGCGCAGCGTCCCGTCTTCGCTCACCGCCAGCGCCTGGTTCATATCGCCCAGGTCGTAGCGCAGCGTCCAACGCTCGCCTTTGTGTTTGCGCATCTCTATGTCGAAACTGTCGAACTTGTATTCCACCCCGTCCCTTATCAGCTTCAGGCCGTTAGGCGTCAGCATATTGCCCTTGCCGGTCTCTCCGAAGGCCAGCAGGTAGCCTTCCATATTCAGCTCGCGGTGGAAACGGACGTCCCCACGCTGCCAGGCCTCGCGCACCTCCGCTATCTTACGGCTGCGCTCTATCTCTATGATCTTGCCTATCTGCTGCTCCAGCCCCTCTCTGTCGGGGAACTGGTATTTGTGGGCGTTCAGCCACTCGTCGTTGGCCTGCCTCTTGGCGGTGATATTGTGGCCGCCGTTGTTCGTCAGCGCCCACAGGTACTCGCTCTCCAGATAGGCAAAGTAGCGTTCTATCGGCTTCGCCTTGGCATTGCCAACCGACGCCGGGGTTACGTGCTCGGCAAGCGCGCGGTACTTCGGCGTCATAGCCTTCAGCGAGTAGTGGTCGCTCTGGATCTGCCACGGCGCCCAATGGCCGCCCAGCACCTCCTGTGTGTGGTGTACGGCGTTCTGCAGGGCGGCGGTAATCAGCTCCGCCGTCTCCTGCTCTCCGATGGCGTAGCCTATCGGGTAGTCGTTCATCACGTCCACCACTATCTCCACCACCAACCGCTTCCAATAGGTCTTGCCCTGTCCGGGCACGGTCTCTTGGTAGTAAAGCTCCGCGGTCCAGCCGTCGAGGCTCCACATCTTCAGCGGCATATCCGGACGCTCCCGGTCCACCTGCATCGTTATCGTGTTCGCGTATGCCCGCTTGCCCTCTCTCGAGGCCGCCAGCATCGTCGCGTTCTTCACTCTTATCTCCTGGACTCTCCTCCGGTCTATCTTCACGCCCAGCGTCTCGGCTGCCTTCGCCACCTGCGCGTCGTTCAGCTTCGCGCCGCTCGCTATCAGCGCCTCCACCACGGCGTTCACGTCAACACCCCGCGCCTTGTGGTTGCTCTCTTTGCCCGTCAGGCCGTGCACCAGCACCTCGTAGCCGTGCAGCTGGTAGTCGTTGAACTTCTTCCTCAGCCGGTCGCCGCTCGTGGGCAGACTGTTCGGCCACTCCACCAGCTGCTGGTCTATCTCGTTGGCCAACGCCTCGAACTCCCTCTTCACACTCATCTTCAGCCTCCCCATCTCGGCGGCTCTCCGCTTCTCCTCCAGCAGCTCGCCTATGGCATCCAGTATCTTCGCACCGTTCCACAGCTCCGTCACCTTCTCCGGCTTCAGATAGTGGCCGTCTTTGCCGGTCACCCGGCTGTAGTAGTCGTAGGCCTGGGTGTCCAGCAGCTGCTCCTCGCGCCTCTGCAGGATGCTCCGCAGCAGCGTCTCACGGCTCATCTGCGCCGGGTCGCAGCCCAACGCCTCGATCACCCGCGCCTTCATCTTCGTCCCCATACTCTGCCAGTCTATCAGTGCCGTACGCCCATTGCCGCCACGACGCAGGGAACGAATAGTACCACGTTGCTGATATTTGGCCACATTATCATAGCCAAAGATACCAGCAAGGTAGCTACAACTTACCCCGACGTGGCCGTTATATCGTTCTATTACCTTGCTTTCCATCCTATGCCTCCTTTTCGTCCTCCACGGGGGCACCCGCCAGCACGCCGGCCATCTCCTGGTAGGCATACTTCCTGATGCGTTGCGCACGACGGTTTTCGTCGGCGTTGTTCTCGTTGTAGTCGCCTCGCAAGGCCTTCCTGATGGTCGGACGACTGCCCAACCCACGCTTCTGCATCTCCGTCACGGCTCCGTGACGCACCAGGATCTCCACCTTGCCATACAAGACATATCTCATTGCTTCTGTCATCCCAATCTTTAATCTTTGAACTTTGAACTTTAAACTTTTCCTTGCGGGGTGCCGGGTCTCGCTCCCGGTGGAGGTCAGTCCAGATTGTTTCTCCCTCTCACCCCTTGCCAGCCGCGCTCGGCTGGCAACCTTTGCCGTCTTTCCGGCTGTCATCCGAGGCTCCTCTTGCAGGTCGTGGAACACCTTTATTTCTCTTCCTTGAAGCGAACCCCAAGTACGGCTCCAAGTTTTTTTATTCCTGCGTCTGTTATATGGTACACGGTTTCGCCGAATTGCTCTCGCTTTGTAGCATAGCCAGCTGCCACAAGCTCCTCCCACACATCGGAGGTGCCTCTTTGGGCATAAAAGTTTCTATGGTACCCCTGCACTCCGTTAGCGGGTTCCATAAAATCGCAGCCAAGTGCGTGCATCATTTTGTTGATTGCTTTTTCTGTAAGTTCCATTTTGGTAATGTTTTAATTGGGTTATAAATGTCATTCAAAGAAGCAGGGGAGTAATTTGAAATGTAGGTAGATTTGTTCCCAAATCTGTTTCACTGTTGTTAATACTTGGAAAAGAACTCTCCCCTGCCTGTATCTATGCGTAGGCTGTGGTACCGCCACCGCCGCCCCTCTTCACCTCGCTCACCGCCGCGGCAACCACTATGGCCTCGTATTCGTCCATAAACTCGTCGAGCGTGCACCCGTGGTCGGCATACTGCCGGCACGCCTCGCGCACCATCTCCGCCAGGCAGAACTCCCGGCTCCCGGCACTGAACACCGGCAACGCACCGTCAACCATTCTCACCTCCTTCCTCCTCTTCGCGGCATATCCCCTCGCCACTCATCAGCTCCGCCAGACCCAGGTCCGTCAGCGCACCGCACATCCCGCGGAACGCACTCCGCGTCTGCAGTATCAGGCGGAAGTCCTCCGGATCCGGACCATACGCAAACTTCGTCGTCACGCCGTCATTCTCCAGCTCGACCACCGGGCCGATATCGCTGTCTCGGTCCGGGTAGTCGATGAACATAGCCAGCTTCACACGCAGCAGCTCCGGATCCTTGCCAGGCTGCACCTTCTTCGTCGCGTTCATTCTTTATCTCCTTTCATTTTTTTTAGTATATTTGCAAAAAATTTATATTATGGAATTTCATATTAGAATTACTACCACCACCGAGGAAACCAAGTACCTCGACGGCTTCAAAGCTGACTTAGAAGCTCACGGGTTTGCTTGCACTTGGTCGCGGTACCGAAAGGGCAAATACATTCCTTGCCACCCAGATCTTCAAGAACGTGGAGCAATTGTTGAATTGTCCCGTTCGTGCCAGACTCCATTTGGACGCTTCCATTGGATCCAGTTCGTTCAGGCACTTGCAAATCTGACTCTCGACAACCCGAAGGTTGAAATCCTTGATTAAACTCCGACCAGGAAACCCCGGCCTCAAATCCTGCGCGGTATGCTTCCGATAGCATTTCCGCCAGCTTGTTGTTCTCTTTTGTTTTCATCTCTTTATTATTTATAGTTTGTCAATTCAATTTTTCTTCGTACTTTTGCAGCACTTTCCACTTGGAAATTCGATGCAAAGATATAGATAATTTTCGACATACAAACAATTTTTTTAAGAAATTTTCGACACGATGAATGAAAGATTAAAACAATTTATTGAATATCTGCAACTTAGTACACGAGCATTCGAGCAAAAAATTTCTGTCTCGAATGGCTTAATTGCCCGCTTCGTGTCCAAAAATACCTCTATCCAGAGTGATGTTTTGTCGAAAATTTGCGACACCTTCCCTGAGTTAAATTTTGATTGGTTGGTTACCGGAAAAGGGGAGATGTTGAGAGGATCCGACCGGGAAAAACCGTCCGACACCACCGTCTCGATCCTCCTGCAGCGCATCGAAGATCTCGCACGCGAAAACGGCTCACTCCAGGCACAAATCGACGAGTATAAAAAAGAGATTGCCCTTTTGCAGAAGTCTGCATCGCCTCCAGCTGCAAAAAGTGCCAGCGCCTGACACCAAAAGTGCTCCGGCTGCAATAGAAACGCACCCGCCAACCACCCCCACTATACAACTTTTCGCCCCTATAAAGGTCGGTTTTTAATGCGTATCTATCTAATTTTCAATTTTCAACTTTCAATTTTCAATTTATAAAACTGCTCTCCCTTTGTGTCAAAAAACACACAAACTCGCATCCCTTTGTGTCGAAAAAAAAAAAAAAACAGCATCTAAAAACACGAAATTTGTATAACCAACTGTATAACCAACTGCATAACCAACTGCATAACCAACTCCAAAAAACCCACCGTGCACCCCGGTGGCGTCCCCGCCGCCGCACCCCCTCCACAGCCGCCCATCGGGCCCATCAAACCCATTAAGCCCACCCACCGGCCGCAAGCCATAAGAAAAGGGCGCAGAAGCCCGTAAAATCAAGCCTCTGCGCCCTCTCCGGCACCCCGCCGCGCCACCGCCTCAACCTCCCATTAAACCCCCATTAAACCCCCATTAAACCCTCATCCCCCGCCTCCCGACCTCATCCGATCCCATTCCGCACCCCATTCCGACCTCATTCCATAAATAAAGACCATTCTATTAAAACAAAAAAAGCCGCCCCCCAGCGACCGCAAAATATTAAAAATCAACCAAAAATCCGCCAAAATTTATCCCTCTCCCTCCCATTTCATTCTAACCCGCCCCTCATAGGCGAACACACACCCCAGGAAGGGGCTGCGGAGACCTTTCTCGATATAGTAGGCCGGGCCACCACGGAACTGGCCGTTGTGGTTCTCCTTGTATATCTGTGCCAGCGTAGCCTCGACAAAAGCGCTGCCGGCGCCGAAGAAGGCGATGACCCACATCCAGACAATGGCGCCAGGGCCGCCGAATCCGATGGCGGTGGCCACACCGACGATATTACCCGTACCCACACGGCCCGAGAGAGCCATTGCGAAAGCTTGGAACGACGAGATGCCGACGGTCTTTTTATCGCCTTCCTGCTTGCCGAAGAGCAACTTCATCATCTCGCGGAAACGGCGCACCTGCACGAAACGTGTGCGGAAAGAGAAGTAGAGGCCCGCCAGCAGACACAGAAGCACCAGTGCCGGGCTCCACACCCAGTCATTGACGGTCTCTATCGCCGTCGTCAACCATTGTCTAAAAGAGTCCATCTTACAGTAATTTTTTCATTATAAACAAAACAACTGCAAAAATACAAACTTTCCCCGACATAGCAAAATATTTTTTCCACCGTTCCGAAAAGATTACGTATTTTTGCACCATGAAAAACGACGTCACCATACGTTCTTGTCCCGAGCTGATGGAAGCCATCCAGCAGATAGGGCTCGTACCGCTGCTGGACAGCGGCATTCCTGGTTTTTCGGCCGACGAACTCGTCGACCCGAGCTGCCGCTATGTGAGGACTGACGACGGCTGGGAGTGGCCGCTGTGGCAGTGGAAAGGCCCCATCGTCACCGAAGGGCACTTTGCCTATGGCAAGTTCTTCAACAGCAAGGCTGGATTCGTCTCCATGGACTGGTGGCCAGACCTCTGCAACTACCGCCGCGCCAAATACCCTGAACCCGACAGTGAGAGCATCGAAGGTGTGGTGCTGGACATCCTGAGAGTCAACGGCAGCATGATCACCCGCGAGCTGCGCTCTGCCTGTGGCTTTGACGGGCCCAAGATGCGCAGCCGTTTCGACACCTATGTCACACGCCTCCAGATGGCCTGTCGCGTTGTCACCGAAGACTTCGTCTACCCCACCGACAAGCACGGCAACAGCTACGGCTGGGGGTGGGCCCTCCTCACCACCCCGGAGCACCTCTTTGGCCACGATGCCAACCCGCGCCGCCGCAGCCCCGAGGAGTCGCTTGCACGCCTCGTAGCCCACCTGCACGCGCTCCTGCCGCAGGCTTCCGAAAAAAGCATCCTCAAACTTATCGGCTGACGGACAAAAAAGTGAATAGAGAAATCAAAAAAAGTCGTATCTTTGCACCGATTTTTCCTCCTCTGGAGACCATATATCTATTTTATTTTTAGTGATGAAACAAGGATTTGACAACGAGAAGTATCTGCGGATACAGTCCGAACACATCAAGGAGCGCATCAGCAAGTTCGGCAACAAACTTTATCTAGAATTTGGCGGTAAACTGTTCGACGACTACCACGCCAGTCGTGTGCTGCCCGGTTTCGAGCCCGACAGCAAGTTGAAGATGCTCACCCAGCTGAAGGACGACGCTGAAATCGTCATCGTCATCAGCGCCGTGGACATCGAGAAAAACAAGAAACGCGGCGACCTGGGCATCACCTATGACGAGGATGTGCTGCGTCTGCGCGAAGTCTTCACGGAGCGCGGCTTCCTTGTGAGCGGCGTCGTCATCACCCATTACAGCGGCCAGCGCAGCGCCACTGCCTACCGCGAGCGTCTAGAGCGCATGGGCATCAAGGCCTACTACCATTATATCATCGAGGGCTATCCCACGAATGTGGAGCTCATCGACTCGGACGACGGCTTCGGCAAGAACGACTATGTCGAGACCACACGCCCGCTTGTGGTCATCACCGCCCCGGGACCCGGCAGCGGCAAGATGGCCGTCTGCCTCAGCCAGCTCTACCAGGAGAACAAGAGAGGCATCAAGGCCGGCTATGCCAAGTTTGAGACCTTCCCCATCTGGAGCATCCCGCTGAAGCACCCCGTCAACATCGCCTATGAGGCCGCCACCGCCGACCTCAACGACGTCAACATGATTGACCCCTTCCACCTCGAAGCCTACGGCGAGACTGCCGTCAACTATAACCGCGACATCGAGATCTTCCCCGTGCTCAACGCCATCTTCGACGGCATTTATGGAGAGAACCCCTATAAGTCGCCCACCGACATGGGCGTCAACATGGCGGGCTTCTGCATCTGCGACGACGACGTCTGCTGTAAGGCCTCGAAGGACGAGATTATCCGCCGCTACTACACCGCCCTGTGCGACTATGCCAACGGCAAAGCCACCGACAGTGAAATCAACAAGATAGCCCTGTTGATGAAGCAGGCCAAGATATCGACCGACGACCGTCGCGCCACCGTGGCCGCCAAAGAGCGCCGCGACAGAGAAGGAGTCCCCTCCGCCGCCATCGAGCTGGCCGACGGCACCATCATCACCGCCACCACCAGCGACCTGCTCGGCGCCTGTGCCGCCCTGCTGCTCAACGCTTTGAAGCACCTCGCAGGCATCGACCACAGCGTCAAGCTCATCGCGCAGAAGATGATTGAACCCATCCAGCACACGAAGGTCACGATGCTCCACGGCAGCAACCCGCGCCTGCACACCGACGAAGTGTTGGTGACGCTGTCGATATTGAGCCTCCTCGACGACAACTGCCGCCGAGCCCTCGACTGCCTGCCGCTCCTCGACGGCTGCCAGATGCACACCACTGTGATGACCAGCGAAGTAGACCGCAAGATCTTCAAGAAACTCGGTGTCGGCCTCACCTCCGAGCCCATCCGCAAAGATTGAACAATCCTCCTAACATAGAAAAGGGAGGCTCTGTGTGTAATGAACCCCGAAAGTTGGACAAAAAACTTTCGGGGTTCATTACACATCGGAGCTCCTTTTAAAATTACCGAATATTCATTGCGGCTTTTATGCTGTCAAGATGGGCTTTGTAGGTGGAGACGGTGGTGATGCTGTCCGGTGAGAGGAGTGGGGTGTAGTAATCAGCAGCCATGGGTGCTGGAGCGTCAATGACAATCTCCCGTCGGGATTCTTCAATGAAATCATGAAGCTCTTCTTCGCTGATACCGATTACAGCCATATTTTTTCTGTTCATGTATAGCAGATGGTTGGCATTGAATTTCATGTAGCATATCTTGTTATGCTTCAGTCCCATGGATTCGCGCATTGCCGGGTTGCGCAACACTTTCGAGCAACGGTATTTGCCTGGATATTGGTCGGGATTCTTGAGTATCATGTCTTCCTGCGCACCGTCTTCGTCTATCCATTTGTTCCATTCATCTGCCATGACACGCATATAGTCGAAACAGTATTCCACATTATTGATAAACTGGAAGTTGCCCATGTTTTTCCAAGTCTCGAGGGTGCTGGAGAAGATACTTTCCGCCGCACGGTCATATACGATTTGGAAGTTAAAAGAGGCTGTTCTCATCAGCATGCTCAATTCATTCTCAGGCAACAATTCCAGTTCGTCGACAGGCACACTCAACAGCCATGTGCAAACAGAATCGGCTTGTTCCAGTCTCTCAATTCCGTCGAGTTGGTCGTTGGCGAAATTCTCGATGCTTGCCATCACCATCAGTGCCGACAGTCGGCGGTCTTTGGCCCGCTGATGACTTTCGAGTAGCTGGGCGGCGACGATAGTAAGCACCAGCGAGATAGTGGTACCGATAATGATCATGCCAATCTGGGACCAGAAACCTTTGCCTTTACCGTCAATTTTGACTTTCGGCGGGCGGATAATATTGAGCGAAGCCATAATTAAGTTTATTTGATTATCAATTTGCAAAGATACGCACTTTTTCAGTAACCGCCAAAAATATTTTGTCGAGAAAGGCCACGGATGAGCCGTTGTAAGAAAAGAAAGGCCACGGCAAGCGTTGGATGCGCTTGCCGTAGCCAGGGGGTGAAACTGTTGACGCTTCCCTCGACTATCTCATCACTACGACTTTCTGTGCCGGGCGGTCGCCGATGCACACCACCGTGATGACCAGCGAAGTAGACCGCAAGATCTTCAAGAAACTCGGCGTCGGCCTCACCAGCGAGCCCATCCGCAAAGACTGACAAAACCCACATACATATGCCGCTTTTTGCTTCGCACACTATTCTGCGGCTCGGCATAGTGAGCGAGTTCTCTCTGCTCTCGCTCTTGTGAATAGGTCCGATGAAAAGAATTCACTATATTACCTGATTACCTGTTCACCTGATTACCTGAAAAAAAAGGAGCAGCTGCGATGCTGCTCCCATTCACATTAAGTAGTATGAAAAACCTTGGGGGTTACTCCGCATTGAAATCCTCTCCCTTTTCGCGCAGCCGCTTCTCAGCCTTCTTTTTGGGGGAGAAGAACACCTCTGGACAACCATACATTACACAAATGCTATCCTCTCTCGTTACAGCATCCATCATCTTATCGTAGCAGAGGTTATGGATTCTTCTGTTCCATTTGCGGCGGTCGTAGATGGGTCTTTTTTCTGATTGGGTTGCACTTTTGATGATGTCGTTTAGGAGTTTCTCCATCTCTTGTTGCTCGACGCAACCGAGGACTTCCGCCATCCAAAAGATTAGCTCTCCGCACACGACCGATTGGAACTTGTCGACGGGGCTCTTGCTGTCGCAATAGGTCATCAGGTGCCAGTATTGCGAAGGACTGCATTGGTGGTAATCCACAACGACACCCTCGCGTTTGGCTCGGTCGATATATCCGCCACCCAACTGCTGATAACCGGCACTCACAAGCCTGTCGGTCAACGGGCAAGGGTAATGTTCCTTGTCTTGAAAACAGTATCTTATTTCTCTGATTGTACACATGGCTATTGTAAACTGTTACTGTAGTTCTCTATCCTCTTGGCTCGCATCTTCACAAAATCCAGCTGCGCATTAATCCATCGGCAATATTCTTCTGCGTTTTTCGGGATTGGATTGCTCTCGAATAGCGGTGTGTCTAACCATAGCTTTACCCGATAGTTTTCGTCCACACAATCTTGCAGGAGAAAGAAATCCACATATCCCTTGAAGTCAACAAAAGCGTCGAAGAACGCCTTGTCTCTCAGCATGACAGCATCCAGAGGAGACGTTTCTCCTTTAAAGTAACGACTAATACATTCAAGAGTCAAGTCCCACCTGTCACATATCTTCTTGCTACACCCGCGTGCTTGATTCATACTCCAAGGATGCTTGGGGAAAATAATCATCCCACCAATAGTGTATGCCTTATGCAGATAGTCCTCAATGTAATCCGTAACTGACGGCACCGATTGTGAAACCAGGTCAAGCAACTTCTTGTTGTATCTGAAGCTCGCCGTAATAGAATCGCTTCCGAAATACATATCACCACACCTTAAGTATGAACATCTATCTGAAGTTAAGTTCAGCATTTGCCCATTGGGAAGCGGTTTGCTCCACAGAGCTTGATGATATGCCTTCAAAGTAGGACTTGAAGAATCCGGATCTTTCCCGAAACTATCTATTCGGAAATCAAAGGAAATATCTATGTCGGACATTTTCATCTCGCGTTTTGATTTACCGGTTGACTTATTCCTCAATTGTCCTGCTGTAAAAAAGCAAGTGTACTATTGATGGAAGTACCGTCGGCCTTGTACTCTACTATTTTTACGAAGTAGGCGTCTTTCTTTTTGCAAGGACGATGGTCTTTGTCATAGTAATATGCTACAGAGTAATCACCACCAGAAGGAGTCGGTTCATCAACCCTTTCTGTCTCCCCAGATTGGCAGTACTTTTCTTCCCATCGTTCAAGGGCATCAAGTAATCTTTCTCTTTCTTCTTCTGTCATTATATAGTAATAACGCAAAAAGGCGAATAATATTGTGCTGCAAAAATTGGGGCAGCCTGGTGTGCCGTCGGCTCTGCCGACTGGCATCGCCTGCGAACACCTTTAAATTGAATCAATGAAGTGAGCAACTCGTGGCCGCCCCGCTTCTCATTAAAAAATAGGGTTTTATGAAAAACCTTGGGGTCAAGAAGCGTTCTGTCTGTCCAATGGGGATTAGAGGTTGTCGAGATTCCGATCCTCGGAAGTCAAAACGCTAGTTGGTTCCATTACCGTGCAAAAAGTGCACGTTATTGGATTTCATTCAAACTTTCGATAGCCTCATCCAAGCTATCGCAAGCACTTTCAAGAGCATCAATTGCCTCTTGCATTTGTTCGCCTCGTTCACTCTCCTGCAAACCTTCAGGCATGTTGTCGTACTTTTCCTCCTCGTCATCCTTCAAGGATTCGAGTTTGTTTTTGATTTCATCGAGAGTGGCGACATATTTCGCAATCTCTTTTCTTCCTTGTGCGTTCATAACCAATTTGGTGTTTATTATTATATATGGGTTTATTAGTTCCATGTGTCAGAAGCCTCTGCAGCAATTGGAACTGGAATATCTTCATCAATATTGTATGGAACCGGAGTGGGCTTTGTAGATTCTAAATATAGGGTTTGAGCGTTTTCCAAGTAATTGACGAAATCATTTATTGCAAATGGACGAATCTCTTTTTTGCCCTTGGATTGAAACTTTACGAAATGGATTTGTTGTAAGCTGTCGTGAAAAATTGAAGGTGCTATAAAAACGCATTGTGCATTTATTTCCTTTTGAAAATCATCCAAATGTCGTTCAATTGGCCATACCTCCATTATTGTTTGATTACGACCAGTGGACATCGTAACTTCAACAAGGATTCCGTTTTGTTGTTCATAGCATTCAATATCGCCTTTATTGCCCCCAGCAGTTGATGTTGGTAATCCAGTGTCATCACAACTATAGTTTGGAACAACTCTTACACCAGGCATTTTTGATTTAATAGCTAGTGCAGTAAGGAATTCGAGTCGAGAGGGTGCCGCCAGAAGTTTCAAAACACTATCAATGCTGTTTTTGCGGGATGATAGATTAAACAACTCTTTTTTGATGACATTCCAATTGTATACTTCCAACCATTCATCTAGTAGTTTTTCGCTGTTGCTGATTGTCGAAGGTTGCGTACTAATCTGAATTAGATTAGTGTCAAGTTCTGCCATGTAGTCAAAATACTCACGCTCATCAGTATAATGTTTGTATTGCGTATAATTGGCAAGAATATAATCAACGGTCTCATTCTCGTTCTTATTGATATCAAGAAATCGTCCACCACCTCGCAATGAGAAAAGCCCTGTCATACGCATCTTACGAATGAACTCGTCTGGGTAATCACCCATGATTGACTTGGGATCAAATTCCTTGAAATCACCTTCCATGATTTCGTCTATACAGATGTCTATGACCACTTCGTCGCTGGGGTCGTATCGATACTTCTTACGTAAATTAACGATTCTTCTACAAAGAGCATCTGCGTCGTTGTCTTTCCAGAAAAGTAGCAGAGGTAATTCTCGACGTGAAATACCGCAGCCGTTTTGAGATGGATCAGCATTGAGTTTCTTAATAGTTTGTAAAAGCAAAATGAGAGGAATGTTGTCATTAAGAACGCGAACAAAAGGGTTTTTGCGCTGAGACTTTGCTAGAGCTTGCATAAACACTTGCTGCTCGTATTCCGGATGAGCAACCTCGCATGTAATAAAACTCGAGCTAGGTTCTATTTCAACCTCGATTGACTTGAGCAAGTGATGTCCTAATGAAGAAATAAAGATTGGTTCATTTGGCCAGAAATAAGCAAGACCTAATTCTTTGGTTAAATCAAAAATCGTTGCGAAACGGGAAGGCCATCCTCTTCCGAATCCAGCCTCTTTATGCCCTTTGATATCCTCCCACTTTGTGGAATCATTATTATCAAGAACTAACTGTAGTTCGTTATCTGTCAAAATATAATCAGAGAACTCTCCTTTGGGTGTTGTTGACCACTTGGTTTGAACACTTTCAGGTATTCTTTTTGTTGGGCGAAAAAGGCCATATCGTATTGTTTCACCACAAATCTTTGTGGCAAGATCATCATTAAGAATCTGACCATCGAACTTATTCAAGACAAAAAGCATGTACTTCAACCTTCCTGGGTTGCGCATCGTTGTGGTGTAAAGCAACGGCTTGTATTCTGGTTCACTTCTTCTCGGCATAGGCTTTAGTAATTGGTTACCAGCACCTCGCTGAATTGCTTAATGCTATTGTCATTAAAACTAATGTAATTGCTTTTAATGGAATGGATGTAATACCGCGCTGACCATTCTAAAAAAAGCGTGTTAGTACGCCCACGATAATGGGTGACGTTAGAGATGGCAAAGTTGATGTCACGTTCATTTAGGTTATCAAGCATTGCCAGGAGGTCGCGCTCGGTATCCTCGTTCTATTACTGGTGCGTTAAAATTTGAACATTATTAAGTTTTTAAAATAAAGTTAGTTCTTTGACATTTTGATTTGAATTTTGGCAGCGTACTTTCTCATTAGGAGAAGCCAAGAGTTCGCTCAAGTCGG
>Ga0326514_10000134_pt1 | contig 45174 bp, 40 predicted proteins | sample 3_2548_0518_D_FD_203653 | JGI IMG/M metagenome (GOLD analysis project Ga0326514, IMG submission 203653) | Bovine rumen microbial communities from UC Davis, California, United States - 3_2548_0518 | ecosystem: Host-associated > Mammals > Digestive system > Stomach > Rumen | place: USA... | reverse complement strand
AACGGTGTTGTAGCGGTAACTTTCGGCCACGCTGAAGGTGACACGTTCCACATCGACCTGTGGCTCATGAGCTGCAGAGTCTTAAAGCGCGGTATGGAATTTGCAATGATGGATGAGCTTATAGCAGAGGCAAAATCCCGCAATATCACGAAGATTAAAGGCTACTATTTCCCGACCGCAAAGAATAAAATGGTCAAGGATTTTTACGGGCTTCAGGGCTTTACGAAAATAAGCGAGGCTGAAGACGGCGCGGCCGAGTGGATACTCGATCTTTCTGAGCCCCACAAGAGCGGCAATGTCGCCATCAAGGTCAACTGACATAAGGCTCTCGCAAAAGGAGATTTTGGAAATGACAAGAGAAGAGATTTACGGCAAGCTTAACGAAGTGTTTCAGGATGTTTTCGATGACGAGGACATCACGGTAAACGATTCCACAGTTGCAGCCGACGTTGACGGCTGGGATTCATTGGAGCACATCAATCTCATTGTCGCTGTCGAGAGATGCTTTGGCATCAAGTTCACGATGGGTGAGACGACCGGTCTTAAGAATGTCGGCGAGATGGTAGACAGGATCATCGCCCACCTCGGCTAAGGGTTAATTAATGTCATTAGTATCCGCACTTTTCCTGGCTTTCGTTGCAGCAGTCTTACTGCTCTACTATGTGTTGCCCAAGTCCGTAAGACTCTGGGTGGTCCTGGCTGCGAGCCTTGCTTTTGCAGGATTTTTAGGTTTTTACACATTGCTGTTCGTCCTAGTGTCGGCAGTACTCTGTTATGTCGGAGGCCTTCTTGCCGGCCCCTCGAAAAGCAATGCTCTGCGCAACGTAGCAACCGTAATAACGGTCGTCATCAACATCGCGCTTTTGTGCTGCATCAAGTATTACAACGTGTTGGGCCTTGCCGCTGAAAGACTCAATCTCCTCTTCGGCGCGACCGAGACTTCTAACACATTCTTCCTCTACGCAGTTCCTGTCGGAATGTCTTTCTATGTCCTCCAGACATCAGGTTACATCCTGGACTGCAGATGGGAAAAGATCGCACCCGAGAAGAACTTCTTCAAGGTTTTATTGTTCTCAACATACTTCCCGCAGCTCATGTCGGGACCTATGAACACTTACGCTAACCTTTCCGCAGAGTTCGAGAAGGCCAAGTCCGTCAAGTTCTCACTTGAGAGGATCTGCGACGGCGCGGTAAGGATCGCGTGGGGATTTTTCAAAAAGCTCGTAATCGCTGAGCGCGCCGCAATGCCCGTAAATCTTATCTTTGGAGATCACCAGACATTCACGGGTCTCTATGTTCCGATCGGCGTTTTCTTCTTCGCGATCCAGCTCTACTGCGATTTCTCCGGATGCATGGACGTCGTAATCGGCGTATCCCACATGCTAGGCATCGAACTTCCCGAGAACTTCAACTGCCCGTTCTTCTCAAAGACCGTCAAGGAATACTGGAGAAGATGGCATATCACTCTTGGCGGATGGCTCCGTGATTACCTCATGTATCCTATCCTGAAAAGCGAGCCGCTCATTAAGCTCGGCGACTGGTCGAAGGCAAAGTTCGGAAAGAAGAATGGTAAGAAAGTCCCGACTTATGTTGCTCTTTTCATCCTCTGGTTTGCAGTCGGTTATTGGCACGGCGGCCTCTGGAATTACGTTATCGGTTCAGGAATCCTGCACTTCATCTACATCGTGCTCGGCATGATCTTCGAGCCCGTGTCAAAGAAGATCCGTCTGAAGATCGGCGCTGACAAGCTCTACTTCAGGATCTTCCAGTCCGTCCGCACATTTATCCTGATGCTCTCGGGCTTCGTATTCTTCAGATCTGCTACGGTCATGGACGCAGTCGACATGTATGCTGCGATCTTCCGCAGAGGCGGAGCTGCTCTTAACTGGGCAAACTTCTCTTCTTCAGGCCTTGATCTGCCGAACCTCATCGTGCTCATCGTAGCTGTCCTGCTCGTTGCGGCAGTCGACGCTTACAAATATGTACCCAGTGAAGATGACCAGCCCAAGTCCGCAATCGCCTTCTTAAGAAGCAAGGGCGTTGTCGTTCTCTGGGCAGCATTTATGGTTTTGTTTGTTGCAACTTTAGTCTTCGGAATGTATGGTTTAGGCTATGATTCCGGTTCATTCATATACGCTAGAATCTGACGGAGGAATTACTTATGAACATTGTTTGTCTCGACATGGAAGGCGTTTTGGTCCCTGAGATCTGGATCGAATTTTCGAAGAAGACCGGCATTCCGGAGCTTACACGCACGACCAGGGATGAGCCCGATTACGACAAGCTCATGCACTGGAGACTCGGCATCTTGAGAGAGCACGGTTTGGGCCTCAAGGAGATCCAGGATGTAATCGCGCAGATAGATCCTCTTCCCGGCGCAAAGGAATTCCTCGACGAGCTCCGCAAGGATATGCAGGTCATCATCATAAGCGACACGTTCACACAGTTCGCCATGCCTCTCATGAAAAAGCTCGGCTATCCGGCACTTTTCTGCAACTCACTTATCGTAGGTGAGGACGGCATGATTGAAGACTTCAAGATGAGGATCGAGAACTCAAAGCTTTCCACAGTTAAGGCTCTTCAGTCCATCGGCTTCGACACTATAGCTTCCGGCGACTCTTATAACGACCTCGCCATGATTAAGGCATCCAAGGCAGGTTTCCTTTTCAAGAGCACCGAGAAGATCATCGCCGACAACCCGGACATTCCCGCATTCGAAGAGTTCGACGAGCTGCTTGCCGCTATCAAGGCCGTTCCGGATTCTAACTGAAATAGTTGAATTAATTATGGTTTCTGACAGGGATGTCTCTTGTGTGGGGCATCTCTTTTTTATGCAATTACATTCCTTTTTCATGCTCCGTTTCCATTTTTCCTGCATCGAAAATGATGCTCAGTTTTTTGATCATCTGTTTAGGGTGTTTTACATGAGCAAAAACATGGATTTGCCCGAAAACCAGCTTTTTGCTCATCTTTTTTTCGAAAAAAACTGAGCAAAAAACTGAGCAAGTGTTCGCGCACCGGGGAAAATGCTTTCGTGCACTGGGGAAAATACTTTTCGCGCGTCGGGGAATACTATTTACACACCTGCAAAGCCTTGCGTGACAAAAATTACTTATATGCCTTCGGAAGATTCCAGCCGTAGTGTGCCGCGCAGAGCCTGATGACGCAGACGAAGAAGAAGCCTGCGAGCATGGCGGCTTCGGCAGAACCCGTGATGATGTAGAAAACGTAGACGATCGCGGCTCCGACGATGGAGGCGCATGCGTAGATGTGCTTTACGAAAATGTAGGGCATCTCAAGTGAGAGCGCGTCTCTTAAGACACCGCCGCCGACACCCGTGACCACGCCGAGGAAAACTACGAGGAACGCATTGTTGGCGTAAGGTCCCAGAAGGCCCGTGTGGACACCGTCTGCTGTGAAAGCGGCGAGACCGATCGTGTCGAACCAGAAGAAGACTTTCTCATAGATGGATCGCGTTTTGTCGGAAATTTCACGTTTCCTCTTGTGCTGCCACCATACGAATATGAATGTGACGTTGGCCGTGACGGCCGCAATGATTACGAATAAAGGGTTCTTGAAAGCCATCGGAGGGGTGGAGCCGGTGATAAGGTCCCTGATGATGCCGCCGCCCGTAGCTGTCAGGAGCGCTAAGATGTTGACGCCGAAGATGTCCATCTTCTTGCGGATGCCCGCCATGGCACCCGACACTGCAAAAGCGACAGTGCCGATGATGTCCGTGATCAAGATGAAGAGTTCGGTATCCATAGCAGACATTATATTTTTTTTGAACTGGTTTTTCTACTGGTGGAAGATCTGATCAAAAGTGCGGCATAAAATGCGGCTGCACCCGGTTATTTAGCCGTACTTTTCACTGCTGACAGTGAAAAAATGCGGGTGATAATGCGGCTATAGCCGTACTTTTGCCGTATTTTCAAGATGCGAAAACAGAGACGCTTTCAATTGACAGTTAACCCCTCTCTAAATAAAATAAAACAATCTATTTAAGCGGAGGCGTTTCGCATGGCAGCAATTACCGATTGCGAACATCTCGTACAGTATTACGAGACAGATCAGATGGGCGTTGTTCATCATTCGAACTATATCAGATGGTTTGAGGAAGCAAGAACAAAGCTTTTCGAAGATATCGGACTGGGATATAAGGGAATGGAAGAGATGGGAATCATCAGTCCCGTCGTTGGCCTTACCGCCAAATACAAGACCATGGCAAAGTATTGTGATACGGTCGTTATCAGGGCCGAGATCACAAGATATACCGGAGTAAGATTCGATATAAAGTACACGGTTTTCGACAAGGAGACCGAACAGGTAAGATGCACGGGAACGAGTGAGCACTGCTTCATCAGCCCGGCAGGAAAGGTTATCTCACTTCAAAGGGAAAAGCCTGAAGAACACGCGAGATTTGACATGCTCGTCAACGGAAAGGAAGGATAACATGGCAGACATCATTATCGTAGGCGCAGGCCCGGCAGGACTCTCCGCAGCTATCTACGCAAGACGCGCAGGCATGAGCACGACACTTTACGAAGCCGAGATGTACGGCGGCCAGATCGTCAACACACCTGAAGTCGAGAACTATCCGGCTGTTGCAAAGATCTCCGGTTTTGATTTTGCGACTAACCTTTATAACCAGGCAATGAACCTCGGCGCTGTCCTTGAATTCGGCAAGGTCGCATCCATTGCGAAAACAGACTCCGGTTTTGATGTCACCCTCGCTTCAGGCAAGGTTGATACTGCAAAGGCAGTCATCTTAGCCGTAGGCGCATCCAACCGCCACATGGGCATCGCGAGAGAAGACGAGCTCCTGGGCAAGGGCATTTCCTATTGCGCTACATGCGACGGCGCTTTCTATAAGGGCAAGACGGTTGCAGTCACCGGCGGCGGAAATACTGCCGTTGAAGATGCCATTTATCTTGCAGGTATTGTAGACAAGGTATATCTTATACACCGCAGAAATGAATTCAGGGCTGAAGATGTTCTCGTTGAAGCAGCGAAAAAGCTTCCCAACCTTGAGATCGTTACACCTTATGTCGTCGAGTCACTTCTTGGTGAGCCCAAGCTTACCGGCGTTGAACTTACGAACAGGGAAGACGGCAGCAAGAAGACGATAGACGTAAACGGACTTTTCGTTGCGATCGGCCAGGAGCCTAAGACTGCCGACTTCAAGGATCTTGTAACTTTGCAGGGCGGATACATCGAAGCAGGCGAGAACTGCAAGACGAACGTTGAGGGCATCTTTGCTGCAGGAGACGCGAGAGTCAAGAAGGTAAGACAGCTTACCACAGCATGCGCAGACGGCGCAGTTGCCGCACTTGCTGCGATCGACTACATCAAGCTCGGCGTCTGATAAAAGAGATAACAATTAGTTGGAGGAATATATGTACAGAAATGTATTTGATGTGCTTGAAGAGAGAGGTTACTTCTCCCAGGCAACACACAGAGATGAGATCTATGAGCTTTTGAGCAAGCCCGGTGTATCTTTCTACATCGGCTTTGACCCGACAGCTGACTCTCTTCACGTAGGTCACTTCGTTCAGATGATGGTAATGAGCCACATGCAGAAGGCCGGCCACAGACCGATCGCTCTCATGGGCGGCGGTACAGGAATGATCGGAGACCCTTCCGGCCGTACCGACATGCGTCAGATGATGACCGTAGAGACGATCGACCATAACGTTGAGTGCTTCAAGAAGCAGATGGGCAAAGTCGTTGATTTCTCAGACGGGAAGGCTCTCATCGTTAACAACGCTGACTGGCTCAGAAACCTCAACTACATTGAGTTCTTAAGGGAAGTCGGTGCACATTTCTCGGTAAATAAGATGCTTACAGCCGAGTGCTACAAGCAGCGTCTCGAAAAGGGTCTTTCTTTCCTTGAATTCAACTACATGCTCATGCAGGGATACGATTTCTATTATCTCCACGAGAACTACGGCTGCGACCTTGAGTTCGGCGGTGACGACCAGTGGTCCAACATCCTTGCAGGCATGGAGCTTGTACGCCGTAAGAAAGGTGATTCCGTATACGGCCTTACATTTACGCTCCTTACCAACAGTGAAGGAAAGAAGATGGGCAAGACAGCCAAGGGTGCTGTATGGCTTGATCCTGAGAAGACTCCTGTCTACGACTTCTACCAGTACTGGAGAAATGTCGATGATGCTGATGTCATCAAGTGCATGAAGCTTCTCACATTCCTTGAGATGGATGAGATCAACGAGTACGCCAAGCTTAAGGATTCAGCTATCAACGAAGCAAAGAAGAGACTTGCTTACGAAGTAACAAAGATCATCCACGGCGAAGAGGCTGCCGATATCGCGAAAAAGACTGCTGAAGATATTTTCGAGAACGCGGGAAGATCTGAAGACATGAAGACAACTGAGATCACATCTGATGAACTCAAGGCCGGCATGCAGATCGCTGACGCTCTCGTTAAGGCAGGTCTCATGAAGTCCAAGGGCGAAGCAAGAAGAATGATCCAGCAGAAGGGCGTTTATCTCAATGACAACGTTGTTGAGGATCAGTTCTATGAACTCAAGGAATCAGACTTTGACGCTAACGGCGAAGCTATCGTACGTAAGGGTAAGAAGAACTACCACCGTTTCAAGGTCGGCTGATACCTGTTTAATTTAATGCTTCTCATCCCCGGCATATGTTTATGTCGGGGATTTTTACTTTGATATTTAGTTAATATTGTCGCTATATGTTCGTTGAAATGAGTTTTTGCGTAGCGTAAAATATTTTTAGAATTTGTGTTTGGAGGGAATCTTGTTATGAAGAGATTAAAGGCTATTGCAGCAGCTGCTCTTGCTTGTGCAACAATGATCTCATTCACAGGCTGTTCAGGTTTTAAGGTAATCGATGATGAGGATGTTTTCTTCGATGCTCTGGACAATGCTGTAGGCATTGATGATGATGAGACATATCATCAGAAGAACGTCACCTATAACGGAGACAAAGTCGAGTATGTAATCTATGCCCAGGACGGCGATAACTACTACACATATATCAGATTCAAGAAGGCTGACGATGCCATGGATCTTTTCGATGATTTCTATCAGGATTTCCAGGAAATCAGAGACGACAACGATTTCACGGGCACCAACTCCATGAGCGCTACAAAGACCCGCGGTTCCGTATGTTTCAACGGCGAGATCGAGAGCGGTTCGACCATAACTTTATACCGTCACGACAGCTACATCTATGAAGACTGCGAGATCTACGGCGGTGTTTACGTTAATGACAACGTTTACATCGAAGTTTACTCCCTGAACGGCAGCAAGCGCGACAAGGAAAAGATCACGAACTTCCTGAAGGAGATAGGATTTCCTAAGCCTTAAAGATGTTTCTCAACGCAGGGCTTCCGCGCTTGCGTTGCTCGCTTGTGCAGAAGCGCTTCGAAATCATCTTTAGGCTTACAGCTTGCTTAAATAAGCTAATATCTTCTACTAAGTTGGGTGCGATTTGAAATCTTTATCAAGCTTTAACGTTTGCTTGTAAAATTAAATATCTGCTAAGGGACTGTCTCAGAATGGATGAGATGGTCCCTGTTTATTTGGTATGGATCAAGGCGGGATCAGAGGTTTGCCAACAGGTTTTCGAAAAGCCGCAGCAGTAAGGTTTTATCGTATTTAGAGAATCACAGTAAAAGTCACAGTATGCTATGACGGTTACTGTGATTTTTTCGAGACTCTATAAAAAAATCACACTAGAAGTCACAGTGTACTATGACGGTTACTGTGATTTTTCTGCGAGATGAGGTCAAAGACTCCGAAAAAACTGCGGCATTTTGAGACAACGCCTTTGTTGTGTGCAGAAATTTTCCGGCACAGTCCCATTAATGACATTTACAAACATATGTTCGGGGTGATAGAATGACGGCACCTACAAGAACAGGGAGGTAAGACTATGGCAGCGCAAGGCAATAAATACACGTATGACGGGACTTTTGAAGGTTATCTCTGTGCGGTGCTTGCGGCCTTAAGATCCGGAAAGGTGCCGGTTTCCATATCGGACAGAAGGACGGCGGGATTTACTGATGATGCCATTAATGTCACTACAAGTTTTAAGGATGCCCAGTATCTTTATCACATGATCTCAGTCAAGAGCTGTGCAGAGGTCCAGCAGATGACGGCGGACTATTTTCTTACGGACAGCACAGGGCTTGAGATCAATCTCTATAAGATGATCTTCTGCTCGTTAAAATACGGCGCGAGGGTTGCGGAAGATTATAAAAGCGAGCTGATGAGAGGCATCCAGATGGCGATAAGAGATCTCTACAGGGAGGCGCAGTCCTTATTGTCGAATATTGAGTTCTTCCGCGGGGAAGAGGCATCGTGCGCGGTAATCAATCCACATAACCTGGTGTTGCCGCTGATAAGGAAGCCGTTGTTGAAGAGAGAAGAACTGGATGACCTGATAGTTTTTGACAGGAGGCACTGTCTGATGCTGGGAAGAAAGGGGGCCAATGACATGCTCACCGATATAAGACAGATCTCCATTAAATTGCCTGAAACGGGAAGTGAAGCTTATGAAATATTATGGCCTGCTGTGAAGGATGCAAAGTTTGATGTCCGGTTCGCGGGAGCTACATCTGCATGTGTGGGAATCCCCCGCGATTATGAACCCTTGTGGAGTATGGCGCAATGAGCTGGTTGACTATATAATGTGTAAATGAACAATAAAAGAGAAACAACAAAGTATATTATATTTTTTATACTTTTTTTTGCACTTTGGATAGTGTTGTTTTGGAAATGCAAATTTGGTTTTCCTCTTGACGAGAGTTTCTACATTCTTTTTTGTTATAGATTCATTAATGGTGATATACCGGTATTACACGAATGGAACCCAACGCAATTTTTTGCAATCTGGATTTATCCTTTTGTGTGGGCCTATTATAAGATCTTTAAAAGCAGCGAACAGATCATACTTGTTTTCAGATATCTCTTTACATTTATATGGGGTATTTCGGCACTGTTCTTTTTCTATAGATTTCGAAAGATATCTTTTTGGGGAGCGGCCGCTGCTTCTCTGATATTTATGGTCTTTGTCCCATATACTGAAATGGCACTTTACTACAATACGATAGGATTGATTTCTTTCACATCAGCTTTAGTAATCATCATTACCGCTGAAAAGAAAAAAAATATACAATATGCGGTTTCAGGCTTTTTGTTTGCCGTTGCTGTAACCTGTTGTCCGTTCCTGTTCTCACTATATGTCATATTGATCTTTGCAACTATTGTTTCATTGATTAAGAAACAGAAAGGATTATTTCATTTGTTTTGCTGTATAACCGCAGGTGCAATACCGGCGATTATTCTTGTTTATTGGTTTTATGTCCTGCCCTCATCGCTTGGTGAGGTATTAAACGGATTGCAATATCTTATTGCTGACAGAGAACATCAGTTTACATATATAGATAAATTTGCAGGTTTTTTCGAAAATATTATTTATTCATCTGTAGTTACTATATTAGTAGTCTCGATTGTATTAGTTGCATTGTTGGTTGCCATATTCAAGAAAACGAAAAAGGTAAAGGTCATTTGTTTTCTGGCAGTTAGTATATCAACTATCATTCTTGAGGTTTCATACATCAGAAATGTGGTTTTATCCAATGAGGTTTTGCTAAGCTGTTTTGCATTTCCTCCAATCTTTGCGGGTTTATATTGTGGAATGCTTACCAAGGATAAATTGTCGAAAAGATTGTTCTACAATATGTATATTCCGGGTCTGATGTATATGTTCTGTATTAATATTTCTTCAAATGTGGGATTTGAAGCTTCAGTTATACCTTCTGTTATCTGTACTATGGCTTCGTGTTTTATCGTCTCTGCCTTTATGAAAGAAAACGCTGTTTCACACGAAAACATACTGTTAAATAGGCTCGGCTTGTCTGCATTTTCTTTTAGTGTTTTATTGAGCCTTTGTGCCGGAATCTATGTTATGAGTTTTTTGGCGTTTGCTAATGGACGAATTGATAAATTGAATTCTAAAATCGAACGGGGACCGTACAAAGGAATCTATTGTACTCAGTCAGTTCATAATACATATAATAAAGTGGTTATGGATATGGAACCGATAAAAAACAGCAATTCGGAAAAGGTTCTTCTTTTGGCTGGTTACTGGTATTATCTCGATGTGGAGAAAAAACCCTCCAGCTGTTCTTGCCTCTGTCCTTATATCGATGATGCGTTATTGGATCAATTGGAAGAATACTACAGTCTATATCCTCAATTTATCCCTGACATAATCTATTTAGATTATAGAAACAAAGATTTGTTGGACAGGTTGAAAGCTTATGGTTATAGGGAAGAGGAGACAGCTTTGGGTTCGTATATCTTGTATCGTGAGCTGGAAAAATAAAATGTCATAAAGCTTATACTTTGTTAAACCGTGTTTGCATCTAATGAAAAAGACGAACCTCCCACGAGTTGTGGAAGGTCCGGAAACAAAACTCAGCATCCCTAAGGAAGAATATTATTTTTTGTTGTCGTCACTCCTGATAGCCTTTCTCATGATCTTTCCGTTGAAGGTCTTGGGAAGCTCATCCACAAACTCAACTACTCTGGGGTACTTATACGGAGCTGTCTTTTCCTTAACGTAATTCTGGATCTCTTTCTTGAGTTCCTCTGTTCTCTCTGTGCCCTTAACGAGAGTGATCGTTGCCTTAACGACGATACCTCTTACACCCTGAGGATCAGGTACACCTGTAACTGCGCACTCAAGAACATAAGGGAGTTCCATGATGACATTCTCGATCTCGAAGGGTCCGATACGGTAACCGGAAGACTTGATGACATCGTCAATACGTCCGACGTACCAGATGTAGCCGTCCTCGTCTGCCCATGCGGTATCACCTGTGTGATACCAGCCGTCGTGCCATGCCTCGTTCGTAAGATCGGGTGCGAGGTAGTACTGGAGGAAGAGTCCCTTCGGATGGTAGTTCTGTGTATTGATGCAGATCTCACCAGTTTCACCGGGCTTGCATACGTTGCCGTCGGGATCAAGGATCTTAACATCGTAGAGCGGGTTAGGCTTACCCATTGAACCGATGCGGAGCTTGGCGCCGACAAGGTTAGCGATGGCAAGAGTTGTCTCTGTCTGGCCAAAGCCTTCCATGAGACGGATACCCGTTGCTGCCATGAAGCGGTTAAATACCTCAGGGTTCAGAGCTTCACCTGCAGTAACAGCATACTTAAGTGAAGACAGATCGTACTTGGAAAGATCTTCCTTGATGAAGAATCTGAACATCGTCGGAGGTGCGCAGAATGTAGTGATGTTGTACTTTTTAAACATAGGGAGGATCTCTTCAGCCTTGAAGCGTTCGAAGTCGAATGTGAAGACAGGTGCTTCGCAGAGCCACTGACCATAGAGCTTGCCCCAGAGTGCCTTACCCCAGCCTGTATCAGAGATGGAGAAGTGGAGACCGTTAGGATCTACGTTCTGCCAATACTTAGCTGTAGGAATGTGGCCGATTGCATACATATAAGAATGCAGAGCCATCTTAGGATATCCTGTTGTACCTGATGTGAAGAACATTACCATCGGATCGTATCCGCATGCGTAATCTTCAGGACGCTCGAATACATCAGAGAAGTTCTTGAATTCCTCGTTGAAGTCGTGCCAGCCGGGTCTTGAACCGTTGCAGAGGATGAGAGTCTCGACTCCGCATACCTTTGCGGCCTTCTCGCACTCATCGGCAGCATCGTCATCTGAAGTGCAGAATACTGCCTTAACGCCTGCAGCATTGAAACGGTATTCGTAGTCGTGGTCACGAAGGAGGTGTGTAGCAGGGATAGCTACGGCGCCAAGCTTTTCGAGACCCATCATGGCGAACCAGAACTGATAGTGGCGCTTGAGGACAAGAACGACCTTGTCACCCTTGCCGATGCCCAAAGACTTGAAGTAGTTGGCAGTCATGTTGGAATACTTCTTGATGTCGCCGAATGTGAATCTTCTCTCTGTTACGCAGTCCTTTGCGACCCAGAGCATGGCGAGCTTATCAGGGTTCTTGTCTGCAATAACGTCAACGCAGTCGAATGCGAAGTTGAACTTCTTGCAGGCAGGAACGTTAACGTCAACGTCTACCATCTGGCCGTTCTCGTCGAGAACGCCGTTGAGGTAATGTGTGTAAACGGCATCTTCAAGATTAGCTGCGTCAACGTTAGTAATGTTGTCTGTACGCATCTCTTCTGAATTGTAAGGTGTTGTATAGTTCTCACCCTTGCCCCATGCTTCAGGGTTTAAGATGATCGCATAGAAGACGCAGTCCTCACCGCCCAGAGCAAACTCGCCGTGGGGTTGTGTGGAGTCAAAGTAGATGCAGTCGCCTTCATGGAGTACTTCGGAGGAATCGCCGATGATTACCTTCAATGTACCCTTAACAACGATGTTCATCTCCTGATAGTTATGAGAAACGAGGTGATAGGGAGGATTCAAAGCCTCTTCGGAATAAGGTACTACGACACGGAAAGGCTCGCAGAGCTTGTTCTTGAATCTGGATGCAAGACGCTGGTATTTATAGCCTGTACGTCTTGTGATTGGGCTTCCCTGTCCGTTTCTTGTTACGGCATATTCCTTGAGGGAAGGGGATGAACCTTCCATGATGTCGGAAATCTCAACTCCGGCAAGGTTAGCGAACTTGTAAATGAAGGTGAAGTTGAAGTCCTGTGTACCTTCCTCAAACTTGAGATACTCCTCGGTGGAAATATCAAGTTTAGAAGCGACTTCTTCGGGTGTGAGTCCCATATCAAGTCTAAGACCATGAACACGGGATGCAACTTCTGCGAGCTTGAACTCTACGTTGTTGTCTGTTGTTGACATAAGCAATCTCCTTCTAAAGCTGTATTTTTCTCCGCAAATAAAAAAGCCTCAACATCCTACTTAGGATATTGAGACGAATATAAATCCGCGGTACCACTCAATTTGCAAACCCTTAAGGTTTACCACTCACGAAGTCTGACAACTCCTTTACCTTAACGCAGCATCACGGGCACCATCTACTTGGGAATCATTCCTGTTCGGGATGCCGGCTCGGAAGGGATAGCTTATGCAAATATCGTCACGTGCCTCTCAGCAAACAGCACTTCTCTGTATTGACCGAATCAATGCGGCCTTCTTCGTCACAGCCTTTGATTAAGTATTCAATTGTTGCTCTTTCTTGCGAAAGCACCTCAAATATATATGTGCTTAACAAAATTGTCAACAATCATTTTCAAGTTATTTTTTTGCACATGAGAATTTGAAAGTGTAAAATGTATTTATAATAATTTATTATCCGAATTATGCACTTATGTACATCGTCCGGATGAAAAATTAAAATGAGCACCAATCGGACCTCGCAATAAAAGCAAACACAAACGCCAAGGAGACACATAAGTATGTCGGTAAAGTATCTTGTATCGGGCGGCGAAGGCGCATTAGGCAAAACCGTTATCAGCATGCTCCTCCAAAGAGGAGAAAAAGTAAGGATCCTCATGAGTGAGCTTTCTGACACCAGGATCTACAGAAACAATCCCAACATTGAGATCTGTTACGGTATTTCCACAGACAAAGACTCCATGAGAGAATTTTTCGAACTCGAAGACCCGAGATCGGCAGTGCTTTTCCATACCGATGAATATGTATCACTTTCCGATTCCACCAATCTCACAATGAGAAGAGTTAATGTCATCGGTGCAGAGAACATCGTTGACATGTGTCTTAAGCGCAAGGTCGGCAAGCTCGTTTATTTAAGTTCAGCATATGCACTTAATCCTGAGGTTTCAGGTGAGAATATCACGATCCATTTCGACCGTAACAAGGTTGAAGGAGAATATGCAAAATCAAAGGCTGAGGCAGCAGCTTATGTCATGGAAAAGGTTGCACTCAACAGACTCAATGCCGTAATGGTGCTTCCTACATTCATCATCGGCCCCGGCTATTCCCAGGATTATGAGATCAACAAGGTCCTCAACAGTTATCTTAACAACGGTACCATCCCTCCGAAGGGCGGTGGACGTGCTTTCGTCGACGTAAGAGACGTTGCGAACGCAATGCTCACATTGGCTGACAAGGGCGAACCCGGTGCCGGCTACATCGTAAGCGGCGACTACAAGACATCCGGCGAATTCTTCCAGGACGTTAACGATATCCAAGGTATCGAAAAGCCCATGAAGACAGCTTCCAAGCTCGTCATGAGCAAATCCCTTGCTAAGCTCGTCGACTTCTACTACAAGATCACACACAAGGAGAATCCGAGAGAAGCTTACACATTGTTCAGCGAGAATCCCGATGCACGTTTCGAAGACAACAGCAACGGCATTCTTCCCGAGACAACGATCAGCTTCAAGGAATCCCTCAACGATACCATCAAGGGCGCACAGCAGGGCGGCATCCAGTCGTCTGCTGCAGTAACTCCCAGGTCTGACAAGAAGCCTGATGCTCAGGCAAAACCGGAAAAGAAGACAGCTTTCGATGCTATGGAAGCAAGACTTAAGCAGTCACAGAATGTTACTGCAAAGGCTCACACAGTTTCTCCGAATCCTGCTGAAGCAACTGCGCAGAGACCTGCCGGCACAAGACCTGCGGTAGCCGCAGCAGCAAAGGCAGCAGCTGAAGAGAAGGAAGATGAGAATAAGTCGATCATACCCCAGTCTTCCCTGAAGGCTCCTGAGACAGAGATGAAGCTTGGTGAGCCTAAGCTTAATTCAGATACTACATTCAGATTCGGCGGCACACCTACAAAGTTCACGACAGCAGAACCCAAGAAGTCCATCATCCCGGGTAAGGATGATGCAAAGGCAGCTCCTGCCGAGAAGAAGGCTGAGCCTGTTAAGTCAATAATCCCGGATACTCCGAAGGCACCTTCACCTTCTCCTTTCAAGACATCAGAGGAACCCAAGGCTGAAGCGCCTAAGGCAGAAAGACCTGTATCTTCAGGCTTCCCGAGAGCAGCGGCAACTCCTTCAGCTGCACCCAGAACAGAGAGACCTGTATCAACAGGCTTCCCGAGAGCAGCAGCTACACCTTCTTCTGCACCTGTTGCACCTAAAGCAGCAGATACACCTAAGGTTGAAGAAGCACCCAAGGCAGCAGAGCCTAAGGCTGAAGCAACTAAGGTTGAATTGCCGAAGGCAGAAGAACCCAAGGCTGAGGCACCGAAGGCTGAAAGGCCTGTATCTTCAGGCTTCCCGAGAGCAGCGGCAACTCCTTCAGCTGCACCCAGAACAGAGAGACCTGCATCTGCAGGATTCCCGAGAGCTTCTGCAACGCCTTCATCTGCACCTAAGACAGAAAGACCCGGTGCAGGATTCCCGAAGGCTTCTTCAACTCCGAAGGATGATCCCAAGCCCGGTGCAGGATCTTCATTGGGCGGCTCTTCATTAGGCAGTGGTTCTTCTTTAGGCGGCGGTTCCGGTGAAGGAAAACTGCACTCATCAGATTCTTCTGCACAGTCGATCACAGCTCAGTTCCTTTCTGCCCAGGCAGCCAATAACAACGCATTTAAGCGTGCACAGTCCAATGAGCCCAGCCCGTTCAAGCCTGCAACTGCAGCTAACACAGGCTCTTCCAAGGCTGAACCAGGAAATCCTTTCAAGCCCGCTCCGTCAGCAGCACCTGCTCAGAAGGCAGAGACTTCAAATCCGTTCGGAGGTGCATTCAAGCCCGCTGAACCTGCAAAGGCTGAAACCCCGGCACCCGCTGCAAATACTTTTGGTTTTAAGCCCGCTGCAGCAAGCGCTGAAACTGAAACCAAGAAGCCACCTTTGATCACAGAGCCTACTGATGATTCGTTCTTCGACGACATTGACGAAGAATTCAATAAGTTCAATGTCATCGCAAATAGTGATTCAGGTTCTGGACCGTCTGTCCCTCCGGGAATCTTCGCTCCCCCTCCGGGAAACTGATAAATGAGCGTAAAGCAAGTGGAATCAGTAAAGATCAATAAGAAAATTATTTTAGCAAGCGCGTCTCCCAGGAGGCGCGAATTGCTGTCTTTGGTTACAAAAGAATTCACCGTTGTTACGGCTGACGTTGATGAGCGTGCCGCTGAGATAAAGATGGAAGAAGAGGGTACGCCTGCACTTAAGGTAAGCGAGCATCTTGCAGAGATAAAAGCGAAGGCTGTTTTCGATTCCCTGTCGGAAGAAGAAAAGGAGAATTCGATCGTCATCGGCGCAGACACATCGGTCATTTTGGGTGACGTGATCTACGGCAAACCTGAAGACAGGGATGATGCCGTAAGGATGCTTTCATCTATGTGCGGAAAAGAGCATGTCGTCGCGACCGGAGTCGCTCTTTTCGCAGGGGCGAAAAAGAACGTATTCACAGAAGAAACGCGCGTCGAATTCTACCGGCTGGATGAGTTCCAGAGTAAGCTCATATCGGACTACTGTGACAGCGGCTCACCCTACGATAAAGCAGGCTCATACGGCATTCAGGACATGGGCGCATTACTGATAAAAAGGATCGACGGAGACTACTCCAATGTGGTGGGTCTGCCCGTCGCAAGATTGGCACGCGAACTTGCAAATCTGCTATAATATCTACTGGAATATTCGGATAGATTTATAGGAGGAAAAACTCATGTTTGGGATAGGGTTAAACAATCTCATCAAGATTGGTTTCAGAGTTAGTGATCATATCCTGAAGCAGCAAGAGATAGAGCGTTCAAGAACCGCTTCCGAGAGAGCAAGACTTCAGGCTGAAGCCTCTAGAGAGAAGACTATCGAAGAAAATTCAAGATACAGAAGAACGATGCTGGAAGACGAGATCGCACGTGCCAGCGTAGCTGTTGAATGTCCGAACTGCGGTTCGACGGGCAACAGGATCAGAAGGGGCTCTACGGGTTTTTGCCAGTTCTGCGGAACGGCCATTCAGATCAGCCAGAGCGGTACCGCTTTTATTGCTGACCCGATTGCAAAGGAAAGAGCACTTGCCGAAGAAGAAATCAAAAGGAAGAGTGGGGAGCAGGAAAATGTCTAAGACAAGCAAGGGCAGCGGCACGGCAGGGAGCGTATTTGCTTTAATAGGAGTATATGCACTTATTTATATTGTGTGCACGGCGCTGTTCATCGCTTTGTTCCACACAAGCTTTCTTGCGAGCATGGACGTCCTCATGTACAGGGGTGCCGCATTCATCATCATCACCGGTATCGTATCGGCAGTGATCATGGGCGTCATCAGAAAGTTCTGGGGCTTCGTAACCATAAGGGACATCATCATGATGTTCGTTATTTTCTGCTGTGTAAACATGGTGTTCCTTACGCTCATTCCCGTTACGGTCGAGCGTTCGGTTTCAGTGTTCATGTTAAGCTACATGGAAGAGAATTCCGACCAGACTTTTACTGAGGAATCAGTCGGAGAAGTATTCACTACAAAGTACGTTGAAGATTACGGTGCTTTCGAAAAGCGTTTCCATGAGCAGGTTGAGACCGGCACCATAGTCGAGAACCCTGACGGCACATATTCGATCACCGACAGCGGACGCTTTGTCGTTAAGATGTTCAGGACGATAGCGGAGTGGTTTGGCACTGACCAGCGGCTGGTTTATCCGAACGAAAATTAGTTTTCGGACATTAATATCAATTATCGGGGGCATCTTTTGCGAGATGCCCTTTTCTTTGGTTGACAATTTATATTTGACACAATATAATTTCATCAAATAGAAATGAAAGGAGAACTACAAAATGTCCATTTACGATTACACAGTTCCCACACCCAAAGGAGAGGAGATCTCCCTCAAGGATTACGAAGGCAAAGTTATTCTCATTGTAAATACGGCAACAGGCTGCGGCTTCACACCTCACTACAAGCCGATCGAGGAAATGTACGAAGAATTCCATGATAAGGGATTCGAGGTAATCGATGTACCCTGCAACCAGTTCGCAGACCAGACTCCCGGAACAGATGAGGAGATCCACGAGTTCTGCACACTCAAGTACAAGACACAGTTCCCTCAGATGAAGAAGTCCGACGTCAACGGCGAGAACGCTCTTCCTTTGTTCACATATCTCAAGTCCCAGCAGGGCTTCGAAGGGTTTGGAATAGGACCTGCCGCTCTCGCTATGAAGGCTATGCTCAAAAAGATCGATCCGGATTATGAGAACAATCCTGACATCAAGTGGAACTTCACTAAGTTCATCGTTGACAGGGAAGGCAATGTTGTTAAGAGATTTGAGCCTACAACAGACATGAAGAAAGTAAGAAAATTCGTCGAGAGCCTTATCTGATCAGGAGTGATGCTCAAATGAAAGTTAACGACAACATGAAGCTTGATTCGCAGTTGTGCTTCCCCTTATATGCAGCAGCGCGAAAGATAGTAAATCTCTACACACCCTACCTTAAACCATTGGGGATCACGTACACGCAGTACATCATGTTCCTGGTTCTATGGGAAGAAGAAAAGATCACGGTAGGTGACCTGTGCAAGAGATTAAAACTCGACACCGGTACTGTTACGCCGATGCTCAAAAAAACCGAAAAGCAGGGTCTTATCAACAGGACCAGAAGCGAAGAAGATGAGCGAGTAGTCGTTGTAAGCCTGACTGAAGAAGGAAAGGCATTATACAAAAAGGCGAAAGAAATCCCCACGAAGCTCAGTTCCTGCGTGAGACTCAGCCCGGAAGAGGCAATGCAGCTCTATTCGACGCTGTACAAGCTCCTCGAAGAATAAACGTAAAGGTCATTCCACTTTTTATTACACCCACCCCTCCCCAAAACACACAGACCAAAAAAGTGGAACTAAAATTTTAAAGACCAGGTAAACGCCGGAGTGAAATATCTCCGGCGTTACTGTTTTCGGGCAGTTAATTGGATTAAAAACGGTTTTTAGTGCACTAAAGACAAATTGGATATTCGCGGAATAATTCCTGTTTGGTAATTTGGTATATACGATTTTTATAGACAGGAAATAACAGGATTTCTTAAAATCTAAGTGGAGTAAGGGTAAGTGTCAAAGAAAGGAATAAGGGCTTGACACAACCCAAAACGCACTTATTGGTGATAGGGGAGTAGATTTTGGAAAAAGGAAAAGGAGATGAGGTATTCATCTCCTTTTTCGTTTTTATTTACTTGCCTGCGTTTTTTCGCTTCCTCATCAGCGTGACCGTCTGGAAGATGATCAGGGCGAAGACAGCAATGCTGAGGATCAGTCCGAGCGTGTGGATCAGAGAATATTCCTCGCTGTATCTGATAAGTATAGAGAATTTTCCGAATGCGGAGAAAAGGATTCCGATGCATGAGACAGCCATTATCAGCACGGGCCATATCATTTGCTTTTTGTTTTTGATAAAAAAGAAAAATGCAGCAATCGCACCGCAGATTCCGGGTAGCAAAGCGAAAGCGGAAAAGCCTATGATCTTCAGTAAATCTCCGGGCTGGATTTTCGATAACGTAATCTGGGAAAACAGGACAACTAAGGCATTAGAGTTCGCTATGCAGTTGGACAAGAAAAATGCTCCGATAACGGTCCCCATCCTCTTAGGCGACAGGGAACCTTTTATAGCATTAATCAGTCCGTATGTAAAAATGATTATCTTAAGTACAGTTGCGATCAGCGCCGGGATATTTCCTTTGAAACTGTCCGGGGTGATGCTCTGTGTCAGGATCGCATCAATGAACGGTAAGGTCAGCGCCAGAAGTGTAACGGCATAGAGCGCGGTCATGATGTTGTTTGCAATCTTGTTTTCTATTACAGGGTTTCTTTCTACTACTTTTTCCATTTCTTTTCCGGATAAAAGGTCGTCCAGGCTCACTTCAAGAATCTGAGCAATCTTAGTTGTGGTAATAAGATCAGGATACCGGTCGCCGCACTCCCATCTGGATACAGACTGTCTTGTTACATATAACTGTTCTGCCAGAGATTGCTGCGTCATTCCTTTCGCTTCTCTTGCTCTTCTTAACTGTTCGCCAAATTCGACCATGTCAAATCCGTTCCTTTCGTGAAATCACCTGCAGATGTGAGCATAGTATCGTCTTGAGCGGCAAAAACATCAAGCACCACCCTGCGTTATTCGTGTCACCAATACGGTGCGCGGCCCAAAACCGCGGTCTGAGGTTAAAAAGCAGGGGTGTAAATACCAGATATTTGTCCGACATGGTCGGACTTTTTTCCGGAATGTTTAAGACACTCTCAAAAAGCCAAGCTTATTGGCATGCCGGATTCTGACGGTCAGCTAATAGAAAAGCTGCCCCGCAGGACAGCTTTTGAAATCTATTTGGAAATAAGTCTCAGACTCTGCCGAATCCGACTGCTTTTCTGACGAGTTCGTACTTCTCTTTTGCGATCTCGTTAGTGTAATCACGGCCGGCATCAAGGATGTCGTCGATCATGCCGCTTGCGAGTACTTCGTTGTACTTCTCCTGGAAAGGAACGACTTTCTCAACAACGGCATCGGCAACAGCTTTCTTGAGGTCGCCGTATCCGCCGCCTTCGAATTTTGCAACTGCATCTTCGATCTCGCATCCGGAGAATACGGAATAGATCGTAAGAAGGTTGGATACGCCGGGCTTTTCGTCTTCGTCGAACTTGATGATGCCGTCTGAGTCAGTAACCGCGGACATGATCTTCTTGCGGATTGTCTTTTCGGGATCGGAAAGGAAGACGGATGCCTTCGGGTTATCGGTGGACTTGCTCATCTTCTGGTTGGGGTTCTGAAGATCACGGATCTTGGCACCTACTGTAGGGATGAGCGGCTCAGGGATCCTGAAGAGTTCGCCGTAACGGTTGTTGAATCTGATTGCAAGATTTCTTGCAAGCTCAACGTGCTGCTTCTGGTCGATGCCTGTAGGAACGTACTTAGGATCGTAAAGCAGGATGTCTGCTGCCATGAGATCAGGATATGTAACAAGGCCTTCAGTGAAAGTCTCGTGAAGAGCGGACTTGGCCTTGAACTGATGCATTCTTGTAAGGTCGCCGTGAGGTGTGTGGCATTCGAAGATCCAAGACAGATTGGCGTGATAGAGATTCTCCGACTGAATGTATATGTGCATGTTCTCAAGGTTGGGATCGACGCCGCATGCGATGTACATTGCGATGGCGTTGATGATGTTCCTGTGAAGAGCATCAGGATCCTGTGGAACCGTGATAGCGTGCATGTCAGGGACGAAGAGGAATGTCTCATAGTCTTTCTGATAGTTAACGATCTGTGAGATTCCGCCTGCGTAATTTCCGATCGTAAGTGAACCGCTGGGCTGAAGGCCCGTAAGTAATCTGTCCATATTAAACCTCCATTGTCATTAAGACGCTTAATCTTATCACGATGTAATATAATTTACAAAGAAAGAGAGGACTATAATTTGCTTTATATTCTTACGGCACTTAAATGTGAAGCTGCGGCGCTGGGCGGACTTCCCGGCGAAGTTATAGTCACGGGTGTAGGCGGGCGCGTTGTTGACCGGATCAAACAACTCGATCTGAAACCTGACGATTACGTGCTTAATGTCGGCATTTGCGCAGGCCGCGAAAAAGGTGAAGGCTACCTTATCAATCAGGTTATTTCATCTGTTACCGGCCGGCGTTTTTATCCTGACATTCTCTTTGAGTCAGGCGCGAAAGAGATGACTGTCACATATTCTGATGAGGTCGTGACTTCTGTCGGAGAAGGCATGCTCTACGACATGGAATCTGCCCTTATCTGCGATGCTGTCCTGAAGATGATCCCGCCGTCGAATCTCGCTCTTTATAAAGTCGTTTCAGACAGCGGCGAAAATTTCCCTTCGGCAAATGAAGTTACACAACTTATCAGAGCGCACCTGGACGAGATCAAGAAGATTGCTTCGCTGCTCGTCGGTGAAGAGGGTAATGCCTCATATGAGTTCCTTCCGGAATCGATAAAGGAAAAGCTCCGTCTTACCCAATACATGCAAAATGAATTGAAAGATCTGGAACATTACTGTGTTGCTTCGGGCCGCCGGGATGAACTGCTGAAGCTTCTGTCTGACATGGAAAATGACGGGCGGATCCCTGTTAAGGATAAGAAAGCCGGAAGGGAGGTACTCGATGAGATTTACTCATATCTACGTTGAGGAACGGGCACTGGAATACCCTCTGGCGCAGAAGATATTGGATAAACTTCCTGATGCGAATGTTGTCAGGATAAAGCATTACAAAGACGTGTTCGACCGCAAAAGACAGAATGCGGTTTTGCAGCATGAGCACCGCGCACTGATAGTAGCGGTACGGGACGGCAACAGGATCTTTGAAGGCGCGCCGGTGTGTCAGTCTTTCGGAAATGCGAATTTCTATTATGCAAGCTCCATGATGAACTGCCCGTTCGACTGTGAGTACTGCTATCTGAAAGGTATGTATCCTTCAAGCCACATGGTCGTGTTCGTGAACCTTGAGGATTACCGCGCTGACGTTGAAGAGAAACTTAAGGAAGGACCGATGTATGTCTGTGCTTCCTACGATACAGACCTGCTGGCAATGAACGGCCTTACGGGGCATGCTGATTTCTGGAAAGAACTCGCAGCATTGCACCCTGACCTTCTCGTAGAGCTCAGGACAAAGGCTGCGGTTGAGATAAAAGATAATATATCGAACGTCATCTATGCATTTACATTGTCACCTGAGGAAGTGGTATCGCGTTATGAGAAGAATACCGCTCCTTTGAAGGCCAGGATCAGCACGGCTGTTTCTGCTATCGAAAACGGCGCTAAGGTAAGGCTCTGCTTTGATCCGGTAATAAAGATCCCTGGTTGGAAAGATGCATATAAGAGACTTGTTGATACGACGGCGGCCTCGATAGATTTCTCGAAGCTTACGGATGTCAGCGTCGGCACGTTCAGGATATCAGCCGACTACCTGAATAAGATGAGAAAGGCTTATCCCGGTTCGGAGGTCGCGTGGTATCCTTATGTCATAAAAGACGGCGTTGCACAGTACGAACCTGAGACCGACCGCGGGATGCAGGAGTTCGTCTGCGCGGCTTTAAAGGAACACATAGGAAAGGAGAAGATATTCACATGGAATTAAAGACTGCAATCGTGACCGGAGCGTCTTCGGGCATCGGACTTGCCATCTCGAAAATGCTTGCCGAAGAAGGATATAAAGTTTACGGCATCGGAAGGATCTTTCCTGACGGCTGTGACTTCTTTGAGAAGAGGATGTCTTTGGATCTGAGGGATACGGATATACTTCTCGCTAAGATAACCGGCATAAAGAGAGTGGACCTCCTGGTCAATGCGGCAGGCAGTGCGTTCTATGGGCTTGCCGAGTTCAATACTCCCGATCAGATAACGGAGATGTGCAGGGTGGATTTGGAAGCTCCGATGATCCTGACATCGGCCCTGCTCCCGAAGCTTAAGGATGTGAGGGGCATGGTGATCAACATCGCGTCGGTCACTTCAACCAGGATCAACACACACGGTGCCGTATATGGTGCTTTGAAGGCAGGACTTCGAAGCTACGGCAGAAGCCTTTACGAAGAAGTAAGGAAGACCGGCGTAAGAGTCGTTACGGTCTGCCCGGATCTTACGGCAGGAACCAAGCTCTACAGAAATGCCGACTTCAAACCGTCAGAAGATGACGGCTGCTACCTCGTTCCTGAGGATACCGCCGAGTGCGTCAGGGACATCATCAACATGAGAGAGGGTGCCGTTGTAACGGAGGTCGAGGTAAGGCCGCAGTTCAACAGGATCGAGAAAAAGAAGAACTGACAGTTATTTCTATTTGAAATGGATATCTGATTAACCTATTATTTTATCTATGGTCACTCCGGTTAGACAAAACAGGCTATACTCTTTTATTAAGACTGTTATCACAGTATTGTGTTTTGCTGTTTGCTTTTATCTGTTCTTGTTAAGCTTTACCGGTACTTTCAGATTGATTTCTGATATCGGAAGTAATCGTGTGTTGTTTTTGAATCCTGTTATAGGGTTACTTATCGCCATGGTTTCTGTAACAGCTTTAGGAGTATATCTGTTGAAAACACGAAAACTGGAAAGCTATTTAACCCGGTTTGATGATGAGAAGTCGTTTAACCGTGCGATGAGTATTCTTAAAATAGCAGTTTTTATTGAGTGCCTTCTTTTATCGGCTATGGTTTTTGGTATGAATCAGCGGGTTGATCAGCATAGTGTTCAATACTCTGCTTATGGTCTTTCATGGAATGTGACAGAAGTTCTTACACCACCCAGACATCTTGGAGTATATCCGAATAATTCGGGTTTTGTCTTTGCGATTTATCTGTTGAGTTTTATAACCGGACACTATAACACCGCTGTTATTATGCTTATTTTTTCTTTCCTTGTTCCGCTGATATATTCTGATCTGGCAGTAATTGGGGGAAAGATCGGCATGTCACACAAGTCACAATTGCTGATTATGGTTTGCGGATTGTTGTTTATTCCGCTTCAAACGAAGGTCACATTTATCTATGGTGATATTCCGGGTTTGTTTTTTGCAGTAAGGGCGATGAAACATGCAACAGAAATAGTTGTAAAGAAAATCACCCTTAAGAATGCAGTATTAGTTATTGTATTTATGGCTTTCGCCTATGTTATGAAGAATAATTATCTTATTTTTTCAATTGCTGTCGTGATTTATCTGGCAGCGGAGCTGTTGAGGCAGCGCAGATACAAGGAACTGTTTATTCCGGCGGCTGTTATCGCGGCAATGCTTATTCTTAATTTTGTTATCAAATTATCTTTAGGTGCAGTATTGGATGGAATGGTTTCTTCCGGTGCTTCCAAGTTTTCCTGGATAGCTATGGGTATGCAGGAAAATGCAGGAACTTTCAACGGCTATAATGATGCAACATACTATGAAATGGGATTTGATGCTGATCTGCAGTCTGAATTAGCAAAAAATGATATAAAGGTACGGCTCTATGAGTTTCTGTCAAATCCGAATCAGGCCATAGGATTCTACACGAAAAAAGCCATGGTTCAGTGGTCAGATCCAACGTACAACGCTTTTGAGTTTTCAAGCAGAAATGTATATTTGGATGAAAGTGCTTCGCCATTACTATGGGTTATTTCAGGTCCGAAGTGCATCAGGATAGCTGCTTCATTCCTAAAAGTTTTCCAACTGTTTATGTATATCGGCAGTTTTGTTTTTGCGGTGAAGGAAAAACGGAGGAAGGCGGGAACTCCCGGATTACTTTTGATTACGGCATTTATCGGAGGTTGTTTTTTCCATTTGATATGGGAGGCAGGCTCCACATATGCTATGCCATATGCTGTGATCCTGATTCCTGTTGGTGTATCCGGGATGATTTCTTTATTTAGGAAACTATCCGAATTAAAGGTAAAAGAATTATCCAAAGTACGAATACAGACCAATGCATCCGGAGTGATTTTGTTTATTGCAGGAACTTTCACCCTTCTTTTTGCAGCTGCGGGAATTGGATCGATCAAACAATTGCTCGCTGATGGACGCATTGCTTATAACATATATTTTAATGAGACATTGCTACGCTCAAGAGAAGCAGTTGAAGAAGGGAAATATTATCTCAGACCCGCTATAGATGGATTTGAAAACAAGGGACTGGAAATCGAACTTGTCAGATATGCCGGTAAATATCGCATGAAAATTGATGTTGATGGTATACCAGAGGAAATCTATCTTACTAATAATAGAGGGAAGGTCAAGTATGACTGGTGTTCATATGATGAAACACAGGTTTTCGTCATTGTTAAAAATCATAACGGGACCTATTCGATCTGTCAGGGTGTTTCCGGTGCCTTAGCATTGAATCTGAATGATGGGCTAGTTGTCGATGAATTTGTAGATTATACATATATATTTGATGATGATGAATACAGAGAGTATATTTCGGCTCATCCTGAAATTACCTGGTGTCTCGATCCTGTATCTTGATCTGTTTTAGGGACAATTTCCGTTTCTGAAATATTACATTTTCCTCGTTTTCCAGCTTAAAAAAGTAAAAAAAGTCTTGAAACCCTATTGTTTGTCAACTTTTCGTGCTTTTATTACAGTCGCGTTACAGGCACAATATATTGTGATTTGCTGTTGACACAACCACAACATATGGGTAATCTGTAAGAGCGTTTTGAGAAATCCGAAGCGCATTCGCACCTATTTTCAATTCATAAGCGAGGTATTTGGGTATGATCATCGGCGGACTTCAGAAGTTGACTCTTTTGGACTTCCCCGGGACGGTAGCTTGTACGGTTTTTACGGTCGGCTGCAATCTGAGATGCCCTTTCTGCCACAACCCGGACCTGGTGAACAATCCCCCGGAAGACCTGAGGATGAGCGAAGAAGATTTTTTCGCGTTCCTCAAGAAAAGACAGGGAATCCTGGACGGGGTTGCCATCACAGGCGGCGAACCGCTTCTGCATTCTGACATCGGTGAGTTTATCGCAAAGATCAAGTCGATGGGTTACAAGGTAAAACTTGATACCAACGGCACGTTCCCTGACAGGCTGGAGAAGATCCTGGCCGAAGGCAACGTCGATTACGTGGCGATGGACCTCAAGAACACCTTTGACAAATATGCGGAAACAGTCGGTATCAAAAACTTCGATGTTGAGCTCATAAAGCGAAGCATCAGGCTGATACAGGAAAGCGGCGTTGCACATGAGTTCAGGACAACAGTGGTAGCGCCTCTTCACGAAGCGGGCGATTTCGATCAGATCGCGAAGCAGGTGGAAGGATCTGAGAATTACTTCCTCCAGAACTTCGTAGATTCGGGAAATCTCCTGAATGGTGAAGGCCTTGGCGAGATGCCGCACGAAGAGTTGGAAAAAGCTTTGGAAAATGCGAAGAAAATAATACCGCAAGCAAAGATACGCGGAGAGAGTTAAGGAGAGGAACATGTATCAAATCATCAAGAGAGACGGCAAAGTCGTAGACTTTGACTTAAGCAAGATCTCGGGGGCCATTGAGAAGGCTTTCGTTGCACAGAACAGAGAGTATAATTCACAGATCATTGATATGCTCGCTTTGAATGCCGTATCCGACTGCGAGAAGAAGGCAGTTGACGGCAAGGTAGACGTTGAGTCCATCCAGGACAGCGTCGAGGTTACGCTTCAGAAGATGGGTTACGACGATGTAGCTAAGGCATACATCCTTTACCGTGCACAGCGCGAAAAGATCCGTAACATGAACTCTGCTCTCTTGAACTACAAGAGCCTCGTTGACAGCTACGTTAAGGTTGAAGACTGGCGTGTTAAAGAGAACTCCACAGTTACATATTCCGTAGGCGGTCTCATCCTTTCCAACTCCGGCGCTATCACAGCAAATTACTGGCTCTCTGAGATCTACGACAAAGAGATCGCAGATGCGCACAGAAATGCTGATATCCATATTCACGATCTTTCCATGCTCACAGGTTACTGTGCAGGATGGTCACTGAAGCAGCTCATCCAGGAAGGTTTGGGCGGCATCACAGGTAAGATCACATCTGCTCCTGCAAAGCACCTCTCCACACTTTGCAACCAGATGGTCAACTTCCTTGGCATCATGCAGAACGAGTGGGCAGGCGCTCAGGCTTTCTCCTCTTTCGATACATATCTTGCACCTTTCGTAAAGGTTGATAACCTTTCATATAAGCAGGTTAAGCAGGACATCCAGTCCTTCATCTACGGTGTTAACACACCTTCAAGATGGGGTACACAGAGCCCGTTCACAAACATCACTCTTGACTGGACAGTTCCGAACGACCTCGCTGAGCAGAACTGCATCGTCGGCGGCAAGGAGATGGACTTCAAGTACAAGGATTGTAAGGCTGAGATGGACATGGTCAACAAGGCTTTCATCGAGATCATGATCGAAGGTGACGCTAACGGCCGCGGCTTCCAGTATCCTATCCCTACATACTCCATCACAAAGGATTTCGACTGGTCTGAGACAGAGAACAACAAGCTTCTTTTCGAGATGACAGCTAAGTACGGTATCCCTTACTTCTCCAACTACATCAACTCCGACATGGAGCCTTCCGATGTACGTTCAATGTGCTGCCGTTTGAGACTCGACCTTCGTGAGCTCCGTAAGAAGTCCGGCGGATTCTTTGGTTCAGGTGAGTCCACAGGTTCCGTAGGCGTTGTTACTATCAACATCCCCCGTATCGCTTACCTTGCAACAGATGAGGAAGACTTCTATAAGAGACTCGACCACCTCATGGACATCTCCGCAAGATCACTCAAGATCAAGAGAAACACCATCACAAAGCTTCTCGAAGAAGGTCTCTATCCTTACACAAAGCACTATCTCGGAACATTCAACAACCACTTCTCAACGATCGGTCTTGTCGGTATGAACGAGGCAGGCCTCAACGCAAAGTGGCTCAGAAAGGATCTCACACACGAAGAGACACAGAAGTTTGCTGCTGATGTTCTTAACCACATGAGAAACAAGCTCTCCGACTATCAGGAGAAGTATGGCGACCTCTATAACCTCGAGGCTACACCTGCAGAGTCCACAGCATTCCGTCTTGCTAAGCACGACAAGGCAAGATACCCTGACATCATCACAGCTAACGATGCTTCCGGCGTATTCTACTACACCAACAGCTCACATCTTCCTGTCGGCTACACATCAGACATCTTTGATGCTCTCGATGTTCAGGACAACCTCCAGACTCTCTATACATCAGGTACGGTTTTCCATGCATTCTTAGGTGAGCGTCTCCCTGACTGGAAGGCTGCAGCATCTCTCGTAAGAAAGATCGCCGAGAACTACAGATTGCCTTACTACACAATGTCTCCTACATACTCCATCTGCTCAGTTCACGGATATCTCCCCGGCGAAGTTAAGGCTTGCCCTGAGTGCGGCGGCCCGACAGAGACATACAGCCGTATCACAGGCTATTACCGTCCGGTTAAGAACTGGAACGACGGTAAGCTCCAGGAGTTCAAGGACAGAAAGACATATGACACATGCAACTCAACTATGAAGCCCAGAACAGCTACTGTTACGATCAGCAAGCCTGAGGAGAAGGAACTCCCTGAACTTCAGCCGGTTGACAGTAGTGAAATAGGAACAAAGCCTATGCTCTTCACAACACACACCTGTGCCAAGTGCAAGGCAGTCAAGGCAATGTTCGATGAGCAGCGCTTCGACTATGAACTCATCTACGCTGATGATGATGCGGAGCTCGCAAAGCAGTTCGATATCGTAAACGTTCCTGTTCTCATCATTCCTGACGGCGACGGCGTAAAGAAGTACACAGACGTCGGACCCATCAGACAGTATGTCAACGAATGTAAAGGCATAAAGTCTTAAGGACTAAGGTGTTATAAACTGAACTCCCGCAAAGCTTCCGGCTCTGCGGGAGTTTTTATTTGGAATGGTGAGACGGAGAATGGCTTCTTATGGCGTGTTGGAGTTTTGCGGGTTATTCTTTTCGGGCGGCGGACAGGGTAAATTATCTTTTTATTACATTTGCAAAATTCCTCATGGAAATTTGAAAAGTAGTAGTACAATACGAGAAATAACTTATAAGGGTGTGGCTGTTATGGAAAGTAATTCTCACGATCACAAAGTTGAAAACGGACAGATTATTACTTCGCTGGCTGACATGAGCATCGCAGAACTGACAGAGGAAGCGGAACTCGACCAAGTGGACTTCGAGACCTTGATGGAAGAGATCAGAGTCAGCTGATCAGGCCGGCAGCATAGACCACCATTGGTTTTAATTCGGTAAGGGGCAAGAAGCCCCTTTTTTATTTAACCGTCTGAATCTGTTTTCTGAATCACAATACGAATAAAGAATTATAAATTACTGAATTCAGCTTGGTATGCAGACTCCTTATATCGAAAGGCACACCATCCAGATCATAAGTGTAGAAGACATCCAATTCCGGAAGAAGGCCTGCTCCAGAGTAATTAGTGTAAGTAGTTGCGGTTTTACGTGTATAGTCTGATGAATTCTTCAGACCGAAGTGTTCCTGGAACTTGCATAAATTTAATTCTTTAATCAAAAGAACGAAGTCGGTATAAACAGGGTGATTTAATCCGCGCAACCAGATTTCAGGCTCATACTTAAACGGAATTCCTTGTTCAGTATAGAATCTTGCGATGCTGGCCTCAGCAGGGGATCTGTAAAACGTGCCGTTGTAATAATGTGTTTTGTGCTCAGGATAATACGGGTTGGCATCATTTTTCAAGCTGTTGAAAAACTCTTTATTAATCACAACAGATTCATTGTTGCCTGTATAAAGCAGCCGATTAATGTTGCGAGGTTCCAAATCAGTCGAAGGGACTCCACGGAATGAAGCTGACCAAAGGCCTTCAAGTTTTGAGAGTTCACAGATGTATTTCTCACGCAAAAGCAATTGCTGTTGAAGTTTTTTACCGATGAAGCCGTCTTGATAGTATATGTGAGAATTTACTAAAAACAGGTCTCTTTCGATTCCTTTGATTTTTCGTCTGGTAGTAAAGATTTCAGGCAGCATCGCCAACTGCTTTTTACAGTAGTTGATTTTCAGCGCGAGGTACTCTTTAGGAATGTAAGACTCTGGTAATTTCATGCCATGATTATAGTGGCGTGAAAACAAAAATAAACCGACAATTACCGACAAAAACCGACAAGGTGTTTTGGTTTTCATTATTTAATTATCTAAAACCTATACTTACCTTGAATTTGGTTGTGTTTTTGGACAGGTTTTGAAGAGAAATTCGTGTCCGAAAACATGGATTTGCCTGATTCTATGTTTTTGGCTATGTTTTTTGACCATTTCACATATCCGAAAACATGACTGTGGAAAAGAACAGAACACGGAGTTCTGTCTGTGCATATCTTATCTGCACAATCACCTGATGCGAAAAGTATGCAATTACCGACTTACAAAACGGCGGGGGAGTTCTCATAATAAAAGAATAAGGGAAATTTGATGAGCGCGCTGTGGTAAAGCAGCGATGTGTTGAACCATCAGAAATATACAGGAAACGGAGGCTCTAATATGCTTAAGGATTTTGTTAAGGCGGTTAAGCCGGAAGGTGATGAATTTGCTAAGAGACTGGACGAAGAGAGGGCGAAGCTTTTCGCGGCCCAGATGAAGATAAAAGATGCAGGGCTCCCCGTAATGGTTATTTTCGAGGGATGGGGCGCCGCAGGCAAGGGCAGCGTGTTAGGAAAAGTCATTAAGAATATCGATCCGAGATTTTTCAGGGTCAAGACTTTCCCGAAGCCGACGAAAGAGGATCTGAGATATCCGTTCCTATACAGATATATGAAGGAGATTCCGGAGAAGGGCAAGTTCGCGTTCTACGACACTTTCTGGATGGAGGAGATCACGGACGAGATAATGGAAGACCTCCTGAGCGACAAGGAATATGAAGAGCGGATCGAGTCCATTAACAGGACAGAAAGGTCGCTTGTTGATAACGGATATCTTGTGATGAAGTTCTTTTTCCAGATCGGAAAAAAGGAACAGAAGGAAAGGCTTGAGAAGCTCCTGGATGACAAGGATACAAAGTGGCGTGTCGATAAGGGAGACCTTTATGAGAACAAGCACTACGATGAGTGCCTTGATGTCTATGACAAGTATCTGAAGGATACCAATAACCCGACGGCGCCATGGTACATTATCGACAGTAAGGATAAGAAGTTCGCAGAGCTTCAGGTGCTCGAATTCTTGAATCAGGGAATCGAGACAGCACTGAAGAATAAGAGCCTTGCTGCGCCGATCCTGCAAAATACATTCCCGCTTAAAAAGACACCCCTTCTGAAAGACGTTGATCTTAAGGACAAGACTCTTACGGAAGAGGAGTACGATAAGAGACTTGATGAGCTTCAGGACGAATTAAGAGATCTTCACAATAAGCTCTACAGGAAAAAGATACCGGTCATCATCGCTTATGAAGGATGGGATGCTGCAGGCAAAGGCGGCAACATAAAGAGGATCACGGGTGCATTGGATCCGAGAGGCTATGAGGTGCTGCCGATTGCAAGTCCTGAGCCGCACGAGAAGGCAAGACATTTCCTATGGAGATTCTGGACAAGGCTTCCGAGGACCGGTCACATAGCTATCTTTGACCGTACATGGTACGGCAGGGTAATGGTCGAGCGCATTGAAGGATTCTGCAGTGAGAACGACTGGCAGCGTGCATATAACGAGATCAACGAGTTTGAGAAGGAACTCACGGACTGGGGAGCCGTTGTTATCAAGTTCTGGGTACAGATCGACAAGAAGACTCAGCTCAAGCGCTTCAAGGAACGCCAGGCAAATCCGGAGAAGCAGTGGAAGATCACTGATGAGGACTGGCGCAACCGCGAAAAGTGGGACAAGTATGAGTCAGCAATAGACGAAATGATCAAGAAGACTTCAACGGAATTTGCACCGTGGTACATCCTTGAGTCGGTCGATAAGAAGTATGCGCGCATCAAAGCACTTGAGATCGTGATCGAAAGGATCAAGGAAGCTTGCGAGAAGGCTTAAACTAAAACCGTCAAATTCGGATAAAGTCAAACGAAACCCGTATAATAGAGCGTTTTTTGTAGAAATTGCCACAGGTAATTTCAAATTGAGCATGCTAAAATAAATCTTGTAGTATATACCATAATTTGTTTTTTACAAATAGTTTTTCGTGATTTATATAAAATTTTTTGACTTCTTTTATGGATTAATTTATGAAAGGGAGGTTTAGATGGGCTTTAAAATAGGTGACAACATCGTTTATGCAGGAAGTGGCGTTTGCCAGATAGATGACATCAAGGACATCAGTTTTTTCAAAGAGAAGCCGCAGAAGTATTATGTTCTCAAGCCTCTCTTCGTAACCAGATCACAGTTCGTATATGTGCCTTACGATAATGAGGCGCAGGTAAGCAGGATCAGACCTGTTGCTTCAAAGAAGGAAGCGATAGCTCTAATCGATAAGCTTCCTATCGACAACTGCAGCTGGATAGAGGACCGTAACGAACGCAAGGCTACTTTCACGGATATCATCGTCAACGGCAGCAGGGAAGATATCGTAGGACTTATCTATCTCATCAACAGGCACGCAGAGAAGCTTGCCAAGGAAGGCAAGCGTTTGAATGCCCAGGATGAGCGTGCCCTGATCGATGCAAGGAGCAGGATGAATAACGAGATCGCAGTTGCACTCGATATGGAACCTGACAGTGTTGTTGAGCTGATACACGAGAAGACGGGACTTGAAGATTTCGCTTAAAACCTATTTACCCGGTATTAGTTATTGCAATATGCATGAAGGTGTGATTTAATAACCGCAGTTCAAATTAAGGAGAGTCCTTATGAAGACTGCGGTTTTCTTTTATGCGTATAGCTATTATTACTACTTTAGGGAGACGAACTAAAGCGGGCTTTTGCAGGCGCAGGAAAGAACCAAATGATTTGATTTCAATAACGCTGCAGGGGTACGCAAAACCCGGCAGCGTTTTTTATTCAAACCGGAGCTTTAATAGGATAAACTAAACACGAAAATTTAAGGAGATACAGAACATGATTGCAGTACTGAAGAACACAGCAACAAGAGAACAGATTTCAAGCCTCATCTCATGGTTTGAAGATAAGGGCCTTAAGGTCAATGAATCGAAGGGCGAGTATTGCACGGTTCTTGGTCTCATCGGTGATACATCAAAGGTCGATATCGACATGCTTCAGGGACTCGACATTATCGAGAATGTAACGAGAGTATCTGAGACATTTAAGAAGGCTAACCGTAAGTTCCATCCTGAGGATACTGTAGTTGATATCGGAGGCGTGAAGATCGGCGGAGGCAATTTCGCTGTTATCGCAGGCCCCTGTTCGGTTGAGAGCGAAGAGCAGATCATGAGCGCTGCCAGAGCAGTCAAGGCGGCAGGCGCAACGATCTTAAGAGGAGGTGCTTTCAAGCCCAGGACTTCGCCTTACGATTTCCAGGGACTCCATGAAGAAGGAATCAGACTTCTTCTTGAGGCCAAGAAGGAGACAGGACTTCCTATTTGTTCCGAGATCATGAGCCCTGAGCAGATCCCGGTTTTCGAGGAGGTTGATTTCCTTCAGGTAGGCGCAAGAAACATGCAGAACTTTGATCTCCTGAAGGCACTTGGTAAGACAGGTAAGCCGGTACTTCTGAAGAGAGGACTTTCTGCAACTATCAAGGAACTTCTGATGAGTGCCGAGTACATCATGAGCGAAGGCAATCCCAATGTAATCCTTTGCGAGAGAGGAATCAGAACTTACGAGACATACACAAGAAATACTTTCGACGTCAGTGCTATCTCAGTCTTGAAGCAGATCACACACCTTCCTGTTGTAGGTGACCCTTCACATGCCACAGGCAAGTCGAACCTCATCAAGCCGATGTCTATGGCTGCGGTCGTTTCAGGTGCGGATGCTCTCGAGATTGAAGTTCACTGCAATCCGGAGAAGGCGCTCTCAGATGCAGCACAGCAGCTTACACCTGATCAGTTCACGGTTGTAATGGATGCTATAAACAAGGCAAGAAGTATTCTGTAATTAAATGACGCTGATCCCTGTATCAGCGTCTTTTTATATCAGTTTGAAAAGGAAGTGTATTTGAAATGAGTTTAACAGTCGGTGTAGTCGGATTAGGTCTTATAGGCGCATCTTTTGCAAAGGCTTATAAGGAGAATTCAGACTCTGTGGTTTACGGATGGAACCGTACGAGAAGCATTACGCAGATGGCTCAGATGCAGGGCATCATCGATGATGAACTGACAGACGAGAATCTCGGAAAGTGTGACCTGGTCATCCTTTCGCTCTATCCGGAAGCAACTGTTGAATGGATGAGAACACACAAGGACCATTTCAATAAAGAAGGTATGGTGATCGATGCGTGCGGAACGAAGAGATATGTATGCGAGCAGGGTTTCAAGATCGCTGAAGAAGCCGGTTTCCTGTTTGTAGGCTGTCACCCTATGGCAGGAACAAAGTTCTCCGGAATGGCACATGCAAAAGGTGATATGTATGTCGGCGCACCTATGGTAGTAGTGCCGCCCGTATTTGATGACATGTTCCTTCTGGACAGGGTTAAGGAGCTTCTCGCACCCTGCAGATTCGGAAGCTTCCATCTGTCGCATGCCGATGAACACGATAAGATGATCGCCTTCACATCACAGATGGCTCACCTTGTATCAAACGCTTATATCAAGAGCCCTTCATCAAGAAATCACAAAGGGTTTTCGGCCGGTTCATATAAGGACATGACGAGAGTCGCATGGCTCAATCCCACGATGTGGACACAGCTTTTCCTGGAGAATAAGGATAATCTCATTTTCGAGATCGATCACCTGACTGAAGAGCTTGCGAAATACAGAAAGGCTCTGGTCGAGGATGATTTCGACGGCTTAAGAGATCTTCTTGATGAGGGAAGACAGATCAAAGAGGAGGTTGACGGAATATGAAAACCGTTCATGTCCGTGCAACTTCAAAAGAATATGATGTCCTGATCGGAAAGGATGCTGTCAAAGAGCTCGGCAGCGAGGCGAAAAAGCTCTGTCCCGGCGCTTTAAAAGTACTGATAGTATCTGAGACTAATGTTGCTTCTCTTTATCTCGAAAAGGTTGAATCCCAGCTGAAAGAGGCCGGGTTTGAAACGCACAGCTATGTTTTCGAGGCCGGTGAAAAGAGCAAGAACATCAATGAGATCGCCGGAATGTGGAATAAGATGGCTGAAGCAGGCTTTACAAGAACTGACTTCGTTGCAGGACTCGGAGGCGGTGTAACGACTGATATGGCAGGCTTTGCGGCTGCAACATTCCTCCGCGGAATAAAGGTGATCCAGATCCCGACTTCACTTCTTGCGATGGTTGATGCATCAGTAGGCGGCAAGACCGGAATCGATATCCCAATGGGAAAGAATCAGGTTGGCGCTTTCTGGCAGCCGTCTGTTGTTATAGAAGATGTCTCTTTCCTGAAGACCCTGCCTGATGAAGTCTTCACAGAGGGCATGGGCGAGGTTACAAAGCATGCTTTCATAATGGATACCGAGCTTCTCGAAAAGCTTGAAAAGTGTGCGGGAAATATCAGGGAAGACGAGGATGTTCTGGAAGAGATCGTGGCAATGAATGTTGCCGATAAGGCAAGTGTTGTAAGCGAAGACGAGAATGATAACGGCAGACGCCAGACACTCAATTTCGGTCACACCGTAGGACACGTTATCGAGCGTGACAGCGGCTTTACCAAGCCTCACGGAATCTGCGTTGCTAAAGGCATGGGCATCATCATCGATGCATGTGTAAGAGAAGGTTCTCTTAAAGCCGAAGATGCTAAGAGAATGAAAGATCTTTTGAAGCTATACGGACTTCCTTCAGATGATGAGATAACACCCGAAGAGATCGTCGCAGGCGCGATGAACGATAAAAAGAAACGCGGAAACACCATATCGGTTATACTTGTAAACAAGATCGGCAATGCCGAGATCAGGAAGATGACAAAAGAGGAGTTCTTAAAGTTTTTGTCCGTATGAAGATCTCATGTAAAAACATAAATCTCGATATCAAGGCACCGCCTTCAAAGTCGGTTGGTCACAGGGAACTTATCGTTAACTTTATTCTCGGTGCGCGAGGTGCTTACCTTGATGAAGATCCTGATGACAACGATGATATCAGGGCAACAAAATCCTGTCTTTGTGCACTAACCGATACTGAGTCGGAGACTCTCATCCTGAACTGCAACGAGAGCGGTTCGACACTCCGGTTCATGATCCCGGTTGCGCTTGCGGTGAAGTCCTCTTCTAATAAAACACTTATCTTCAAAACAAGAGGAAGACTTATTGACAGACCGATCGAAGAGATCGCAGATTGTCTTAAGCCGTTCGGTGTCTCTATAACAAAAAAACACGATGAAAATGAGATCGAAGTAAAAGGCGCCATAACGCCCGGCAGATATGTTATTGACGGTTCGGTATCGTCACAGTATATCTCAGGTCTTCTTATGGCACTTTCAACTTTTGAAAAAGAATCCGTCGTGGAAGTTACAGGCGGGATTGCATCAGTTCACTATATTGAACTTACGGCAGATGTCCTGAAAAAGTACGGCGTTGATATTGTCAGGGAAGGTGACACTTATAAGGTTCCTGCAAAGAAGCAGAGCAAAGTTCCGGACGGCAGTTTTGAAGTTGAGGGAGACTGGAGCAACGGTGCATTCCTGCTCTGTCTCGGAAGCCTGATCCACGGCGGATCGATCAAGGTGACCGGACTTAATGCGGATTCTGTCCAGGGCGATAAAGCGATACTTAAGTTTATGAAATTCGCAGGAATATCTTTCCTGATCGAAGGCGATGCTATCTTTGTTATGGACAGCACCAGAAACGGCATCGGCGAAAAGATAGAGATGGATTGCAGCGACATTCCCGATATCGTTCCGTACATGGCAGTGACAGGTGCGTTCAGAGCGAAAAGAACTATCCTCAAAGGCATAAAGAGGCTCAGGATCAAAGAGTCCGACAGGGCTAAGGCAATCACTGATATGCTGACTGCAATTGGCGGAAATGTAACGCTCGAAGAGGATACAATTACGATAGAATATATAGATAAGGCAGCAGGCGACATAAAGCTTACTTCGTCGAACGATCACAGGATGGCGATGGCCGCAGTTTTGTGTGCAGCTGCCACAGGCAGAACGGTTGATATCGATAACATCGACTGCCTCGATAAATCGTTTCCTGAGTTCAGGAAGATATTGTTAAAGGAGATGGCCGTATGAATTCAAGTAGTACATATCAGGGAGATGCCCTTGACATAATGATCTACGGTGAGTCTCACAGCGAGGCTATTGGTGTATATATCAACGGCCTTCCCGAAGATGTTACTCCGGACAGCGCGAAAACTGCTGCTTTCATGGCAAGACGCGCGCCCGGGAAAAATGCCTGGTCCACACCACGGAAAGAACCCGATGAAGTTATTTTCGAGCGCAACGGCACGATGCTTCACGGTTACATAATCAACACTAATACAAAGCCCAAGGATTATGCTTCTATCATGAACTGCCCCAGACCGTCGCACGCTGATTACGCTGCGAGACTTATCTATGGCGATGAGGCTTCTAAATCCGGCGGCGGAATCTTCTCCGGACGCATGACCGCGCCGCTTTGCATTGCAGGTTCAATCGCGCTTCAGGAACTGAACAAGAGAGGCATCCAGATAAGCGCACATCTCAAGAAAGTCGCCGGAGTAAAAGACGATTCTTATTTTGATCACGGCGTAAATGACGAAGGCTTCAGGAACAGGCTCTCTGTTGTTGAGAACAAGGAATTCCCTGTTGTTGATGATGCAAAGGGCGAGATCATGAAGGCTAAGATCGAAGAGGCAAGAGCTGAAGGCGATTCTGTCGGAGGCGTTATAGAGTGTGTAGTTTATGGTTACCCCGAAGGTGTCGGAGGGCCTATCTTTGACGGTATCGAAGCCAAGCTTGCCCAGATCCTTTATGCAATCCCCGCAGTAAAGGGTGTTGAGTTCGGAAACGGTTTTGAAGGTTCTGACCTCAAGGGTTCGGAGAACAACGATGCTTTCGTTTTCGATGATGAAGGCAACCTTACACTTAAGACAAATCACAGCGGCGGCATCCAGGGCGGAATTAGCCTTGGCGATGTTGCCCCAATTGTTTTCGATGTCGCTTTAAAGCCGACACCGTCTATATCAAAGCCGCAGGATACTGTTGATCTTGCCGCAAAGAAGAACACGACGATAAGTATAGAGGGCAGACACGACCCCTGTGTCGCACCCAGAGCAGTCCCGGTTGTTGAAGCAGCTGCTGCAATTGCACTTTACGATCTGCTTCTTGTATCAATGTAACGGAGGTATTATTCATGAGCGAAAGACCTGACTTGAACGAACTCAGAAACAAGCTTGACGAGATCGATAACAGCATTCTTGATCTTTTCGAAGAGAGAATAGCAACTTGCCGTGAGATCGGAAATTACAAAAGGGAAAACGGCATGGAAGTCTTCGTTCCTGAAAGAGAAGCCGAGAAACTTAAGAAGGTGGAAGAGCTTGCCGGATTCGAGAGCAGGCCTTATGTTGCAGAGCTTTTCAAGACATTGATGGATGTTTCCAAAACACATCAGCGTCTTCCTGCATTCGGTGTTCTCGGAAGGACTCTTGCTCACACATATTCTCCTGAGATCCATTGCCTTTTCAATTCACCGTATTCATATTCCGTTATTGAGCGCGAGCCGGAAGAACTTGATGCACTGTTTTCAAATGGCGTTTTCAAGGGCTTCAACGTAACGATTCCTTACAAGAAGGACGCATGTGCAAGGTGCGACGAACTTGACGATGCATCGCGCACGACTGGAAGTGTAAACACCGTAGTTTTCGAGGACGGCAAAGTCAAAGGCTGGAACACGGATTACTTCGGATTCATTTATATGCTCCACAGAAAAGGCATATCCGTTAGCGGCAGAAAAGTTCTCGTGCTTGGTACGGGGGGTGCCGCTTCAGCGGTTTTCTATGCGCTCAAGACGCTTGGAGCATCTGAGATCTATGCATGCGATCTTGAGACTGATATCAATTATTCCAACGTTTACGAGAAGGCATCTGATGCACAGGTCATCGTCAACTGCACACCTGTCGGAATGTATCCGAAGGTGGATAATTCTCTCCTTGATCTTGCCAGGTTCTCTTCACTTGAGGCATGCGCTGATGTTGTCTATAACCCTTCAAGAACAAAGTTCCTTCAGGATGCAGAAGACCTAGGACTTAAGACCTGCGGCGGTCTTGCAATGCTCGTTGCACAGGCATACAAGTCATCGAGGATCTTCGCAGGCGATATGGAGGGTGCCGCACTTCTCGGCAATCCTGACAAAGAGATTCCCCAGGAAGCAGAAGAGGCAATCGAGAAGGTCATCAGAGTTCTCGAAAACCGCATGCGCAATATAACGATCATCGGCATGCCCGGTTCCGGAAAATCACTCCTTGCAAGGAATATCGCCAAGGTAACAGGACGTACACTTGTTGATCTGGATATCGCTTTTGCCGAGAAATTCGGACAGACTCCTGCTGAGGTTTTGTCAGGTCCCGGTGAAGAAGCATTCAGGGAAATGGAGTGCGAGATCGCAGCGGAATTCCTTCCCAAGAGCGGACTTGTAATTTCCTGCGGCGGCGGAATCGTCACGCGTGATGTGAATAAATTCTATGTGCGCTGCAATTCCAACGTGTTCTATCTTGAGCGTCCGTTAACCGCTCTGACAGACAAGAACAGACCGATATCACAGCTCCACGGCGTAGAGAAACTTTATGAACAGCGCAAAGATAAATATGAGAGCTGGTGCGATTACCGTTTCTTCTACGACAGATTTGAAGAGAAGAACGATTTCTACGACAAAGCTATAGCAGATATCCTGGGGCAGCTGAAATAACATGAAGATACTTGTACTGAACGGACCAAACCTTAATATGCTCGGCATCAGAGAACCTGATATCTACGGTTCTTCAACCTATGAGGATCTCGTATCTCTCATATCTTCACACTGCGAGAAAAAAGGAATTGAGGTTAAATGCCTCCAGAGCAATCACGAAGGAGATCTTATCGATTACATCCAGCAGGCATACTTCGACAAGACGGACGGGATCGTGATCAATCCGGGCGCATATACACATACTTCAGTCGCACTTCTCGATGCGCTAAAAGCAGTATCGCTACCTGCTGTTGAAGTCCATATCTCGAAGGTTGATGAGAGGGAAGCGTTCCGTCAGGTCTCTTATGTTTCCTGTTACTGTGAGAGGACCATAATAGGCAAAGGCTTTGCAGGTTACATCGAAGCAATAGATTATCTGGCAGGCAAAACCGAATAACCCTGTGATGATAACCTTAAACTTTATATAGCGCGGCATGAAGCTACGCTATTTATTTAAGCAACTGTACGCGTGATGTGGTATTATCTTATCTGTTAAGTAAAACTTAAGGAGGATAGTATATGGCTAAGTTTTGTCCTAACTGCGGAAGCCCCGTAAGAGACGGCGCAGCTTTTTGCGCTAATTGCGGCACCGCGTTGAATAATGCACCTGCAGCACCTATTGCTGAACCTGTTCCTGCTGTTGAACCTGCAGTTGAGGCTGTTCCTGTTGCAGAACCTATAGCAGAAGCAGCACCTGTTGCAGAACCCGTTGAGGCAGCACCTGTTGCAGAGCCTGTTGCACCTGCACCTGTTCCGGAACCCGTACCCGTCGAAGCAGTTCCTGTTGCTATGCCTGTTGCAGAAGAAGCTCCCGCAGCTCCTGCAGCACCCGCACCTGTAACAACATCTGCTGAGCCTATGCCTTTCGAAGCACCTTCCGGTCCGATCGGCGCAGCTGAACCTGCTACACCTGTTGCAACAGAAGCTCCCAAGAAAAAGAGCAAGGTAGGTCTGATCGTTATCCTTGCCGCAGTCGGCGTTGTTTGCCTCGCACTTATCGGTGTCGGCATCTGGGCTGTTGTAAGCGGCGGTTTCGGCGGTACTATAATTGACCGTATCGAGAAGAAGGACGTTGTTGAGTCAGGCAAGAAGTACAACATCTACGATGAGGACTTCAACGACTATATCGTTGAGGCAAGATGGTGGGACTATGACGGTACAATGGATAAGCCCGGCACATACGATGTTGATACTGAGACACTCGCTTTCTCTATCGAAGTAAACGAAGATGCAGAAGATGAGATCTATTATGCATATTACTTCAGCAAGGATAAGACCTTCGAGAAGGAAGACCTTGAGAAGCCTTTGTTCAGTGACACTATCACACCTGAGGAATACGGCGATGGAACAGCTTACTACAATGTAGACTGCGCCAAGAAGATCCAGAAGGGTTACTATGTTGTAATAGTTGCTTCTGATGAAAGTCTTAAGACTCCTTACATCGTAGCTTACGCAGAAGTTAAGTAAGGATCAGCGACAATAAGTTTTTTAGAGAGGTTGTCTTGCATGAGGCAACCTCTTTTTTATGAGGTGATCCGCGGAGCGGTGTTAATCCTGCGAATAATTTGATCAACACTCGAAAACAAGAACAAAAAAATGCCCCCGGAAAACCCGGAGGCATTAAAACTCAAATTGCCTGATCCTTAAGGATGAGGATATCCGAGGGCGTCGAGAAAATCGTTGACTTCCTTCTCGATGGAGAGGTCGTAATCGCTTGAGATAGCTACGATAACTGTGTCTCCCTGGAGATAGATAGCATCGTGATAAGGTGTGTATGTGCCTGCGATCTTGTCATCATATCTGCCGTCGATAAGAACGTAAGCTGTGTTAGTGCCTACTTCGTGGCTGCTGATGCCTGAGAAGTTCTTGCTGTCGAAAACACCATCGTAATCAGAGTAGTAGAAATCGAAGAGAGCCTTAGCTGTTGCTTCATCAACGCAGCGTGTGTAGCTGTACTGATTCTCCTTGTCGGAAACAGCATCGATGTTAACGATAACCTCGAAATCAGTGCTGTCGCCTGCAAAAGAAAAGCTGGTGTCATACATTGCATCTATGTCAGAGTCACTGATGCCGATCTTATCGAGTGCTGCAATAAAAGCATCCTCATCTGCTGTTGTAAGTGATGACATGTCAACCTTGGGTTCATGTGTGACGCCTGCGCAACCTGTAAAAAGCATTGCTGCTGCAAGAAGGGAAGCGCCTGTTGCCATAAGTTTGGAAGTTTTCATAATATTCCCTTTCCGTTTATAAATAATCAAAACAGAGAGAACTATATCACAAAAAGATAGTATTTAAAACTCTAAAATAAGAGCCATGTGCTATAATCTATCGGCAAGAGTAATGACTGGTATTTTGACAGGAGCAGAAAAATGAAAAACAGGGGATTTGTAAAGACACTGACGGCACTCGGACTAATTGCGGTTATGGTCCTCGCAGGAACCGGATGCAGCAATAAACTGTATTCCAACCCTGATATGACAGCTTCATCTGCGGCAGGGACTTTAGATCCGATGTCTTTTACTGCAATTGATGCGAAGTTCCGCGATTTTACGTTTGGAATCAACGAATATATGAGAGAGCACTCGGATGAGGCTACACAGAAAAAGGTTGACGGATCTACTCCGAACGGAGTTGCAGCAAGCTGCACTTATACGATCTCACCTGACAGCAAGTATGAATCACTCCAGATGGAGAAGACTCTTGATAACGGCATGCAGGTTGATGAGTATTTCAATCTGGGTGACTCGGTATTTATTGCACGCACCACGCTCTATAATGACGGCAACTTCGAACCTGTGGATAAATACTATATCATAGACGGCGGTCTATATAAGGTGGATAACCTTGCGGAGACCGTTACAAAGATCGCTGATATCAATACCGATGAAGGCGCCGCCGTAAAAGCAGAACTTGATATTTATTATTCGTTTGATGAGATAAGAGCGATCTATGCCTGATACGACTGCTTCTGAGGCACAACAGTTTAAAGGTTATACTCTGGGGGAGGGCGTCAAAGACGGTCTCCCCATTGGTTTAGGATATCTGTCTGTATCTTTCACGTTCGGCATTCTGGCTGTATCCAAGGGCCTTTCATGGCTGCAGGCAAGTATTATCTCACTGACAAATGTCACTTCCGCAGGGCAGGTTGCAGGCCTGAATATAATGGTCACCGCAGGCGGGATCCTTGCCATGATCATCTCGCAGATAGTAATTAATCTGCGTTATTCACTGATGGGTATCGCGCTTTCGCAGAAGGCAGATAAGACAATGACACCTCTTTTGAGGATCATATTGGCGTTTGCCATCACAGATGAGATCTTCGGTGTCGCGGTCAGTAAGAAATATGAATTCGGCGCAAGATACTTCTTTGGGCTTACCATTCTTCCCATAATAGGATGGGTTGCCGGAACGGCTGTCGGTGCAGTGCTTGGCCGTATTTTTCCGGACTTCCTGACAAATGCGCTCGCGATCGGCATCTACGGTATGTTTGTATCTATCGTTATGCCCAAAGCCAAGCACGACAAAGTGATCCTTACAGGGTCGCTTATGGCATGCATTATTTCCAGTCTGTTTTTCTTTTCGCCTTTTCTGGCAAAATACATCTCTCAGGGTTTTGCGATAATCATTGCAGCTGTTGTTTCTGCATTGGCGGCAGTCCTTATAAGGAAGAAACTGACTGGAAAGGCAGGTATCGTCACAGGTATTTTGGCAGGCATAATCCTTGTGGCGATAATGATCTTCATGGCGCCACATCATGAGACCGGAGCATCTTCAGAAGTTGTTGATGCTGTTGCAGGTAAGCTCGACAACAGGATCTTTGTCCCTCTTCTTATCGCTATGGCGCTTACAACTTATCTTGTGCGCATGATCCCGTTTGTCCTGTTCCGCAAAAAGCTTGAAAATCCTGCTGTCAAAGCATTTTTCGATTACATTCCGTACACTGTTCTTTCTGCAATGACATTTCCTGCGATCCTTTACGCAACGGGTTCTTACATTTCCGCACTTATCGGATTGGCAGTATCTCTTATACTCGGCTATTTTGAGAAATCACTTCTGGTCGTTGCAATCGGCACATGCCTTGCATCGCTCGTGTCAGGCCTTGTATTGATGTACATCTGATTTACAGGCAACAAAAAAGCTGTCTCGAATAAGAGACAGCTTTTTTGTTGCTGGAGCCCCCATCCGGATTTGAACCGGAGACCTCATCCTTACCATGGATGCGCTCTACCTGCTGAGCTATAGGGGCAAGTCAAAGCTTATGAAGTATAACACAGTAACAGGGGATTGACAATAAATCCAAAAGACCGGACATCAATTGAAATGTTGACAACGGCACCCAAAGATTATACAATCATTGAGCATTTTATAAAGCACACGGAGAAGTCGCCTAGCCTGGTCGAGGGCGCACGACTGGAAATCGTGTAAACCCCAAAAGGGTTTCGAGAGTTCGAATCTCTCCTTCTCCGCCATAGTTTATTTACATTCGCGATATATTCGCCGTAAAGGGTTGAAAACATTATGTTTTCGACCCTTTTTCGTTGGTTCACAAACATGTCGTTTTTTCGGATATATTTTTGACGTTTTACTAAGAGGAGAGATTCGAACCCTCGATCAACCAAGTCGGGTTTAATTAGTATGGTAAAATATCTTTATGGGGACTAAGGATTCGGAAAGATGCCTAGTCGTGAAAATCAGCAGTTAGTACTAATAAAAAGAGGAAATATAATATTGATCGGAGATATTGTTACGGTAACGGTAGATCGTCCACTAGGCAGTTATCATCCTGAGTATAAAGACATGTACTATCCAGTCAATTACGGATATATTGAAGGTGTTATGGCTCCTGATGGGGAGGAGCAGGATGCTTATATTCTGGGGATAGATAGACCTGTTAAATCCTTTATAGG
>Ga0326514_10000133_pt1 | contig 45289 bp, 59 predicted proteins | sample 3_2548_0518_D_FD_203653 | JGI IMG/M metagenome (GOLD analysis project Ga0326514, IMG submission 203653) | Bovine rumen microbial communities from UC Davis, California, United States - 3_2548_0518 | ecosystem: Host-associated > Mammals > Digestive system > Stomach > Rumen | place: USA... | reverse complement strand
ATGTTCCCGGTTTAACTCCATCTATATTAAATGGTTTAGATAAATCCCATTCAGGATCATCGATTATAGGAAGTGCGTATCCAACTCCGAATTGACGGCTATCTATAATCCATTTTTCTAGTTTTTTATTTAAGTTCATTTTTTCCGAAATCTCTTCAAATTTTTGAATGATTTCTTCTGTGTTATCAATCGTGTTGTCTTCGTTTTCTTTTTCTTCCTTAGTGAAAATAAATCCAGGACGTAAAGCGTCTTTAACCGGCATACACAGTGCTTTGGATATCCATTTATTTTGTCCGAGAATTGCGTAGCACTGATAACCCATAAATCCTTTATTTGCGAAATATTCCAGGATAGAATCACTTATATTTCGACCATCGTATTGATTAAATCTATTATTTATAGCGTCTTTCCCGGAAATAGACTCTCCATCGTCCATCGCTGCTGTCTTCTCATCCATAGCAGAAACTCGACCATTAGAAACTGCTACTTGTGAAAAGTCAGTGATTCTCCGTTGAATACTTTGAGCTATGATTTCATCAATTCCCATTGAATCATTGTTAGATTCAACATTAAATCCACCGAAATAAGGATCTTCTTCATAACCTAAGAATGCATCTAGAGCTAATCCGAATCTTTCTTTATATACTTTATATTTTTCTTTTAAATCTTTTATAAACTTCATGTTCCTTCTCCTTACATTTGACTTTCTCGTTCCATAGCATACCTACATCCATCGATGCAATTATGTACTAGTATTCCATTAGCAAAAAATTCGTGCTGATCTTCTACTGTTAGATCATAGACTTTTTCTGATATTCCGCCATACGTAACGGTTTGTACACGATCTACTGCAACATTTGGCTTTAGCATATTTATTGATAGTGAATTCTTTTCCGCATTCTGTGCATATACGTTGTTCGTTATCAATGCCAATACTTCTTCTATAACGTGACTTACATTTGTTTGAGCAAAATTTTTGAGTACTGGTTTTCTTTTTAAATTCTGTTCCGCAGACTTCGCATTTATCAGATCCATAATCAAATTTACCAAATCCCTTTTTTTTAGCATGTTCAGAATGCCATTTATGACCTTCTTCAGATGAATGCCAACTTTTTGTAAGTGGTCTGATTTTATCCGCCCATTTTCTCTGCCATTCTTTCCGTTCATCAGTAAAATGTTCTTGCCTATGTTCTTTAACACTGATTTCTTCGAGGTTATCAATTGAGTTATTTGAGGGATTTCCATCAATGTGATGAATATGATAGCCCTTTTTTCTTTTTCCTTTGTATTTTTCCCAAATGTAGTGGTGGAGAAATTTATTAGATTTCTTAAAATATACTCTGTCACTTCGTTTCTCAGAGTCAGGATATCTATACCATTCTTTACCATCATATGTGATTGTCTCTCTACGCATAACTCGTCTCCATAACCCAAAGCAACAATATCACGAAAGCCGTTTTTTGTCCATATTAAATGATCATAAGTTCCTGTTAATGAACGACCCTCTTGAGTTTTTAGAGTGTATACTTTAGCGTTTTTTCTTGTGACTCCGGACCATAATACTTTTCTATAACCTTTGCGAGTTAATACTTTATCACCGACTTTGATATCTTTGATAGGTATATAACCTTTATCAGTAGTTATCAGAGTGTCTCCAACCAAGCAATGGTCATTCTTTTTAGGATATTCGTCTATCCACTCACCGTTTTTATTCTTTTGGAACTCATAAAGCATAAATTCGTTCCACGCGTTCGGTGTTCTGTTTTTATCTATAACTATAGACTGTAGACCTCTAAGCCATTGCATAGTATGAGCGCGAGAGCCGTCTCCTTTCTTTACAGGGAAAACTCTAAATCCATGTCTATTAAATTCTGCTATGCTCTTAGGTTCTGCGCAATCTGCGTAGGTGGTGACAAATTGTCCCCCCTTTTCCTCTATTCTTTTCATGGCTACATCATTAGATAATTCTGTGCCATAGATTTCGTCCAGGATATATAGGTTACGTCTCGTATAATCGTAATGGACTCTTACCCATGCGAACGCTGAGGTAGCATAACCCCAGTCTATACCCTGAATAATGTTATCGAAATGAGATATCTCTTCATCGGTTATTTGTCTTGAGACTATATTTTTAAATATAGTTCCGCCGGTTCCTGTTACTTCTCCCAGGTATTCATGTCTATAAGCAAGTTCGTTAGTTTTCTTTAACAGTTCAGCTTCTATAAAGAAAATATTCCCTAACCATTCTTCAGGAACTGAGCGATAGTCTGATGAATGAACCAATCTATTATCAACTGGCTGTGCGCATTCGAAATTAACCCAGTTAGCCTGAGTCAACGGAGGGTTATATGAGTATAGGCATATAAAGTCAGTTCCGCCACGCAATAAAGATTGATTAATATTTCGGACTTCTTCTATACCATCGAATTCTGAAAGCTCTTCAAACCAAACTACTTTGAAATATCCGGTAGAGCTTTTAAGAGATTTAATCTTTGCCGGGTCATCTACACCTGCAAATATTATTTTCTGCCCGGATGGTTTAAATATCATCTCCGGCGGGCTTTTGGTCTTTGTAAACAGATGATCGCAGTTTAGTTTATTGATAGCCCAGTTTATTTGTTCAAAGACTGAATTTCTTATGCTGTTCGCTACTTTTCGCATAACTACTACGTTGCATAATTCGTTTTTAGATATTTCCCCGGACACGTATTTTCCATAGGATTCAAGCAGTTTTAAGATACAAATAATGGAACAAAACGAGGATTTCGTGCTACCTCTTCCTCCTCTAAGCCAATAGTGGATATGATTGCCTTCCTGAATATCGTTAAATATAGGGTAAAAAGCCGGAGCGATGATATCTTTTAGGTAAACGTTATCCATTTGGAATATTATTAACTAACATTGGCACAATAACGGTCTTATCTGAGTCTGACATAGGTATTTCTCCTATGATATTTATAAGCATACTCATATAACGGCAGTCACCTTTCATAGCTCTCTCGTACATCTTGATGCATAGAGCTAACTTAGCGTTAATTTGGGTATTTTCTTCTTCGTTATAAACGTTTTGATTTAGGATTTTCTTGCAGATATCCTTCATAGAATCGTCACCCTTAACATTTATGTTCTTATATAGGGCTGATGGTATAGTAAATTTAGCCATTTTTATTTCCTTCCACTGAATTTTAAATAAATTTTAAGTGTTTGAAAAGTAGGATATCTGGTTCCAATCTTAAGACCCCATACCACCCCGAAAAAGGGTACATAACAAAAATAAGTCAAAAATACAATTTTTTACGTATTTATGGCGTTTTTAACCTAATTTTAGGGTGTTTTTGTTTAAAAAATAATTAAATTTTTGGATAAATTTACTCGTTTTCAGGCGGGTTAAAATCAAGTGTTTTATTAAAATTTTATCTATCTATTTATATATTATATTGAGCATAAAAAAATTAAAAAAAAATAAAAAAAAACGTTGACATTAGTAAACCCCTATGGTATTATACGACCATGATTGAACGTTAGAGAGCTTGATAGGTCTCCGAAAGTTGGATAGAATAAAAAAAAGTATAAATAAGGATTGACAAAGCCGGGCTTTTAACGTAAGATCTGAGAGCATAAAAAAGAGGTTAAAAATGACAAATTATGATGTTGCAAAAAAGTTTCTTAATAATCCACATGGGTATTATAGAAATAAGTACTCAAATGTTAGCTATGATGATGGTATATTCTATAGCTATGGAACGGCGATCGCAAAAATAACTAGGGATATTGATGGGAATAGGGTTGTGATTATATCTGACAACAATCTGTCATCAACCACTAGCAAGCATATTAGTACATTTGTTGGATTAAGTTGGGGGGAAGGGAACAAACACTATTATTTACCCCAATGTCGGGGGCGTGGAGACTTTAATCCTTATTATATGATTAAAGACTTTTGCCAGAATTTGGAATGGATGAGTAAAGCAAAATTAACTCAAAAGCCTAATAGAGAGCGATTAACTCACTATTATGAGATGATAGCTAGTTGTTTAAAATTGGAGGATTTTAAAAATCAATTCTTAGAGATTGAAAGGCTGTTAAATCAATATAAAGAGGTTTACACATTTGCACGAGATTATAAACGTGGAAAGTAAAGGTTGATGGGGGTATATACCCCCGTATAGAAAGAAACAAACATAAGAAAGAGGTTAAAAATGCGTACCGTAACAAAACAAATAAACATTTATGATTATAATGATCTGTTAGCAAATAAAGAATTAAAAAAAAGGGTGTTAGAAAATCTTTGTGATATTAATATTGATTATAACTGGTGGAACGATATATTTGAATGCTGGGCAGACACGTTAGCTCCCAAAGGCTTTAAAAATTGCATGTTAACAGAGTTTGATGTTTATCGTAGGACAATTGATGTTAGATTTGATTTTGATTTATCCATATTGATAGAAAACTCAAAGTTAACATTAAAAGAAAAGAAAATTCTGAATTATCTATATGAAAATGATCTTTATGATATATACAACTCCAATTTCGACGGGATTGATTATACAAGAGACAATCACTCTTGCATAAGATCATTAATATATAAATTTGAGAGTGAATTGAAAGAAAGAATAGACGATATTAACCTTTCAATTTTGGACAAGTTGAGAGAAGAATATGACGCGCGTACAAGTGAAGAATGGATTTTGGAAACAATACAAATAAATGGGTATGAATTCTTAGAAGACGGAACAATTGCATAAATAAAAACAAACATAAGAAAGAGGTTAGAAAATGAACTTGCAAGAATTATTGGAAGAAAATAAAAATTATGAAGAATTGTACAAAAAAGCATATTCTCATAAAACAAAAGAAGCGGACCGAGACAAAATATTCAATGAAATGCTTAAAATCCGTAACAAAATGTGGGAATTCATTTTCAAAAAAATACCAGATCAAGGATATTATGACCTGCAAGATATATGCGAGAACGCAATAACAAATATATTTACCGATCATTGCCGAACGCGCCTCGAGGCTCTTAAATTCGCATTAAAATTAAAAAACTCTTGCGATATATATGAAGAAATAGCCGACTACATAAACGACGACTATACATTGGAATGCTGGAGTGAGAAAAGTTTGAGAGTGTATCAGGATTGCATAGAAACATATTTTGTTTACCACGGCGACGAACTAACAAACTATAAAGAAATAAAAAACGCCGTATTGATTGGTGCATACTGCCTTATTGAAAGAGTCGCAGTCGAAACAATCAACACACTTGCAGATATTGCAGAAGACCTAGGAATTGAAGAAGATGAAGAGGAATAGAAAGGAATTGAAAAATGTTAACTATAGGAACGCCGGATTATATAACCGTGAAACGCAATTGGTATAATGATAAAAATGAGTTTGTTAAGCAATTCAAAGATATTTATGAATTTGATTATGTTGGGGCGTGGTCCGATAATTGGGATTGCGACTATACAAAGTATACCAAAGAGCCGGATAAATTCTATTGTGAGATTGACGGACCCCATGGAATAGCAAAGGGATTTTATGAAGGATTTGTTAAAAGCTTGTTAAGTTTGAATGGTAAGAAACGCAAGAGAAAAAGCGGTTATACAAAATATGAAGTTAATTATGATTGGGAGTAGAGCAATGGATAATAAAGAGATAATTTTCAAAGGAAATGGGTACGAAATACGTAAAAAATTGACGGATTGCGTGCCTATATATGAGCTTTTTTCTATAAAATCTCAAAGAGTAAAGAAAAGTTCATATGATTATCAATCATTGTTAGAAGAATATATGGAAGAAATAATGATATCCATATGTATATTGGAACGCATTAACAATGATCTTTACAAAGAAAAGATAGTTGCACTTGAAAAAGAGAAACAAAACATTTGGGAAGAAATGCAAAAATCAAAATAATAGAGTAAAGCAATGAATATTACAAACATTAAAATTAATGAAAAAGATTATAATCAGTTTATAAAATACCTTGATAATAACTTATTACTTATCGAAATTGGTGTGTCTATCATAATATTCAAATTGAATAGAAGAGATACAACTTTTAATGATATTGTAAAAACTGTCAAAAGCTATCATGAAGATTTCGTTAAAAATGGAGAAATAAGAAATTTATACTTGTGTCGAGATGAATTAAGCGACGTTGCTACTATATTCTTTCAAGAATTTGCAGATAGCCTAGCAATAACTACAGGTGATTATCAAGAACAATCAGTAGCTGGAGCTTATCATTTTTGCACAAGATTTATCGAAGTGCTTTACAAAAGAATGAAAGAACAAGGATTATTTGACAATGGAGTAGTCAATGATAACACTAATTAGAAAATCGGTTTATACAAGTCTGATCATAATAAGAGGGCTTTTAATTTGTTGTGTAGAGGTTTTAAAAGCGCTTTCTGATAGCATTTTGTCGTAAGAAACTACACTTTTAAGACCTTAAAACGTGAGAATTTATACACTTTTAAGACCATAAAATGTGAGATATAAGAGATATGATAAAAAATACATTTATAGTTAACAATAAACTCAAAAACCAAAGTTTTAAGAGGTTTATAAAATAAAATAAAAAAAATGATTGACAAAACATTATAAACAAGATATTATATAAACATAAAAAAGAGGTTAATAAAATGTGCATAGAAAATAAGATTAATATTTATACCAGTTTACGCAATGAAAGTGAGAAGTTTGTTAATTCACTTTCTGATGTTGATTGGTATGGACCTAAGTCAGATATAGAAGAAAGAATACAAGAAACTGAGGCTATAAAGAGAGTTGATCTACTCAATTGTTTTATTGAAAATTTACAACTTGAAAGGGAATGGATAACTATGAATGAATGGAATGAAAAATTAAGTGACTCACTAAGAGCATTAAAAAGGTTCTTATTAAAGAACAAAAAAGACTACAAAATTGTAGAAGAATGTGAAAGCAACTTAGACGCTATTACAATGGTGGAGTTCTAAAATGCTATTTGTGACTATTACGGATTTTGATGAATTTGACGTATTCAAACAGTTTTGTGAAACGCTGGAGCGAGGTGGATTTTATTTGAATCTAAAAACGGGAAGGTACGAAACTGTTGATGGTGTAGGGGCAAACACCAATAAATTTGCCGGTAAAATTAAGATTAAACTAACTAACGGAGACTAAACTATGTCATTAATTATACAACCTAACAAACTAGACAATAACGCGCCTATATCATGCATGATATACGGGCAGCCAGGCTGCGGTAAAACATCGCTAGCAATATCGAGTGAAAGACCGCTATTGATAGACCTTGATCGAGGATTACACCGAGTAGCTACAAAAAATCAATGTCCGAGCGTTCAAGTCACGAATTATAAGCAAGTGATAGATATTTTATCATCTAATGATATAAACGACTTCCAAACGATTGTGATTGATACATTTGGTAAGCTAATCGATTGCATGGGTATATACATCTGTGAGCAAAATCCAAAGTTAAGGCAGGCGGACGGAGCGTTAACCACAAAAGCGTGGGGAGCGATAAAAGTTCGTGCGCATGAATTAGTACAATGGATATTTTCAAAAAACAAGAATGTAATATTTGTTGCGCATGAAAAGGAAGAAAAGGACGGTGACGATCGTATACTAAGACCTGACGTTGCAGGAAGTTCCGGGAAGGATTTAATCCAAGATTTAGATTTAATGGGCTATATGCAAATGGTTGGAAATAAAAGAACGATAAGTTTCACTCCTACTCACAAATTTTATGCTAAGAACAGTTTAGAGTTACCTCCAGTTATTGAAGTCCCAAACAATAGCACACGAAATGATTTTTATTCGAAAGCTATAGTAGAAGCGGTTAGGAAGTCACGGGAAGAAACCCGCAGGATACGAGCTGAATATGACAAACTTGTAGATAAGCACAACAAAAACATAGAGATTATAAGCGACGTTGAGCAATTCAATATGGCGTTTGAGGCAATGAAAGAAGACGAAACCATTTGGGATTCTACGTTGCTTTGGAAGCGAGCGTTGAAAGCAAAAGCCGACCTTCTGAATATAGTTTTCAATTCTAAATTGGGAGTATTTGAGAATGCTGTCGATAACGCCTAGTTTATACTCAGCGTTTTATTATTATGCTGTAAAGGATTTAGGAAAGACGAAGGAGGACTTTTTAAAGGTCCTCCGAAAAGAGCCGAGCGAGCCTACTGAATCTATGTTAGCTGGGATACAGTTAGAAGATAGAATCAAAGATATTGCTGATGGAGTTACGCCATTTTCTAACAACATAGAAAGCGAAGTTGCTAAGATTGTTGAAGGTGGCACATGGCAATATAAGCTTGGGAAAGAATTCAATGGGTATTATTTATATGGAAGAGCTGATGTAATTAAGGGAGACACGATTTACGATATAAAGTTTTGCAACTCCTATGATCTCAATAAATACGAATACTCCATACAGCATCTAATTTACTGTTATGCTATGGGGATAAATAAGTTTAGATATTTGATAGTAGAGAAAGGCAAGAATTTATACACCGAAGACTATTATTTTGATAAATACTCGCATGCTAAACTATTAGCACGTACGCAAGAATTAATAGGTTTCATTGATGGGTATCAAGAATTTAAAGAAATATTTGAAAGCAATTGGGTTTATAAAAAATGAGAAAGAGTACAGAAAGTTTTAGGAAGTTATTAAAAGAGATCGTAGGCGGTAATATAAGAGAGTTGAGAAAGAAAAAAGGTATTAATCAAAGTGAATTAAGTAGGATAGTAAAAGTTCATAAGCAGCAACTAAGTTACTACGAAACAGCATATAATCTTCCTCCGCTAGACGTTGTTATTATGTTATCAAAGGCTTTGGATTGCAGTGTTGCAGATATTTACACACCTGAAAAGCTGGATTCATTAAAGAATGTGTTTAATTTTGATGAGATTTATTCTAAATGAAGCCCTCTTTAATAATTATGAGGGCTTTATGAAGGTTACACGTTATATGATATCACGATTTTAATAATTAAGATGTAGACAAAAGCCTTTCAATTTTTTAAATTATTATTGAACTTGTAAACCAAAAAAGTGAAAGGCGATAAATATTTGATGAGATTATGATAAGACGAATCGAAAAAATAAGCAAGAAAAAAACCTTAAAAAGTTACCGAATTAAGGCTTCATATTTTTTTAGATTAAAATATAGACAAAGCCTTCCTCTTTATTTAAATTATAAGTGCAAAAAAGAAAAGTGAAAGGCTTGAATTACTAAGATGAATATAGAACGAATCGAAAAAATAAGCAAGAAAAAAACTTCCAAAAGTTACAAAATAGTTAATTTTTTGATTAGATTAATATCTAAATTTTTTCAATTAAAAGATAGACAAAGCCTTCCATTTTTTCTATTCTCTAAATCAACCACAATTTAAGCAAAAAAAAGTGAAAGGCGAAACTTGTATGGTTAATATAGATAGAATCGAAAAAATAATCAAGAAAAAAACAAAAAAAAGCTATAAAATTATACATTTTTTGTATCAAAGTTATCAAAACGACAACGACTCCATATTTTATAGGTTCAACAAGAGGTGGATGAACTTCACTGTAAGAGGGCTTGCGAAAGAAATCGGATGCAGCATTGGAATGATTAACAAAACGTTAAATTTGCTAAAGAGTGCTGATTTAATTGAGTATGAATACATCAGTTACAAGGGTTATGGGCGTCGTAGGAATACTCACGACAATAAAAGCATCTTTTTTAACGCTAAAGGACGTGCTATTCTTAAAGTCTTACTCACTCAAAAATCAGGCACGAATTCGCAAGAAGAAAAAACAGTGAACACTATGAACACTGAAGCAGTTAATTTGAATAATTATAATATTAATAAATCAGGCGAGACGCCGAAAACGTTAAAAATTAATCCATATTCTACTGATTCGCTATGCGCTAAGTTGTACGATGAAATCGAACGACTAAAAATCCCCGTAAAACGTAACCGATCTACAGCTAGGTATATCCATGCAGCTGCTAAGAAACTAGCTTGTAACCGAAAAATAGGGATTAAAATACCAACTTCAGAGGTTATCTCTAGGTTTAGACGATTCCTGGAGCATCAAATCAACTGGCTTAAACTCCACGGATACAAGGTCTGTCTGCACTTTATACTCAAATTTAAGGCTATAGGTGCGTTCTTAGCTAAGTTGTTTGCCCCTGTTTACAAGAAGTACGAGGAAGTCGTTAAGTTAAAACCACGCAGAAAAATCCTACTCTACAGCGATGATATCAAGCTTAATCCTGATAAATACCAAAGATATTGCGATCTGTACGGTAAAGAAAACATAGAAGTCAAGCAATCTAGTGAATCTAGTAGATTTTCTAGTAACAAACAAGTTACTTGTTTATCAAAATATACAACTAAGCAGCCTCAAACGATAAGGAAAAGAGGCTGCTACAGTTTCAAAGGAATCTTAGAACGATTTATTATAAATAATATTAACTAAATTTTATTGAATTTAAAATGAGTTATAGGTATGTTTTAAAGGTGTTCATATTTAGGAAGCATTCTCCTTCTAAAAATGAAACTGTATACAGCGTAGGATTTAAAAGCCCAAGTAAATCCTACGCTATAAATTTATTACTCTTTAGGATATTTATTACTTCTTCTACGGATCTTGCTACAAAGTAGTCTATTCCTTCGTCTGCACACCATTCTCTAAAATCTTTCTGAGTCTCAGAAAGCCTTCCTTTATCTGTTTTAAGCTCGATAAATAAAGTCTTTTCTTTAGTTATGAAAACAAAGTCCGGCGCTCCGTTTATAAGTCCCATACAATGCTTACGCTTTATTCTTAAAATATCTGTCAGCTTGTTATCTTTAGATACAACGGATTCATTAGGAACATGAAACCAAATTCCTTTTAACTTATTTTCAAGAGAATATCCTGTTAATTCTATTGCTACCTTATTAGTTAAAGCATCTTCACCCTTTGCTTGATGAAGATACTTTATATTAGAAAATATTTTAAGTTTATACATTAGAGAGGTTAAAAAGGAATCTCTTCATAACTAGCACAAGTTTGTTGTTGGTTATTAGATTTATCAGAAAGAATCCTAATATTATAAGCATAGATACTTACAATTGACTTGGTTTCATTGGTTTTAGTCGTGTATGTTTCTGTTTTTATCTTGCCTTCAACATATACGAGCTTACCTTTAGTTATGTTTTTCTTTTGAAAATCATTAGCATTAAATACTTTTATATTATGCCATTCTGTTGTTGTTTTCTTTTCTTTTGTTTTAGTTAAAAAGCTTTCTGAGGTTGCTAATGAAAATTTCATTAATGCCGTACCGTCAGGACACATCCTGACTTCAGGATCTTTACCAACGTAGCCTATTAAATGTACTTTATTAAGCATTCTTTTCTCCTTAACTTCATTCTATAATACTTTATTAGTTTTCTCTAATATTTTTAATCAAATCTGTACTAAAATGTCTATAAAATGTAGGTCTTGTCATTCCTGATGTTTTTATTACATCCGATATAAATGGATAATGCTCTACGTCCTTCAACATAGCCATAACCAAATTACGTTTCTCTTCTGTAATAATAGATGGTCTTCCAAGCTTTATTCCTTTATCTCTGGCTACTTGAAGCCCTGCATTAATGTTATCTACTATTAATTCTCTCTGAAATTCATTGAATGCTGCAATCATATGAAAGAATAACTTCCCTTCAGGTGTCCTTGTATCTACGTTCTGTGTTAGTATCTTAATATCAATGTTTTGTTCTTTTAATTTACCAATTATAGATATTATTCCCATTAGCGATCTGGAAAGTCTTGATAATTTATAAACAACTAATGTATCTCCGGGTCTAATGTAACTTAATAGTTTAGTTAAACCTATTCTATCTTTTTTGTTCCCTGAAATTTTATCTGTGTAAATCTTTTCACATCCTGCTTCTTCTAAAGCTTTTAATTGTATATCTAAGTTTTGATCTCTCGTGGAGACCCTTGCGTATCCTATTAACATATTACTCTCAAAATCTGTGGATCTTAATTATATAACACCAAAACTTTTTTAACAATGTTTTTTGGAATGATTTATTGTCGTTTTTACTAAAAAATTACGTTTAGAAAATATGATAAAAGAATTATAGTTTTTGAGATATTTTATTAATATTTACATTTTTCATGAAATATTATTAAATGTTTAAAGTTGGAAATGAAGAAAAGAGTAAATAATGTTATTTGATGTAGCTTTTAATTTTATAATTGCTAAAGAAGGCGGTTATATAGATGATCCGTATGATAAAGGCGGTGCTACTAAGTATGGTATAAGTTCTAGATTTATTAAAGCAAATGATCTTAAAATAGATGATATTAGAGAGTTAACTCTACTTCAGGCTAAAGAAATTTATCATATGTTCTTTTGGCATCCATTGAAGATCGATCAAATTAATGATTCTACTGTCCAGCTATTTTTGTTCGATACCGCTATTAACTGCGGTAAAGAAAAGGCTGTATTTTTATTACAAGAAAGTATAAATTCAATATTAGATATCGCGGTAGATGGTAGAATTGGTAATGAGACTATAGGAACTTGTAATAGCATTACTTCTCAACCTAAGCAATATAAGCTATTAAAACAGTTATTGTTATCAAAACGTATAGCTTACTATGTGCATATTGTTAATGTTAATAAATCTCTGCGTAAATTTCTAAGAGGTTGGGTTAATAGAGCTTTAGAGGTTTTTAAAAATGAATGATCAAAAAGTTAAAGAATGTATTGTATTCTTTGTATGCAGAGCCGGTATGTATCCTTTTAATTATAATAATGTTTTAGATCCTTTGATTATTTTTTTTGAAAAATTAATGAAACAAAATAAACTAAAATTAGATATACCTTCTTGTGGTAATGATTTAATTGAATGTTTAGAAACTATAACAAGTGATATGAATGAATCATTAGTACGTATTAATATTTTTCAGTTTGCGCGTAGAGATTATGATTCTAAAATATTAAGTAAAGATGAAGTATCAATTTTGGAAGGAATACTATCTGATATGATAAAAGAGTCCAGAAAAATATATGAAAATTCTCCAGACTCTTATATTTGTGAGGATAGTTCTAATTCTATTATCCTAAATTAGAACAAAGCAATTATTTTCGTTAATATACAGATTCCTGAAAAAACTACTAAGCAAAAGTTTTTGTTCTTTTCTTCTGTTAAATTAACTAATAAATTGTGCCTTGCTTTGTACATATATATCAATAAATGATCTTTCTCATCAGAATTTAATTTCTGAATCCCATCTTCAAATTTCTTCTTAGATTTCTTTAACTCTCTTAAAGTATCTTTATCAAAATTACAAAAAAAACTCATATCAACCTCATTTGCTTACCACTTAGTTCGTTAAAAATAAAAGATGCATCTCTTCCGGGACATATCCTGTTGTATCCTTTCGGATATAAACAGTCATATAAAAGTATGAAATATTTCTCTAAATATCTTGCTTCCCTTTCTGTTTTACAACTACAAATCTCTTCAAATTCAAAGTTATCAATTCCTGACTTCCTCATGCAAATATCAACAAACATGCTCTTGTTACTTAAATGTTCCTTAAATCGAGTTCTAATATCTCTAGAAGTCATTCCTACGTATTTTTTAGAGTCTCTTTTATTCTTGATCTTATATATTTTAAACATCTACCTCACTCTAAATATTTACTTTATCTCTATATTTATATATATTAAAACCAATCTTTTTTTTATGTTTGGGCTATGTAACGTGCATAGCCTTTTTTTTATATTCTTTCTAAAAATTCAGAAATAGCTATATTAGCAATTTCACTTTTACTCTTTCCTATTTTTTCAGATGCTTTAGATATCTTATTATAAAGAGTAGGAGTTATCTTAAAATTAAACTGACGAGTTCTTAATTCATTATTAGAATCATTCAATTCAACTTTATCTTTTGTAACTCCTACAATATTTAGGACTAAACTAACTAAACTCTTAAACATATTACTCTCACAAAATAATATAAACATGTTCTTATTGCAAACATATTGTTCTATAATGTAACAGGAAATTAAAGGAAATGGAAATGCTTAACACTAATCGTTTATTATCTATTATGGCTTTGTTCGGCGATAATCAGTCTGCTTTAGCTAAGAAAATTGGAATTAATAGAAGCTTTCTTTCTAAGAAAATAAGAAGGTTAACTGAATTTAAAAGATCTGAAATTCAGAAAATTAAAGATGCTTATAATCTGTCAGATAAAGATGTAGTAGAAATTTTTTTTGATAAATAAGGAGAAATAGGTATGTCAGTTAATATTTTATTGGATAAAGAAAATTTTAGAAAATTTATTAATCATCTAAGAAAATATGTAAAAGATGATGATTCATATAAAATATATAATATTTATGACATAGTTATGGGATATCATTATCGTACTTGTTATGATCAAGGATCTACTTTATTCGTTCATATATTCAAATTCGATGATGAATTCGAAATATCAGTAAGTGATGATGAATTAAAAGCTATCATTATAATATTATTCAATGAAATAGACTTAATGCAAATAGATAACAAGATAGAAGTTAAAAAAGAATCTAAAGAAAATATTTTGCATTTTAATCCTGATCTGGCTGAATATTTTCCTAATAGAGAAATAAACTTTCTTCATACTATGATGAGACATATAAAAAAAGATGTTCATAATATATATGAAACAACACATAAAGTTAGAGATGCTATAGAATATATTGAGGATAGATGTTCTTATAAAACAGAAGAAGTTGAACCATTATATTATTATAAATTCGATAATGGACTTGAAATTGAATTAAGTGAATATAATATCGAAAGTATGGTTAAAATATTAATTGATGAATATTAGTACAAATTTGAAATCCTATTTTATATTTGTGCCAATTTTACCGCTTTTATAAAATAGAGTGTTTGCACTATGTTCGCATGTGTGTTATATACTATTATAGTATGTAACAAAGGAGATATATAATGGCTAAAGGAAAAGCAGTTAGATTATCTGTGCAAGTTATTGATCGTCTTAAAGAACTAGGTGAAGAACATTGTCGTACTATAGGTCAAACCGTCGAGTGGCTTGTTAAGAAATATGATAAAGAGAATTATGAAAGAACTCTTTTGCAAGAGCTTGAAGACACTCAAAGCGGTAAGTCAGGCTTTTCATTCGATTCTGCAGAAGAAGCTACTAAGTTTTTAAACGAGAATTTTTTCCATGGAAGTTTATAAAGTAAAATTTTCGGCTAAATATGTGTCTGATCTTCATCAAATTCAAAAAAATAACCCTAAACTCCTAGAAAGAGTGGGAATACTTTACAAAAATGTATTAACCGATCCTTTTACAGGTATAGGGAAGCCAGAGGCACTCAAAGGTAAACTAAGGGGACTATGGTCTCGCCGAGTTACTGATGAAGATCGAATGGTATATAGCCTAAAAACAGATCTCAAAGATAAGGATAAAATAGTAAAAGAAATTATATGTGCTGTAGATAAAGAAACAAATCAAGTATTTGAAATGGTTTATAAGCTCAACAAAAAAACAAAAACAATTACTTTTATCAGTCTTTTAGGACATTACGAATGAATATTGAAAAAGAAAAACTAATTGACGCTTTACATGATGTTTTTGTGAAGGGATATTGTACAGGTGTTATGGATTTATATACTGGGAGAATAGAACCAGAATATGCTCCCAGTAAAATTATAGATGAAACATTTCAACATGTTTATCATCAAGTGATAGAGATCTTAGATACAGGTGATGAGTTCACTACGAATACATATCAAAAATCTCCTGAGCCAGATCAACTATTAAATTAAAGAAAATTATGGATGAAAAATGATTAAAGAAATAGAAGAAAACGAATTAAAGCAATTATTAGAATCTAGTTTTATTACTGGATATGGTTATTGTTCTTTCGATATTGTAGGTAAAAAAATAGAACCAGGAACTCTTAACTTTAAAAAAATTAAAGAAGAGTTTAATAAGGCTTATCCAGAGATAATTCGAGATATTACTGACTCTTAAATATAAAGTATTTTTCTCTCGACCATCCTTATTCTTTAACACATTCTGCTTTTCTAAAATAGAAATCTGATTCTAAATTTTCAAATTTAATACTTTTTTGGATATCTTCTTCTAAATTTTTTAATTCTTTATTAAAAATTTTAAATCCTTTGTCAAAATCAATATGATGCTTTTCTGCTAATTTATCTAGAATATATTCAGATAATGTCAAATGTATCAACTCTATATTTAATTCTGTATTTTCCGATACTTTTTCTTTAACATATTTGTGAAAATCTTCATAATATTCAGTATGTAGCAGATCTTTATCAACGTATTTACATCGTAATGAATTTACATCTAGTCCTGATTGCTATAAAATCCAGAATTTCTTTGCTATTTTTAGAAAAGATTCTTTCACTATTATTACTCATTAATTCAATCGCATATTATCTGAATTATATATAATTTTATTAAATATTTCAAATCAATTAGAAATATTACTAACTCTTAAACGAAAAATATTTTTCTCTGGTCCATCCTTGTTCTTTAACACATTCTGATATTTTATAAAGAGACCGATCAATTCCGAAAAGATATTCGTTCATTTTATTAAATTTAAATCCTAAATCATCCATTTTCTTTGATAAATCTTTATATAAGTTAACTTGTTTTATTATTTGATCCTTATTAGGATCTTCTTTTAGTAAATTAAGTGCTTTTGATATGGTATCAGTATCCCATTGCTTTAACTTAACTCCTAGTTTTAATCCCATTATCTCTAGTAAATCCTTAATTTCTCTTAAAGATTTTCTACCAAAGTCTTTTATTTTTAATAGTTCATATTCTTTTTTCTGAACTAAATCACCAACATAAACGATATTTTCTTTTTTGAGGCAATTTAACGCTCTTACACTTAATTCAAAATCAACAATCTTTTTAACCATAAGTATATTCCATGGTAACTTGTCTTTATTCTTTTCTTCATGAATTATCTTAGTTAATCCTTTTAATGTATCTGTAAGATCTTCTACAGATTTAACAATTTCTTCAATTGATGATTTGTTTATTATTTTTAACATTTTTAAATTCTTTCTCGCTCATAAGATTAATAATATATAAAATTTATATAAATTTCTCTAATAAATTCGAAATATTTACAGGAATTTCTAAAATGCTTATTTTTTAAGCAATATAATATGTCTTTGTTAAATAGATGTTTTTGCAGATTACTCACTTAGTTATCCACAGATTCTGTGGATAACTTATCAAGAAAGATACCAGCTAGTTAAAGCTATATCTTCATCTTCACCAGTTTCTTTGTTTTTTACTTTAATTATTTTGTCGACCGTATAAGCTATGAATACTGGAGCATCTGATTTATTCCTTTCTCGTTTATGTGACTTACATCTAGAAAGATCAATATTGCAGTCGTCATCGAAGCACTTAGAAAATGAAAATTTATATGTCTTAGGTTCATTACTCATTAATATTCTCCTTAGTTATTATTAGAAATGTGAAGCTATTATCATTTGATTAATCATCATTTACCTCTGAATAATAGCCGGAATCATATTATGATTATTTCTATCTTGCTCTTCACGACGTTGAAGAATATATCTATCCATTTCTTCAAGTTTGTTATCAATCTTCAATAATAACGTATTTACTACAAACGAAGCTACACTCACTCCTAATCCAATTCCGTTTAGAATCTTAGCTGTTTCCGGGTATTTATCAATACAGCACTGTCCGCCGACAAATAATCCCCCAGCTGTAACTTGTAAAGTAACACTAAGAGGTTGAAACACCCACCTACGCATTTTAAAGCATAATACACTCTCAGCATGAAATTCTTCTGTATGATCATAATGTTGAGGAATATAAGGCATTGCGTACTCTAAAGTAGGAGTACGCGATCTAATAGATTGCTCCAAAGGAGGAGTTCTTGATCTAATAGAGGACATATCACGTTCTGTAGCTAGAGATCCGTTTATAGAATCATCTTGTCTAAATGATACATTTCGCATCTCTACACAATTAACATCAAATAACGTTGAGATTAGAGCAATTGACGTGATTATCCTCTTCATGATATTAGTCCTTTTTTTTAGGAATAATTATGAATTGACTAATACCAAAAGCTCCTAACAATCCTTCGATAATCTTATCGATCTCGTCAGGTGTATAATACATTAGAACAGCAGCTGCTATAGCTATTATTCCTTTAAATTTATCATTTGTGATTAGACTTATAAAACTATTCATTTTTCTTCTCCATTTCCTAAAGTAATTTTACTAATTCCGAAAATCCCTAGCAAGCCCTCAAGAATATGATCTACTTCATCAGGCATCACGCACATCAATGCAGATGCTCCAATTGCGGCTATTCCTTTAACTTTCGGACTTAATAATAATCCAAGTAAACTTATCATTTTCTTACTCCTTAATTCCTTTCATGTTCAGTTATATTAACTAAGTTCCAATTTCCTATTGCCACCATATTTGAACCACCATTTGCAGAAATTAATATTCGATAATACTTATATGCCGTTGTACTTGTATTATTCCAATTTTTTATCTCATTATTAGACCAAGAAATATCTGAAACATCTACTAAATCAGTCCAATCACTATCATCATCAGATCCTTGAATTTTAAATGATGTAGGAAGTCTACCTAATTCGCTGCCTTCATCAGGTGTTTGAATTGAAAATGCATTTATTTGTTGAGATGTTGGTAATTCTATTTTTAACCAACTTCCAGATACATCTCCAGAAGAAGTTAACCATTTATTATCAGAACTATTGTTTCTATCAAACGCATAATAAGGATAATGACCTCCAAAATAAGAGCTAGCAGAAGCAACATATCCATCTTGTTCATTAGCAGTCATAATAGGAACTAAATATTCATATTCATACCAATCAACACCTTTAAATGAAGCATAAGAACTTAATCCCATCTCTCCTATTCTAACTACGCTTCCTTGCGCTGTAGCTGTAACAACTAATTTATAATATTGATACGCTGTTTCGTTCTCTATTTCCCATTGTCCAAGCTGAAAAGCACGAGTCCAATAATTAGATCCTAATGAAAAACTCTTTAAAATCGTCCATGCACTATTATCATTTGATCCTTGTATAGAAAATTCATATGGCATTCTATTTTCATTTGATGGAGGTGCTTCTAACTCTAATCCTCTAACTACAGTAGCTTGAGGAAGCATTATAGTTAAACTCCATTCTCCATTTGATATGTCTCCTCCTCCGTAAGATGATTCTGAATAATCAAATAATTTATATGCATCTCCTTCGGAAGAATTAGATGATACAATAATATACCCACTTTGCATATTAGAGCTTAGCTTCGGTATGAATGATTCGAAACTAAAATAATGTCCTTTCTGAAATTGTAAAAATCCTAATCCTTGTAAATATTGTTCATTAGTACTGCCATTATTGGAATATACAATAATTTTATAATATCTATGCTCACTGCACGAATCACAAAAATAAGTTCCTATTTGATTTTCATTAAATCCTTGATTCCAAGCTTCTAAAGATCCATCAACTTTACAATATTCTGTCCAATTAGTTTTATCATCAGAATATGATAAAGAAAATAATTTAAAACTGTAATTATACCTAACTTTATATATTAAACCAATTGTTCTTATTGCTTCAGGAAAAGTATATATAAATTCCCAAGGAGTATTTGTATTACTACGATTCATTTGATAATAATCTCCTTCAAATTGTGATATTCGTACAAGATCTCCCGCGGTAGATGACATATCAGATGAATTGACTTCTATATTATAACCATTAGTTGGTAATACTGTACAATAAGGAGTAGCCATTGAATATGCTCCTGTGTTAATTAATTCACTGCAAAATCCAGAAAGAGCAATTGAAGGGAAATACCATACGTCTGCACTATTATTAAACATAAATTTAAATTTAAATAATGTATAATAGTTAGTAGTTATACATAAATAATTGTCAATTGATCCATTAGAAGGAGTGAGAGAAGTATTGAGAATTTGAGTCCATCCTACTCCATCATTAGAACCATATAATTGTAATGATATAGGAAAGTCATTAATAGTATAATTATTGTTACTTACTGCAATATAAACCGATTGTAACCATATAGGCATTGGAAACTTAGCGCATATATATCCTCCATCTCCTATTTTTTGAAATGGTCCATATGCTGCATCTCTCCCAGTTTGTCCAGGAGCATAGTTATAAAAAATACCTTCTCTTATTCCACCACTGTTATAATACTTTAAATTAAAAAAGTTATATACTCCTGTATTAAATTGAGGAACAAACGGCGTTTTATAGCATCTCAACCACATTTCAGGTCTTGTTTCAGAAGATTTCATTTGGATAACCCACTTTGCGTCTCCTATATTTCTTCTAATAGTAAAGTGAGATTCTCCGTTTAAAACTTGAATCTGGTCTATATTAAATCCTGAGAGATTTAGAACATTATTTCCTGTGCTAAAAACAGTTAAGTTAAATTCAATATATGAATATTTGGCATCTGAAGACAATAAAGAAAGATCAACACTAACAACTTGTGTGTTACTTATAACCATATAATAATCTGTTATTCTTAGCTCTAATGCAATTACTCCATTAATACAGTTTTTTCTATTCGATTTAAGAATTGAATCTTTAATATCTGAAGGAACTAATCTGATATATTCCATATTTCTTCTCCTATTTAACTAATAATCCTATATTTTTAACTTCTGAACCAGCACTCATTGTTATTCTTAAAATTAATGACGTTGTTGAACATGGCGTATTAACTTCTTCACTTAAAGAAGTAAATGTAGTTCCATTATCTATTGAATAACTAAATGTTACGGTATCTGTATGCTCTGTTTTAAGATAAATTGCTAATGATTGTCCGCCGAAATTTATAGGCTTTAAATCAAATATTAATGTTCCTTCAGAACTGTTCAGAATACTCTTATGAGGAATATAATAATAAGGCAGAACATCTTCTTGATCAGCAGTTGCAATACCATCCATATTAATAAACTGTTCTAATGCTACACCTGTATATTGATTTATCGATGCATAAAAATAGATATCAGTTTTAAAGTTAATATTTGCTACATCTGCTCCTGTTTCTTGAGATACATACTCCCAAGATATATCGTGATCTGTACCTGTTTTCTTTGTTAATACCTGACCAGGTAATCCTTTATCTGGAACTTCATAGCATGCTCTCCAATTTACTTCATAATCAGTATTAGAAGTTTTAGATAATACGTAGTTTGTACTACCTCCACTAGGCAGACCTAAAACCGTTTCCCATCCTACATCGTAATCAGTTCCGCTAGTCTTTACTAATGATTGTCCAGTTGTTCCTCCTTCTGGTAACGCCTCTAATGTTTCCCAAGCATAATCTCCATCAGAACCCGATTGCTTTATCAGAGTTTGTCCAGTAGTTCCTCCGTTAGGCACTGCTAATATTGTAGACCACTGTACGTTATAATTATCTCCGTTTACTTTAACTAACGCCTGGCCTGTACTTCCTCCTGATGGTAGAGATTCTAATGTTCCCCATGTATAATCTCCGTCAGTACTAGATTGTTTAATAATAGTTTGTCCAGTAGTTCCTCCAGATGGTAAGGATTGTACATTTCCCCAAGAAAAATCCAGATCAGCATTAGAATTCTTTATTAGGGTTTGTCCTGTTGTTCCCCCATCAAAAAGTGCAGAAGTTAAAGTATTTGCCCATTTTACATCGTAATTTGTGTTGCTATTTTTAGCTAAGACTTGCCCGGTTGTTCCTCCGGACGGTACAAGGGTAGCCCATTTCGTATCGTAGTTCGTGCTGGATTTTTTTATTAAGGCTTGTCCCTCAGAACCTCCGGCAGGCACACCAACACCGGCAGGACCTTGCGCTCCTGGCGCACCGTTCTTACCATCTTTACCATTTTGACCGTCTCGTCCGTCTCGTCCTGGAATAGATGCTATATTTTGCGTAAACGCATTAATATTATATCCGTTCTGGTTAATAGGATATTGCTCTACATTAGTAATAAGTGCCTCTCCAGTATTTAAATGGACTATTATCTTATCTCCTTCTGCCGGAGTGCCTGATTTAGTGATTCCATAACTGGAAAGAGAAATTGTATTTCCATAATATTTCCATGCAGAAGATGAATATTCGAATGTGTAATCTCCACTAATATTTATTTTAGACATAAATGTGTTTACATTAACACTTGCAGAAGTAATTCCTGTTCCACTAACTGTAGCACTAGCTGAAGGATTAGAGTAATTTACAGTAACATATCCAATAGGAACATCTAAAAATGTTTCCCAAGATCCATTTTGATAAACATATGCTCCAAGAGGTTCTGATGATAAATCAAACCAAACATCTCCTTCTTTAGGAGATAAAGGTTCTTTTTTTTGTTTTGTGATTACATTAGTTCCAGGAAGTATATAAATACCTTCTTCTCCTAGCATAAGATATCCAGAATATTCAACAACAATATCATCTTGATTACTTAACATATAATATTTTTCTGAGTTTCCAGATGTTCCATATATTGATGAATATTGAGTAAATGTTAAATTAGAACTAACGTTATTATATATTTGAACGTTACCTATATTACATCCTATTAATTGCTCTCCTCCATTTATGTGTATATCTATGTTTGTAAGATATTTTCCATTAGGAATATTTAATAAGAAGTCTTTACTTTCAAATATAGATATATTTTCAAGTAATTTATATGTTGCTCCACCAGCATAAGTTAAAGTGATAGATAAGCCTCTTAAAATTTCTCCTGCTTCTGTATCTCTATAAGAAAAGAATAACTTAGCATTATTAGTTTCTTCTGTAGGAGAATTAAATGTATATGTAGAATATATTGAATCTACAAAAGGAGAAATGTTAAATAAATATGAAGTTCCCCATATTTGATTCAATGACTCATCTGATGAAACTGAACTACCTGTTTCTTCATCTATTAATTTAACTGCATTTTCATCTGAATTAAGAACTTTTAAATAGTTAGAACCAATTTTAAAAGTTAAAACACTACTATCTCCTGTTATATCATGTTCTTTTATATATAATCGTACATCATTTAAGTACCATCCCCCATAATTTCCATACCAAGACCAGTTGTTCTGGTTCTTACAATAAAATCTTATTTTACTGATATATTTACCTATGTAAGCAGCTGGAATAGTAAAAGAATAATTTCTAGTTACATATAATTCTCCATATTTAAGATCACCATTCATGGCTGTCCACATTGAACCATCGGTGAAATAAATATATAAATATTTATAAACAAATATTCCTCCATCATACCAAGATGGACGACCATCTGTGTTAGCAGAAAATGAAATATATCCTCCATCTTGAACGTATATAGGATCATTTGGAGTCCATTCAACATTATAATACTTAGTTCCGGCTGTAGATTGTGAAGTAGAAAATCCTCCACATGACGGACCGAATGCATTTTTAATTGCTCCGCCTCCAACCCAAGCTCCTCCTAAATTCCATGAAAAAGTTCCGTTAGCTCCATATTTATTAATTTTTTGAGAATATCCTTTATTAACGATTCTTGTTGTATATGAAACAATATCTGTATTCCCATTAGCATCTAAATTACAGAAATTTAAACAAAACGGAGTAGCTTTCTTAGGAGGAGTAGAATAAATTAATGTCTTATCATAATTAGTTAATTTATTTAAATATCTTCCAGCGATAATATCGTTTTCTTTTTTCTTTATTAATTCTTCAACCTTATCTGAAGAATACATTTTTAAAGAATCTACTAGTTGGAAGTTAGTTATAGTATTTTCATTAATTTGTAATATACCGAATAGACATAAATTTGTATCTAGTGAAACAAATTCTGATTGTCCAGATTCTTTTCTCTTGAAGATGTTCTCTTTTTCATCAAAATAATATATATCGCTATCAACAGAAACTTCGAATAGATCTCTAACAATATCTTCAGAATAATATCCATATGCATAATTATTCATAGAAATAGGTAATATTGTCTGATCTGAAGTAGCAAATAAATAAGTTGTTCCATTCCAATTTGAGACAGTATCTGTAAATATACTATCATTTTCAAATGTGAATATTTTGTTTTTATATGTTGAATCTTCGTTTAATCCATCTGCGAATAAAAATTTACATCCTGTAGGAAGAGTAATTATTAATTGGTCACTTTCTATAACACATGAAGGATTATTCGTATAATAATATAAAGGAGAATTAGTTATCCTATTACTTTTTATAGAATCTAATTTTGAATCAAATTCTTTCTGCCATAAATTTTGAGTAACACCATTAATACTAGGTACAGTTGTATTATTACTTTGTAAACTTCTATAAATTCCAAATTCTCCAGTAGCAGGATCTATATAAGAACACATACCTCCTTCAGGATATGCATATGATTCTCCGTCATTATCAGAAGGCGTAATATATGGATTAACTCCATATATTTGTAGTTGCTGTAATGCTTCTGTTATGTTAAAAAACAGTCCGTTAAAATTAGTTCTGGATAGATTACGAGCTTCGTCAGGATCTACGTTAGGATCTATTTCGTATCCTTCTCCCCAACCTTTTTCGTAAGAAACGTTACCGTCCCCCTGATCATTGGTTGGAATTTGTGTAATGTCTCCGTTTTCGCCAAATGGCTTTTTAAAAAAGTATGTCATTTCATTCCTCCTCTACTGGTCCGTTTTGTATCATTCTCTTTACTCCCAACGGAGCTGGGAACATGTTACTAAACATAACTATGTTCATATCTTCTTCGTTTAAAGGAATTGGAAAATGATAGGTCAACACATTAGTATCTTTATCATATGTAGCATATGGTTGATTTTCTGGATAAATCGCATTTAAAACCTTATTGATATCGTATAAGCTTCCATTGCTGTTGAAGTTATACATTTGAGCTTTTACTACTTTTCTGAGAGACTCTATTGGTAAACTGTAAATATAACTGGATAACGCAAAGTTAGCCTCATGAAAGTTTTTATGATACTGCCCGTAACCAAAAGCTTTCTGTCCTATCTTAGACGTTAACTCTACATATTCCGTACATCCCAGAATTAAAGCCCAGATTATCAGTCCAAAATGATTAGCAGTATCAACATTGAAAACATCTTCATACCAACTGTTAAAGAAATCATCTATATTGGTATTGTAAAACTCTTGTTTTTTCGATATCAGACTTTTCAGATTAGTTGCTTTATCATATTGCCATAGAATTACATTTGAAAAGTCTGTAGAAAATAACGTCATGAGCTATACCTTATCGTTATATTATCAGCTGAGATCCTGGCTATCTCAGCCATTGTTATATCAATAGACGCTGTAGATAATGTTAAACCATGTTTTGCTATTTGCACCTGCTGAACAAATACTCCAGGTACTTCTATATTAATCGCAGATGCTATCTCAAACGGTGACACCCCAACACCTATTTGCAATCCGTCTATGTTTTCTACAAGTCCATCTTGATAGTTTAAAATAGATTGCTTAATAGCTCCTGTTACGTCCCCTGATCCTGTGTCTACTTTAACGTATACCTTAACATCGATCTCTACCTCAGTAGGACGATAGAAAGATACTTCATACTCATGATTGCACCAAGGATCAGTTACAGTTACCGTGGTGTTTCCTGAAAATCCGCATCCTGGAGAATTAGCCATATGCAAAGCCTCTCCTATATCTTGGTCAGATCCTCCGTAAACACATATAAATACTGACTTAGGATCTACTGTAACTCCTTTAGTAGTAACTGGTTCAAGCTTATAGTTGTTATATATATCTACGGATTTAACTCCGTCTATTTTCAATAACCAAGATTTTATATCTCCTATAAAAGATCTACCGCTAAACAGCGTGTTAATCCTTCTGCTCTTAAGCTCTGAGTCTGTTTCTCTCTCTCTTCCTACGGTAGCAGGTCCGCTATTGGTAATAGTTTCCCATCCCAATACTCCTGTTTTAATCGTATTAAGCTCTCCTGCCGAAAGCTGAATTTCTCCATATTCCTGAGAGTAAAATTTACCCGTAGCTGTTCCGTTTTCGTCTAACGTAACAGATTGAGATAACACAAAGACTTTCGAGTAATCTTCAGTTGTTGCTAGTGAATTTGCAGGAATAGTAGTTCCCGGAGTTCCACCTAATGTAGCTATTACTTCGCTTCTAGTAGCTTGCATTCTAAAACATCCTGTTAACGACGCAATAGCATCTAGAAACATTCCATAGGATAAATTAGGATTGATCACATTTGCGATACTAGCTGCGCATTGTAGTACCTCTGAACGCATTCTTGTATCTAACTCTATAAGTCTTCCTTGCGGAGTCTCAGGAGTTACATCCAAATCTTCTCCAAACGTATCTTTATATTCTTGTTCTACTTCGCTTTGAAGGTCTTCGGTATCAGGAACAATTACACCGGAAGAATTGATATATGAGTATAGTTCAGCCATTCGCCACCACCCTTCCATATATTGTATCTAAATTTATAGAGTATTTTAATAAATTTTTATCTTTAATTATTTTCATTCCTGTTACGTTATTAATTTGAGGGATTTGGTTTAATAAATTTAGAGCGTAACTTCTAAAAAGTGCTGTATTGGGCTTATTATTGAAAAGAATTTCAAAATACGGAATTCCTCTGTTTTGGTTTAAAACTACCTCTCCTTTAACCGTACACATAACGTTTACAGCTGTCTGAGCTACGGCTTCTTGATCTTCATATATACCAAGCTTACCGTCTTCAATAAAAAGGTCGTTATCTTCATTTAGTGCAAAACATTTCATTGTGCTGCTCCTGTTGTACTGCCTCCGCTTTGAACGCCTCCGTGGACGTGTCCAGCCAAATCTATACTTCCTGCTTTTACTGCACTGCCTGTGATATTGCCTGAGCAGTCTGTATCTCCGTCTATATTAACGTTACCTTTAATATTAACGTTTCCTTCAAAGTTAATAGTCTGAGATTTAATTTGTGCTGTATTTTTAACTTCTGCTGTTAAATTTTCACATTTGCAATTGATATTTCCTGTAGTTTCTATACCTACTTCTATTTCTGCGATAGATATTGTCGTCTGATTTGATTGTTCCTTTGAATCCGACGCCTCCGATGTTCCATCAGTTTCCGAAGCATCATCTGACGAAACTCCGTCCTGTGATTTAGTTCCGTCTCCTTTTGATTTGGTTTTGGTGGTGATTTTGATTTTATCCTTTCCCATAGAGATTTTAATGTTTCTATCCAAGTTCTGAATGACCAAATTTTTCTCATCTTCAGCCTCCACATTAAAATCATTAACTCTATCAGGGATAAAGAAAGAATCCTCTATGCTGTGAATACGATTGGTATTAGCATTAATTACTTTTCTATGCTCCCTAAATAGAGATATATCTCTATCCGCGGTAATTAGCCATCCTGTGTCTCCTTTTTCTAACGGAAAGTTAATAATAAATGTTCCACCGCATATCGATAAAACAGTTGCTGTAATACTCTCACGTTCTATGGTTTCTCCTGTAGCTGCAGTAATATTAACGCATGGTTTTACCGTAACAACGTTCTTTTTCCTGTCATAGGATTCCACAATTGCCGGCATACAGTTCTCTGTAGTCATAGAATTACATCGATAGATATAATCCAACATGCCTGCAGTAGTCGTAAGATCTGCCGGATTATATGAAGGGCATGATTGTACTTCCTGTTCTGCCATTAGTACTTCCTACACAATATACTCGTTACAAACTCATTGTCTCTCAGCGATCCTGAATGAGTTAATCCATAAATCCAATATTTACCATTAATGCTTGGAATCAATTCAGATTTTAAATCTATAGTCTGTCCTAGTTTCAGATGATGATTCAACAAGACATCTACTCGTATTCCGTTATTGTCAGCTTTAGGTATACCGATCATACCTGTGTTTTTAGATACTTCAGTGGTTGTTTTTCTTTTAGGGTTTTTTAAGTCTAAAATTATTAATCCTTCTTCATCTTTAAAAGCTAAGATATCTCCTAAATTATTAAGTTTTCGTATAAATTGACCTGCGCTTCCTGAAGCTGAAAACAGATTAATAACCTTATTGGTTGTAGCCATCCATTGGAGAGGAACTTTGAGCCAATTTGCTATTTGTTCAGCTACATTCTTAATAGGTGTTTTATCTTTGATCGTTTTGCTTACGACTCTGTTGTTATCAAAGAATCCGTTTGTTGCTTCTATCTGCATCCATACATCAGGTGGCTCTGTGATAGGTGCTGCCGAAGTAATATCTCCCTCAAATATTAATCCTACATCATCATCGTATCCTGCATATAAACGTACTTTCTTGCGCTTTTTAACGTTAGTATACGTACCTACAATAGTAGTTATATTAACTACGTCTTCCATAGTAAGATTCGCTACAACAATGCGTCCATATGGAGTAACTTCACTTGCTTGTTTAGAGACGTTAAAGTTTACGTTCAATCCATCAAATGTTTTAACAGTTTTATCATCTGTTTGAATCTCTAAAATAACGCGTCTCTTAGGCAAGTCCATGCAATTACCTCGTTAAATATAATAGTTGATCTTCACCTCCAAACCTTGTGTAGTAAGGAGTGTCGTAATTACTAACCCAAATAAAATTGATATCTATGCCGTTTACTATGTACGGAAGTACATATTGAGATGCAAAACATTGTATGTTGCTGAATATTGGTACATCGTTTGATATAACGCTCATAAACGTTCTGTCTCTCATGGTTTTTATCTGTATATCAATGGAAGAATCACCTATAAAAATAGGAAATGTCTGATTTGGTTCTGCTTTTAGTTGTACAAATCCTATCGCCATCTATTGCCCTCCTGTTTTTTGTTGCTGTCTTTGTTTCAGCAATTCTCCAAATTTTGTCGCCATTTTCGGATCTTTCTCATTAGCTTCTGATAAAGCTTCAGTTACCGGTCCAGCTACTTTATCAATAAGCGTATTATTTTCATTTAATGGATTATTCGTAAATTTGGATGAAGCATTCCCAGCTCCTAACGCATTATACCCTCTAATTGAGTATTCAACTGTGAGTGCCTCTTTCAATTGAATTTTATATACCATGCGGTAGATGTTTTCGTTGCTTTCTGAATGAGGTAATCCTACTATTTGCATATTAGAAAATACGCTGCTTTTAGCCTGAAGCTTCAAGAATTTATTGTTTTTATATAAGTCATAGAGTTCTGACACAGCAGATGAATAGTCATTCTCAGGAAGGTATACCAGAACCGTAGCTTCCTTCTGAAGAAAAACTTTGTGATCTGAAATATTCGTACCGTCTTCCAAAGGCTGTTCAGCTAACCTGGCTTCTTCTGATATCTCAATCGTATGAATATCACAGTTAGCCAAAACTTCCTTGTTGTTTTCATCAAATAAGGCTACGGCTTTCTTATTAGTTAAAAATCCGAATATATCCAAGACACCATTGTTTTTAAGTGCGCTGCTTGCAAAGCTGGATATGCTCGAATTATTAGCCATTGATGATAATATCGATGTTGTTGTTCCTGCTTGAGATATCATATTTATCGAGTTTAAGTTAAGCATCAGTTAATATTCCCCATCACTCTATTGTTCGCTGCTTCTCTAAGTCCTTGATTAACACCGTTTCTAGTATGATCTAATGCAGCTCTGCCTATATCATCAGGAGATGCATTAGTTTTCTCTATGTTTATGTTTTGGTTTATGTTTATAACGTTCTCTTGAGAGTTGTTATTTACAGGAGGATTGTTAGAATTAGCTGCAACTTGATTTCCAATAATCTCTAAGTTTTTATTACCATCTAATATCGCTTGTGCCTTAGCTATCTCTTCTTCCTTTTTCTTTATGAGATTAAATAAAGCATCTATGAGAACTTCTGTATCAGCTTCACCTAATTGAACTTTTAAAGAAGCTAATTCGCTATTTAGCTTGTTTAAGTTATCTTGTTGAGGATTTCCGGAAGAAGTTAACGCATTCCATGCTTTTTTTACTAATCCTTTTGCGTCATCTACTTTATCTTTAGCATAATCAGTATAGGTATAATCTTTTTTTCCTATTCCTTCAGCGGCTTTATCTCCCATCAGTAATCCAAGCAAACCTCCGATTGCAGCTCCCAATGGTCCTCCAAATTTAGAACCAATACTTGCTCCAAGTGTTACTCCACCGATTCTTAGATATCCCTGCATTTTTTCTTTTATTTGATTAATTATATTGTTTATTTCTCTAATCAATATAACTGTTTGATTGAATAAAGGTCCTAATTTTTCTATTGCAGCATCTATTGATAACCAGTTACGACGAAAGTCTTGATATTCAGCTTTTGCTTCTTCTATTATTAATTCTATAATTGGTAGTTCATCTATATTCTTATCTAACAGACTATAATCAATATATGAACTATCAGGATCATCATCTGTTTTTCTTAATCTTTTTAATGTTTTTTGATGTTCTTTAAGTCTATAAGCAATCAATGGTCTTGCAGGTTCAAGAATTTTTCCTATTTTGTTTAATAAACCACTGAATAAACCTCCTTCTCCTGTTTTTTTACCATCATCTTTAGATGATTTTAAAATCTCTTCCACTGATAGAGGTTTATTTTCAGCACTACTAAGAGCATTTAATAGATAATCTCCAGGTAGAACATTCCTAAATCTAGCTAGTGCTTGACCCGTTTGATCTTGAGATAATAATGGAAATACTTTATTGATAAAGTCTTGTAAAGAAACGTTTTTAACATCAACATTATCGATTTTCTTATCACCGATAATATCCGCTAGATCTATAGTCGCTTTTAAGTTTTCAGATGAATTAGCAACTTTCTGATCTTTATTCTTCTTATACTCTTCATACAGCTTAGTTACATTATCTTTATAGGACAATAAATCAAGTCCTAATTTCTTCATATACTCAGGAAACGATTCTATATTTTTGGTTATATTAGGATTTTTCTGTTTAAAAGCTGATTTACCGCCTTCAAACAGAAGCATTGCTGATATAGTTTCTTCTGAATATCCGCTGTTACTATGATTTTTATATATCTTTGAGGATAACTCTTTAACTTTCGCTTGGATTTGTTCCTTTTTATTGCTCAAATCAGCGTCGGAGTTAATAATATCTGTGATCTCTTTTGATGACTCTTTTATAGCCTTATTAGCTGATACCTGTTCATTGCCCATTAATTGCTTTTTAAGGAGATGAGCTTTGTCAGATTCAGATAACTCTATTCCTGCTTGCTGCTTTACGAATATCACAAGGTCATAAAATATACCTTTAAGATAGTCCAGCATTCTGTTTATATTATCGAAGATTGGAGTCCAAAAATCTTTGCTGGAAATTGTGTTCTTAATCTCAGTGAATGTATTTTCTAGTTTCTTCCATATGAATGAAAATACACCACCTTCGTTATTTATTGCTTCTATATTCTTTTCAAAGTCTTCAAGTCTTTTTTCTGCTGTGTCTCCTGAGGACATAGATCTGGCAACAACACCTGTAAGACCGTATAGTTTAAATGCATCCTTATATTCTTCAAACGTACTATTAGCCTTATCTATAGATTTATTTACGTTTTCTTTCTCAAGGCTTTTAATACCTAAATCTTTTCCTAACTTATCCGCTAAATTCTTTAAACCCTCTAAAGATTTATTAAAAGATAAATCATTAATAGCTCGATAAATTAGCTCTAAATAATGAGCAGTTTCTTTATATCCTAATCTCTCCAGTCTTCCAACGTATGTTTTATCTCGTTGCTTGCGATCTAATTTATCTACCTCTTCTCCTATAGATCCAAGAGCTAAACCTCCTCCGAAAACTCCTGCTGCTCCTTTTAAGAATTTAGTAGGTAAAAAGTTAAGCAATCTGAATATTCCGTAAGCTCCTGCCCCGAAAGCTGTTAATCCTATACCTTCAACAACTTTTTTATGCTCGGTCATAAAGTCTGTGACTTTTCGCATAACATTCGCGAACTTCTGCATCTCAGGTATAGCACCGAAAGAGAACGATTTAGAAATAAGCGTGATGTTATCTGCTATATCTCGTAACGTATCTTCGAACTCTTTAGCTTGCCTGATTTCCTTATCATCGAATAATACGAATTTTTGAGCTTTATAGAGAGATTCTTCCAGACTTTTAAGTCCGTTTTTAACCATTAAGAAGGTAGAATCATCTAATCCAAACGCTCTGGCTAACTCTAACTTTTTACGTTCAGAGAGTTTCTCCATACGAACGGAGATCGCTTTGAGCAAGTCAACAGAGGAATTAATCCCTCTCAGGTCTACTTTATACTTTTTAGCTAATTGAGATAGTTCACTGGCAAGTCCACCTCCCTTATTAAGAGGTTTAGCAAACTGATCTAATTTAGTTTGAAGATGATCCAGCTGCGCAGTAGCAGTTGATACGTCACCTCCGAATCGATGTAGGGCGTACCCAAACTGCTGAATAGTCCTAGTAGACATACCAGAGGTCTGAGCAAGTCTCTCGATATACTCCGCCTGCTTTGAGAAAGCCATGGCTTGGTCCATAACCATCTTAATAAAGGCAGGCGGAATAGCGGATCGTAAGGCAAGATCAAAGAATTTCTGAAAAGTATTACCTAAGTGTTGTACGGCGTTATCTAGATCTTCTGTTTCGCTTTCAATCTGATTGAGTTTAGAGATTAAATTCTCAGCCCCATGAACACCAAATTGATAACCAAAATCTTCTAAATTCATTTCTTCGCCTTCCTCGCGTAATATTCTTCAGCAACCATTTTGTTATACTCAGGAATTATGATTGACTCGTATATGTACATCACGTCTTCATAAGTATAATCCTCCCATAACTCCTTATATTTTATTGCTCCTTTATGGATGAGGAATCCAAAGATTGGGTCGACGTTTTTATATTCTTGAACGCCTCTAATAGTTTGTTCACTCCCTTTAGCAATAAAGTTAAAGGATTGATATTTGCTAAAAAACCGAAGTTATACTTCACCATCTCCCATTCTAGCCATACTAATTCATCTGTATCTTCAATATGGTTCTCTATTAAATCAGATGTTCCGAGATTAATTTGCTCTCCATCTTGTTTTACCGCATATACATACGATAATAATCTGGTCATAGTATTTGCTGATGCTGATGCACCTCCAATTATAGGCAGATTAGATGTGATGTATTCTTTAGATATTTCACGTCCGACAATTGCAGGAAGTTTACATATAATAAATTCATGCCCTGTTTTATCGTTCTTTATCTTTTTCGGCTTTTTATTCATAATATCGCTCCTTTACTTACTATTACTTAAACAAATTGTTCAAACATAAACCCATAACGCTTCGTTCTGATTTTTCCTTGAGACGTTAGAGAGTAACCTAGCTCACCAGACATAATGATTCCGTTTGAGAACGTATGGGTATCACCATTGTTCAAAGTTACAACTAAGGTGATATTATCCTGCTCGTACATTCTGCCCTTAGCAGCTCTGTTTCTGTCTAACAGAATCTGTAAGTTTTTATCTTCATCACTGCCCGGAATAACAGATATTGTAAGCGTCTGCGCAACCGCTGTTCTGTAGGTAATTAAATCACCGTTAACACCCATTTCAGCATTGCTTATTTGGGTTTCCTGGATATCTATTCCATCTGAATCTGCCGGAAATTTTGTTATAGCAAATCCTGCAGGAAATGTTTTATCAGCAGTCAGCCAACCTTTTGCACCTAATACCGAAATCTCTTCCATTTTTCATCTCCTTAGTTAACTCTTAAACCAAAATATGAGAACCTTCGATCTTCCTGATCGATTCTCCCTTTGTGTAGATCAATATGTACTTGAGAACATTCTTGTAAGTCGTTCCTACGCTTTCTTTGGTGATCTCTACGTTGTACCAATAACCGTTCTGTTCTACGCCTTTGTACGCAGTCACATTGCCGTCTGCTATTGAGGTTACATAGGCAACTTCAGATGCAGTAAGACTCTTACCTTGGTCAATAGTTCCGTTATTAATAGCTTTGTTTGCAACATCCTGCAATACAGAAATAAACATATTCTTTCCATTATTGTTAGCAGGAACTCTCTTCTTGTTTACCAATAACTGCAAACCTGCGGTCACAACATAGTCTTTTAACCAAATCTCATTAGCGTACACGCTCATATCAGGTATAGATCCTTGTAAGAATCCAGGCTGATAGAAAGATAGAGTAGAATTGCTCTGAGACGTCGATCCGAGGTAGTTAATTCTCAAATTATCCAACATATCAGAAGTTGCGTCATCTATAACTGAAGGTATATCGTTCGGGAACTTCTTAAACATGTAGTTAATGACACCGTCAGTCTCATCGTAATCCGTTGTAGCCATAAGAACCATTGGCATGTAGTAAGCCATATCGTTATGAATATCGTAAGTAAGAGCGCATCCGTCGAAGTCCTTAACAGCTGCTTGAATTGCTTCGTAGTTAGTAGCGTTAACAGACAAAGAGTACATATACTGAGCGTTCTTATTGTGATTCCATCGAGCAATCTCAACGATGTCAGCTTGCTGAGTAATACCGAAGAATGCGAAGCTACCGAAGTTATTAGAAAGCTGCGAATCGTTATCCAAGAACTGAGTTAATGTCCTTGCGTTTACACCGCTTGATATAATAGGCTTATTCTCAGCGTCCCATTTCAACATTGCTGACAAGTCTGTACCGCTAGCTGCTGCCGATGCTGCCTCAATTGGGCAATCTCCGGCAATTCCACCTGTGAGCTTAAATATTCCCTTAGTAGAATCATAAGCAACCACAGCTGCCGTAAATGCTGTCTCTCCTGCTGTGTAAGCTCTTATCGCGGTCTGCAAAGCTGTTGCAACTGCTGCAAGATCAGCGCATTCAGACAAATCAATAGACGTAAGATCAGTTCCTACTCCGTTAATAGATATATGAATAGATCCAGCTGTTACAGCTTTCAATGCATCCAACGTTGCAGATTGTTTTGTCGCTATCAACTGAGCCGCAGTTGCAGTCGTCGTATAACGAGCAAAGCTAATCTCTTTACTTGCACTGGAGCTATTTTGAATGTAATCAAAGTATTTCTTAGCAAACTTATATTCATCTGAGTTTGCTCCAAAATATGTTTTTACAGCATCTGCACTGTAGAAAACTGCGATCGTATTATTAGGGATTAATTCGTTCGTAGTAAATATTCTGGTAACAAGAGCTTTTCTATTTAAATCACTATCCGTCACGGCATAAGTCGTAACATCAATATATTTATTTTGGCTAATCGGCATTATATTCCTCCTACTTGGTTAACAATTTGATCAACACCTTCTTGAAGCATTTCAATTTCCTGCTTCATGTACACAGTTAGATCGAAGCTTGGCGCACTTTCATACGCTTGACCCTCATCAACCCATATCGGATGACGAGCGTTTGTGATTCGACCTAATTGAATTCCTAATTCTTTAGCTTTCTCTATGCCAGCATTACCGTTGAGATACATCTGCATCTTAATTACGGCATCGCTTGGCGAGTTTTCATCGTTAGCAGAATCTCTCCTAAGCACGGTAACTTGGAACATTACTTCCTGCAATAATTGCTCTATTCTGTACAGTTTTTCCTGTGTTTCTTGGTAATTATAGTCTTCACCGCCCCATGATAAGTTGGTAGATCCTATCTTGTTTATCATGATAAGTGGCTTATTAAATCCTGTTATCGTGTGCTGTGCGCCTTTCTTAACGGTATATTCAGGTAAATTCATCACAGTACATGCGTCTTTAAATAATGTTATTAATTTTGTCCATAGTTCCGCATTTGTAATCATTCTGTCCTCGCTGCTATACATGAAGTCCAGCCGTTATAGCTAAACCAATTAACTATTCTGATAATAAAATAGCTATTTCCTTTATATTCCACTTTATCAGGACTTTCTTGAGACCTTAATGATAGAACCTCTCGTGGCATATATACGTATATATGATCCTTCTGCAAGCTAAGATTAAGTTCCTCATATTTATCTGCTGGAACAGGCATAATTATACCGTTAATTGTCATAGGATCTTCGTATTCAGAGATATCTATTCCTCTATTATTAACTTCATTTCCTTTGAATTTGTAATATTTAAATTGCACTTTAGGAATTATCTGTAAGGCAGTAGTTAATAGATTAGGTATCATTTCCGCCTGCCTTTCATTTCAACTTTCTTATCCAGAGTGTCGAACATACGCTGTGTATCGATTAAAGGTTTATCAGAATAGTTTCCTTTTCCTCTTCTTGCTTTTAAAGTTTGCTCTTTAAGTGGCGGAAAATGTACATCCATAATAGCAGAACGAATATCTGATATAATTTGATCTCCTAACTCGTTAAGTATATCCTCTTCAGTTTTACGTCCTTTATGAAGATTTTTAGCAGCCTTTTCAAATTGATCTTTCCATTCTTGAGCATGTTCCATTTTAGCAGGACGCAAAAACGGTCTTGGAGGTATGTTTTTCTCAGGTGCCCCGAACTCCTGAACCATAGCTACAAGAGAAACAGGAGTTCCATCTTCATATTTTGCATCGAACCATCCAACTTGGAGACTAGCGTTCTCGATTTTCTTTAAATTTCTAAAAGCATCTTTAGACTTACTCTTACGAACGCATGTGAATCTCATTAAATTCCCCACATATGATGACCTTGCATATACATTCCCATACCAATAAAAGAATCCAATAGAGCCTTTAAACGCACTCCGTAGATGGTATATCCATACCATTGCTCTCTCATATCACGAGCTGCTGGAGGTGTCCCACTTACGCTTACGTCTCCTATATTGGCATTAGTCAGCAATAAACCTGAAGTATTGCCTGAAACTATGTAGGAGTTAAGAGTTAGCAAGTGAGCGACCATTAAGTAAATTGCTAACTCCCGAGACTTACCAGTCATCTCTCCTACATTATTCGGCGAAATATAACATTGGGCTTGGATGATAAACCCTTCTATCATTGCGATAGGATACTGAGATTGGTCAGCAAATTCAGGGAACATGCTGATAAATCCTTCATATGTTATATTCACCGAATTCGTCATAACTATGCCTTTCTATTGCTCTTTGGAGCTTTTTTCCCTCTACGAATACCTGTTTGAGACTCAAATTCCTCTGCATGCTTCGTGTATCTTTCTGGAGTCAGAGGTGCAGAATTATCGAACTCTTCCATGTTAGAGGTATTCTGAGTTTTGGTCTCAACGATTTTCATAAAGCCGTTATTCACATGCATTTGAAAAACTTTGTTTGCCTTCAAAAGCTCCAATTCCTCATCAGTTACTTCAGTCAGCACGCTTTTCTCAGTAATAAAATGCTTATTAGCTACATTAGCGTAACCATCTATTACGATTTTCTTGATCACACGATTAAGAGTTGGTTGGTCTCCAGCAAAATCTCTGGAGTAAATCGTGTACTCAACAGGTGCGCTTAAAGTACTTAAAACAAAAGACATAGTTATTCCTCCTTATTATTAAATTCCTGTGTAACGAAGCATTGCTACTGGGTGTCTCCACAACACACCTGCAGTTGCGTTTGCGTAGTCTTCTAAGAAAGATTTCACTCTCTTTTCAGTTCCCAAAAGCCTGAAGGTATCAACTATGTTATGTTCAACTACAGTTTGGTTACCCAGCTTCTCAAGGTACAAGTAGAACACGTCAGCTCCACCGTTAGCACCGGTCAACTCAGGCGCAGTCTCAACACGGCATCCAGGATATGTCTTAGTCAACCAATCCTTAACAGAATCCAAAGTGTATGTAGAAGTTACACCAAGGTAATCGACCTTATCCAAGGATATCGCTAAGACAAACGCGTCTCTCATTGGATTGAACAAGTTCTTGGTTTGCTCGCGTAATGTAGCAATAGCTGTACGGATATCCGCCTGGATTTCAAAGAAAGTCTTTTTGTCCCAAGTCGTGTATCCTGAAGCTCCTTCAGCAACGGTCTTATAAGCAGACTGGTTAGGATCGTTCAAGAATCCATAAGTACGGTTTTCACCATCGTTGTAACCATAGAATCCAATCTCGTTCATGGTAATTGCCAAAGACTCAGCAACTGCATCTCTCTTCATCTGAGCTGAGTTTACCTGAATTCTACCTGCTCTCATCTCCTCAAGAATCGAACACTCGAATCCATCCTCATAACGGACGATGGTACGAGTTTCAAAGTTCAAGTTCCAATCTGAGTTATTAGCTGCTCCATAGTCTGTCATAGGACGTGCAGAACCGATCTTTTCAACAACTCTGGCGACGATCTCTTCATCTTCGAAAGATCCTACGATAGTACGATTAACAAGCTTATCGATATCCCTTGAAGCGGTAACCGTGTAAATAGGCTCTGCAAGGAAAGTCTGCAAGAATTGAATTGGAGTCGTAATCGACGGCGTAGTGATACTCGAAGTAAGAGCATCCATACCAGTACGCTTGTACTGCCTTATCATTCTGTTTAAAGCTGATTTATCGTAATGAATACCTAATTTATCCAAGGTAACATTCGTAGTTTTACTATCCATCGTATAACCGCGAATCTTACTGGATGGAATCACACACTTAACTATACTCGGCTGTGCCATTTTTCATCTCCTGTTAATAATTTATTAATCACCTAATACCAAAACTGCCATTCCATTAGCCTCTCCGTCGTAATACTGATACGTTGCGTGTGGAATTAACGTGTACCCATCTGGAACAGCGTTGCTTGCCACAGCTGCACCAATTTTACCGTCGGAGTTTCTAAAGCATCCCAGGTAACCTGGTTTAACTGCGTGAGCAGACTGTACGATCAATTCACCGAAAGTACACAACTCACCAATCATGCCGTCTTTTACTTCCATAGAAGGAGCTAAGTTGTTGTAGTTGGCATATTGCTTTGGTGATACGAGAATACCGGCAAACGTACCGCTATTACTGTTTCCTGCTTGAGCTTTATTTGAGCTAGAAGGATCAACGCTAAATGCATATCCAACATATGCAGGTGCGTATACGCCATCAGATCCGTTTGCAAAGGCAGTTGCGGTTGCTACAGATGCAGACAAAGCAATGCTATTACCTTGTACACCTGCTGTTATGGCGATGAGTGTTAGTGTTGAATTAGTAGTTCCAATAGATGCAACTGCCCATGCATTCTTTACAGTTTCAGAACCGTATACAGTTCCTCCACCTGTTTCTTTGTTTACCGCAGCCATAAGGTTAGCTACAGAATCAGCTACAGTGGAGCCAATTAATACCTCATTTGCCGTAGTAGAAGCGGTCAACGATGATTTAAAGGTGTAAGTTTGTCCGCCAATAGATACAGTGTCATTAGCAGAAGCATTGGTAGAACCAAACGCTACAGATCCTACAGCGTTTACTGCCTGCGTAGATGCAGTGTAAACATTATATGGAGCAACCCTTCTTGGTGACGAGTTAAAGAAACTCCCAGGAACACCGAAAGCTTGCTTAAATCTAATTGAACTTTGTAAAGCCATTATTTTTCTCCCTTCAAATATTCTTCAATGGCTGCATCTTCGCTGTACGAGTTACGAATTGCAGAATCCAATGTATACAACTTGGTAGCTTTGTTGTGTTTAACAGCGGATAGATAACCCTTAAGAGCCGCTTTTGCGTTCTTAGCACTTACAGGGATATCCAATTTGTCGCAAGCATATTTAGCTACCTGATCGACGGTCATATGCTTATATTTAAAGTTACCTATAAGAGGTACAACTTTTCTAACCAACGAATCACGAGCTTCAACTCTCTTGGTGATCATGGTAGACAACTCATCCATAACCGCTCTTTGAATTGCAGCATCTTCGACGACATTACCAGACATATCGCTACGAGAACCTGTAAATACTCTCTTCAATCTGCGCCAGATTGGATCATCCTCTAATATTTCCGCATCCTGACAAGAGGCGTCTTCATCTTCTTTCTCAACATATTCGTCTGAAGCCTCTTCCTCTAAGTCCTCGTCTTCTTCTTCGATATCTTCGTCTTCCTCTCCGACTAAGTCTTCATCTGAAGATTCTTCGATGTCTTCGTCTTCTTCGCCAATTAAGTCCTCATCTGTGATTTCTTCCAAATCTTCATCGCCTTCTTCGACTATATCTTCGTCAACGATATCTTCAGGATTTTCACTAATGATTTCATCTTCAGCTTCGCTAGCTTTTTTATTAAGCTTACTAACCATTTATTTCCTCCTATTTCTCTTGTGGCGACCAAAAAACTCACTTGCTAAAACGCCACAGTTTTTAGCTTGTGTTAACGCAGAATGAATGACCTCTTCATCTGTGACTGCCAGTCTTTTATCCTGCTGTAACTTTAATAATCCGTTTAATAAGAGAGGAAACGCATCCATAGCCGCTTTATGAGCAATTTTAGAGCGTTTATCTAAATTAATAAGTTCATCTAAAGCTACTTTGTTCTTTCGACTCATTTCCATGTTTTCACCTTATTTAAATCTTTTCTGAGTTGATTCATTTCAGAGGTAAAATAATTGCTAGGATACTCTCTAACTCTTCCGGAACCATAATCATTGTTAAATAAACTTCCTGTACGAGGATCAACCTTTCTGGTTTTAGAACCAGAGAAAAGTCTTCCTATACGTACACCTAATGGATCTTCAGTAAGAGTTTCATTTGGCATATTAGTTTGCAGTAAATAGTATGCAAACGGATTCTTACGGGCTATATAACTTAAAAAGCTGCTATCCTTTTTAGGTTTATAAAAGTTAATTTGATATTCACCCCTAACTGGCATAGCGTCTTCAGCAATAGCTTTCTTAGCTGATTTCTTATTTAGCTTAAGAATATCCATAGCTACATTAGTAGCCATATCATTAGCATATTTCTTTCCGACAATCTTTCTCAACTGCTTGCCATAGCTATGACCTAGCTTATAAAGCTTTGAGTTTAACGCTTTATCTAATGAAGCTTTTTTCTTGCTGTCGATTGTTTTTAATATATCCGCGGAGTCCATACCTGCTTTTGCATTGCAAGATTTCGCGAGATCTTTTCCGTAAGCAACACCGAGTTTATAAAGCTTTTTGTTTAAAGCAGCGTCTAACGCTTGCTTCTTATTTCCGAAGTGATCTTTGTATAGTCCATAGCCGCCTTTTAAAAGCTTATATAAACCGTATCCACCTGCTGCGAGAGCTAATCCTGCAGGAGCGTCTGGATATTCTTTCAAAAATTCTTTAGCCAAATTAGTTACAGGTTTTTTAAATTCTCCAACTAATTTGCCTGCGTTATATGCTCCTTTCAGTCCATAATGAGCTATTTGCTCATTTAAACCATCTTTCGCTAATTTATTTTTCTTATCATTCTTCATTTTCAACACCGTACTTAACAACGCCATGATCGCTGCAGCTTCTGCAGACTTCGTGACTACCCTATCCAAGATATTCGGCTCGTTTTGTTCCTCTCCCGGAACCTTAATCCAAGCCGTATCCATTCCTGCTCTATCCCCATACACTTCGTGTTCTATAGCATTACGACGTTCTAAAATATCTTCTAGGTCTTGTTGCTTAGCTTGAAATTTCTGATAGCTAGGCATTTTTAATAGATTTTTTAAACCTACTTTCTTACGAGTTTGTTTAAAACGTACCTTTTGAGCATTTAGCCACGCCTCGTCTTCTTTAAACTTCGCATCAAATCTATTACGATAGCTTGGATATCCAAATAATTTAGTAGCTTCGGTTTTGCGAGCTAAAGGTAATCCGGATTGTTTTATTAGCTTGTTTAAAGTACTCTCATTACGCTTAGTGACGTAGTTAAGTCCCGTATCTTTACGCAGTTGCCATGACTCCTCTGTTAAATCCTCAGCAGGAACTTTCTTAACTTTTCCTGTGATATCCATAGAGTCACAGCATATATGTTTATCGTACACGCGCACGTCGGATCCCATACGTCCTCTATCAACTAGAGCTACGTGATTACCTCTAAGATTACGCTGTACAACATCATAATGCTGACCATCCCAATCTCCGGGAGTTAAGTCGTATGTACACGTATAGCCCATGGATAGCTCTTTTTTTCCATTCTTGATGTCTTTCATCATTTTTTCTGAATAGATCTTTATGTTACCAATGAGCATATTCTCATGAGCTACACGTGGGTTATAAATTATTCCATCAATTCCTTTTTCCTCAGCAGGACTGAAATCCTTACCAAGCATCTCGTGATCGTTAACTAATGGAACTAGATTAAAGCTTTTTACCGTCTCTTTGTTTAGCAACTCTTCAGCCGGACGGAACACTCGATAGACTTTATTAGGCTCTAGCGAGTCGTCAATTTGCTTACCAAGATAAGGATAGATACCGACCTTGGATAAAGGATTATCCTTTATAATCCACCATCCATTGTCATCTACCTTCTTAGTCATGGTAAATACCAGCCTCCTTTTTTACTGTCTCTCATCCAAGCTTCACGAAAATTTCTGATTGATTTTTCATATTTAGAATGCAGACTTTTATCTGCCGGCATTAAAGTTTTCTGTCTTGGATTGTCTGCTAACTTCCAATTCTTCATTGGAACGTTTCCAAACTCCTTTTGAAACTTTTTAGCCATTGCTGTTATTTTTTTATTTTCAGGATGACCTTTTTCAGCAAATTCTTTGATGATATCCGTATCGTAATAATTGCCCTGTTTATCGAATTTATTATTATATTGGTTCTTAAAAAGAGATTCCCCTGCTTCCTTAAAGCTATTTAACCATTCTTTAGAAGTTCTAGGAGCATCCTTCCATAATCCGAAGTCCTTAGCAGATTTCATTTTATTTCGTTTAGCGTTTTTCCTTTCAGCTTCACGCTGATTAGCCATAAACTCTTGTTCGAAAATATTTTTATGAGCTTTTATATATCCTGCTTTATCTTTAGGAAGCATAGTCATCTGCCCACTAAAGTAAGTTGGTAGAAGTTGAGCATTTCCATATTTATTTTGGAACGCTTTAGCTGCCTTACGAACTTCAGGATACTTATGCTTTGCAGCCATTTTCGGTATTTTCTTAAGATAAGGTAGATAACCTTTATTATCTACTCCCTCTAACATCCAATAGTCTCCTAGTTCTTTTTCTAATTTTGTTGGAGCTAATAGTTTTTTATCTGACGGTGTAAGCAATTTAGATGGAATACTTTGTAAATCAGAACGTAAATCAGAATTTTTTAATTCTTTTTTTAAATGATTAATTGCCTGCTGCTGAGCTTTTATAGTTTTTCGTTCGTTTATTTTTCTTTTTATCCTATCAGATATATTTAAACCCAAGCTAGTACCTGATAAAACTAATCCAGCAGCAGTTATGGGATCTATATCTATCCCTATCCCTTTAATAACTCCTTGGTAAAAAGAGTCCGTTGCTGATATTTTTTTTCTCTTGAGTTTTTGACTAACATTAGAAGACATCTTAACTCCTAAATCGAGACACAAGTATTGTGTCATAAAAGAAAATATATTTCAATTATAATTTAAATTTTATCTATATTTTTAACTATAATTTCCTTATTAGAAAACTATGTTCTTGTTTGTCTAATTATGTTCAAAATTAACTACAGGTCTCATCATGCACCTACAATTAACCAATTGAGCCGGAAAACCACGTTCATTTGTGTTTGGATCTATAATGGGTGGATTATCGAACTCAAATATTTGGTGATTAAGTACGTTTTTATGGTATAGACGCGGTGTTTTAGCAATACCGGTATGAATCCATTCAAACTGTTTAACACCGCAAGCTTGTAGTTTTCTACGACTGATAGCGTTATAGGCTTTATTAGATTGATCTCGTGCAATTAAAGCAGCTCTACGCTCGGTCATACCTTTTATCTTCATAAGTTGCTTTTTAAACTCTGTTAAAGTCTGTCCGTTTTGAACTGCCTGACTCATGGTAAAAGTAAGCTTTTTAAAGAACTCTTCAGGAATACTTTTGATAAGAGATAGATTCTCGCTGACTATCGCCTCTACAGTGGAATCTATCTCCGGAGATTTAATATTACGTTTAACTTTTAACTCTTCTGAGTTCATATTTTCAATAGACTTCGCTACGGTTTTATCCGAATTAGAGAGAGTTTTGTTTACGAAAGTTCTAACGGTTTTTTCAGCGAACTTATCATATATTTTTATATATTTATCTTTGAAGTCTGCGATGATTTCGAACGCAACACCAATATCTTCATCTTGAGCGAAAGAGACTTGGTTTTTGTCGCGTTTATATAAGTTAGCTAGTCGCGAAATACAAACTTTAGTAAAGGTTCGCGTTATACTACGAAGCTTTTTCTGGTACCATCGGCTTATCCCCAGATTTTCCCGAAGAATTCTCCCCTTGAGATACTGTTTCTTGTTTGGCATTAGACATCTCCATTTCCTGCTGCATTTGTGCATCTTCCGGTAATTCGTCATCTATCCATGAGAAACCACTGTTTTCATCCATTTTAATCCATTTTCTGGCTTCTTCTGATGATATGATACCGCTCTCAAGCAATGAGTTTAGAGTTTGTGTTTGAACTGCGTTGACTTGTGCGTTTTCTTGTTCTGTAGGCATATCAATTTCGTTAAATTTAAAGGAGATATCTTGTTTTTCTCCATATAAAGACATCGATAACAATTCAATATGTCTGCGCAAAAGAGGAGAAAAATTCTCCTGAATCGATTTCAGCATCTGGATATAAGATTTCATTTCATATTCTCCAGTCGCGTTAAATCCTTTAGGAGTTGTACCTAAAAACTTAGTGTAAGGAATCTCTGCTATACCGGCAATTAACAGATATTGATTAGATATTAACTCTGGGAATTCCATAAGAGATGTTTCAATTTGTTGTACGTTTTCATTAATATCCGTTAGGTATACTCCGTAGTTATTTCGAGCTTCTAATAAAGCTTTTAATTTGTCTTCAAATCGTGCAGTGTTTCGTATAGATTCTTCAAGAGATCCACTCATGATAAGCAATCGTTTGTTTTGAACAAGTTTAGGAGCTTCTTTAGATGTTTGCTCTGCTAAGAATACCTGTTCATAGATCATTTGAGTTAGTGATAATCCTCCGTAGTAATAAGTAGGTTTAAGAATATCCGGAACTTCCTTATAAACAATTTTAATTATATGAGACTTATGGATAGCTTGATTGTTACCAATCATATAGAAATCAGGTTCAAAGAAGTTAATACTACTTACGTCATAAGCAGATTGAGAAGTTAGTGCAGGACGTATCCAAAACGGATCTATGACCTTTATTCCTTTATATGTTCCC
>Ga0326514_10000132_pt1 | contig 45398 bp, 47 predicted proteins | sample 3_2548_0518_D_FD_203653 | JGI IMG/M metagenome (GOLD analysis project Ga0326514, IMG submission 203653) | Bovine rumen microbial communities from UC Davis, California, United States - 3_2548_0518 | ecosystem: Host-associated > Mammals > Digestive system > Stomach > Rumen | place: USA... | reverse complement strand
CAATAAAAAATTCAATAGAAAAAACAAAAAAAGTAATAACAATAGAAGATGGAACAATAATAAATGGTTTAGCAACAACTGTAAAAGAATTAATAATAGAAAAAAATATAAAAGATGTAGAAATACAAAACTATAGTTATCCCGATAAATTCATAGAACATGGAAATGTAGAAGAACTAGAAAAATTATATAAACAAGATGCAGAATTTATATATAGTAAAATACTTACATTGTTAAATTAAATATATGCGAGGCATATTGGCCTCGCAATTAATAATTTTATTTGGAAAAATAAATAAATTATATTGACAACCACAAACAATTGTTTTATAATAATACTAACTTTTTAATAAATAAAAATCTAGTAAAGGAGTTGGTATTATTGAAAACAATAGAAAAAAATAATAAATCATTTGAAGAGATAAAACACATTGATGAAAGTGGTGTGGAATTTTGGTATGCCAGAGAACTTATGCCTGTTTTACAATATGCTAAGTGGCAAAATTTTAAAAAGACAATAAAAAAAGCAATGATAGCATGTGAAAATAGTGATATTTCAATAGATTATTGTTTTACTGATGTCAGTAAGCCAATAATTTCAGGAAAAGGAAAAGAGGAATTTATAGAAGACTATAAATTAACTCGTTATGCTTGCTATATGATTGCACAAAATGGCGATAGTAGAAAAAAGGTAATTGCACTTGCTCAAACATATTTTGCAGTTCAAACTAGAAAACATGAATTAAGCGAAAAAGAATATAGTTTATTAACAGAGGATGAAAAGAGATTTTATCAAAGAAATTTAACAAGAAAAGGAAATTACTCATTAAATCAAGCTGCAAAAAATGCAGGAGTAAAAAATTTTGATAAGTTTCACAATAGCGGATATAAAGGCTTATATAACGGAGAAACTGCCGATGATATTGCAAAAAGAAAAGGATTAAGATATAGAGAAGACATATTAGATAATATGGGAAGTGAGGAACTTGCTGCAAATTTATTTCGTATTACACAAACTGAATCAAGATTAAAGAGAGATAAAATTGATACCGAAAATAAAGCTAATAAAACTCACTATGAAGTTGGTGCTAAAATTAGAAAAACAATAAAAGAACTTGGTGGAACAATGCCAGAAGATTTACCAACTCCTAAGAAAAGTTTAAAACAAATTGAGAAAGAAAATAAAAAAGCATTAAATAAGATAAGAAAGGAATATTATGAATAAGCAAGATTTATTAAAAGATTATAAAAGACAAGAAGATAAAATTTGTTTATCACAAGTTTTAGATAAAATTGAATTTTGTAGGTCAAGAGAAAAGTTAGAATATACAGATTTTTTAGATATGTATCAAATTTCTCTTGTAGAAAATTTTTTAAGAAAAATTAGTTTTAAAAATTACAAATTATATGGTGGATATGAAGAGAGTGAAAGAAAAGTTTTAATTATTTATCCTGAAAAGTATAATGATAAAATGATTGAAAAAAATTATAACAAAATTTTAAAATTAATTAGAGTTGAATTATCTGAAGAAGAACAAGGAAAATATTCACATAGAAATTATTTAGGTGGAATAGTTAAACTACGGATTAAAAAGAGAAAAGGTTGGAGATATTTTAGTTTCAACTGATGGAGCAGATATTGTAGTAATGGAGGACTTTTCTGAGATATTAAAAAATGAATTACCATCACTTACTAGATTTGAAAATAGTAAAATATCTATACAAGAAATAACAGATATAAGAAAAAAAGAAATAAAAATAGAAGAAATAAGTATAATAGTTCCATCATTAAGATTAGATAATATAATATCTGATTTAGCAAAAACATCAAGAAGTAAAGCAGCACAAATAATTAATCAGGAAAGAGTGTTTGTAAATGGGCAAAATGAAACAAAACTTTCAAAGCAATTAAAATTAAATGATGTAATAACGATTAGAGGAAAAGGTAGATTTATAATAAAAGAATTTACAGGTACAACAAGAAGTGGAAGAACAGTTATTAAAATAGAAAAGTATGTGTAGATTGAAAATTATGTAAATTTATGATATAATATAAGTAATTTAAACTTAGGAGGCATACAATAATGAAAGTCATCAAAACAACGGTTATACGGGAAAAATTTCTACCAATCGTAAATATAACAGCAAGTGGCGAAAATAATCTTTTTCCTGTAGTTTTAACAGCAATTGTTTCTTGCATAGAAATTGCAGAAAGGTTTAATGGACGACTGTTAGAAAAAGAAAAAAAACCTATGATGCATGAAAAAGATATAGTCGCTGCAACAACACAGGTGATTTTCAAAAGTGAGAAAGATCTCTCTGAGTTTGTTAGAGAGGTTACAAAAAATCAAAACTAAAATATGGAGCCAAGTGGCTCCTATTTTAGTTATATATAACAATTAATTGACTAAATAGAGAATTCAAATTATAATATTTCATAACAAGAAAAATTCTTTATAGGAGAGATAATTGCATGGATATAAATTTTAAAAAATTAGAGTATGATAAAATATTAGAAATATTAAGTAAATATTGCGTTACCTATATGGGGAAAGAGCTAGCAAGAAACTTAAGACCAAGTAATTCGAAAGAAAAAGTTCAAGAGATGCTTGATGAAACTTTTGAAGCTGTTAATTTATCTTATAGAAATTCTATGCCAGGATTTTATGAAATTGATAGTATAGATATAGAAATTAAGAACTCAGAAAGTAATAACACATTATCTTGCAAGTCATTGATAAACCTAAAAAATATATTTAAACTATCAAAAGAATTAAAGGAATATTTTTCAAAAGATTTTTTAGATATAAAAGAATATCAAAAATTAGGTAAATTATTTGAAACACTTTATACTAATAAAGAAATTGTTGATACAATATCTACAAGTATTATAGATGAAAATACAATAGACGATAAAGCATCTTCTAATTTAAATGCAATTAGAAGAACTAAAAGAAAATTAGAACAAGATATTAGAAATACTTTAAATAATTTTATACATTCAGCTAAATATTCTAAATATATTCAAGAAAACATAATAACAATTAGAAACGATAGATTTGTAATACCTGTTAAAGCAGAAAATCGTTCTGAAATAAAAGGTTTTGTCCATGATATTTCAAATGCAGGTTCTACAGTTTTTATTGAACCAATTTCTATATTTGAAATGAATAATGATTTAAGTAAATTGAAAGTGGATGAAGAAATTGAAATAGAAAAAATATTACAAAAACTAACATCATTGTTTTATCCTTATGTAGAAGAGTTAAAGCAAGATGTAGAGTTAATTGGAAAGTTGGATTTTATATTTGCAAAGGCAAAATATTCTAAAGAAATTAAAGGAATTACGCCTACAATAAATAAAAATAAGAGAGTAAGTTTAATTAATGCAAGACATCCACTTATTGACAAAGAAAAAGTTGTTCCGATTTCTATAGAACTTGGAAAAGACTTTTCAACATTGGTAATAACAGGTCCAAATACTGGAGGAAAAACCGTTACTTTAAAAACATTTGGATTATTATGTGCTATGGCATGTAGTGGGCTAAATATTCCATGTAGTGAAAAATCTTCTATTTATGTTTTTGATAAAATTTTTGCAGATATAGGTGATGATCAAAGTATTAGTGATTCTTTAAGTACTTTTTCATCTCATATGATAAACATAGTAAATATAATAAATAACATAACCAAAAATTCTTTAGTGTTATTAGACGAATTAGGTTCTGGAACAGATCCAATTGAAGGAGCTAATCTTGCTATTAGTATTTTAAACTATTTAAATGATAGATTTTGTCTCGTAATTGCAACAACACATTATCAAGAATTGAAAAATTATGCATTGGTAACAGAAGAATTCGAAAATGCGTCTGTTGAATTTGATATAGAAACTTTAAAACCAACATATAAATTATTGGTTGGTATTCCAGGTAAAAGTAATGCATTTGAAATTAGTAAAAATCTTGGACTATCAGATGATATAATTGATCATGCAAAATCATTAATGACATCTGAACAGATAAATATAGAAGATCTTTTAAAAAATATTTATGATAATAAAGCTGAAATTGAAAAAGAAAAAGAAGAACTTGAAATAAAATTAAAGAAAGTATCAGATTTAGAAAGTAAGTTAGTAAGAGATAATGATTCTTTAAAATTACAAGAAAAGGAATTAATTGATAATGCAAAAATTAAAGCAAGAAATATATTGTTAGATGCGAAAGAAGATGCTGATGAAATCATAAGAAAATTACACAACATCAAAGAATTTAATATTAAAGATGCAGATAATTTAAGGAATAAATTAAATACTAAAATAAAGGAACAAAGCATTATAAATCAAAAAGAAAATAATGCTATAGACAAGTCAAAGGTATTAAACAAAGAGGAGATAAAGATAGGTTTAGAAGTATATGTAAGAACAGTAGAAAAAAATGGAGTTATAGTTTCACATGTTTCAAAATCAAATGAAGTTCAGGTTCAAGTTGGAATTATGAAAATGAATGTTAATATAGATGATTTGGAAAAATTACATAAAGAAAAAATAGACAAACAGAAAAATAATATTCAAACTTCAGGATATACAAGTATTTCTAAATCAAGAAATATAAAACCTGAAGTAAATGTAATTGGATTAAATGTTGAAGAAGCGATATTTGTTGTAGATAAATTTTTAGATGATTGTAGTTTATCTAAACTTCAAACAGTTAGAATTGTTCATGGAAAAGGTACAGGAAAATTAAAAAATGGTATACATCAATTCTTAAAAAAACATCCTCATGTTAAATCAATGAGAATGGGAACTTATGGAGAAGGAGAAATGGGAGTTACAGTAGTAGAATTAAAATAACTAAAAAATATTGCAAAAAAGAGAAACTTATGATATAACAATCATAAATGAAAATGACACTAAATAAACACAGATTTGAGGTGAAATAATGATAAAAGCATATGCTAAATCAGATGTTGGAAAAGTAAGAGATATGAATCAAGATGCTTATTATATATCTGATTCACTAGATGAAGTGCAATTATATATGTTAGCAGACGGAATGGGCGGATATAAAGGTGGAGAAATTGCAAGTAATTTAGCAATTCAATCTGCAAAAAGCTATATAGAGAATAATTTTAAAGATATCGAAAAAGATAGAGATAGTATAATTCAATTACTTGGAAGTAGTATGGAATATGCTAATATGGTAGTATATGAAAAATCTAAAGAAAGTAAAGAATTAGAAGGAATGGGTACTACTTTAGAAATATGCTTAATATATAATAATAAGGTATTTATTGGACATATTGGTGATAGTAGAGTTTATAGAATAAGAAAAGAATTTATGAGAAAGTTAACTCAAGATCATAGTTATGTACAAAAGTTAGTAAAAGATGGAACTATCACACAGGAACAAGCAGCACATCATCCGCAAAAAAATATGCTAATGAAGGCGCTTCGGATGCAATGCTTTTGTAGAACCAGATGTAATGGTAAAAGGATTCCTAAAGGACGATATTTTAGTTATAAATTCAGATGGATTAACGAATTTAGTACCACAAGAAGAAATTTTTAATGAAGCAAAAAGAAACATAGAGCAAGCGCCAAAAGAACTTGTAAAAAAAGCAAATGAAAATGGTGGATATGACAATATAACAGTTATTGTAATAAAAAATATATAGCAATCTACATATAAACGAATATTAAGGGAGAGATAAAAATGAATATAGAGGGGAAGCTATTAGGAAGTAGATATGAGATTATCGAAAAAGTTGGAAATGGGGGAATGGCTACAGTATATAGAGCAACAGATAAAGTATTAAAAAGAGATGTTGCAGTTAAAATTTTAAGAGATGAATTTACAACAGATGAAGAATTTATTAGAAGATTTGAAGCAGAAGCCCAATCAGCTGCAAGATTAACAAATGCAAATATTGTATCAGTTTATGATGTTGGTGTAGATGGAAATTTATACTATATTGTAATGGAATTAATACAAGGAAAAACATTAAAAGAAATAATAATTAAGGAAGGCGGGCCACTTCCTTGGAAATGGTCAATAAATGTTGCAATACAAATTGCTTCTGCATTAGAAGTAGCACATAGAAACAATATAATACATAGAGATATAAAACCACATAATATTATAATAACTGAAGATGGAGTTGCAAAAGTAACTGACTTTGGGATTGCAAAAGCTGTATCTAATTCAACAATTACAGCATTTGGAACAACAATAGGTTCAGTACATTATTTTTCACCAGAGCATGCTAGAGGTGGATTAACAGATGCTAAATCTGATTTATATTCTTTAGGCGTAGTTATGTATGAAATGATGACTGGAAAAGTCCCTTTTGATGCTGATACACCAGTTTCTGTTGCATTAAAACATATGCAAGAAATGCCACAAGAACCAATAGAATTAAATCCAAATATTCCAATGTCTGTAAATAAAATAATAATGAAAGCATTACAAAAAGATACAAATTTAAGATATCAATCAGCAACAGAGATGTTAGAAGATTTAAATATGTGTTTAAAAAATCCAGAAGGTGATTTTGTTGAAGAATTAGAGTATGATGAAACAGCAAAAACACAAGTAATTAATACAAGCAGATTACAAGAAGAAGCTAAAAAAGATAAAAATTTAAAAGGAAAAAAAGAAAATAAATTTAAAAGGTTCATAAAAAATCATAAAGCATTAAGTACAGTTATAGGGTTAATATTATTATTTTCAGTAAGTTTAGGTGGAACTATGGGAGTTTTAAGTTTAACAAATCCACCAGAAGTTGAAATGCCGAAAGTGATTGGTATGACAAAAGATGAGGCACAAAAAGCTATAGAAGATGCAAAATTAATATTTGAGGTTGAAAAAGAAGAATACAGTAAAGATGTAGAAGAAGGAAAAGTTATTTCTCAAGATCCTACATATATGGAAAGATTTAACAAAGTAAAACAAGGAAGTACAGTAAAAGTTGTTATAAGTAAAGGTCAAGAAAAAACTAAAGTTCCAAAAGTAATTGGAATGAAACAAGACGAAGCTGTAAAAGCATTAGAAGATGCAAAATTAAAAGTAGAGGTAATAGAAGAACCAAGTAAAAAAGTACAAGAAGGATATGTAATTAGTCAAGAAACAGATGCAGAAACAGAAACTCTTGCAGGGGAAACTGTTAAAATACATGTAAGTACAGGTGTAGAAAAGGCAAGTGTTCCAGATGTAATAGGTAATAGCGAAGCAGATGCTAAAAAATCTTTAGAAGCATTAGGATTTGTAGTTGCAACAACAACATCAGAAGATAGTTCTAAAGCAACAGGGGTAGTATTAAAACAAAGTATAGATTCAGGAAAATCTGTAGAAAAAGGAACAAGTATTACAATAACTGTAAATAGTTATAAACAAAGTAGAACAGTAAACTTGGTAATAAATGTAAAATCACTAACAGGAGGATATACTGAGAGTTCGTCAGCAACTAATACTAATACTGAAACTAATACAGAATCTAATAGTACTAACAATGCAGTGAATAAAAATGTTGATGTATCAGTATCTATAGATGGAAATGTAGTAGAAACAAGACAAAATATAGATAAGAATAATACTAATTTATCAATAAACGTTACTGGAAATGGTACAAAAACAGTTACAGTAAATGCGGGTGGCTCTAAAACAACGAAAACAATCGATTTTGATACTGCTAATAGTGTAAATATTTCATAAATACAATTTATAATTGAAATTAAGAAATTAGTTCAAAAAATCAGTTAATACTAAAAAGAATGGATAATTTCCATTCTTTTTAGCAAATGGGGGAAAAATGCAAGGAATAATTATAGAAAATAAGTCTAATTTATACAAAGTTGCTTCAATTGAAAAAGAAAATGAAGGAACGATATATGAAACAAAAATTAGAGGAAAATTTAAAAAAGAAGAAATTTCACCTGCTGTTGGCGATTATGTTGAAATAAAAGTATTACCAAAAGAGGAAGAAAAAGAACAAGCTGTTATAGAAAGAATTATACCAAGAAAAATTTATATTAAAAGACCTAAAATAGCTAATATAACACAGATGATATTAGTATTGTCTAGTAAAAATCCTAAACCTGATTTGATAATGCTTGATAAACAATTAGCTTTTGCAGAACTTATGGGAGTAAAAGCAGTTATAGTTCTAAATAAAATAGATTTAGACAAAGATAAACAATTTGAGCAAATAAAATCTATGTATGAAAATATAGGTTATAAAGTAATTAATACTATGGCAAAAGAAGGAAAAGGAATTGAAGAATTAATGGAAATATTACAAAATAATATAAATGTTTTTTCAGGTAATTCAGGTGTTGGAAAATCTACATTAATTAATTCAATATTTGGAAAAGAAATGACAGAAGAAGGTCAAATAAGCAAGAAAAATAAAAGAGGAAAAAATACTACAACAAAAACTAGACTATATGAAATAGAGAAAAATACATATATTGCTGATACACCTGGATTTTCTACTTTTGAAATTACAGAAATAGAAAGTAAAGACTTAGCAAAGTATTTTAGAGAATTTAATAAATATATAAATAAATGTGAATTCTTAGATTGTACTCATATAAAAGAAGAAAATTGCGGATTAAAAAAAGCAATTGAAGAAGGAAAAATACATAAAGATAGATATGAAAGATTTTGCAAAATATATAATGAATTAAAAGAAAAGGAGGAAAGAAAGAAATGGTAGAAATATCAACGTCTATTCTTACAGTAAACAAAGGAGAAGAATCAGCTACATTTTTTGAATTAGAAGCTTCCAAAACAGATTATTTCCATATTGATGTTATGGACGGAAAGTTTGTAGAAAAAGACACATATCAAAAAATGCTAGAATATGCATCATATATAAAAAGAATATCAAATTTACCATTAGATGTACATTTAATGGTAGAAGATGTAAAAAGTGCTATAAATGATTTTTTATCAGTAGAGCCTAATATTATAACATTTCATTTAGAAGCTTGCAAAAGTAAAGAAGAGGCATTGGAACTAATAAAATATATAAAAGAAAACAATTGTAAAGTTGGAATTTCAATAAAACCAAATACTAAATTAGAAGAAGTATATGAATTTTTACCATATATTCATATATGTTTAATTATGACAGTTGAACCAGGAAAAGGTGGACAAACTTTATTAAAAGATATGGTAAATAAAATTGCAGATTTAAAAAAATATACAGAAGAAAATAATTTAGATATTGATATTGAAGCAGATGGCGGAATTAACTTAAAAACAGCACCTGATGTAAAAAATGCAGGAGCAAATATCTTAGTTTCTGGAACTGCTATACTTGCTGCAAATAATTTTAAGACTATAATAGACGAATTAAAAAAATAAATATAATAATTATAAAAAAGCGTAAGCTATAAATTTTTTCATAACATCTCGGCTCAATACATATATTAAAAATTTCTAATAAAATTTATGGAACCTTTTTCTACACAGCATAAGATATCTGTAACTCACATTCGTTCGAACAGCTATCTTAACTTAGTCCTTGCTAACGCTCGACGCGAACTTTATTCCATAAATTTTAAAGAAATTCTAAATATATTCCAATCACATTCGATGTTATTCAAATATTTATATCTTAAGCTTTTTTTATTTTTTATTTTGTTCTTCTTTTCTATTTAATAAAACATATTTTACTATAATGCCTAAACCTATTAATTTAATTACTAAATTTATAAGTCCTCCAACAAATGGAATTAAAGTTGTTAACCAAACAATAGCAGATGTAATGATTAGAATACCAAATGTAGCAATATTTTTTTCAATTTTTAATTTCTTACATATAAATTGGTTTATACTTATTGTAAATATTGGAACTCCAATAAATAATAATAAGAAAAGTAAACCTACACCTAATAATGCAACTTCAGCTGTAATTCCTACAATTAATAAAATTATTGCAGCTGCTATTATAGCTACGGTTGTTAAAGCTCCAAATCCTAATGTTGGTAAAATTTTCTTTGATACTAGATAATCTGTTTTTGATAAAAATCTTGGTGCAAGCCATAAAATTAGTAACCAAATTATAGCAACAGTAACAACAAATGTACCTAAATCCCAAATATAATCTTGAATTATATTTGAAACAGTTTTTTCTTTAGACGTATCTAATTTAGTATAATTTACAGAACCTGTAACAGTACCATCTGGGATTTTTAATTCATTTGGAGATGCATAGTTTAAATCTCCATAAATCATAGATTTACCACTTGTAACTAATTCTTCTGATTCATCCCTTTTAGAAAAGTTAATATTTTGAGCTGAAACAAAAGCATTTCTACCAACAGTTCCATTTAAATTTAAAGTATTTGATAAAACTTTAATATCTCTATAAATATATCCGTTTATTGTAGTATTTTGAGAACATGTATATAAATCATAAACTACACCTGAAATATTTAATTCTTGAGATAAAGCAAATAAATTACTAAATATGTATCCCTGTTCACCAACATTTATTTTACTTGCAATTATAAATGCATCGCCACCAATTTGTGAATTAATGTTTACAGTTTTTGCCATAACAAAAAGATTTCCATCAACAACATAATCAATTGTAACTTCATCTCCTGTTAGATAAACATCAGTTTTTTTTATGTCTGCTATAGCAGTTCCACTTGTTTCTTCATGAGATTCTTCACTATGTTCTGGTTCAATAGCAACTACATCATTTTTATTTTCAACATCCGTTTCATTTTCTGCTCTTACAATAGGAATAGCAAGAGAGAAAATAAGTATTGCAATTAAAGCAATGATCGTGAATTTGTTTTTTAACATTCTAAAAACCTCCTAATTTTTATAATATATGTTAAAATATATATCTTTATTGAAACTTTGTCAATAATAAATACTGTTTATTTTTATAATAAACAGTAAAAAAACAATTATTTTACACCTATCTGTATTTTTTTAATATGAGTAAACAAAGAATAAATAATATAAAAATTTAATTAGATTGTTTATAATGATTACATAAATCCTTAATACAACATTCTTCACATTTTGGATTTCTTGCAATACAAGTATTTCTGCCATGATAAACAAGAAGATGGTTAGCATCTTTTAAGGTATCTTTGGGAAATAGTTTAATTAAATCTTGTTCTATTTTTTCTGGAGTTTTTTCTTTAGAAAGTCCTGTTAAATTAGAAATTCTTTTTGCATGTGTATCAACTGCAATTCCTTCTGCAATGCTGAAAACTTCTAATAAGATAACATTAGCGCTTTTTCTTCCAACTCCAGCAAGACTTGTTAGTTCTTTCATAGTATTAGGAACTTGTCCATTATAAAGTTCTAAAACTTGTTTTGCACATAGTTTAATATTTTTAGCTTTGTTTTTATAAAATCCACAAGGATGAATTATTTTTTCTAACTTTTTAATATCTATATTTGCAAAATCTTCAATTGTTTTGCATTCTTTAAATAACACAGGAGTAGTTTTATTTACTCTTTCATCTGTACACTGAGCGGAAAGCATAACAGCTACTACTAACTCAAAAGGTCTAGTGAAATCTAAACTACATGTTGCATCAGGATAAGCTTTTTTTAAACATTCAATTAATTCTTTAGCATTCTTTTTATTCATAAGAAACACCTCTAAGATTATTTGTATAAATTTATTTTATAAGAAAAAATGCAATTAGTCAATAAATAAAATAAACATAAAAAGGAACAAATAAATTTATTTTGTAATATAATATACAAAAAACAAAAGGAGGCAATAAAATGATGATGAAGCATTTGCTAAGAAAAACACTTGCTGTATGTTTAATTGGATTAGGTTTAGGAATATTACTTGTTTTATTACTTCCTATAACAGGTTGGTTATTTATAATAGGAGTGGCAGTTGTTTGCGTTGGATTTGCATGGCTTGCTTGCTAAAATAAAGGGAGGGAAATACATATGACTATTGTTGTTAAAAAAGTGCCTAGGTTTTTAAGGGGGGTTTTTAAGCTTATATTTGGCATAAAAGAATAGAACGTAAAATAATAATTGTTGCACAATTCTTTTTCAAATCAATATTACAATAAATCAAGATACTAAAAAAAGAGCTCTTAAGCTCTTTTTACTTTTCCATCTTTTAAACATTTAGCACATACATAAATTCTTTTAGTTTCACCATCAACTATTGCTTTAACACTTCTTAAGTTTGGTTTCCATGTACGTGGTGATCTTTTACTTATATGTGAACGAGTAATGCTAAGTTTGTTTCCATGAGTTGCTGCTTTTTCGCAGATTGCACATTTTGCCATTAAAATTGCACCTCCTAAATTCTTTCTTAATAAATTGACTAATAACAAGTTTATCATAAAAGTAAAAAAAAAACAAGTATTTTTTGAAAATTATGAAAAATTCCTTGCAAAAGCTGAAAAATGTGGTATAATTATTAGGCTAATAAAAAGAAAGGATTGAAAAAAATGAGTTGTAAAGTAGAAAAAACAAAAAATGCAAATGAAGTTAAATTAGAAATAACAGTAGAGGCATCAAAATTTGATGAAGCTATAAAAAAAGTATATTTTAAAAGTGCAAAATATTTTAATATACCAGGTTTTAGAAAAGGTAAAGCACCAATGCAAATAGTAGAAAAATATTATGGGAAAGAAATTTTCTATGAAGATGCATTTAATGAAGTTGCAGAAGTTGCATTAGAAGAAGCTATAAAAGAAAATAAATTAGATGTTGTAAGTAGACCAGATATAGACGTTACTCAAATTGAAAAGGGAAAAGATTTAATATTTACAGCAGTAATGCAAACAAAACCAGAAGCTGAACTTGGAAAATATAAAGGTATAGAAATTAAAAAAATAGAGTATAATGTAACAGACGAAGATATTAACCATGAATTAGGACATATGCAAGAACATAATTCAAGATTAATCACTATAGAAGATAGACCAGTAGAAAAAGGTGATATTGCTACAATTGATTTTGAAGGATTTGTTGATGGAAAAGCATTTGATGGTGGAAAAGCTGAAGGCCATGAACTAGAAATAGGAAGTAATACATTTATACCAGGATTTGAAGATCAAGTAATTGGAATGAAAATTGATGAAGAAAAAGATATAAATGTTAAATTCCCAGAAGAATATTTCTCAAAAGAACTTGCAGGAAAAGATGCAACATTCAAAGTTAAAGTTCATGAAATAAAGAAAAAAGAATTACCAGAACTTGATGATGAATTTGCAAAAGATGTAAGTGAATTTGATACATTAAAAGAATTAAAAGCTGATATAAAAGCAAAACAGGAAGAACAAAATAAAGAAAAAGCAAAATATGAAACTCAAGATGCAGTTATAAAAGCTTTATGTGAAGATATAAAAGTAGATATTCCATCAGGAATGATTGAGATGGAAGTTGAAAATATGTTAAAAGACATTGAACAAAGATTGTCTTACCAAGGATTAAAATTAGAACAATATCTTCAAATGATGGGTAAAACAGCTGAAGATATGAAAAAAGAATACGAACCTCAAGCAATAGATGCTATAAAATCAAGATTAGCTTTAGAAGCAGTTGTTAAAGCAGAAAAAATTAAAGCAACAGATAAAGAAATAGAGGAAAAGATGAAAGAAATGGCTAAAAACTATGGAAAAGAAAATGATGAAGAATTCATGAAAAATGAAAATGTAAGAAACTACATAAAACAAGGAATTGAATCAGAAAAAGCTATTGATTTCTTAGTAGAAAATGCAAAAATAAAATAAAAATTAAGTGAAAGGCTGGGGGTAAAATACAATTAGTTAACTTTTACTCTTGGCTTTTTTGCAATTTATACTAAATTCGATATAATACAGTTATTCGAATAAAACCATAATTAGGAGGAAAGAATATGTTAGAAAAAAACAGTTTAGTACCATATGTTATTGAACAAACAAGTAAGGGAGAAAGATCTTATGATATATTCTCTAGATTATTAAAAGATAGAATAATATTTTTAGGAGAAGATGTAAATCCAACAACATCAAGTTTAATTATAGCTCAATTATTGTTCCTAGAATCAGAAGATCCAGATAAAGAAATAAGTCTTTATATAAACTCTCCAGGTGGTTCTATAACAGATGGAATGGGAATTATAGATACAATGAATTATATAAAATGTCCTGTTTCTACAATATGTATAGGAATGGCAGCAAGTATGGGGGCAGCACTTTTAGCGGCAGGAGAAAAAGGAAAAAGATTTGCTACACCAAATGCTGAAATATTAATTCACCAACCATTAATCGGTGGTGGAGGAATTTCTGGCCAAGCAACAGAAGTAAAAATCCATGCAGACCACTTAGTAAAAACCAGAGAAAAACTAAATAAATTCTTAAGTGAAAGAACAGGTCAATCAATTGAAACTATAGAAAGAGATACAGAAAGAGATAATTATATGACAGCAGAAGAAGCTTTAAAATATGGATTAATTGATGGGATTATGGATAAAAGAAACTAAATTACAAAAATATAAAAAGGGAGAAAAATAATGGCAAAAAATAATACTACACCTAAAAGTGTAAGATGTTCATTTTGTGGAAAAGCACAAGAAAGTGTAAGAAAAATAGTAGCAGGACCAGGGGTATATATTTGTGATGAATGTGTAGATTTATGTACAAGTATAATAGAAGCAGAATTATATGACGATGAAAAAGCAGGATATACATTAAATGAATTAAATGATGTTCCAACTCCAAGTGAAATAAAAAAAGTTTTAGATGATTATGTAATTGGTCAAGATGAAGCAAAAAGAACTTTGTCAGTTGCTGTATATAATCATTATAAAAGAATAGCTCATGAAGAATATTCTAAACAAGATGATGTTGAAATTCAAAAAAGTAATATTCTACTTTTAGGTCCTACAGGATGTGGAAAAACATTACTTGCAAGAACACTTGCAAAAATTTTAAATGTTCCATTTGCAATAGCAGATGCAACAACATTAACTGAAGCAGGATATGTTGGAGAAGATGTTGAAAACATTTTGCTAAAACTAATTCAAGCTGCTGATGGAGATGTTCAAAAAGCGGAAAAAGGAATTATATATATAGATGAAATAGACAAGATAACTAGAAAATCAGAAAATCCATCTATAACAAGAGATGTAAGTGGTGAAGGAGTGCAACAAGCATTGTTAAAAATAATAGAAGGAACAGTAGCTTCTGTACCACCACAAGGAGGAAGAAAACATCCTAACCAAGAATTAATACAAATCAACACAGAAAATATACTTATTATTTGTGGTGGAGCTTTTGAAGGTCTTGAAAATATTATAAGAGATAGAACTGGGGAAAAGGCAATTGGATTTGGAAAACAAGTTAAAAGTTCAAAAGAGATAAATCAATATGAAATATTTAAAGAACTATTACCACAAGATTTATTAAAATTTGGGCTTATTCCAGAATTTATAGGAAGATTACCAATAATAGCAACATTAAAAGATTTAGATAAGGAAGCTTTAATAGAAATATTAGTAGAACCTAAAAATTCTTTAGTAAAACAATATCAAAAATTATTTGAAATTGATGGAGTAGAATTAGTATTTCAAAAAGAAGCGTTAGAAGCAATTGTTGATAAAGCAATTGAAAGAAAAACAGGTGCAAGAGGACTTCGCTCTATAATTGAAGAAATAATGAGAGATATTATGTTTGAAATACCTTCTAATCCTAAAATAGAAAAATGTATTATAACAAAAGCAACTGTAGTAGACAATGCAGGACCTGAAACAGTAATAAACGAAAATAAAGAAATAAAAAAAGTGGTTGCTGGAAAGAAAAAAAGACAAGTGCCACAAAATAGCCAAAAAGAAACAGCGTAAAAACTGTTTCTTTTTTGATTTCAAAATGTTAAAATACACTTGAAATATACATAAAAACAATATATAATACTATTAATTTCATTGTAAAGGAGGGTTAGTAATGAATAACGCTGTAATATTAACCAACTTACAGGTATTAGAACGGTATAAAAACCAAAATACTAAGGAAGCAATACTCGCTAGAGAATATATTAATCAAGGTTATGAAATAGCAGTAATAGAATGTGATTTTTTCTCAAGACTTAATAAAAATCCACCTTTTTTAAATGATATAAGTATGGAGGCCTTAAAGAAAAAATATCCAAATTCGAAAATTAATATTCGATATATTATTGATACTTCATTAATTGATAGTAATAAAATAGTAGTTGCTTTCAAAAAGAGTTAATATTAGTAAATAAATTATTCATAACTAATCAACGAAAGGGAAACATTTTTATTGTGTTTCCTTTTTCTTAATTTTATCTATAAACTCAAATCAGCAATAATAAAAGATGACCAAGGTAGGGTTATTCTTGTAAAAGAATAATTAATATAAATCATGTATTCATAATGGACATTCTATTATAAATATACTTTATAAGGGGTGCTTTATGAAGATAGTTTCAATAAAAAAGAAGAATATATTAAAATTAAGTATGGTGATTGTTTTTATTATTATGATAGGAGTATTTTCAACATCATTTGGTATGCAAAGTTATTATAAATTAGATTTCTCAACTGGGTTAGTAACAGCAAGTAAACTAAATGTAAGAAGTGGTCCAAGTACCACATATCCTGTAGTTACAACAGTTAATAAAAATGAATATGTAAGAGTATTAGCGGGAATAGGGACTTGGTATGTGATACAAACAGATGGAGATTATATAGGAGCTGTAAGTAAAAAATACATAAAGGCAATATATCCAAGTAGTTCTGGAAGTAATGGCGTAAGCAATCAAGGGAGTAATACATCTGGTGGAAATACTATAGCCTCAAACAATATGAACCAAGATGAACAGGAGATATTCAATTTAATAAATAAACAAAGAACCAACAATGGATTAACACCACTAAAAATAGATGAAGAAGTTCAAAAAGTGGCAAGAATAAAAGCAGAAGATATGGTTACCAATAATTACTTTTCACATCAATCACCAACATATGGTTCACCATTTGATATGTTAAAGAGTTTTAAAATTTCTTATAAATCTGCAGGAGAAAATATAGCAGCAAATTCTAGCAATACAGGAGCTGTCAATGCATGGATGAATTCATCAGGACATAGAGCCAATATATTAAGTAGTAATTATAATTATACAGGAATAGGAGTAGTCAGTAGTCCAAGATATGGTAAAATATATGTACAACAATTTATAGGAAAATAAATTGTTGTACTTTAAAAAAGTAATATTTATTAATATATGAGGAACAAGAAAGTGATGAGTATATAATTTGATTTATAAATGTCGAAATTTGACGAACGATTTTTGTTGACAAACTATTCAATATTATTTTATAATATTGGCAGAATATAAATTTGGAAAGGAGGCGAAAAATATGGACGAGAGAAAGTTTGAAGAGTTATTATTAAAGAACAATGATAATCTTATTCAAAAAATGGATATTAAATTTGAAGATATGCTAATAAAAAATAATGAAACATTAATGAAAAAAATGGATGAAAAAATAGATAAGGCATTAATAAAAAATAACGAAACATTAATGAAAAAAATAAAGAAAGAAATAAATTTAGAAATTATTGAATCAGAAAAGAGACAAAATAGTAAATTAGCTTATCTAGAGTATACCTATGGTGAAAAAATTTCTGCTATTTTTGATAAAATACAATCAATGGAAGAAATAATGATAAGGAATGAAAAAGAAAATCAAAAATACAGAGAAGTTGTAGATCATCATAGTGATATTTTGTATTCACATGATTTTAGGATCTCTAACATAGAAAAGAAAGTTAGTTCAAATTAATTTTAATTCAGAATTCAAAAATAAATAAAAAGTAGTGGGTATATATATTATTTCTAAATAATTGGATGTAATATATATGCCCACTATTAAATTAAATAAAAAATTAAGCAAAAACATTGAAAGCAAAAAATTGATATGATAGAATAAAAAAAGAAAAAAAGTGGATGCTAAAATGGGGGAAAACGTTAATGAAAAAAATGTTAATCATAATTGTAGTTTTAGCAGGTATATTAATAAGTATGATTATATATAAAAATATGGCTGTTAGCAGTAAAAACAATGTAAACATACAAGAAATAAAAAAAATTGAAGAAAAAATTTCAAAAATTTATTTATGGAAAGAAGTAACTGGTGATGCTTTACCAGAATTTGAAGATATAAATGAAGTAACAGACGCATGGATGTGGGAAGTTGTAAAGAAAAATATAGATAAATTTGAAGTAAGTTATGATGAGATAGTACAAACTTCAAAAGAAATATTTGGGCAAAATATTAATAAAGAATTTCCTAAAAGTGGAAATGTAAGTTATAAATATGATGTAGAAAAAGATATTTATATACCAACAGAAGTAACATTAGACCAAATGGAGGATGTATTTATTATATCAGACATACACAAGAATGAAGGCGGATATGAAGTAGAAATTATAGAATACCTAGAAGATTATTCAAATGAGCAGAAAGTAGTTATTAGAAATTTAGTAGAAGAAGAAATTGGACAAGTAAGTAGTAGTGAAAGTGAAACCAAAATAAAAGAAATTGTAAAAGAAAATGTAAGTAGATTTAATAAAAAGAAAGTTTTTTTAAAAAAAGAGGATAATAGATTAATTGTACAAAAAGTAACAAAAATACAGGAGTAAGATATGATAAAAGAACTTGATAGATGTAACATATGTCCACATAATTGTAACATTAGTAGAAATGCAGGAAAAATAGGACGTTGCAGAGCAACTGATAAAATAAAAATTGCATTATACTCAACACATAATTTTGAAGAACCATGTATTAGTGGAGAAAAAGGCTCTGGAACAGTCTTTTTCTCTAATTGCAATTTGAATTGTGTTTATTGTCAAAATTATGAAATAAGTCAGATGGGAAAAGGAAAGGAAATAACTATAGAAGAGTTATCAAAAATACTTATAAAACAACAAGAAAAAGGAGTAGAAAATATAAATTTGGTAACTCCTACCAGTTACGTACCACAAATTATAGAAGCAATAAAGATTGCTAAAAAAGAAGGACTAAATATTCCTATTGTATATAACACAAATGGCTATGAAAATATAGATACAATAAAAATGTTAGATGGATATATTGATATATATTTACCAGATTTAAAATATGCAGAAAACGAATTAGCTAAAAAATATTCTAAGGTAGACAATTATTTTGAAATAGCAACAGAAACAATTATAGAAATGATAAAACAAGTAGGAATTCCAAAATTCAATGAAAGAGGATTGATGAAAAAAGGTGTAATGGTAAGACATTTAGTTTTGCCCAATAATATAGAAAATAGCAAAAAAGTTTTGAAGTGGCTAGTGGGAAATTTACCAAAAGAAATTTATATAAGTGTAATGGCACAATATTTTCCAACATATAAAGCAAAAGATTTCGGAGAAATAAATAGAAAATTAACGAAAGAAGAGTGGATAGAGGTAGAAGAATATATACAAAATCTTGGTATAGAGAATGGATATATTCAAGAACTTCGGAGAACATGAAGAGGAATATGTACCCAATTGGGATTTGTAATAAAAATAAAATATCTACTTATAATTAGTTAGTATATACTATAGAATAAACAAATAACTTGAATAATTAGGTAAATAACGTTACAGGTTCACAAGTATCTTCAGCATTGACAGCTGAATACGAAAACATTCCGTACATGTATTATTAGGATTGGTTTTTCCAATCCTTTTTCTAATTTATTTTTTTCAATTTGATATACTCTTCGAAAGTACACATAAAAAGTTATTATCGAGCAATAAACATAATACAATTATTTTAACCAAAACAAAATGTGAATAACTTATGAATTGAAAATGCACATTTTAATGTTATTCACAAAGTTATCCACAGTATCCACATTAAATCATCCACAGTTAAGATATTAAATTGTAAAGAAAAGTGAGTTACATAATTATACATAAAAGTAATAAATTAGTAACATTTTTGTAATAAAAGGCAAGAAAAAGATAGAAAAAAATCAAAACAAAAAAGAAAAGCTCGAAAAATGCATGGAAATTGAAATATTTATGAAATATTTTTGTAAAAAAATAAAAGGAAAATATAAAATTTGTATTGTGGATAACTATAAATAACATCATATTTTTTTTAACATACAATATATTATAGAATTGTATGAAAAGGAGGAAAATGGTATATTAATATCATTTATATAATATGTTAAAAAAATTAAGAAAAATATTTAGAAAAAAATTAGAACGTTCATTAAATAAAAAAGATATAGATAAAAATGAATTAGAAAAATTTTTAAAAGAGGGAGCTATTCTAGTAGATGTTCGTAGCCCTCAAGAATATAGAGAAGGACATATAGAAAGTGCAACACTAATTCCAGAATATGAGCTTATGAGTAAACATTCAAAAACTTTTAAATCTAAAGATGAAATAATCATTTTATATTGTTCTAATGGATTAAGAAGTAAAAAAGCACAACAAAAATTAGAAAAGCTGGGATATATAAATGTTTACAATTTAGCTAATGATTTAAAATAAACTATTGTGATTTTTTTACGTTTATGTTAAAATATCAATATAATATAGTATTAAACAGGAGGAAAGATGAATAACAGACAAGAACACATCAGGAATTTTAGTATTATTGCACATATTGATCATGGTAAATCAACTTTAGCAGATAGATTAATTGAAATGACAGGTGTATTATCTAAAAGAGAAATGGAAAGTCAAGTTTTGGATAATATGGATATAGAAAAAGAAAGAGGAATAACAATTAAATCTCAAGCTGTAAGGATGATTTACAAAGCTAAAGATGGACAAGAATATACATTTAATTTAATAGATACTCCAGGTCATGTTGATTTTAATTATGAGGTTTCTAGAAGTTTGGCTGCGTGTGATGGAGCTATTTTAGTTGTAGATTCAAGTCAAGGCGTAGAAGCGCAAACTTTAGCAAATGTATATTTAGCGATTGATAATAATTTAGAGATTCTACCAGTACTGAATAAAATAGACTTGCCAAATGCAAGAGTAGAAGAAGTAAAAAAAGAAATAGAAGATATAATTGGAATACCTGCCGAGGATGCTCCTTGTATTTCAGCAAAATCAGGGTTAAATGTAGAAGAAGTATTAGAAAGAATAGTAACAGATATACCTGCGCCAAATGGTAATGAAAATGAGAAAACAAAATGTTTAATATTTGATTCTTATTATGATAATTATAAAGGTGCTTTAGCTTATGTAAGAGTGGTAGATGGAACTGTAAAAGTTGGTGATGAAATAAAATTAATGGCTGCAAACAAAACATTTACAGTTGCAGAAGTAGGATATTTCTTACCTGGAAATTATATGCCAACAAATGAAATAAAAGCAGGAGAAGTTGGGTATATTGCAGCATCAATAAAGAGTTTGTCAGATATACATGTTGGAGATACTATAACTCTAAATGATAACCCTGCAGATAAACCTTTGAAGGGATATAAAAAAGTTACTCCTATGGTATATTGTGGATTATATCCAATAGATGGAAGTCAATATGAAGATTTAAAAGAAGCATTAGAAAAATTGAAATTAAATGATGCTGCATTAGAATATGAACAAGAATCTTCTGTTGCATTAGGTTTTGGATTTAGATGTGGATTTTTAGGATTGCTTCATTTAGAAATAATTGAAGAAAGATTAGATAGAGAATTTGATTTAGGATTAATTACAACAGCACCATCAGTTATTTATAAAGTATATAAAACAGACGGACAAGTTATGGAATTATATAATCCTGAAGACTTACCAAAGCCTCAAGAAATATCTTATATAGAAGAACCATATGTAACAGCAAATATCTTGACTCCTAAAGAGTATGTAGGAAATATAATGGAGCTATGTCAACGAAGACGTGGTGTCTATATAGATATGAAATACCTAGATGAAAACAGAGTGACATTAATATATGAAATGCCATTAAATGAAATAATATATGACTTTTTTGATAATCTAAAATCTAAAACAAAAGGATATGCATCATTAGATTATGAATTTAAAAATTATAGAAAATCAAATCTTGTAAAATTAGATATTTATATAAATGGAGAAATGGTAGATGCATTAAGTTTTATAGTTCACAAAGATGGAGCATATGACAGAGGAAAGAAAATGGTAGAAAAACTAAAAACAGTTATACCAAGAAAATTATTTAAAATACCAATTCAAGCAGCAATAGGAGGACAAATCATTGCAAGAGAAACGATTTCAGCAATGAGAAAAGATGTATTAGCTAAATGTTATGGAGGAGATATTACAAGAAAGAAAAAGTTATTAGAAAAGCAAAAAAGAGGAAAGAAAAAAATGCGTGAAATAGGTAATGTTGAAATACCACAAGAAGCATTTTTATCAGTATTAAAGTTAGATGATGAATAACAAAGAAAGGGAAAAAATGAAAGGTAAAAATCAAAAACAAAAAGAATTTCATAAAGAAGAAAATCAAAAAGAAAAGTATTATGACGACCAAGTAGAAGGTAGAAATTCTGTATTAGAATTATTAGAAAGTGGAAAAGATATAAATAAAATATTTGTAACAAGAGGAGAAAAACATGGTTCGATTAATAAAATAATTGCAATAGCAAAAGAGAAAAAAGTAATTATTGTAGAAAAAGATAAAAGACAGATGGATGAAATGGCACAAACGCAAAATTATCAAGGAGTAATTGCAATTGTTCCACCATTTGAATATTGTGAAATAGAAGATATACTAGAAGAAACAAAGAGAAAAAAAGAAGAACCATTTGTTTTAATTTTAGATGGAATTGAAGATCCGCATAATTTGGGATCAATAATTAGAACAGCTGAAACAGCAGGGGTCCATGGGATAATAATTCCAAAAAGAAGAGCTGCTGGAGTAAATAGCACTGTAAATAAGGTATCTGCAGGAGCTGTGGAACATATGAAAATAGCTAGAGTAACTAATATATCAGATGCTATACAAAAATTAAAAAATGCTGGGCTATGGATTTGTGGAACAGATATAAATACAAATAAATATTATTATAACCAGGATTTAAAAGGTCCTTTGGGAATAGTAATTGGAAACGAAGGTAGTGGAATAAGTAGTAAAGTAAAGAATAATTGTGACTTTTTAGTAAAAATACCAATGAAAGGAAAAGTTACATCTTTAAATGCATCAGTTTCTACAGGAATAATAATATATGAAGCATTAAAACAAAGAATGTAAAGGGAGGAAAAAGCAATGATGACAAAAAAGAAAAGAAATTTATTAATGATAGGAATTCCAGCAATTATAATTTTTATAACAATAGTAGTATTATTTATCTTATACTTAACTACAGATATGTTTAAGTCAAATCAAACACTTTTCTTCAAGTATTTAGGAAAAAATACTGATAATTTATTGCAAATAAAAGAAATTTTTAATGATACACAATATAGTGAATTTTATAATTCAAGCAAATATAATAAAAATTCAGAATTTAATATTAATTATGTAGAAAATTATGAAACAACTTCAGAGAATACTAGTAATTCAATTAATAATTTAAAATTGACACTTGATGAAGATGTTGATAGTGAAAATAATTATAGATATGGAAAACTTGAATTATTAAATAAAGAAAAAAGTCTTGCTCAAATAGATTTAATAAAAGATAATGATACATATGGAATTGGCTTTCCAGAATTAATTAAACAATACTTGTTAATAGAGAATGAGGATTTAAAAGAAAAATTAGGTGAAACATTTAACTTTGAAGAAATAGATAGTGTACTCGATAAGTTTGATATAAAAATAATTAAAGATATGAAATTTAGCGATGAGGAATTAGAAAAATTAAAAAGTAAATATTTAAATTTGATTAGTGGTAAAATTTCAAAAGATAAGTTTTCTAAAAAAACAAATCAAAAATTAAACATAAATGAAAATACAATATCTACAAATGAATATAAACTTACTTTAACTAAAGAACAAATAAATGATATTTTTTTAGATGTTTTACAAACAATAAAAGAGGATGAAACTATTTTAAACAAAATAGAACAAATCAAAAATGCTATTCCTGAAGGCATGATGCAAGAGGATTTAAAACAAGTATATGTTAGTAGTATAGAAAATATTATTGAAGAAATAAATAAAAACAACATAGGAACAGAAGAAATAAGTATTGCAGTGTATGAAAGGAAGGGAACAACTTTAAAAACATTAATACAAACGCCAAAAAATCAAATTGAATTAGATTTTTTAAATAATGGACAAGAAAAATATGGTGATATATTAATTTCACAAAATGAGAAATTAACAAATAAAATAATATTGAAACAAAAAGATAATGATATTGAATGTACTGTAGAGAATTATATTAATGGAGAAACACAAACAATAACTTTAAAAATTAACAATGAAATAAATGATAATGAAGCAATAAAAAAAATAAGTACTACATATATATATGATGCAAATAAGGTTGATTTAAATTATTATGAAAAGATAAGAAAATCAGATCAAATAGACAAAAGAATAGAGTTTGATGATAAAAATAGTATAAATTTAAGCAAACTTGAACAGGATAAGGCTAATGAAATTCTAAATAAAGTTATTAATACAATCTCAGAAAAAGCAATCTCACTTGCTGAAGAAATAAAAATAACAGATATACAAATAATGTTAAAAAATATAGGGTTAATTAGTGATGTTGGTAATATTGATACAAGCGAAATATCAGAAGTTCAAAAGAAAAGATTTAATTCAGAACTTGAAATTTTACAAGGAGAAGAATTATATGGTGAAAGAATTTTGCAAATAATAGATATAATAGGTGACAGTATTACAAATCTAGAAGTTGTATCTAATATGGAATTAAGAATTGAACTAAATAAAGGACATGGAAACGAAGAATTAACCAAAATTTTAAAAGATTTCTTAGAAAAAAATAAAAGTAGGAAATATAGTGTAGCAGTTGAATATGATGAGAATACTGGATTAGTAAATAATTTGATGTTAACATTAATCAAAAGAGATAGATAACTTAAAAATATTATATAAAGGGACTGGTTTATTTTTATACTGGTCCTTTTATTAAAAATATTAATAAAAATAATTTACAACAAAAAAATGATATGATATACTTTAGAAAAAAATATAGGAGTGAGAAATATGACAGAGGCTGATAAAAATTTTATTAATACATGTAAAGAAATAATAGAAAATGGATATTCTTCTGAAGGTACAAATGTTAGAACAAGATGGGAAGATGGTAGTGAAGCTAACTATATTTCCATAGTTGGAGTAACTAACAAATATGATGTAGGAAAAGAATTTCCTATGATAACATTAAGAAATAATAGTAAAACTGTTATGCGAGCAATAGATGAAGTTTTATGGATTTGGCAAAAAAAATCGAATAATATTAATGATTTAAATTCTCATATATGGGATCAATGGGCAGACGAAAATGGAACAATAGGAAAAGCGTATGGATATCAAATGGGCAAAAAATATAAATTTAAAACAAAAGATGGAATTAAAGAAATGGATCAAGTTGATTTCATTTTATATTTACTTCAAAACGATCAGTCAAGTCGTAGAATAATGACAAATATATTTAACCATGAAGAATTAAAAGATATGAGATTGGAACCATGTGCATATGGAACACAATGGTTAGTAAAACAGGGAAAATTACATTTAATATTGAATCAACGTTCACAAGATATGTTGGCAGCAAATGGATGGAATGTAATGCAATATGCAGCTCTTCAATCTATGTTTGCACAAATAGCTGAACTAGAAGTGGGAACATTAACTCATAATATTGGAGATTGTCATATTTATGATAGACATATTCCATTGGTAAAAAAATTATTAGAAGCAGAAGCTATGGATGTTCATCCTAAATTAATAATTAAAAATTCTACTAAAAATTTTTATGATTTCAAAGTAGAAGATTTTGAAATTCAAGGATACGATTATAATAAAGAAGTAAAAATTGGAAAAATTCCAGTAGCGGAATAAATAGAAAATAATATTAATAAAGCTTTAAGGAGAGTAAAGTATGTTAAGTATAGTAGTAGCTAAATCAAAAAACAATATAATAGGAAAGGACAATAAACTTATTTGGAATCTGCCTGAAGATTTAAAGCGCTTTAAAGAATTAACAACAGGCCATACTATTATTATGGGAAGAAAGACTTTTGAATCTATAGGAAGAGTATTGCCTAATAGAAAACACATAATATTTAGTCAAAATCCAGACCTTAATATAGAAAAAGAAAACGTACAGGTAGTACATTCATTATTGGAGATACAAGAATTGATTGAAGGAAAAGAAGAAGCTTTTGTTATAGGTGGTTCTATGATTTATAACTTTTTAATGCCATATGTCCAAAAAATGTATGTTACTGAAATTGATGAGGAATTTGATGGGGATTCATTTTTTCCTAAAATAAATACAGATAACTGGAAAGAAGTTGAAAGAATTCAAGGTATAAAAAATGAACAAAATAATTTAGATTATCAGTTTGTTACGTATAAAAGAATTAAATAAAAAGATAGCTTTTGGTTAAACTATAATTATCACATATAAAGGAGATAAATCATGTTTAAACCAAGAGCTATTTATTTTGAAAAAGAAATATTAAATTATACTTTAGGAAAAGAATTGATGGATAAATATAAAGACATTCCTAAAGTAGAAATAGAAAATCATAATAATATAGAAGAAATGAGAAAAAAAGAAAACAAAGAATTTGCACATATGAAAGAAAATTTGGTTATTGGAATTAGAAAAACACATAAATTTGTAGAGAATCACAAAACATCAGATTTTTTAGTGCCATATACGTCTTCGCGGATGTACAGCCTCTTGTATGTATTGTTATTTAGTGTGTAATTATAATAAATGTGCATATTTAAGATTATTTGTTAATAGAGAACAAATGATGGAAAAGATAATAAAAACATCGGAAAAATCAGAAAAAGAATTAACGTTTGAAATAGGAAGTAATAGTGACTTGATTTTAGAAAATACAATTACAAATAATCTTCCATGGACTATAGAAAAATTTAAAAATACAAGTAAAGGAAAATTAACATTTCCTACTAAATTTGATATGGTAGATGATATTTTAGATTTGGATCATAAAGGTAAAATAACGATTAGAATGAGTATTAATCCAGAAGAAATTATAAATAAAGTAGAATTTGGAACATCTAGACTTAAAGGAAGGATTGAAGCTATAAATAAATTAAAGGAAGCGGGATATAATGTAGGAATATTGATTGCACCAGTAATTCTAGTAAATAATTGGAAACATCTATATAGAGAACTAATTGAAAGATTGAGTAAGGAATTAACTGAAAAAGTAAAAAAAGATGTGTTTTTCGAAATAATATTTATGACTTACAGTTATGTGCATACTAAGATAAATGAAGATGCATTTCCCAATAGCATTAATTTATATGATAAAGAAATAATGACAGGAAGAGGTAGAGGAAAGTATATGTATAAAAGAGACGTAAGAGAAGATGGAGAAAAGTTTTTACGAGAACAAATGCATAAATATTTTCCAAATAACAATATAGAATATATAGTATAATTATAAGTAAAATTTACCTGTGGTAAATAGTTGTATTTTTTAGTCAAAAAACCTTTAAAAAAACCTAAAAATGTTATACAATATAAAAAAATCAGATTTAGGAGAGGAATATGAATAAAAAGTGGCAAATATATGAAACAAATAAAGAAAAAGTAAAAGAGTTAGAAGAAAAATATGGTATTAATGAATTACTTGCTACAATTTTAGTAAATAGAAATATTGTAAATAAAGATGAAATCAGATTGTTTTTAAAGCCTACAAGAAATGATTTCCATGATCCATTTCTAATTAAAGATATGGATATAGCAGTAGAAAGAATATTAAAAGCAATTGAAGAAAGGCAAAAAGTTACGATATATGGTGATTATGATGTAGATGGAATAACTAGTATAACAGTATTAAAAAGTTTTTTAAAAGATGTTGGTTTAGAAGTAGATTCATATATACCAAATAGACTAGAAGAAGGATATGGATTAAATAAAGAAGCTGTTAAGAAAATTGCAGATAGTGGTTGTCAATTAATGATTACAGTTGATTGCCGGAATTTCTGCAGTTGAAGAAATTGACTATGCAACTGAATTAGGAATAGAAACAATAGTAACAGACCACCACGAACCAGGAACAGAACTTCCAAAAGCACTAGCAGTTATAGATAATAAAAGAAAAGATACCACATATCCATTTAGAGAATTAGCTGGAGTAGGTGTTGCATTTAAAGTAATTCAGGCTTTAGGAACTAAATTAGGACTAAAAGAAGAATCATATTTAAAATATTTAGATATAGTATGTTTAGGAACAATATCAGATATAGTTCCATTAGTAGATGAAAATAGAGTTATTGCAAAACTTGGATTAATGCTTGTAGAGAAAACAAGAAACATTGGATTAAGATCTATTATAAATTCATCTGGATATAAAAAAATAGATTCAACAACAATATCATTTGGAGTAGCACCAAGAATAAATGCTTGTGGAAGAATGGGAAAAGCAGGAGAAGCATTAGAATTATTTTTATCATCAAATATTAATACAGTAAACGAATTAACAAAAAGATTAAATGATCATAATAGTGTAAGACAGGCAACAGAAAAAGCTATTTATGAAAATGTAATAGAAAAAATAGAAAAAGAAAATTTAAATGATAATAAAGTACTTATTGTAACAGGAGAAAATTGGCATCATGGAGTAATAGGGATAGTATCTTCTAAGATAACTGATATGTATTTTAAACCAAGTATATTATTAAGTTTCGAAGAAGATGGTATAGGAAAAGGATCTGGAAGGAGTATACCAGGATTTGACTTACACGAGGCTTTATCTAAATGTTCAGACAAAATTGAAAAATTTGGTGGACATAGTATGGCTGTTGGAATTACTGTAAAAAAAGAAGAATTAGAAGATTTTAAACAAGAACTTGAAAAAATAGCAACTGAAAGTAAAATTGAAGAAATTATTCCAATTGTAAATATAGATGCGAAGATAAACTTAAGTGATATTAATAAAGAAATGGTTCAAAGTTTAAAACAATTAGAACCATTTGGAGAAGCAAATAAGATGCCAATATTTGCATTTAAGAATTTAAAGATAGATTCAATAAGAGCATTATCAGAAGGAAAACACTTAAAATTAACATTAAAAGACAATAATAATATAATAAATGCAATAGGATTTAATATGGGATATTTAGTAGATGAATATAGAATTGGAGATAAAATAGATGTTGCAGGAGTATTAGAAATAAATTCTTTTAATGGTGTAGATAATTTACAAATTAATATGAAAGATATAATGAAGTCAATATAAATGAAAATAAAAGGGACGTGATAACATGCAAGAAACTAAAGAAATAACAGTACAAGATATAATATCAAAAAGAAAAGAACACTCTAGAAGAGTTGATAACAAACTAATTTTAAAAGCATATAACTATGCTTTTAGTCATCATGGAGATCAACTTAGAAAATCTGGAGAACCATACATAATACATCCTCTTAATGTTGCATATATATTAGCCGAAATAGGATTAGATGATAATACAATATGTGCTGCACTTTTACATGATGTGGTTGAAGATACAGAAGTTACAGAAGCGGATATAAAAAATGAATTTGGAGAAGAGATTAATTATTTAGTTGCAGGAGTTACCAAACTTAGTAATATTTCATTTGCATCTGTTGAAGAACAACAGGTAGAAGATTATAGAAAAATGTTTCTTGCTATGGGAAAAGATATTAGAGTTATTATCATAAAATTAGCCGATAGACTTCATAACATGCGAACATTAAAATATTTAAAAAGAGATAGACAAATAGCAAATGCAAAAGAAACGATGGAATTATATGCACCTCTTGCAAATAGATTGGGTTTATATTCTTTAAAATGGGAATTAGAGGACCTAGGTTTTAAGTATCTACATCCAGATGAATATCATGAACTAGTAGAAGGAATTAATAAAAAAAGAGATGAAAGACTTAAATTTATTGAAAAGATTATGAATGATATCAGAGTGTCTTTAAAGAAACACAGAATAGATGCGGAAGTAACTGGAAGAGCAAAACATTTATATAGTATATATAGAAAAATGAAAAGAGATAATAAAACTTTAGAGCAAATTTATGATTTGTTTGCTTTAAGAATTTTAGTTAATTCAGTAAAAGATTGTTATGCAGCACTTCGGAGTTGTACATGAATTATATAGCCCAATGCCAGGAAGATTTAAAGACTACATAGCTGTTCCAAAACCTAATATGTATCAATCAATCCATACTACACTTTTAGGAGAAAAAGGAACTCCATTTGAAGTGCAAATACGTACATGGGAAATGCATAGAATAGCAGAATATGGTATCGCAGCACACTGGGCATATAAAGAAGCAAGTTATTTAGGAAGAAAACAAGTTGTAAAAGTTGAAGAAGATAAATTATCATGGCTTCGTGAAACTTTAGAGTGGCAAAAAGAAATGGAAGACCCTCAAGAGTTTTTGGAAACATTAAAAACAGAGTTATTTGAAGATGAAGTATATGTATTTACACCAAAGGGAGCAATTAAAGTATTACCAAGAGGAGCTACACCAATAGATTTTGCATATAGCATACATGAGCAAATAGGACATCATATGACGGGTTGTAAAATTAATAGTAAAATGATGCCTATTATAACACCTTTAAATACGGGGGATATAGTTGAAATAATAACATCAGATAATTCAAATGGACCAAGTAGAGATTGGCTAAAATTAGTAAAAAGTTCAAGTGCTAAAAATAAAATAAAAGGCTGGTTTAAAAAAGCTCAAAAAGCAGAAAACATTGAAAAAGGGAAAGAACTAATCGAAAAAGAAATAAAAAGAATTGGTTTAACACATGCAGACTTATTTAAAAACGAATATATCGAACCAATGCTTGGAAAATACAACTATAAAAACTTAGAAGAAATGTATGCAGCAGTTGGATTTGGAGCAAATTCGCCAGTTAAAATAATTGCTAGAATGCTTCAAGAATATAGAAAAGAACACCAAGAAGAAGATATTGAAGAAAAAATTCAAGCATTATCTAAAACTAGAAAACCAAAACCATCAACATCAGGTATTATAGTAAAAGGAATAGATAATTGTTTAGTAAAACTTTCAAAATGTTGTAATCCATTACCAGGAGATGAGATAGTAGGATATATTACTAAAGGAAGAGGGGTTTCAGTTCATAGGAAAGACTGTACAAATATTAATGATTTAATTTCAGAAGATAATAGATTAATAGATGTTGAATGGTATAATGAAGATGAAAAAGTAACATATCAATCAGATATAGAAATAAGTTCAAATGATAGAACAGGATTACTTATGGATATATTAAAAGAAATAGGAACAACTAAAGCTAAGATTTTGGGTGTTAATACAAAAACAACAAAAGAAAAGATAGCTATAATTGATATTACTCTTGAAGTTGAAAATTTAGATGAATTAAATAAAGCAATAAAAGTAATTCGTAAGGTTGATAGTGTGTACGATGTTAGAAGAAAGAAATAAAAATACTCTGTTACTGGTCACTTTTCTAAATTATTCTTTTCCTGCTTAAAGTGATAGTTTATAAAAATTTTTCCATTTGCCCCATTCTAATTATTTCTGGCAAAAGTTTTTCAAACTTTTGGAAATAATTGAACGGTCCCCACGAACTATTACAAAATTTTTATAAACCACCACTTGCGCAGGCCTTAAATAAGTACTATAAATGACCAATAACAGAAATAATTAGCGAGAGGTAAAAATATGATTTTAAAAGAACTAAAGATAGATACATGGATAGGAGATCCAACTAATTGTTATATAATATTAGATGAAAAATCAAAAGAAGCAATGGTAGTTGATGCAGCAGGTGATGTAGATAAAATAGAGGAAATGCTTCATATATTAAATGCTAAGTTAAAATATATCTATTTAACACATTGCCATGGAGACCATATTTTAGGAGTTACAGAATTAAAAAGAAGATGTGGAGGCAAAATTTTAATACATAGAGATGATGCAGAAGGTTTAAATGATGCAAGTATTAATTTAACTCCATATATAATAGAAGAAAGAATTGAACTTGAAGCAGATTCAAGAGTTGATGATAAAGATTTAATACATCTAGGTGATTTAGAATTTAAAGTTATTCATACTCCTGGACATACTAAAGGTCGGAACTTGTCTTTATTGTGAAAAAGAGAATTGTTTATTTTCAGGAGATACTTTATTTAGAGGTACATGGGGAAGGACCGATGTTCCAACAGGAAGCATGGAAAAAATTATAAATTCAATTACAAATAAATTAATGAAGTTACCAGATGAAACGATTGTATATCCAGGCCATGGATTAAGTACAAGAATAAAAGATGAAAAGCCGATATATTTGGAATTAAAGCCAAAAAAATATTAAAAGGAGATGATTTTTATATGGCAAAAACAGAACCAAGAACATTATCAGGTTTTATGGAATTATTACCAAATGAACAAATATTATTTAATCAAATAAAAGAAACAATAGAGAATACATATAAAAAATTTGGATTTTTACCACTAGATACACCTGTAATAGAATTATCAGAAGTTTTACTTGCTAAAGCTGGAGGGGAAACTGAAAAACAAATTTATAGATTTAATAAAGGTGATAATGATTTGTCTCTAAGATTTGATTTAACAGTACCTCTTTCAAAATATGTAGCAAAAAACTATGGGAACTTAAGCTTTCCATTTAGAAGATATCAAATAGGAAAAGTATATAGAGGAGAGAGAACTCAAAAAGGAAGATTTCGTGAATTTTATCAATGTGATATTGATATTATTGGAGATGGAGAATTAGATCTGATTAATGACGCAGAGCTTCCAAGTGTAATTTATACAATATTTAAAAGTTTAGGATTTGATGATTTTACAATTAGAGTTAATAATAGAAAAATTTTAAATGGATTATTTGAAAGTTTTGGACAAAAAGAAAATGCTGTAGAATTTTTGAGAATTATTGATAAAATAGACAAAATTGGAAAAGAAGCGGTTGTAGAAGAATTAAGTAAATTAGGTATTTCAAAAGATGCAATTGATAATATAATTAGTTTTATCGAAATAGATGGAACATCTGATGAGAAGCTAGATAAATTAAAACAATTAGGTATACAAAATGAGACATTTACAAAAGGTGTAGAAGAATTAGAATATGTTATAAAAAATATGAGATTATTTGGAATTCCAGAAACAAACTTTAAAGTAGACCTAACAATAGCAAGAGGTTTAGATTACTATACAGGAACAGTATATGAAACATTTTTAAATGAATATAGAGAACTTCGGAAGTGTTTGCTCAGGTGGTAGATATGAAAACTTAGCAGAGTATTATACAGATAAAAAATTACCAGGAGTGGGAGTTTCTATTGGATTAACTAGATTATTCTATAAATTAAATGAATTAAATCTAATAAAAGCAGAAAAGAAATCTATTTCTGATGTTTTAATTATACCAATGGTAGAAGATTTAAGCGTGCCCATTAACATAGCAACCAAATTAAGAAACAATGGAATAAAGACTGAAATTTATTTAAACAATAAAAAGTTAAAAGCAAAATTTAAATATGCAGATAAATTAGAAATTCCATATGTTATTGTGATTGGAGAAGATGAAATAGCACAAAATAAATTTAAGTTAAAAGACATGAAAACAGGGGAAGAAAAAGAAATTAATATGGATGATATTGATAAAATAAAGTTATAAACATAAAAGAATACGCTATGAATTAATAGCGTATTCTTTTGCTATTTATACAACAAAGTAATTCTATTTCCATTTTTTTCGATAAAACCATCTTCTTTTAAAAGTTTTAGTTCTCTCATCATTGCACTTCTATCAACGCTTAAATAATCTGCTAAATCAGTTAGCGAGAATGGAAGAATAAATGATTTACTGTAATTTCTAATTGATAATGAAGAAAAATAACCTATCAATTTATCACGTGTAGATCTTTTTGTTAATAATTCAACTCGCATATTTAAATTAGTAACTTTGCTTAAAATTAATTCAGGAAGGTACTCGGATAATTGCTGATGAAACTTACAGTTATTTCTACATTTATTGTGTATATCATCATAAATATAAAAAAGTACTTCACACTTATTTTTTGCTTCAACTGATAATTCATTATTTGTTGTGATATTATAAAATACTTCTCCAAAAATGTCATTTTTAGAAAAGTGTTCAACAATAGTTCTATCACCATTATAATCATAACGAACTAAATCTGCATTACCACTAATTAATATACAAAATTGATTTCTTTTTTGTATGTATGAAGTTATAACCTCTCCTTTGCTAAAAGTCTTTTTTTGTACTTTGTGACAACTATTCTTAAATGTTTCTATAAAATCGTTTATATCAAAGTTTATTTTCATATCTAAATCATCCTCTTTTTTATTAAAATTATTATATATCATAAAAGTTGCAATTGCAACAGTATTTCAAATAATTTGATAATAATATTTATAAAAGTAAGAATTATAAATACATTGGAATACAAAGTTTACAGAATACGTAAATACAGTAAAATGTTTGTAATAATTTTGTAACATAAATGTAATATTTGACACAATCTTACAAAAAAGCACACTTCAAAATTTTAAAAAAACAAAAACAATAAAAAGTTGCATTTGCAACAGAAAAGGAAAAATCTTAATGTATAATAATACCAGATTTGATCAAGGAGGAAACAAAGAAAATGAAAATTATAAAAAGGGATGGAACAATAGTAGATTATGATGCAGAGAAGATAAGGGTAGCAATTGGAAAGGCAAATAATGAGGTACAAAATAAGGAAAAAGTATCTGAAAAAGAAATAAATGATATTATAAAATATATTGAAGGTCTAAAGAAAAAAAGAATGTTAGTAGAAGACATTCAAGATATTATAGAACAAAAATTAATGGAATTTGATAAATATGAATTAGCTAAAAAATATATTACATATAGATATACAAGAGAATTAATCAGAAAAGCTAATACAACAGACCAATCAATTAAAGAATTAATAGATGGTGAATCTGAATATTGGAATACAGAAAATTCAAATAAAAATGCTAAAGTAGTTACAACACAGAGAGATTATTTAGCTGGAATCACATCTACAGATATTACGAGAAGATTTTTACTTCCAGAAGATATAGTAAAAGCTCACGATGAAGGAATTTTACATTTCCATGATGCAGACTATTTTGCTCAAAATGCATTACATAATTGTGATTTGATAAACTTAGAGGATATGTTACAAAATGGAACAAATATTAATGGTGTTATGATAGAAAAACCTCATAGATTTATAACAGCTATGACAATTGCAACACAATTAATAACAGCTGTTGCGTCAAGCCAATATGGTGGATGTACAATATCCCTTACTCATTTAGCTCCTTTTGTAAGAGATAGTTATAATAGATATTTAAAAACTTATAAAAATAGAAAGCTTTCAAAAGAAGAATGTGAAAAATTTGCTAAAGAAGATTTAGCAAAAGAAATTAAAGATGGAGTTCAAACCTTCCAATATCAAATAAATTCAATGACGACAACAAATGGACAAGCACCATTCTTAAGTGTAAATATGTATTTAGGTGAAACAGAAGAATATAAAGAAGAACTTGCTATGATTATTGAAGAAGTCCTAAATCAAAGAATAGAAGGAATGAAAAATGAAAAAGGTGTATTTATAACACCAGCATTCCCAAAACTTCTATATGTTCTAGAAGAAGATAATATTCATGAAAATAGTAAATATTGGTATTTAACTAAACTTGCTGCAAAATGTACTGCAAAAAGAATGGTTCCTGATTACATAAGTGAAAAAGTAATGAAAGAATTAAAGAAAAATGAATATGGAGAAGGAGAATGCTATCCTTGTATGGGATGTCGTTCATTCTTAACTCCTGATAGATCAATTAGCTTAGGAAATGTAGCAAAAGCTAAAAACTATGTACCAGGAAAAGGAAAATATTATGGTAGATTTAACCAAGGTGTTGTAACATTAAATTTACCTGATATTGCATTAACATCTGGAAAAGACATGGATTTATTCTGGCAAATATTTGATGAAAGATTAGAATTATGTCATAGAGCTTTACAATTAAGACACCAAAGATTAAGTAAAGCTTTAAGTGATGTAGCACCTATACTTTGGCAACATGGAGCATTAGCTAGATTAGAAAAAGGTGAAAGTATTCATGAATTATTACATAATGGATATTCAACAATATCACTTGGATATGCAGGTTTATATGAATGTGTAAAATATATGACAGGCCATTCTCATACAGACAATGGAAAAGGAAAAGAATTTGGTTTAAAAGTTATGCAACACTTAAATGATGCTTGTAAAGAATGGAAAGAAGCTGAAAATATCGATTATTCAGTATATGGAACACCAATAGAAGCTACTACATATAAATTTGCAAAATGTTTAAAGAAGAGATTTGGAACAATAAAAGGAATCACAGATAGAAACTATATTACAAATTCATATCATATTCCTGTATTTGAGGAAATAGATGCATTCTCAAAATTAAAATTAGAAAGTGAATTTCAAAGATTAAGTCCTGGTGGAGCTATTTCATACGTAGAAACACCAAACTTACAAAATAACTTAGATGCAGTAATAGAATTAATTAAATTTATATATGATAATATCATGTATGCTGAATTAAATACAAAATCAGATTATTGCCAAGAATGTGGATATGATGGAGAGATATTAATTGATGATAAATTAGAATGGTATTGTCCAAATTGTGGAAATAGAAATCATGATACTTTAAATGTAGCAAGACGTACATGTGGATATATAGGAAGTAATTTCTGGAACAAAGGAAGAACACAAGAGATTAAGGAAAGGGTATTACATATAGATAATAAGGATGCATAAAATAGGAGATGAAGTTACTATGAGATACAATAAGATTAGAAAAATGGATATTTCAAATGGGCCAGGAGTAAGGGTTTCAATTTTTACACAAGGGTGTGCATTTAACTGTAAAAACTGTTTTAACCCAGAAACTCATGACTTTACAGCGGGAAATGAATTTACAAAAGATACAGAGAATAAAATTTTTGAATTATGTGATAAGGACTATATAGAAGGTTTATCTATCTTAGGAGGAGAACCTCTACATCCTAAAAATATAGAAGGAACAACAAAACTTGCAAAAGAATTCAAAGAAAAATATCCTAATAAAAATCTTTGGATGTGGACAGGCTTCAATTATGAAAAAGATTTAAAGGATAAAGAAGTTATGAAATATGTTGATGTTTTAGTTGATGGACAATATGTAGATCAACTGCGTAATCCAACACTAAAATGGAAAGGATCTTCAAATCAAAGAGTAATTGATGTTCAAGCAAGTAACAAAAGTGATGAAACAATTTTGATTAATTAAGATATAACAATAAAAAACAATTAAGATTTTTCAAAAATCTCGTTTGAGCTAATTTACGCAGAAATTCTAATAAAATTCATGGAACCTTTTTCACTTAGTCCTCACTTCGTTCGACGCGAACATTATTCCATAAATTTTAAAGAATTTCTAGCTTAATTACTCTGCAATTCAATTTTTTCAAAATCTTAATTGTTTTTTATTAAAAGGAGAACTAGTATATGAAAGTAATTAAAAGAGATGGAAGAGCTGTTGATTATGATAGACAAAAAATTGAAGTAGCAATTGGAAAGGCAAATAATGAAGTACTAGCAAAAGAAAGAGCAACTAAACAAGAAATTAAAGAGATTGTGAAATATATTGAATCGCTATCTAAGAAAAGAATGCTTGTAGAAGATATTCAAGATATTATAGAACAAAAATTAATGGAAATAAATAAATATGCTTTGGCTAAGGAATATATAGTGTATCGTTATACAAGGGCTCTAGTTAGAAAAGCTAATACTACAGACGAATCTATTTTAGGTTTAATTAGAAATGAAAATAAAGAATTAGCAGAAGAAAATTCAAATAAAAATACTATGCTTGCTTCTACTCAAAGAGATTATATTGCTGGTGAGGTTTCAAGAGATTTAACAAAAAGAATGCTTCTTCCTGAAAAAATATCTAAAGCACATGAAGAGGGAATATTACATTTTCATGATGCAGATTATTTTGTACAACCAATTTTTAATTGTTGTTTAATTAATATTCAGGACATGTTAGATAATGGGACAGTTATGAATGGCAAAATGATTGAATCTCCAAAAAGCTTTCAAGTAGCATGTATTGTTGCAACACAAATTATTTCTGTTGTTGCAAGCAATCAATATGGTGGCCAATCAGTTGATATGATTCATTTTGGAAAATATTTAAGAAAAAGTTATGAAAAGTTCAGAAAAGAGATAGAAGATAAATATAAAAATAAATTAGATGAAGAAACAATTGAAGATTTAGTTCAAACTAGATTAAAAGCAGAGCTTAAAGCAGGAGTACAAACTATTCAATATCAAATAAATACTTTAATGACTACAAATGGTCAAGCACCTTTTGTAACATTATTTTTACATTTAGAAAAAGATGATCCATACATTAAAGAAAATGCAATGATAATTGAAGAAATTTTAACACAAAGATATGAGGGAATAAAAAATGAAGCAGGAGTTTATATTACACCAGCATTTCCAAAGTTAGTTTATGTCTTAGATGAGTTTAACAATCTAAAAGGCGGAGAATATGACTATCTAACAAAACTTGCTGTTAAATGCTCTGCAAAAAGAATGTATCCAGATTATATTTCTGCAAAGAAGATGAGAGAAAATTATGAAGGAAATGTATTTAGTCCAATGGGATGTAGAAGTTTTTTATCTCCTTGGAAAGATGAAAATGGAAATTATAAATTTGAAGGAAGATTTAATCAAGGCGTAGTAAGCATCAATTTACCACAAATAGGGATTGTTGCAGATGGCAATGAGGAAGAATTCTGGAAATTATTTGATGAAAGATTAGAACTATGTAAGGAAGCTTTAATGTGTAGACATTATGCTTTACTTGGAACTATATCAGATACAAGTCCGATTCATTGGCAATATGGTGCAATTTCTCGTTTGAAAAAAGGTGAAAAAATAGACAAATTACTTTATGGAGGATATTCTACATTATCACTAGGATATATTGGAATATATGAAGTAACAAAATTAGTTAAAGGCGTATCTCATACAACACCTGAAGGACATGAATTTGCAATAAAAGTTATGAAGAAGATGAAAGATAAAGTTACTGAATGGAAAAAAGAAACAAACTTAGGCTTTGCATTATATGGAACACCTGCAGAGAGCTTATGTTATAGATTTGCAAGAATAGATAAGCAAAAATTTGGAACAATAAAAGATATAACAGATAAAGGATATTATACAAATTCTTATCATGTAGATGTTAGAGAAAAAATAGATGCATTTAAAAAACTATCATTTGAAAGTGAATTTCAATCAATTTCAACAGGTGGATGCATTTCTTATATAGAAATACCAAATATGAATAAAAACATAGAAGCATTAGAAACTGTTGTTAAATTTATTTACGACAATATACAATATGCTGAATTTAATACAAAATCAGATTATTGCCATGAGTGTGGATTTGATGGTGAAATTGTAATTAATAAAGATAATGAATGGGAATGCCCAAATTGTGGAAACAAAGATCATAAAAAACTCACAGTTGTAAGAAGAACTTGTGGTTACCTAGGAGAAAATTTCTGGAATGTTGGTAAAACAAAGGAAATAAAACAAAGAGTAATGCACTTATAAATTAAAAAATGGAACAAGAGGGACAGTCACCTTTTGTTTCATTTTTGTCATATTTTGTCGAAATAACTAGGGCTATATTCACATAACCCTAGTTGTTACTTGAAAATCTATTTAACAATTGTTCTCTGCATTTGTTTTCAAAATCATCATTTAGTGGCTCTAAAATTGTGTTCTCACCATATTTTCTATCTAAACAATATTTTATAATGTAATCTGCAAGTTCAGGGTTTTTTGAAAGAAGAGGGCCATGTAAATAAGTTGCTATAACATTTTGTTTCATAAAGCCCTCTTTAGTATCACCAAATTTATTACCGTTACCATAAAGTACGTTTCCAAAAGGAGAATCTATATTAAATGTTTGTCCGCCATGATTTTCAAAACCAATTATTTTAGTATCTTTGTCTTTTAAGTTAGCATTTATTACAATATTACCAATACATCTTTTTTGTCTATCTTCAATTGCTTCAGTATAATAATCAAAAATTTCTAAACCAGGAATGATATTTCCATCAGCATCTTTATAATATTTGCCAAACAACTGATAAGAACCACAAATAAGTAAGAAGAATACTCCATTATTTATTGCTTCTTTTATATTATCTTTATATTTAATTAAATCTTTTGACAAAATTCCTTGTTCTTGATCAGCACCACCACCAGAAAAAATTAAATCAAATCTAGTAAAATCAGGAGCTTCATCACCAATAGAGTATGGAGTAACATTTACTTTAATTCCACGTTTTTCTAATCTATATTTTAATACTTGAATATTCCCAAAATCTCCATATAATTCTAAAATATCTGGATACAAATATAATATATTTAATTCCTTCATAATTAAAATTAATCCTTTCAAAATAAAATAAATATACAATTATTTTTCAAACTATTAAAGTCCAAGTGCTTTTCTAGTAGGTTGTAGTGAAGTATAGTTTGCTATTATATATTTTTTTGTATTTGTTTTATATAAACTTTCTACAGCTTCGTGTAAATTCAAGTAGGGTTCAATTTTTGTTTCATCAAAACCAGAAGTTTTTATTCTAATTGCAATATCATAAGCTCTAATTCCTGAAGTTACAATTCTTTTTACATTGTTTAAGTTGTTAAAATTGATATCCCAAATCCAAGAAACATCTTGTCCATCTGCTAATTTATCATTTAAGACAAATAATAATTCTTTTTCTTCTGTATCTTCATTTAATATTCTTAAAGAAACATTACAACCTGTTGGATTTTTTGCTAAGTTTATAATAGTCGGAACACCTTTTATATTTACTTCTTCTAATCTACCATTATTTAGAATGAATTTTGATAATGCTTCTTGTATAAATTTGACATCAATATTATATAAGCTTACACAAGATATAACAGCAACAAAGTTATATATATTATAAATACTATTAAATCTTATTTTATATGTAATATTATCTATTTTGAAGCTTCTATTTTCTAAATCAATATCTGTTGCTAATTTATAAATTTTATTATTTCCATAATCACAGTTAGGACATTTGAACTTTCCTATATGAGAGTATTGATAATATTCATACTCAATACGAGTGTTACAAAATGGACAGAATTTACCTTCGCCAGCTTCTTTAATATCTTTAGTTGCAAATTTATATTTATCAACACTAAAGTAATAAATATTTTTATTATCAGGGTTTGCTTTTCCAAGTCTTGCAACATTTGGGTCATCATTATTTAAAACTAAATTACCATTATAATTTTTTAAGAATTCATTTATTCTTAATATTAAAGATTCTACTTCACCATTTCTATCTAACTGGTCACGGAAGAAGTCCAAAATAACTAATGTATCTAATCTAAAATCTTTAAATACAACTGGGACATATCCTTCATCAACTTCAAATACTAAAAAATCAGCTTTTATTTTTCCGGATAGAGTACAGTTTTTTAGTAAAGTAGAAAGGATTCCTGTTTCCATATTGTTTCCTTCAGTATTACTTATTACTTTTTTACCAGCAGTTTTTAAAGTGTAACCTATAGCGTTATTGGTCATTGTTTTTCCATTGGTTGCTGTAACTGCAATCACAGGACAATTTATTTTGAAATATTTAAAAATATTTCGATTCCAATCATAGGCAACTTTTCCTAATAAATTACCACCGTTTTTACCTAAAATTTTTAATCCTATATAAAATAATTTCATTATTAATACTATAAAAAAATTCTTCATTAATTTTCTCCGTTTACTATAAATTTGAACTAATTATATCACAAGCAAACAATGAGAACAATAAAAATATCACATATTTTTATCTTTATATTTAAATTTACACTTCTTTTTTATAAACTCTGAAAAATCTTCTGAATTACCAATTATAAAACTATTAGTATTAATTAATAAAGAATGTCTACTATCTGTATAAAGATAATAGAAATCTTCTGTTTTATATACTCTATACAATTCATTATATTTAATGATATAAGTTTCTAATTTATCATTTTGACGGATTTTAATTTTTTTTTCATAAAATGTAAATGTGAATTCTTTTTTATCTTGAATTTTTTCGCTATTAAATTCTTTTGAAACTTCGGAGGCAGGATGTAAATATCTCCAAAGAAAAAATCCAACGATAACAAAACACAAAATAATAGCTAAATCCATATTATGAGTTCTTACTTGCATAGAAACTAAAATTAATAATAATCCGATTACAAAGGCAGTATAAAATGAATATTTTAGCCCAAAAACTTTTTGATGAAATTTTAAAAAATCTGTATATATTTCCTCATCATATTTAGTTACGTTTTTAAATAATATTTTCAAATTAATCACCGATATTAGTATAACAAAACTAAAGAATAATTGCAAAAATATTTAGATAATGATATAACTAGACAAGGTGATAAAAATGTATTATACATATATGTTAAGATGTGAAGATAATTCAATTTATACAGGAATAACAATTGATGTAAAAAGACGATTAAGTGAACATATTGAAAAAAGTAAGAAATGCGCAAAATATACCGCAACGCACCAAGCAAAAAGAATAGAGGCAGTGTGGGAAAGTGAAAATAAATCATTAGCATCTAAACTAGAATTTCATATAAAAAGATTGAAAAAGTTAGAAAAAGAAAATTTAATTAAAGGAAGAGACTTAAAAAAATATTTAGGTGATAAAATAGAAATAGAAAAATATAAATTTGTAAAAAATATTGATAAATTATCTTAATTACAATATAATTAAGAAAAAATAAGGAGGTTTTGCTATGTCAATTTATGATTTTACAGTGAAAGATAGAAAAGGAAATGATGTATCTTTAGAAAATTTTAAAGGAAAGGTTTTATTAATTGTTAATACTGCAACTGGATGTGGATTCACACCACAATATGAAGGACTAGAAAAACTTTACAAAGAATATCATGAAAAAGGTTTTGAAATTCTTGATTTTCCATGTAATCAATTTGGAAATCAAGCGCCTGGGAGTGATGATGAAATACATGAATTTTGTACATTAAAGTACAATACTACATTTGATAAATTTGCAAAAATAGAAGTAAATGGTGAAAATGAATCACCATTATATACATTCCTTAAAAATGAGAAAAAAGGAGTGCTAAGCAAAAATATTAAATGGAATTTTACAAAATTCTTAGTAGATAGAGAAGGAAATGTAGTTGAAAGATATGCACCTACAGATGTGCCAGAAAAAATAGAAGGAGCAATTAAAAAATTAATATAATGTTTGGAGAAATAATAAAATGAAATATAAAATAATTTCAATGGATTTCGATGGAACTCTTTTAACAAGTGATAAAAAAGTTTCAGATAAAAATAAAAAAATATTATTAAATTTCAAAAAAGAAAATTATATTATAGTAGGAATAACAGCAAGAAATTTATCAAGTGTAAAAAATGTATGTGATATTAATATGTTTAACTATTTAATTTTAAATAATGGAGCATATATATATGATGTAGAGAACAATAAAACCAGTATTATTAGTAATATTGATAAAAGTACTGCAATAGAAATAACTAATTATTTTGAAAAAGATGCTTATCAAATTGATTACTGTTCGCTAAATAAATATTATGTTTATAAAAATGAAGATATTGATAATAGAACCTTTTTTAAAAAAATTAAAAATATAGATGAGGTTGAAGAAAAAATAGCGAGAATGAACGTTTTTCTTAATGATAATATAAAAATGAAAAATAGTTTAGAGAACCTAAAAAATAATTATAAAAATTTAGAAGTTATAGAAATGTCAGATACTGATACTAAAAATAGTAAAACATGGTTAGCTTTAACAGCTAAAGGAACAAATAAACTAGAGACATTAAAAAAACTATGTATAAAACTAGATATTGATATCAATGAAGTTATATTCTTTGGAGATGGAGCGAATGATTTATCAATAATTAGTCAAGTGGGGTTAGGAGTTGCAATGGGAAACGCTTTAGAAGAAGTTAAAAATCAAGCTAAAGAAATAACATTATCAAATGATGAAAATGGAATTGCAGATTTTTTAGAAAGAATAATATAAAAATGACATTAAAGCTTATTTATATTTGTATATAGATAAGCTTTATAGCATTATAAGTTTAATTTTATATAAAAAAAAAAAAAACACTTGACAAATCAATGAAAATAGTGTAAAGTATATTAGCATTACAAATTATATGCAGTGTAAAACAAAGAAAGAGGTAATTACTATGGATAAAAAGGTTGAAGTTAGTATGTTATGCCAATTATATGGAAAATTGTTAACTAAAAAACAATATGAATTCATAGATGATTACTATAATAACGACTTGTCACTATCAGAAATTGCGGAAAATAATGAAATTACAAGACAAGCTGTTAGAGACATAATAAAGAAAGGGGAGAAAAAACTTTTCAAATACGAAGAAAAGCTCGAGGTTATGAAGAGGACGTTAAATCAAGAAAAAAGAATCAACAAAGTTTTATTTGAATTAACAAAAATACAAAAAGATTATTCAGATAAACAAGTAGCAAATGTTTTAGAAAGTATTAAAAAAGAATTAAATTGCTTAGTATAAGCAAAGAATAGGAGTTGAATAAAATGGCTTTTGAGGGATTATCTTCTAGATTACAAGAAATAACAAGAAAAATTAGAGGAAAAGCAAGAATTACAGAATCAGACTTAAAAGAAATGTTAAGAGAAGTTAAACTTGCGCTCTTAGAGGCTGATGTTAATTATAAAATTGTAAAAGATTTTATAGAAACAATTAGAGAAAAAGCATTAGGTCAAGATGTTTTAAAATCTCTAACTCCTGGACAACAAGTTGTAAAAGTTGTAAAAGATGAATTGGTAGAATTACTAGGTGGAACAGAAGCGAAAATTAATTTTACTCCTAATCCTCCAACTGTAATTATGCTAGTAGGTCTTCAAGGTTCTGGTAAAACAACAACATCAGGAAAACTTGCAAATTTATTAAGAAAACAAGGAAAAAATCCATTACTTGTTGCATGTGATGTGTATAGACCAGCAGCTATTAAACAACTACAAGTTGTAGGT